>Ga0136612_10000051_pt1 | contig 24839 bp, 22 predicted proteins | sample AntDryUQ224A2306_2_FD_106644 | JGI IMG/M metagenome (GOLD analysis project Ga0136612, IMG submission 106644) | Polar desert sand microbial communities from Dry Valleys, Antarctica - metaG UQ224A (23.06) | ecosystem: Environmental > Terrestrial > Soil > Desert | place: Antarctica: Dry Valley... | reverse complement strand
GGAGCCGGCCGGCCGGGACGAGGGTGTCGGCTTGCTCGTCGGGAGGACGGCTCCTCCAGGAGCCCAGACTGCCGTGTCGGGGTGGAACTGGCTCCACGCGAACCAGAATGACTGGTGCGCCGGATCGACGCCGTTCCGGCGTGGCGATCGGGGTCCGCCTTCCGCGCTGAGCTGGGCACATCCATCCGAGCGCTCCGGCTCGCCCTCAGCGACGCATCGAAGCGCCTCGAAGCGCCCAGCGCCGCAGAACGACTGGCCGATCTGCCTTACGTCGCGACCGATGCGCTCGAAGAGGCATTGCGGCAGGCCGCGCAGGCCGGATTTAGCTGTGGTGGTCTTGATTAATCGTCGGCGGTTGGTCGTTACGTGCGCTCCGGCGCAAACGCTGGACCTTGGCCGAAATCGGAGCGCGGGGCGTAGGATCAGCCCATGACAAATGTCATCGGTGAGACGACGAGCGTCCTGCGGCGCACCCCGAAGGTGCTGCGAGCGCTGCTGATCGGTCTGCCGGACTCCTGGACCGAGACGACCGACGTGACCACCAACGGTTGGCGGCCGCGCGACGTGGTCGGGCACCTGATCACCGGCGAGCTGACCGACTGGATCGAGCGGACGCAGCGCATCCTCGAGCACGGCACCGAGATGGCGTTCGAGAAGTTCGACCGATTCGCCCACGCAGACCGCGACACCGATGCGACCCTCGACGAGCTCGTCGAGCAGTTCGCAAGGCTTCGCGCCGAGAACCTCGCCCGCCTCGCGAAGCTCGTCACCGAGAGTGACATCGATCGGCGCGGCCTCCATCCGTCGCTCGGCGAGGTGCCGCTTCGCGAGCTGCTGGCCACCTGGGCCGTCCATGACCTCGACCACACATCGCAGATCTTTGCCGGCATGGCCGGTTCTCACGACGCCGAGGTGGGTCCCTGGAAAGCGTATCTCGGCATCCTGCTGCGCCGCGAGGACCCCACCGCCGTCGCGGGCTGACGATCAATTCGCGTTGCGCGGAGCATCGATCCGCAGCAGGCGGATGCCGAACAGGACGGCGAAGGCCGCGCCGACCAAGATCGCCGCCGCAGCCACCGAAGCGTCGAGGCTGGACTGGAACTCGGCGTAGACCGCGAGCGGCAGGGTCTGCGTCACGCCGGTCACGTTGCCGGCGAACATGATGGTGGCCCCAAACTCGCCGAGTGCGCGCGCCCAGGCGAGGATGGCACCACCGGCCAGTACTGGAGCGGCCAGCGGCAGGGTGACCCACCGAAAGACCGCCCACGCGTCGCAGCCGTCGATTCTCGCCGCGTCTTCGTAGTCGCGATGGACCGTCGCGAATGCACCTCGCGCAGCTCGCACATAAAACGGTGCGGACACGAACGTCTGGGCAAGGACGACAGCGACCGTGGTGAACGCCACCTCGAGCCCGAGGGAGCCGATTGGTCCACGTCGGCCGAGAAGGAGCAGCAAGCCGAGCCCTGCCACCGCCGGCGGCAGTACGATCGGGAGATCGACCAGCGCCTCAACGATACGTCGCCCCGCGAAGCGGCGCCGCGCAAGGAGCCACGCGAGGGGTGTTCCCAGGCCGAGGATCAGGATCAGGCTCGCGCATGTCGTGATCAGGCTGAGCGTCAGGGCGTCAATGATTCCCGGATCGAGCTCGGCGCCGCCGGTCACGGCACGGGCGATGAGCGCGATGACCGGCAGCGCGAGGAACGAGCCGAGCAGCGCGCCCGCCAGCGGGACGACCACGCGGCGAGCGAGGCTCACGGGGGCGAGCGGAAGCCGCGGTCGGCGAGGATTCGCTGGGCATCGTCCTCGAGCAGCCACGAGGTGAAGGCAGCGGCCGCGGGGCCGGCATCGGCGAGAATGACTGCCGCGTACTCGGCGACGACGTTCGCCTCCATCGGGACTGCGACCGTCGCCACCTCATCTGACGACATGGCATCTGTCTCGTAGACAATCCCCGCGTCGCCCTCGCCGATCTCGATCTTGGCCACGACGGCACGCACGTTGTCCTCGCGTGAAGCGAGATTCGCCGCGTACCCATCCGCAAACCCGGCCGGAGCATCAGGCCGTGCCGCGAGGTTGTCGACGAGCTTGTCCGCATATCGGGTGATCGGCACGTCCTCGCCGGCCGCGATGATGCGAAGGCCGTCGGTTGCGAGCGCGGTCCACGCGTCGATGCCCGCCGGATTGTCAGCGGGCACGATGATCGCGAGCCCGTTGCCCGCGAAGGCGCGGGCCGCGCCTTCGGTCAACCCCGCGGCCACAAGGATCTGGGCATTCACCAGGTCGGCACTGGCGAACACATCCGCGGGCGCACCCACTTCGATCTGCGCACGCAGCGCGCTCGACGCATCAAGCGAGAGCACAACCTCGATCCCGGTCTCGGCGGTGTATGCGGTGCCGAGCTCCTCGAAGGCGTCGCGCAGAGAGGCGGCGGCGAAGACCGTGATCGACGGGGCCGGCGAAGACTCGCCACAACCGGCCAGCAGGACCGCGGTCACCAGGGTGACGCGAATCACCCCGGAACCTCAACGACGACGTTCGTCGCCTTGATCGAACAGACCGCTTCGGCGCCGATGCTCAGGCCGAGATCATCCACGGCTTCGGCGGTCATCAGGCTCACGAGCCGATGCGCACCGCATTGCACCTCGACCACGGCGGCAACCCGATCACGCTCGATCCGGGTGACGACTCCGCTGAACCGGTTGCGTGCCGATTGCGCGACGATCGGACGTAACGACCCCCGGCCCGCTGCCCGCCGCTCGGTTAGGACGCGGCTGACCTCGGCAAGCGACACCCGGCGCTGCCCGCCGGCCGTGCGGGTCACCGCGAGGCGCCCACCGGCGGCCCACCGGCGCAGGGTCTCGACCGACACGTCCAGGATCTCGGCAGCCTGTCCAATACGTAGCTTCGCCACGTCATTCACCAAAGAAAGTCTAGAGATTGTGCTTGGAATGTCCAGTATTGCTTGCAACATCAGCGGCCCGGCATGCCGGCCGTCGTCGATCCTGTGGAAATCGCGGAGTAGGATGGGGCCGATGACGGCCATCCACGAGCCAACCGCATCGGTCCATGGCAGCGACCTCGCGCGCCTGGTCGGGGCCGATACCCAGGTGCCACTCGTGACCGGCGGGACGCGGCGCTACGTCAACCTCGATTACGCGGCCTCCGCGCCGGCGCTGCAGGCGGTGCACGACGCCGTCGAGGAGCTGCTCGGCTGGTACTCGAGCGTCCACCGCGGCGCCGGCTTCAAGTCACGGGCCTCGACCGCGGCCTACGAGGGCGCTCGGGAGTCGATCCGCTCGTTCGTGCGTGCGCGACCCGACGACGCGGTGATCATCACTCGCAACACGACAGACTCGATCAACCTGCTGGCCGGCACGCTCCCGGAGGGCACGCACGTGGTCGCCTTCGCGGGCGAGCACCACGCCAACCTGCTGCCCTGGCGACGGATCAAGGTGCGCTATCTGCCGGTGCCGGAGACGCCGGCCGAGATGCTGGAACAGCTGGACGCCACGCTGCGAGGACTACCGGAGTGCGGGGACCCGCACCTGGTCGCGGTCACCGGGGCGAGCAACGTGACCGGGGAGATCTGGCCGCTGGCGGAGATCGCGCGCCTGGCGCACGAGTGCGGCGCTCGGCTCCTGGTGGACGCGGCACAGCTCGCCCCGCACGCGCCGATCGACATGAAGCGGGACGGCATTGACTACCTCGCCCTATCCGGGCACAAGCTGTACGCGCCGTACGGTGCGGGCGCCCTGATCGGCGAGCGCGACTGGCTGAGCGCCGGAGACCCGTTCCTGCGCGGCGGCGGCGCGGTCAAGCTCGTGACGGTGGACGAGACGCTGTGGGCGGAGCTTCCCGATCGCCAGGAGGCAGGCTCACCGAACGTGATCGGCGCGGTCGCGATGGGGGTCGCCTGCGACACGCTCAGCACCGCCGGCATGGAGCGAATCGCAGCCGAGGAGATGGCACTCCTGGATTACGCGCGCGATCGGCTGGCCGGCATCGATGCCTTCGAGCACTACCGCGTCTGGCCGGCCGAGCACCCGCGCGTCGGCCTCCTGACCTTCAACCTCCGTGGCGTTCCGTACGACCTGCTCGCCGCCGTGCTGTCGGCCGAGCACGGAATCGGCATCCGGCACGGCTGCTTCTGCGCGCATCCCCTCATGGCGCGCCTGCTGCGGGTCGAGGATGCCGAGATGCAGCGCCTGCTCGACGAGGCGCGAGCCGGCCACCACGAGCGCCTCCCCGGCGCCGCTCGCATGAGCTTGGGCCTCGGCTCCACGAGAGCCGATATCGACACCTTCGCCGATGCACTGCGCGCGATCGCGGCCGACGGGCCGCGATGGACCTACGCCGTTGCGGACGAGACCGACGAGTACGAGCCGGATCCCGATCCCCGACCGCTTCCCTCGCTCCAGATGCGCATGGTCGAACACCCCCACGGTCACGGAGAGTCGGCCTGAGACGTGCACTGCGTGTCGGACACCGTATATGAGCTGACATGAGGATCGGAGCGACGCTCGCGCGCATCCCGCCACGGCTCGCCTTCTGGGCGCTGGCCGCGGTGGCGCTCCTGGTGAGCCATGACGCGATCTTCCTCGCCCAGGTCGGCCCCGGCGAATCATTGGCCCGCGCGCTGCGCGACGCAGGCCATGGCTACTGGGGCATTGTCACCGTGGCGCTGGCGGTCATCGGTATGGCCGTCGCTGCCGGGGCATGGCTTCGCCTCCGGCGACTTCGCCGACGTGCCGCCGAATTGGGCGCGACCCCCGTGGCCGACGCAAGGGGCCGCCTGCTCTGGACATGGCTGCGCCTGTTCGTGGTCGTAACCATTGGATTCGCCATTCAGGAGAACGTCGAGCACCATCTGAGCCACATGCACGCGACCGGGCTCGGCGTGCTGCTCGGCCCGGAATATCCGTTGGCGCTCCCCGTCATCGCGCTCATCAGCGGCCTTGCCGCAATCCTGGCATCCGCCTCGGTTCGCGCCGAGCGCGAGCTCCTGGCGGCCATCGCGGCGGTCATGGACTGGGCCTTCGGGCATCCGCCGCGCAGCCTCCCGCGTCCGCCGGCCCGACGTTGGGTCACCCGCAATTCCCCGCTCGCGTCGGCCATCGCCGGCCGCGCGCCGCCTCGAGCGTTCGTCTCACACGGCTGATTCAACGAACGCACCGGGCCGCGCAGATGTGCGTGTGCCCACCCACGAGGAAATTCAGAAATGTTCAAGATCATTGGACGGGCTGCCGTCCTGGGTGCCGTGCTGACCATGCTCGTCAGCGTCGGGACCACCATTGCCCACGAGGATCGCGAGGTCGGCGACATCACCTTGGCCGTCGGGTTCCTCGACGAGCCTGTCTATGTTGGCAATAAGAGCGGGCTCGACCTCCGGGTCACCCACGACGGCGAGCCCGTCGAGGGTCTCGAGGAGGCGCTCCAGGCAGAGGTCATCTTCGAGGGCGAGACCCGCGATCTCGAGATCTCACCTGCCTTCGGCGAGCCCGGCGCGTATCGCTCGGTCTTCTTCCCGACCGCGGCCGGGCCGTACACGTTCCACATCTTCGGCGAGGTCGACGGTGAGCCGATCGACGAGTCGTTCACCTCCGGTGAGGAATCGTTCAGCGAGGTGCAGGACGTGACCGGCGGTCAATTCCCGGTCGTGCTGCCCGCTGCCGGTGACACCGCTCGGGATGCCGAGGCCGGCGCCGCCGCGGCCGGCACGGCGACGTTGGCGCTGGTGATCGGTGGTGCCGCGCTCGTGGCGGGCCTCATCGCCATCGGCCTCACGCTCGCCCGACGCCGGGCCTGATGCGTCTTCCACGGGCGTCGCGCCTCGCCGGCGTCGCCGCCCTGCTCGCACTGCTCGTCGCACCCGCATTGCCGGGCGCGGCGGGCAGTCGCGTGCTCGCACATTCCCAGCTTGTCACCAGCTCGCCGGGAGCCGGAAGCGTCGTGGCCGAGGCTCCCGACGAGATCCGCCTCGTCTTCAGCGAACCCCTCGAGGCGCAGATCACCTCGCTCGACCTCGCGCTCGAGGACGGGACCGTCGTCCTCGCACGCGCCGGCGAGATCGATCCGGCGGACCCCTATGCGCTGGTCGTCGCGGATCCGCAACTGGCCGACGGCGTCTATCAGCTCACCTGGCGTACCCTGTCGGCCGCGGATGGGCACACTGCCGAGGGATTCCTCAGCTTCGGCGTTGGTGAAGTTGAGGGCACGATCGCCGGCGAGCCGGGCGGCGGCACAGTCCACACCGAGACCGACCCGTACTCAGTCATCGGCCGCTGGCTCACGTATCTCGGCCTGCTGCTGGCACTCGGCGTGGCCGTCTTCCACCGCATCGTGATCCGCGACGGCCCGATGCCGGTGCTCCTCGCCCGCGCGCTCGGCGCCGGGTTGCTCGTCTCGGGCGTCGCGACGCTCGGGGTGGCGTGGGCCTCCGGCATCGAGGCCGGATCGGTGGTTGACTACCTGACCGGCAGCCGAAATGGCATGCTTCAGGCCTTCCGCGGCACCGTGGCGACCGCCGGGGGCGTCGCGCTCTTCATCGTGGCGCCGCGCATCGCCGGAGCAGTGGCCGCCGCATCGGGACTGATCGGTATCGTGCTTCTCATCATGGCGGGCCACGCGTCCGCGTTTCCCAGCCCGGTGCCGGTCATCGGCGGAGTCGTGCATGTCGTCGGCGCTGCCGTCTGGATCGGCGGAATCGTGGCCCTGCTGGGGCTGGCGGTGCGCCCTGCCCTCCTCACCGACACGACCGCGCCACCGATGCGCTCGATCATGCCGCGCTTCTCGGCGCTGGCGCTGGTGTCCATCGGTATCGTGGTGCTGACCGGCGTGTACGCCGCGTACGTCCAGACCGGCGTGCTGCTCGACCCGGGCACCGAGTACGGGCGCAGCCTGATCCTGAAGTCTGCCTTTGCCGCGGGCGCCCTCGCGCTCGGCGCCCTCAACTACTTCGACGGCGGGCGGATGATGGGCTGGCTCGACGGATTCCGCAGCCGAATCACGGTCGAGGTGCTCCTCGCGACCACCGTGCTCCTCATGACGGCCATGCTGGCGATCACGCCGCCGGTCGAGGAGCAAAGCGGAGTGGCCATCGAACCGATCCCCGACGCCTTCGGCAACGTCGCACCCGGCATGACCCTGAGCGTCCTCCCCGGGCGGCCGGGCCTGAACCGGATCGTGGTGAGCACGACCGACGCGGTCGCAGCGTCAGCCAGCCTCGAGCTCGGTCTCGACCGTCTCGACGACGGCATCACCACGTGCGTGCCACTGGTGGCGGAGGGCCAATCGCCCGGTGGCATGGAGGGCATGGGCGCCACGGGACACGGTGGCATGTCCGGGATGTCCGATCCCACGGCGGACGGCACGGTCGACTGGATCGCCGATGCGGTCGTGCTGCCGCCCGACAGCCAATGGGACACGAGCGTCCGCATTCTCTCGGAGGCCGGCGACACCGAGATCTCCCGCCAGCGCTTCGCCTTCACCCTGTCCGAGACCGCGATCGCCGAGGGACAGGTCACCACTGCGCTGAACCCGGCGACGGTCGTTGCGGCGCTGCTGCTCCTGGGTGGCGCGCTGGGCGCAGGACTTGGGTTGGGCGGGATGCATCTCCCGCGTTGCGAGGCCGCAGCCTCGCGGCTGGCGCTGTTGGGCGGCGGCGCCATTGCGGTCGTGATGGGCGCGCTGATCGGAGCGTCGCGGTTGCTCGCATGACCGGCGCGTTGCGCTCAACGCTCAGGACTGCCACGATCGTCGGGCGATGCCCAATCCTCTGACCGTCCTCGATACCCTTGGCCGACCGATGCGCGACCTGCGCGTCAGCGTTACGGATCGATGCAACTTCCGATGCGTGTACTGCATGCCGAAAGAGGTCTTCGGACGTGACCACGCGTTCCTGCCGCGGGCGGAGATCCTGGACTTCGAAGAGATCGAGCGCGTCGTCCGCGCGTCGGTCGCGTTGGGCGTGCGCAAGGTCCGGCTCACCGGCGGCGAGCCGCTCGTGCGCCGCAACCTCGAGACGCTGGTCGGCATGCTTGCGCAGATCGACGCCATCGAGGATCTGACCCTGACGACGAACGCCTCGCTGCTGGCGGGCCACGCGCAGACGCTGGCCGATGCCGGCCTGCATCGGGTCACCGTCAGCCTCGACGCCCTTGACGATGCGACGTTCCAGGCAATGAACGACGTCGGCTTCCCGGTGTCGCGCGTGATCGATGGCATCGCGGCCGCGGACGCCGCCGGGCTGGGACCGATCAAGGTCAACGCGGTCATCCGGCGCGGGCTCAACGAGCACGCCATTGGTGACCTGGCAAACCACTTCCGCGGCACCGGGACGACGGTGCGATTCATCGAATACATGGACGTCGGTCACTCGAACGGCTGGCGCCTGGACGACGTGGTGCCGGCCGCGGAGGTCGTGGCGGCCATCGATGCGCGGTGGCCCCTCGAGCCGGTCGGCTCTGATTACCGCGGCGAGGTGGCACAACGCTATCGGTACCGCGACGGTGCCGGAGAGATCGGCGTCATCAGCAGTGTCACCCAGCCGTTCTGCGGTGACTGCACCCGGGCGCGGCTCTCAGCTGATGGCCAGCTCTTCACGTGCCTCTTCGCCACGGCCGGGCACGACCTCCGCGGCCTCGTCCGATCGGGAGCCGACGATGCCGACCTCGCTGATGTGCTGCGCGCCATCTGGACCGGACGCGATGACCGCTACTCCGAACTGCGCACGCTCGAGACGGTCGATCTGCCGAAGGTGGAGATGAGCTTCATCGGCGGGTAGCGGCTGTCGGCGGCCCCAGGGGTATACGTATTAGCTCAATGTCAGCCGTGGATCGGGCCGGGTCGGTCGCGCAGCGGCACGCCAGAACGACCGCGCAACACGGCCAGGATCTCGCTGACGATGGCGGCGGCGACCTCTTCTGCTCCGTCGGCACCGATGTCCAGGCCCGCCGGGGCATGGAGCGCGACGAGGTCGGCATCGGTCGGACCCACTTCAAGCCCAGCCAGAAGCCGATCGGTCCGATCGCGTGGGCCGAGGATGCCGAGGTACGGCACGCCACGGCCGAGGAGGCTGGCGAGAAAGGCCGCATCTCGCAGGTAATCGTGGCTCATCAGCACGGCGGCGGTCCACTCCCCTGCACCAACCGCCTCGGCCGCCTGACCAGGATCCACGTCGTGGAGGGCGGCGCCAGGGAACCGCTCGCTCCGCAGCAACGATCGGCGCGGGTCGACGACGCTGACACGCCAGCCCAGGCGCGCCCCCGCGGCGGCCAGCGGACTGGCATCGGGGCCGGCACCGCATACGACGAGATGAAGCGGCGGCAGGATCGGATCGAGGACCTCGTCGCCGATGACGGCTGGCCGGCCATGCCCGACCGCCACGGCCGCGCGCTCGCCGAGCGCACCGGCCTCGAGTGCCGTGAGGCGGCGACGCTCGCCGTCCAGTCCGGTGAGGAGAAACGTCGCCATGCCCGCGCGGGCGTCGGCGAGCGCCGCGAGTGTCTCGGCGGCCAGTGCCGGCGGCTCTGCCAACAGTTCGATGACGCCACGGCAGCCGAGTCCCAGGCCCCACAGCTCATCGTTCTCGTCCGAATGGTCGACGGTCACCAGCACCGGCGCATCGAGCATGAGGGCCTCGCGTGCGAGCCGCGCGGCTTCCTCTTCGAGGCAACCGCCGGAGATGAGGCCGATCGGCGCCCCCGATGGCGGGACGAGCAGTCGCGCACCGGGTCTGCGATAGGAAGATCCACGAACGTCGACCACCGTCGCGAGGGCGAACGGCTCGCTGCGCGCCCGCAGATCGGCTGCCGCGTCGAGGATGGCGTCGATCTCACTCATGGTCTTGCGGCCGACTCTAGCGCACCGGCACGGCATGGCACCATTGAGCAATGACCTTCGTGCAGTGGCTCGAACGATGACTGCGGCGTTCCTCGACGCCCTCGGCCATGCGCTGCCCGATCTGCGACTTCTCACAGACGAGGTCGATCGGGAGTCGTTTCGACGCGACGAGACCGCGCACTACGAGCCGGGGCTGCCACTCGCTGTGGCTCTGCCGACGGCAACCTCGGAGGTCGCCGAGATCATGCGGCAGGCGACAGCCCACCGCGTGCCGGTGGTGCCACGCGGTGCAGGCAGCGGGCTCTCGGGGGGATCGGCCGGCATCGAGGGCGCAGTCACCATCGCACTGACGCGCATGGACTCGATCATCGAGATCGACGAGGCGAACCTGGTCGCGGTCGTGCAACCGGGTGTCATCAACGGAGCGCTCAAGTCGGCTGTCAGCGCGAAGGGCCTCTTCTACGCGCCGGATCCTGCCAGCTACGAATTCTGCTCGATCGGCGGCAACATCGGCACCAACGCCGGTGGGCTGTGCTGCGTGAAGTACGGTGTCACGCGCGACGCGGTGCTCTCCCTCGAGGTGGTGCTGTCGGACGGGCGCATCATTCGCACCGGCGGGCGCAACGTGAAGGACGTGGCCGGGTATTCGCTGACGCACCTGTTCGTGGGGTCACAGGGCACGCTGGGCATCGTGACCGAGGCCACCCTGCGCCTGCGGCCGGCGCCGCCACCCAAGCAGACGATGCTCGCCTTCTTCGCGACCATCGAAGCGGCGGGCGTCGCGGTTGCCGGCATGACCGCCGGCGGGCTCGAACCGTGCACGCTGGAGCTGATGGATCGGCTGACAATTGCCGCGGTCGATGACTGGCATTCGCTGGGCCTGGATCGGTCTGCGGCAGGGCTCCTGCTGATCGAATCAGATAGCCCGGGCGACGCCGCCGACGCGGAGCTTGTCGCGGCCGGCATCGTCTGCGAGTCGGCGGGCGCGAGTTCCGTGGTGCGCGCGACGGATCCGATGGAGGCCGACTGGCTGCGCCAGGTGCGCCGACTGGCGTTTCGCGCCATGGAACGGCTCGGCGTGGCGCGCATGGAGGACGTCGGGGCGCCACGTTCACGGCTTCCCGATCTGCTGGCGGCGATCGAGAGGATCTCATTTGCACACGACGTGCGATGCGGGACGTTCGGGCACGCCGGCGACGGCAACCTGCATCCGACCTTCGTGTGGGACCGCGGCGACGCGGACGCCGAAGAGCGCGTTCGTGCCGCCTGTGAGGAGCTCTACCGGGCGGCGATCGCACTCGGCGGAACGATCACTGGCGAGCACGGCATCGGCGCATCGCGCAGACCATTCCTGGAGGAGCAGCGCGGTCCCGAGGCCGTCGCGGTGATGCGGGCGATCAAGTCAGCGCTGGATCCGCTCGGCATTCTCAACCCCGGACGCGTGGTCTAGCTTCGAGCTTCGGTGCCGGCGAGGAACTCTCGCAGGAGCGCGTGGAAGCGGTCCGGCTGCTCGAGGTTCAGCATGTGAGCCGCGCCGTCGAACACCTCGAGGCGGGCACCCGGCACGCTCGTGGCCAGGTGGCGACACGCGTCCCGGGTTCCTGGCTCGTCCACCGTCCCGATCATCACGAGCAGCCGCGCCTGGAGCTCAGACAGGCGCCCGACGGCAGGCGGGTCGAGCGGCTGAGGCACGCCCTCCTCCTTATCGGCCCGGTAGTTGGTGAGGATCCAGTCGTGGATTTGTGCGCGCACGGCCGGATCGACGCGGCCCGTCGGCTGGCCGGGCCCATCGGCCCAGTAGGCGGTCTCCCAGTCGGCGATGCCCTCCCAGTCCTTCGCGTCCACCAATTTGTCGGCAAGCTCGAAGACCGATGCGTCCGCATCTTCAGGTGACTCATAGCCGCCGACCCCGCCGGCTGCCACGACCAGCGACCGGACACGTTGCGGCGACTCGATCGCGTAGTCGAGGGCGATCATTCCGCCCCGTGAGAGACCCACGACGTGCGCCGAGTGTTCATCGAGGTGATCGAGGAGGGCGGAGATGTCCTTTCGATTGGAGAATGGGACCGCATCGGTCTCGGTGCGTCCGTAGCCGCGCGTGTCGTATCGGATCAGGCGATATGCGTCACGCAAGGCCGCAACCTCCGCGTCCCACATCCGCAGGTTCGCGATCCCGGCGTGGATCAGCACCACTGGGTCCCCGCTGCCTTCCACCTCGAAGTAGATCCGTGCGCCGTTGGTCTCGAGATGTCCGCTCTTACTTGTCATGGACCTGATCCTAGCAATGGTTCTCGACCATCCGCGTCATGAATCTCGCAGGCTCCGGGGGTTCAGCGTCGCGCGTCAGCGCTCGAAGAGGACGCCCGGATTGAGGATTCCAGCGGGGTCCCAGGCCGTCTTGATGGCGCGCATGGCGGCGACGGTTTCGGCTCCCCGGTCACGGACGAGCCAATCGACCTTCGCGACCCCGATGCCATGCTCGGCGCTCACGCTGCCGCCCAGCTCCAGCACCAGCTGGAGGATCGCGCTGTCGACGGCGTCATCCTCCGGCGCGGGACCCAGGACGTTGACGTGCAGGTTTCCGTCGCCGACGTGACCGTACACGATCGTGCGCGCATCCTGGTCGGCGGCCGCCACCGCTGCGACCGAGCGCTCGACCAGCTCGGCGTAGCGCGCGGCCGGCACGCTGACATCGAGCTTGTGGGGGACGCCTTCCGCATTCATCACCTCGGTGTGGCGTTCGCGAAGCTGCCACAGTCGGTCCCGCGAGGCGGCATCGGTCGCAACGGCCACGGCTGCCTCTTCAACGTCCAGCGTGGCGAGCGCCGCGAAGAGTCCGTCGGCCGGATCGGCATCGTCCGAGGCGACCTCAACGAGCAGGTAGACCGGCGCACGTGCTGCGAACGGCGCGGCGACCTTCGCGTGGCGCATGACCAGATCGAGGCCGGCATCGGTGAACAGCTCGAGCGCCAGGACCGATGCCAGCCGGCGGCGCAGCTCGGCGGCTGCGGCCACGGCGGAGGCCGCGTCGGCGAAGCCGATGACGCAGACGGCGCGGTGCCGCGACGCCGGAACGAGCCTGAGCCGGAGACGGGTGATGACGGCCAGCGTGCCCTCCGAGCCGGCTAGGAGGCCGCCCAGGTCGTAGCCGGTGTTGTCCTTGGGCATGCCGGGCAGCCTGCGCAGGATCGAGCCGTCGACGCGCACTGCTTCGAACCCGAGCAGCTGTGCGCGCATCACCCCATGGCGGACGACGTTCACCCCTCCCGCGTTCGTGGCGACCATGCCGCCGATCGTCGCCGAGTCGCGCGCGCCAAGATCCACGCCGACGTCCCAGCCGGCGGCTCGTGCCGTCTGCTGCGCTCGCGCGAGCGTCACGCCGGCACCGACCGTCACCTCCCCGGCGGCTCGGTCGACCTCATCGATCTCGTCCAGGCGCAGGAGGCTCATGACCACCTCCCCGCCACGGGGCACCGAGCCGCCGACCAGCCCGGTATTGCCACCCTGCGGCACGACCCCCACGCCGGCATCTGCGCAGGCACGCAGGATCGCCCCAACGTCGGCGCTTGAGCCCGGACGCACGACGGCCAGCGATTCGCCGTGGAAGCGGCGAGTCCAATCGGTCTCGTAGGAGGCCCGCAGCTCCGGATCGGTCAGGCAGTGCTGGTCGCCGACGATGGCGCGCAGGGTCGCGACGAGTGCATCGGTCATGTCGTGACGCATGCTACCGGCACGCCGCTTGCGTTCGAGTCGCGACATTGGAGGTGAACGGATGATGGACGACCGAGCCGAGCGGCAGCCCCTGCCATCCGAGGACTCCGGTGACCTGCTCGACGAGCCGCCGAGCGGCGAGACCGACGATTTCCTCGTCGCAACCGAGGAAGGGGTGCCGTACGTGCCGCCCACGGAGCGCGTGATCAGCGAGTCCCGCGGGAGCGACGGCGGCCCTGATGTTGCCGGCACCGACGAGTCAGATGCGGGTGAGCTCGAGCGTGATGACGGAATTCAGCCCGAGGAGGGTGCCCTCCCGCGCGATGACGAACTCAGGGCCGATGTCATCGAGGCGCTGCGCTCGTCCGATGTTCCCGCCGGCGAACGCATCCGGGTGGCCGTCACTGGATCGGTCGCCCGCGTCAGCGGCGAGGTGGAATCGGTGGACGTGCTCGACGAAATCCTCGGCATCGTGGGCGACGTGGTCGGCGTCGATGACGTCGTGGACGAGGTGACCGTCACCGGCCTGTAGTCGGCCCATCCTGGGCCTCCGTTGCGCGGATGATGCATGCTCACCCCATGAGCCGAGCCATCACGACCGATCCGAACGCATCGGACACGGCCGAGCTCGCCGCGCTGCGCGAGATCGTGCAGTTGGCCGCGGGGGCATCGACGTGGGACGAGCTCATGCAGCTCATCGTCGACCGCAGCACCGCGGCGATGCGCGCGGAGGTCTGCTCGCTCTACCTCGTGGACCGTGATGGCGCCGGCCTGACGCTGGCCGCGACGAACGGCGTCGATCGAGAGCACATCGGCGTGGCGCGTTTGGAGATCGGCCAGGGCATCACCGGCATGGCCGCCAGCGAGCGCGGACCGGTGGTCAGCACCGATCTGGCGAATGATCCGCGCTGCGCCTGGATCCGCGGCGTCGACCACGAGCGATTCACCTCGATCCTGGCCGTCCCGCTCGAGGCTGGTGACCGCGTTGTCGGCGTGCTCAACGTCAAGGCGGAGGCGCGCCGCGACTTCGATCGAACGCAGGTCCGGCGTCTCTCGACGATCGCCTCGCTGCTGGCCGGCGTCGTCGAGCGCCGGCGCCTTCACCTCGAGACGGAGGCCCAGCTCGACGGCCTGCGCAGCATCGACCAGGCACGGGCCGAGCTGATCGCGGTTGTGACCCACCAGCTGCGGACACCGCTCGCCGTGGTGCGCGCCTACCTCGACCTCCTGTCCGAGACGGCAGAGCCGTCCCGCGGCGCCGAAGTCGCCGGCTGGCACCAGGCGGCGACGGGCCAGGTCCTGCGGCTGAACGACCTCGTCGACACGATCCTCGACACCGTGCGCGCCGATCGGTTGCTGACCGTTGAGATCGGCCGCTTCGAGGTGGGTCCGGTGATCGACGAGGTCCTGACCCGGCTGGCGCCACTGCTGCGACGCCACCGGCTCGAGCGGTATGCGACCGGCAGCCGGGTGGCCCTTGGCGATTCCGCGCGGCTCTCGCAGGTGCTCGAGCTGCTCCTGGAGAACGCGGCCAAGTACGCCCCGCCCGGTGCCGAGATCATCGTGGCCGATTGGTCGGCCGATGGCGAAGTCCGCGTCGCGGTCGGCGACGACGGGCCTGGCGTCCCGCCCGAGCAGCGAGAGAGCGTCTTTGAACCGTTCGTGCGCCTGGACCAGACCGATGCGCCCGGCACCGGGGTCGGCCTGTTCGCTGCCCGCCGCCTGGTCGCAGCCATGGACGGCCGGCTGTGGATCGAGGACAAGCCAGCCGGCGGCAGCCAGTTCGTCACCTCCTTGCCGGAGGCGGGCAGGTGAGCGCCGACATGCCGCTCCGCATTCTCGTCATCGACGACGAGCCGGCCATGATCGGGGCGATCGCCGCGCTGGTGGGCAGCGTCGGCCACCGGGTGAGCGCCGCGTACGACGGCCATGAGGCGCTGCGCCGCTTTGACGCCGATCGGCCCGACCTCGTCATCCTCGACCTCGCGATGCCAGGGCTCGACGGACTCGCCGTCTGCCAGGAGTTCCGCCGACGCGGCACGACCCCCATCATCGTGCTCTCCGGCGAAGGCCAGGAGTCCGCCAAGGTGGAGGCGCTCGACGCCGGGGCGGACGACTATGTGACGAAGCCGTTCGGCAAGGACGAGCTGCTCGCCCGGATTCGAGCCGTGAGTCGTCGGAGGGCCGAACCCGCCGCGCCTGGCTCGGGCGGCGGGTCGCTCCGGATCGACCGGCGCCGCCACGAAGCCTGGGCCGGCGATCGGCTGCTGCCGCTGACCCCGATCGAGTTCGCGCTTCTCGAGATCCTGGTCTGCGCTGCCGGCGATCTCGTGACGCACGATGAGCTGCTGCAGGCAGGGTGGCGCGGCGAGCCTGACCCCGACCCCCTGTGGATCAAGCCGCACCTTGCGCGACTGCGCTTCAAGCTGCGAGCGGTCGACGCGGCGCTCCCGTCACCGGTGCGATCCCTGGGCTATCGGCTCATCGTGCCAGCGCCAGGGGTTGAGGATGACTGAGGGCCAGGTCCGCGTCGCGTGGCTCCACCACCAGGAAGCGGCCCCGCCACGCATCCCACCCCAGCAGAATCGAGCGTGCCAGATCGCTGCTCTCGGCGGCGTGCGCCGTGAGGAGATCGCGGAGGTGCCGGTCATCGGCCTGTTGAAGCGGGCGCGCGCGAACGCTCGAGCTCAACCGCTCGGCAACGCCTCCGTCGTCCAACAGGTACGCACGGCCGCCGGTCATGCCGGCGCCGAAGTTGGGGCCGATCGACCCGAGCACCACGACTGTCCCGCCGGTCATGTATTCACAGCCGTGTGCGCCGATCCCCTCGACCACGGCGCGCGCTCCCGAGTTGCGGACCGCGAACCGCATCCCGGCGCGTCCGACCAGGTGGAGTGCCCCAGCCGTTGCGCCGAACAGGCACACGTTGCCGGCGATGGCCTGATCCTGGGCGGCGCCTTCGGTCGGTCGCACGACGATCGTTGCACCCGAGAGACCCTTGCCGACGTAGTCGTTTGCCTCGCCCACGAGCTGAATGCGCATGCCGGCAACGGCGAAGGCTCCCAGGCTCTGGCCGGCCGAGCCGGTCAGCTCGTAGCGAACGTGCGGGAGCCGGCGTGGCTCGGGACGCCGCTGGATTGCGCCTGCCAGTCGCGCGCCGATGCTGCGGTCATTGGTGGTGACCGGCGCGCGCACGAGCGTCTCGCCCTCGGCAACGCGGGCGACGATCCCCTCCAGCGCATCGGCCTCGAAGCTCTTGTCCGTCGCTCGGTCGCTCCGCAGCGGCCGATCGTTGGGCGCCACCGGCAGGGCGGGAACCCAGGGCGGTGCCGCGAGGAGCCGACCGAGGTCGAGGGTGGCATCGGCTCCGGCCAACAGGTCCGCCCGGCCGACCGCCTCGCCCAGGGAGCGCAGACCGAGCGCGGCCAGCTCGCGGCGAACGTCCTCCGCGATCGCGGTGAAGAAGGCCACCACCTGCTCCGGCGTGCCGGAGAATTTCGCGCGCAGCTCGGCGCGCTGGGTGGCGATGCCGGTGGGACAGGTGTCGAGATGGCACTGACGCGCCATGTCGCAGCCGATCGCGACGAGCGCGCCCGTCCCGAACCCGTACTCCTCCGCGCCCAGCAGCGCCGCCACGACGACGTCGCGACCGGTCTGCAGGCCGCCGTCGGTGCGCAGTGCGACCCGATCACGAAGCCGATTGCGAACGAGCACCTGGTGCGTCTCGGCCAGGCCGAGCTCCCACGGCAGGCCGACGTGCTTGATCGAGCTGAGCGGCGAGGCGCCCGTGCCGCCGGCATGCCCGCTGATCATGATGTAGTCGGCGTGGGCTTTCGCCACCCCCGCGGCGATCGTACCGATCCCGACACCGGCCACCAGCTTCACGCCGATGCGGGCCGTGGGATTGGCGGCACGCAGGTCGCTGATGAGCTGGGCGAGGTCCTCGATCGAGTAGATGTCGTGGTGTGGCGGCGGGCTGATCATCGCCATGCCCGGTTGCCCACGGCGCAGACCCGCGATGAAGGCCGTGACCTTCTTGCCCGGCAGCTGGCCGCCCTCGCCGGGCTTTGAGCCCTGTGCGATCTTGATCTCGAGCTGCTCCGCGCGGGCCACGTACTCGGCGGTCACGCCGAAGCGCGCCGACGCAACCTGCTTGATGGCGGCGTCGCGACGGTCGCCGTCCTCAGACGGCGCATACCACGCCGGGTCCTCCCCGCCCTCGCCGGAGTTTGCGCTGCCGCCGAGCCGCGCCATGCCGATGCTGATCGCCTGGTGGGCCTCTGGCGACAGCGCGCCGAGGCTCATCGCCGAGCTGACGAACCGCCGCGCGATGCTCGATGCCGGCTCGACCTCGTCGAGTGGCACCGGCGTGCCGGTGGCCCGCAACGTCATGAGATCGCGAGGCTGACGCGGACCGAGGTCGTCGAGCAATGAACGATAGGCGGCGACCGACCCATCGGTCTCGACGGCCGCCTGCAGCGCCTTCACCACCTTCGGCGCGTAGGCATGCGCCTCCCCCGAGCCGCGGAATCGAACGAAGCCCGGATCGGTGAGTGCCGGCACGGCGAGGGCATACGCGCGCCGATGCCAGGCCACCACCGTGCGGCCGATGGCATCGGCGTCGACGGCGCCAGGCCACCGATTGGCAGCCGGGAAGCAGCGCGCCGCGAGCTCGGCATCAAGGCCCAGCACGTCCATGATCTGTCCACCGCGGTACGAGACCAGGGCGCTGATGCCCATGCGCGCCAGGACTTTGCGCATGCCCTTCTCGAGCGCGTCGATGGTGTTGCGGCGGGCCTGCTCGGGCTCGAGCTCCTCGGATCCGCGCTCCCCCGCCTGTTCCGCCGCTAACTCGAGCATCAGCCACGGATGGACCGCCGACGCGCCGACCGCCACGAAGCATGGCGAGGTCGTGGACGCCGAATGTATCGCCCGCTTCCGCCGCCACGTCGGTCCGCGAGCGGCGGCCGGCCGCCACGAGCTCCTGGTTGACCCGGCCGACGGCAAGCACGGAAGGTATCGGCAGGCGCTGTTCTCCGGCCGCGCGGTCGGTGACCACGATCAGCCGCGCACCGCGCCGAGCCGCCGCGCGAGCCTGACGTGCCAGCCGTGCGAGCGCGAGTGTCAACCCCCGGTGCCCCCGTGAGGCCGGCCACGTCGCATCCAGGACGGCCACCCGCTCGATCCGGCCGAGGAGCTGCGTCCATCCGTCGGCGTCGAGGATCGGTGATCCGATAACGAGCACCTCGGCGTCGCGCATCGGGCCAAGCAAGTCCGGCTGCCGCCCGACGGCCATGTCGAGTGACATGACCGCACGTTCCCGCTCCGGATCGATCGGTGGGTTCGTGACCTGCGCGAACGACTGGCGCAGGAAGTCGGTCACGCGGCGCGGGCTGCGCGCGAGTGGCGCGATCGGCGTGTCGTCGCCCATGCTCCAGATGGCTTCGTGCGCTTCGGTCGCCATCGGTCGGATCACCTGCTTCACGACCTCGGCATCAAGTCCGAGCGCGATCCGTTGCCGGTCGTCGCTGGCCGCCCACTCCACGGCTGCGGTCGGCGCCAGGCGCCGTGGTGTCGGGGCCCGAGTCGGGGATGCGTGCCGCTGAACCGTTGGTCCAAGTATCCGCCCGGTCCGCGTATCGACAAGCACCATCTCGCCGGGACCCAACCTGCGCCGTTGCGTCACGCGCTCCGCCGGTAGCTCCACGCTTCCCGCCTCGGACGAGACGACGACCAGGCCATCACTGGTTGCGGTCAGGGCGAGCGGCCGAAGCCCGTTGCGATCGAGCATCGCTCCGACTCGGCGACCATCGCCGAACACCAGCGCGGCGGGCCCGTCCCAGGGCTCCGATCTCGACCGTGCCGGGTCGAGCTCCGGACCTCCGAGACCATGAGCCGCTGGAGTGAGCGAGCCGATGGCCTGGTCGATCCGTGCCCCATCCAGAAGCAACAGCTCGAGCGCATCGTCCAGAGACTGCGAATCTGATCCGACCTCCGTCACGAGCGGGCCGATCTCGGCAAGGCGCCGCGTCCACCGACCGCCGCCAAGCGCATGTCGACGGCCGCGCATGGCCTCTCGGTTCGACCGCACCGTGTTGATCTCGCCGTTGTGCGCCAGGTAGCCAAACGGCTGCGCCAGCCGCCACGAGGGGAACGTGTTGGTCGAGTACCGCTGATGGAACACGGCGTAGCGCGCGTCGAGGTCATCGGCGCGGAGGTCGTCGTAGAAGCGTCCAAGCTCGTCGCCGACGAAGAGGCCCTTGTAGACCACCGCGGATGGACCGATGGAGACGACGGCCACCGCCGGCACCTCCGCCTCGATGGCGCGCCGCAGGATCGCGAGCCGCCGCGCGAAGGCGAGCGGTGTCATGCGGCGGTCGCCGACCACGATCGCCTGGCGGATCACCGGCGTCTCGCCCACGGTCCGGTCGGCCACCGTTGCAGCCTGCACCGGCACGTCCCGCCAGCCGGCCACCGCCAGGCCCTCTGCATTGGCGCGCTCCTCGATCCGGCAGACGGCGTCCGCGTCTTCGGCCGGCAGGAAGCACATTGCGATCGCGACGCGGCCCCGAGGGCGGGAGGCGAGCCCCGCCTCGGCAATCAGCCGGGCGCCGAATCGCGGTGAGATCGGGATGCTGATGCCAGCGCCGTCGCCGGTGCGATCATCGGCGGCCCGAGCGCCGCGGTGGGCCAGGGCGGCGAGCGCCTCGATCGCCATCGGCACCGTGTCCGACGCGTGCCTGCCGTCGAGATCGGCAATGAAGCCAACCCCGCAGGCACCGTGCTCGTGACGCGGGTCGTACAACGGCGCGTCGATCGGCTGGAGGCGCGCGACGGTCATCGGTCGAGCTCGCATCTGCGGGTGCCTCTCACGCTAGGAGCCACCGGGCCGCATGTCAGGGGCAGCCGAGTTCCGGGTGCGTAGCGGTCAGGTCACGAATCAGCGACGCTGATCCGCAACCTCTCGAGAGATCGGCGCTCATACCGGCAGATCGAGCGAGGCTCACATGGGGCACCATCGCGAGCTGTATTTCGCGCGATCAATCGAGCGCTCGCGCACACTGCGGGGCCACGGGTTGACACCGCTGCTACGGTCCTACCCAATGCACCCCGATCATCACGTCCCGCATTTCACAACCACGTGTATGCCCTGGCGGCCCCGCCGCCTGGAGGTATCTGCCTGAGCCCAAAACGCGCCTAGCGCACCAACTCAGGACCTGATCGGGGCCGCACCTTCTCGCAGAGAGATGGGTGCGGTCTTTTCTATCCCTTCAAGCGACGCGGATCAGCCGCAGAACCCCACTCCACCGGGGCCGCGTCGCATCGACCACCACCGTGGCCCCTCGCTCACCCACCGTGGTCGACCAACGAAGGACCGATACCAACCATGAGCGACACCAACGGCAATCGCACCGGCAACGGCGCAACCCCCGAGCGTGCCCACCTAACCGAGACCCTGGCCCTGCACGCCGGCCAGCAGCCCGATCCGACGACTGGAGCACGTGCCGTCCCGATCTACGCCACCAGCTCCTACAACTTCACCGATGCCGGCCACGCCGCGCGGCTCTTCGCGCTCCAGGAGTTCGGCAACATCTACACCCGGATCATGAATCCGACCACGGATGTCTTCGAGCAGCGCATCGCCGCACTCGAGGGCGGCGTGGCGGCGCTCGGCGTGGCCAGCGGGCAGGCGGCGGAGACGCTGACGATCCTCAACCTGGCGCGCGCCGGCGACAACATCGTCAGTTCCACCAGCCTGTACGGCGGCACGTACAACCTGTTCGCCTACACGCTGCCGCGCTTCGGGATCGAGGTCCGCTGGGTCGAGGGCAATGCCCCTGAGGACTTCGAGGCGCGGACCGATGAGCGCACGAAGGGCTACTACATCGAGACGATCGGGAATCCACGACTCGACGTGCCGGACATCGGCGCCATCGCCGATGCGGCGCACCGCCACCAGCTCCCGCTCATCATCGACAACACGTTCGCGCCGCTGCTCGCGAAGCCGATCGAGCACGGGGCGGACATCGTCATCCATTCGGCCACGAAGTGGATCGGCGGCCATGGCACGTCCATCGGCGGCGTGGTTGTCGATGCCGGAACGTTCGACTGGGCGGGCTCGCCGCGCTTCGCCGACTTCACCGATCCGGATCCGTCGTACCACGGCGTCAGCTACACGGGCGCCTTCGGGCCGCTGGCCTTCATCATCAAGCTGCGGGTGCAGCTACTGCGTGACATCGGTCCCGCGCTCTCGCCGTTCAACTCGTGGCTCTTCATCCAGGGCCTCGAGACGCTTCCGCTCCGCATCGAGCGGCACAGCGCCAATGCGCTGGCGGTCGCGAAATGGCTCGACGCAGACGACCGCATCGCGTGGGTGAACTACCCGGGCCTGCCGTCGCATCCGACCTACGCCAACGCCCAGCGGTATCTCGCCGGAGGCTCGGGCGGGATCATCACCTTCGGCGTGAAGGGCGGTGCAGACGCCGGCCGAACGCTGATCGACAGCGTCAAGCTCTTCAGCCTGCTCGCGAACGTCGGCGACGCGAAGTCGCTGATCATCCATCCGGCCTCCACCACGCATCAGCAGCTCGGCGAGGACGAGCAGCGCGCTTCCGGCGTGACCGCCGATCTCGTGCGGCTGTCGATCGGGATCGAGGCGCTCGACGACATCATCGCCGACCTCGACCAGGCCCTGGCGGTCGCCGTCGGCGAGGAGGTCAGCGCGTGACACTGCTTCCGCTGAGCCCGCGAGAGCCACCCCTGCGCCTCGGTCCATTTCGGACCGAGGCCGGCGTGACGCTCCCCGACCTGCAGGTCGCCTACCGCCGGGACGGCCCCGCAGGCCGCACGGCGGTGCTGGTCGTGCACGCGCTCACCGGGTCAGCCGATGCAGCCGGCGACTGGTGGGAGCCGCTCATCGGCCCTGGCAGGGCACTCGACACCGATGAACGGCAGGTGATCTGCCTCAACCTGCTCGGCTCGTGCTACGGCACGACCGGGCCGCGGGACGTGGCCGGCTTCCCGCCGATCACCCCGCGGGACATGGCGCGGGCGCAGTGGGCGGCGCTGGATGCCATCGGGATGGAGCGCCTGGACCTGGTGGTCGGTGGGTCCCTGGGCGGCATGGTCGCACTGGAGGTCGCGCTCGAGCGACCCGAAGCGGTCGACGCCGTGATGCCGATCGCGGCACCGGCGGCCATCGGCAACCTGGCCGCCGGCTGGAATCACATCCAGCTGCAGCTCATCGAGCTGGATCGGGATCGTGGCCTGGAGCTCGCGCGCCAGCTTGCGATGACGACCTACCGCAGCGAAATCGACTTCGACACGCGCCGTGGGATCGGCTCGTATCTCGAGCACCAGGGCGTGAAGCTCCGGCAACGGTTCGACGCCGGCTCCTACTCCGCCTTGGCCGGGGCGATGAATGCCCACGACGTCGGTCGCGGCCGGGGTGGCCTTGTCAACGCCTTCCGACCACTCGCCGATGCCGGGGTGGCCGTCCTCGGGGTCGGGATCGAGGGCGACATCCTCTACGGACCGCGACAGGTGCGTGCGCTGGTCGGCGCAGCCCGTTCAGCCAACGCCGATGCCACGTACCGTGAGATCCGCTCCGACAAGGGCCACGACGCCTTCCTGGTCGAATGGGACCAGGTCGGCGCCTACCTTCGCGAGCTGCTCAGCCGGGAATGGAGCGAGGTGGTGGCGACGGCTTGAGCTCATCGTTCGATCCCCGACGCGCATCGATGAATGACGCGATGCCGTCGAGCAGGCGCTGGAGTCCGAAGTCGAAATCGTCGAGCAGGAACTGGAGCTCGTACGTCGTGGCATCGGGCGGCATTCGCCGCCAGCGAGACGATGCCAGCCTGGCTCGGTTTCCTGGCGGAGTGGAACCCGCTCTCGTCCACGATCTACGCGACGCGAGACCTGTTCGGGAATCCGGGCGCCGGCGGCGAGTCATGGGTCGCTCAGAACGCCACGTTGATGACCGTCGCCTGGCCGCTCGTCATCCTGGCCATCCTCGTGCCGCTCTCCGTGCGCCGCTACCGAAGGCTCAGCCGCTAGGATGCGCCGATGCAACCGAACCAGGTCGTCGTCGGGATCGACAACGGCGCCACGAAGAACAACGCGACGGTGCTCGATGCATCGGGCCGCTTCCTGGTAGATCGCCTGTACGAGATCCCGAGCCGGGTCGGCGAGGGACCCGAGGCTGCCATCGAGGGCATGGCCGACACGATGAATCTCGTGCTGCGCGAGCACGAGATTGGTCACGGACGGGTTGCCGCCGTCGGGCTCGACACGCCCGGCCCGGCCAGCGCAGACGGCGTCATCAGCGTCCGGGGCGCCACGAACTTCGCGCAGCCGGCGTGGTGGGGCTTCGACGTTCGGAGCGCGCTGGAGGCGCGCATCGGTCTGCCAGTCGTCTACAACAACGACGGCAACGCGGCGGCACTGTATGCCCACCGCGTGCACTTCGGCACCGAGGCGAATGCGCACGCCTCGATCACCGCCGTCGTTGGCACGGGCCTGGGTGGCGGCGTCATCGAGGACGGCCAGGTCATCCGTGGGGCGTCCGGCCAAGCTGGCGAGCTCGGCCACGTCCTGATCTCGACCGATGGACTCCTGGCCGATGAACAACCGATGCCGACCTGCGCCTGCGGCAACCGCGGGGATGTCGAGAGCTTCGCATCGCTGACCGGCATCGTCCGCAATCTGCTCCCCTACTGGCTGACCCGCTATCCGGATCATCCATTGGCGGAGATGCCGATCCTCCAGGCCGCCAAAGAGGTGCGGACCTACGGCGTCGAGGGCGACGAGCTGGCGCTGCATGTCTTCGAGCAGCAGGCGGCGGCGCTCGGAAGGCTGTTCACGATCGCCGCCAATGTCACCGATCCGAGCGTCTACTTCGTCGGCGGCGGCGTGGTCGAAGCGGCACCGCAGTTCCGCGACTGGTTCATGGAGCGGATTCGAGCGCACACCACTCTCCGCGAGGAGCAGGCGGCGGTGGCCACCCTTGCCCTGGTGCCGGACCTCGACAAGGCCGGTGCCCGCGGCTCCGCGTTTGCGGCGCTAGCGTCGCTGAGGACGTAATCCACTTGCGAGTCGTTCGCTGCCGAACCGTCACGATTCACATGACGCCTTTTGTGAATCCGGACGCCCCGCGAGCCCCCAACGAGAAAACCGCCGGCCACGTGGCCGGCGGTTCGTAACGCGAGCCGAAGGGTCAGTTGGAGTCCCCGCTGCCGCCCCGCTCGCGCTCCCGCCATCGCTGGCGCTGCCGGCCGCGGCTGCGG
>Ga0136612_10000050_pt1 | contig 24868 bp, 20 predicted proteins | sample AntDryUQ224A2306_2_FD_106644 | JGI IMG/M metagenome (GOLD analysis project Ga0136612, IMG submission 106644) | Polar desert sand microbial communities from Dry Valleys, Antarctica - metaG UQ224A (23.06) | ecosystem: Environmental > Terrestrial > Soil > Desert | place: Antarctica: Dry Valley... | reverse complement strand
GCAGACCCTGCGGGACAAGATCGCCAAGTCGGTGGTCGTCAAGCTCTGATCGGAGACCAAGCCGCTGGCGGCCGCCCTCCTTCGATCGCTTCTCCGCGTCGCCTCAGCGCTGAGGTGAAGCCGATGGGGTGATCGGTGCCGGGAGCAGCGTCTCACCGGACAGGAACCGATCGACGGCGGCGGCGCAGGAACGTCCCTCGGCGATGGCCCACACGATCAAGCTCTGCCCGCGACCCATGTCCCCGGCGACGAACACGCCCTCGACGTTGGTGGCCCAGCCGTCGTCGCGCCCGACGTTCCCCCGGTCGGTCAGGTCGACGCCGAGGTCGTCGAGCAGCCCGCCGCGCTCGGGACCGACGAAGCCCATGGCCAGCAGCACCAGGTCGCACTCCAGCTCGAAGTCGGTGCCCTCGACCCGCTGGAAGCGGCCTTCGATCATCTCGACCTCATGGGCCCGCAAGGCCCGCACCCGCCCGTCGTCGCCACCGAGGAAGCATTCGGTGTTGACCGAGAACACCCGGTCGCCGCCCTCCTCGTGGGCCGACGAGGTGCGGTACTGCAGGGGCCAGGTCGGCCACGGCGTCGAGTCGCCCCGATGCTCCGGTGGGCGGGGCAGGATCTCCAGCTGATGGACCCGGGTGGCGCCTTGGCGGTGGGCGGTGCCCAGGCAGTCTGCGCCGGTGTCGCCGCCGCCGATGATCACCACCGACTTCCCTTCTGCGGTGATCGAGGCCGACGGTGTGTCGCCCTCCTGCACCCGGTTGGAGATCGGCAGGTACTCCATGGCCTGGTGGATCCCGTCCAGGTCGCGACCCGGTATGGGGAGGTCCCGAGCCTGGGTCGCGCCTCCAGCCAGGACCACGGCGTCATGCTCGGTCCGGAGCTGCTCAGCGGTCATGTCACGCCCGACGTCGACCGATGGACGGAAGACGGTCCCCTCGGCCTCCATCTGAGCGACCCGTCGCTCGATGTGGCGCTTCTCCATCTTGAACTCGGGGATGCCGTAGCGCAGGAGGCCGCCGATCCGGTCGGCCCGCTCGAAGACGGTGACGTCGTGCCCGGCCCGGGTGAGCTGCTGGGCCGCCGCCAATCCTGCCGGTCCCGAACCGACCACCGCCACCGACCGTCCGGTGCGCCGAGCCGGCCGGCGCGGCGTCACCCATCCCTCGGCCCAGGCACGGTCGATGATCTCCACCTCGACCTGCTTGATCGTCACCGGGTCCTGGTTGATCCCGAGCACGCACGCCGCTTCGCACGGCGCCGGGCAGAGCCGCCCGGTGAACTCGGGGAAGTTGTTGGTGGCGTGGAGGCTCTCGATGGCGTCACGCCACCGGCTGCGGTACACCAAGTCGTTCCAGTCCGGGATGAGGTTGCCCAGCGGGCACCCGTTGTTGCAGAACGGGATGCCGCAGTCCATGCACCGGCTGGCCTGTTCGCCCAACGCGTCGGGCGCGAACGGCTCGTAGACCTCCTTCCAGTCCCTGATCCGCACCCGGACCGGGCGCCGCGAGGGGAGCTCCCGCCCGTGCTTGAGGAACCCCGTAATGTCACCCATCGACGGTCACGCTCCCCCGTCCGAACCCGGTGTGAGGTGTACGAGGCTCACGCCCTTCGCCCTCATCCCTTGCTCGCAGCCATGATGGCGGCGTCGATGTCGCGGCCATGCTCCTCGGCCACCTTGATGGCGTTGAGCACCCGCTTGTAGTCGCGGGGCATGACCTTGGTGAAGTTGAGGACCTGGTATTGCCAATCCGTGAGTATGCGGGCGGCGACCTCTGACCCGGTCTCGTCGCGGTGGCGAAAGATGACACCGACGAGCCAGGTCGTGTCGAGGTCGTCGAGGCCCTCGAGCTCCACCATCTCGGGGTTGAGGTTGGCGGCCAGGGCCCGGTCGGGGTCCCAGACGTAGGCGATGCCTCCGGACATGCCGGCACCGAAGTTCCGGCCGGTCGGACCGAGCACCACGACCCGACCGCCGGTCATGTACTCACATCCGTGGTCGCCGACCCCCTCGACCACGGCGGTGGCACCGGAGTTGCGGACCGCGAACCGCTCCCCCACCATCCCGCGCAGGAACGCCTCCCCGGCGGTGGCGCCGTAGAGGATCACGTTGCCGGCGATCACGTTCTCCTCGGCGACGAAACCCGGATGGGTCCGCATCGGCGGTCGGAGTACGAGACGCCCGCCGGAGAGGCCTTTGCCGACGTAGTCGTTGGCATCGCCGTGCAGGCGGAGGGTGATCCCCTTGGGTACGAAGGCGCCGAAGCTCTGGCCGGCCGAGCCGGTGAACGTGAGGTCGACGGTGTCGTCGGGCAGACCGGCCGAGCCGTGGGCCTTCATGATCTCGTGGCCGAGCATGGTGCCCACCGTGCGGTTGACGTTGCGGATGGGGAACTCGAGCTTCACCGGCGTCCCGAAAGCGATCGCGTCTCGAGCCTGGGTGATCAGCTGGTTGTCGAGCGCTCTCTCCAGGCCGTGATCCTGGCTGGACGTGCAGTGCAGGTCTTGATCGAAGGTGGTCACGGGCACGTGGAGGATCGGGGTCAGATCGAGACCGGACGCCTTCCAGTGCTCGACGGCCCGACGGACGTCCAGCACCTCGGCGTGGCCGATCGCCTCGGCCAGCGTCCGGAAACCCAGTTGGGCCAGCAGTTCTCGTACCTCCTCGGCCACGAACTCGAAGAACTGCTCGACGAACTCGGGTCGGCCGGTGAAGCGCTTCCGCAGCTCGGGGTTCTGGGTGGCGATGCCGACCGGGCAGGTGTCGAGGTGACAGACCCGCATCATGATGCAGCCCGACACCACCAGCGGGGCGGTGGCGAAGCCGTACTCCTCGGCACCGAGGAGGGCGGCGATCACCACGTCGCGCCCGGTCTTGAGTTGGCCGTCGGCCTGCACCACGATCCGGTCGCGGAGCCCGTTGAGCAGCAGCGTCTGTTGGGTCTCAGCCAGTCCGAGCTCCCACGGAGCGCCGGCGTGCTTGAGCGACGTGAGTGGGCTGGCGCCGGTGCCGCCGTCGTGGCCCGAGATCAGCACCACGTCCGCGTGTGCCTTCGACACGCCCGCTGCGATGGTACCGACGCCGACCTCGGCCACCAGCTTCACGTGGATCCGGGCGGCGGGGTTGGCGTTCTTGAGATCATGGATGAGCTGGGCCAGGTCCTCGATGGAGTAGATGTCGTGGTGCGGCGGCGGGCTGATGAGCCCGACCCCCGGCGTCGAGTACCGGGTCTTGGCGATCCACGGGTACACCTTGGAGCCGGGGAGCTGGCCCCCCTCGCCCGGCTTGGCACCCTGGGCCATCTTGATCTGGAGGTCGTCGGCGTTGGTGAGGTACTCGGCGGTGACGCCGAAGCGTCCTGATGCGACCTGCTTCACCGCGGATCGACGCAGATCACCGTTGGGATCGGCGACGTAGCGCTCCGGGTCCTCCCCACCCTCGCCGGTGTTCGACCGGCCGCCGAGGCGGTTCATGGCGATGGCCAGCGTCTCGTGGGCCTCGGCCGAGATCGACCCGTAGCTCATGGCGCCGGTGTTGAACCGTTTCACGATCTCGCTGATCGGTTCGACCTCGTCGAGAGGAACCGGTGGACGGTCACGGTCGGAGAAGGAGAACAACCCCCGCAGGGTGGCCAGCCGCTCGGCCTGTCCGTCGACCAGGGCCGTGTACTCCTTGAACACGTCGTAGCGCCGAGCGCGGGTGGCGTGCTGGAGCTTGAAGACGGTGTCGGGGTTGAAGAGGTGGTACTCGCCTTCGCGGCGCCACTGGTACTCGCCGCCGACCTCGAGCTCCCGATGGGCACGCTCCTCGGGCCGCTCGGCGTAGGCCATCCGGTGACGGGCTTCGACCTCGGCTGCGATCTCGTCGAGTCCGATGCCGCCCAGGCGACTGGTCGTTCCGGTGAAGTACTCGTCCACGAGGTCCTGGGCGAGGCCGATGGCCTCGAAGACCTGGGCCCCGGTGTAGGAGGCGACGGTGGAGATGCCCATCTTCGACATCACCTTGAGCACCCCTTTGCTGGCGGCCTTGATGTAGCGGCCCACGGCGTCGTCGAACCCGACGTCGACGAGCTGGCCGCGGGCGATCATGTCCTCCACCGTCTCGAAGGCCATGTACGGGTTGATGGCGGCGGCCCCGTACCCGATGAGCAGGGCCATGTGGTGCACCTCGCGTGCGTCGCCGGCCTCGACGACCAGACCGACGTGGGTGCGGGTTCGCTCCCGAACGAGGTGGTGGTGCACGGCCGAGGTGAGGAGCAGCGACGGGATCGGTGCCAGGGTGGCGTCCGAGTGGCGGTCGGACAGCACGATGATGCGGTCGCCGCGTTCGATGGCCTCGCTCGCCTGTCGGCGGACGTCGGCCAACGCCTCCCGAAGGGCCTCGCCGCCTCCGGCCACGGGGTACAGCCCTCGGATGACGGCTGACCCGAACCCGGGCAGGTCGCCGTCGTCGTTGGCGTGGATCAGCTTGACCAGCTCGTCATTGTCGATCACCGGGCGGGGCAGCACGATCTGACGGCATGCGGCCGGGGTGGGATCGAGCAGGTTCCCCTCGGGACCGATGGTGCCGCCGAGGCTGGTGACCAGCTCCTCCCGAATGGCATCCAGGGGCGGGTTCGTCACCTGGGCGAACAGCTGGGTGAAGTAGTCGAACAGGAGGCGGGGCCGAGCCGACAGCACGGCGATCGGGGTGTCGGTGCCCATCGAGCCGATGCTCTCCGCGCCGGTACGGGCCATCGGTGCGAGCAGCAGCTTGAGCTCCTCGAGGGTGAAGCCGAAGGTGAGCTGGCGTCGCAGCACCGACCGGTGCGAGTAGCGCGTGTGGGGCCGATCGGGCAGGTGCTCGAGTTGCAGCAGGCCGCCATGGAGCCACTCGCCGTAGGGGTGTTCGGCGGCGAGGGTGGACTTGATCTCGTCGTCGTCGACGATGCGGCCCTGATCGGTGTCGACGAGGAACATGCGCCCCGGCTGGAGTCGGCCCTTCTTCACCACCGTGGACGGATCGATGTCGAGCACGCCGACCTCGGAGGCCATGACCACCAACCCGTCGCTGGTGACCCAGTAGCGGCTGGGACGGAGACCGTTGCGGTCGAGCACGGCCCCGATGACGGTGCCGTCGGTGAAGGCGACCGACGCCGGGCCGTCCCAGGGCTCGATGAGCGAGGCGTGGAACTGGTAGAAGGCACGCCGGGCCGGATCCATCGACGTGTGGTTCTCCCACGCCTCCGGGATCATCATGAGAACGGCGTGGTGGAGCGGTCGCCCCCCGAGGTGCAGCAGCTCCAGCACCTCGTCGAAACTGGCCGAGTCGCTGGCGCCCGGCGTACAGATGGGGAACAACCGCTCCACCTCGGGCCCGAATCGGTCACTCTCGATGAGGGCCTCGCGGGCCCGCATCCAGTTGCGGTTGCCCTGCACGGTGTTGATCTCGCCGTTGTGGGCGAGGTAGCGGTAGGGGTGCGCGAGAGGCCAAGCCGGAAAGGTGTTGGTCGAGAAGCGCGAATGCACGAGGGCGAGAGCGCTCTCCATCCGTTCGTCCTGCAGGTCGACGAAGAACTGCTGGAGCTGCGGGGTGGTGAGCATCCCCTTGTAGACGATGGTACGGACCGAGAGACTCGGGAAGTAGACGCCGTCGGGGTTGTCGCCCGAGCCGGGGTCGGCCGCCCCCACCTCGTGCTCGACCCGCTTGCGGACCACGTAGACGCGGCGTTCGAGGTCGATGCCGGATACGGCGCCGTCGGGGGCGGCCAGGAAGATCTGGCGGATCGTGGGCATGACGTCGCGGGCCATCGATCCGAGCGAGGAGTCGTCCACCGGCACGTCGCGCCACCCGAGGAGCTCGAGGCCCTCACTGGCCACGATCTTGTCCACCGCGTTGGCCGCATCCGCAGCCGCGACGCTGTTCCGGGGCAGGAACGCGAGGCCGGTGGCATAGGCACCGGCAGGCGGGAGGTCGATGCCGGTCACCTCGCGGAGGAACCGGTCGGGTACCTGGAGGAGGATGCCGGCCCCGTCTCCGGTGTTGGCCTCGGCTCCTGACGCACCGCGATGCTCGAGGTGGTTGAGGGCGGCGATCCCCTTGTCGACGATGCTGCGACTCGGCCGGCCCTCGAGGTCGACGACGAAGGCGACGCCGCAGGCGTCGTGTTCGTTCGCAGGATCGTAGAGACCCTGTGGCGCTGGAGGGTGGTGCATGCGTATCGTCCCGGTCGCTCGGCTCGGATCCGGTCCGGGACGACGCTGGCCCGTCGGACGGTCGACCAACTCTAGTTGGCCCGGCATCGAAGCGGTCCAACCGATTCGGAAGGCGGTACGACCGGTACCCTCGCTCCTCATGGCCGCCGCCGACCCGTTGCCTCTCGATCCGGCGGTGGTGGCACGGGACCTGATCGCCTTCATCGACGCCGCGCCCACTCCGTTCCACGCCGTCGCCGAGGCCGGCCGACGCCTCGACGCCGGGGGGTTCGAGGCGCTGGCCGCCGATGGCGACTGGGCCGACCCACCGGACCGTGGCTACGTGGCCGTCGACGGCGCCCTGGTGGCCTGGGCCGTCCCGGCGGGGTGTGGCCCGGCCACACCGTTCCGGCTGGTCGGCGCCCACACCGACAGCCCCAACCTGCGCATCCGACCCCAGCCCGACACCGGCCGCGCCGGCTGGCGCCAACTGGGTGTCGAGGTCTACGGCGGGGCGCTGCTGAACTCCTGGCTCGACCGTGACCTCGGCCTGGCCGGTCGGGTCGCAGTACGGGGCGCGCACGGTCCAGAACTGCGGTTGGTTCGGGTCGACCGGCCGGTGTTGCGGGTGCCGCAGCTCGCCATCCACCTCGATCGCGACGTCACCGAACATGGTCTGCTGCTGAACCCGCAACTGCACCTCAGTCCGGTGTGGGGTCTCGGGCCGCCGGAGACCGGCGCCTTCTCCGCCTTCCTGGCCGTCGAGCTGGGGGTCGAGACCATCGACGTGTTGGCGTGGGACGTGATGGCCCATGACCTCACCTCCGGCACCGTGGCCGGGAGTACCGGCGAGTTCGTGAGCTGTGCCCGGCTCGACAACCTCGCTTCCTGCCACGCCGCCGTGACCGCGTTGGCGGCGCCGGACGCGGGATCAGATGTCCCGGGGCGGTCGGTGGCGGTGGTCGCGCTGTTCGACCACGAGGAGGTCGGCAGCGCGTCGGCGAGTGGCGCCGACGGAACGATGCTGGCCCGCATCCTCGAGCGACTGATCCTCGCTCGCGGCGGTGATCGCAGTGACTTCCTGCGGGCGCTGGCCGGCTCCATGGGCGCGTCGGCCGACATGGCCCATGCCACCCACCCCAACTACGCCGAACGCCACGAGCCGGAGCACCCGATCCGGCTCAACGCCGGCCCGGTCGTCAAGATCAACGTGAACCAGCGCTACGCCACCGACGCTGCCACCCAGGCCCACTTCGAGGAGGCGTGCCGCGCCGCAGCGGTCCCGGTTCAACGCTTCGCGAGCCGGGGTGACATGCGCTGCGGATCGACGATCGGGCCCCTCACCGCCGCTCGCCTCGGGGTCCCCACCGTCGATGTCGGCCTGGCCCAGTTGGCGATGCACTCGGCCCGAGAGCTGTGCGGCTCGGCCGACCCCGCCTGGTACCTCCAGGCGCTGACCGCCTGGTTCCGGTACGGACCATCGGCTTGAACCGGGACGAGGCCGCTGCCTTGCTCGGCATCGCGTCGAGCAGCCCACCGGCGGAGGTGCGAGCTGCGTACCGCACACGCATACGCGTCAGCCACCCCGACCGTGCCGGCGACCAGGCCACCGATGATGCGGCTCGCATCAACGAGGCCTACGCAGTGCTCCGCCGGCCCGCAGCGCCGAAGCCGCCCAAGGGCGGCGGCCGGTCCGTCGTCGACAGCTCGGCGAGCGGCCACCGGAGGGCGGGCACACCGGTCGTGCAGGTCGTCGACGACGGCACCCTGGCCGTCGCCATCCCGACCGACGAGTTGTTCCTCCTGCTGCTCAACACGGCCAACGACGTGGGTGAGGTCACCTACGCCGACCCCGAGGGTGGCCTCATCGAAGCCATCGTGGCCTTCGCCGATCCCAGCCTCCCGGTGTGCTCGGTCGTGTTGAGCCTCCAGGGGCGGTCCGATCGCGTCGAGGCCTTCTGCACCGTCGCATCCCTGGACGGGACCACGCCCCCGCCGATCGCCGATGTCGTCGCCCTGCTGGCCGCCAGGATCCGACAGCGGCTGTAGCGCTCACCGCGCCGAGAAGCGCGGCCTCAGAAGTCGACGAAGGTGGTGGGGTTGACCGGAACGCCTCGGAGGCGGGTCTCGAAGTGGAGGTGGGGTCCGGTGGAGAGGCCGGTCGAACCGACCCGGCCGATGACGTCACCCCGTTTGACCACTTGTCCGGGTTTCACGGCGATCGAGCTCTGGTGGGCGTAGAGCGTGGCCAGCCCCGAACCGTGGTCGATCACCGTGCAGTTGCCATAGCCGCCTCGGTCGCCGGCCATCACCACGACGCCGTCGGCCGCCGCCCGTAGAGGTGTGCCCGAGGCGGCGGAGAGATCGGCGCCGGCGTGCAGCCGTTGGTAGCGCAGGATGGGGTGGAAGCGCATACCGAACGACGAGCTCACCGGCGTGCCTGGGATCGGGTTGGTAAGGACGGCCGCTGCCGTCCCGTCGCCCGGTTGAAGCGCCTGGAGGGCGGCGAGGGTCAGCCCGATGCCGTCGGATTCCCTCTCCAGTCCGACGATGCGGGCTTCGATCTCGAGCTTCTTGGCCTGCAGTTCGTTGAGCGTGGCCTGCTCGATCATGGACTGCCGAGCTGCCTCGTCGGTGAGCTCCCGGGTGTGGAGCTCGGCTCGGGCGAGCACCCATCGGCTCTCGGCGATGTCGTCCCGCGTGTTGGTGGCGTCGAGGCGGGCGGCGGTCGCGACGCGGGAGCGCCGGTCCCGATCGGCTTGGGCGGCGTTGAACTCGTTGATCACCTGTCGTTGGTGGTCGACAACCGCATCGACGTAGGACAACGTGCTTCGGACGTCAGCGGCGCTCGTGGAGCCACGGACGATGGCTGTCACGGCATCCTCGGCGCCGCCGTGGATGTAGCTCGCAACCGCCTGCTCATGGAGGGCGTCCGTGGCCAGGGTCAGCCGGCGGCGGGCGGTCGCCAGCTGGGCACGGGCTCGTGCCTCGGTGGCCGTCGCCCGGAAGAGGCGACGTTCGGCGGCGACGAGGTCGGCGGCGGCGCGTTCGCCACGGTCGGCGAGGTCGGCGAGCTGAGTTGCGAGCTCGACCTGACGTCGGGCCGACGCATCGATCCGGACGACGAGCGCGGTCTCGGCTCCCAGCACCTCGTCGTAGCGGTCCTCGAGGGCGCCGGCGGGGCCGTCGGTCGGTGGGGCGCTCTGGGCGCCGGTGGGAAGCGGGGCGACGTCGACGCCGACCACGAGCGTCAGGACGGCCGCGACGATCATCCAGCGGTGGCGGGTGGCGGGCCGGCGGTTGATCAGCATGGTGTCGGATGGAGATCCTCGGGAACCATCGGCCCGTGCCGTCACATCAACAGTCGGAGTGTGACTCAGTCGGTCCCGAGGGCGGCATGGTAAGCGCTGCAACCTCTGGCCACGTCATCGGCCCGAGCGCGCGAGCCTCGACCGATCATCGGTCGAGAGCCCGGACCCCCGTGACCTCACACCGTGCGCCGGTACCGGCCAACGAGCGCTCGAGCGGCAGCTCGACCCGCCATCGGGCCGGACCACGATCGTCGGGAACGGCGACCGAGTCGACCGCCTGCCCGAACACGCGGCCCTGCAGGGTGCGCACCGTCACCTGCACCCGATAGAGGACGGCGGACGGGGGAGCGTTCTCGGCGGTGCCGGTGGCGACCAACAGCCCTTCGCGCTCGACACATCCCAACCTTGCGTCGAGCTGGGCCCGAACCGGGTCGCGGGCGGCGTCGGTGCTCGGCGCCGCCGGCGTGGTCGATGCCTGGCTGGGCCGATCCGTGGCCGGCATCGACATCGACGAGGACGTGGACGTGGACGTCGAAGCGGCATCGTCACCGGCTCGACGCCCGTCGTCGTTCATCGACAGCACGATCGACAAGGTGGCGACGAGGGCGAACACAACGATGGCGACGACCTGGAGGCTCCTCCCGAGGGTGCGTCCATCGAGGGACCGCTCCGGCGGAGGAGAGGGACCCTCTGCCCGGGAGTCCGGGTCGCTGGAGCCCGCGTCAGAGGGGCCTTCAGCACTGGAGACCAGGTCACTGGACGCCGGGGCATCCGAGACCAGGTCGCGGCGGTCGTCACGAAGGTCGAGGACGGTGTTCGCACTCACCCAGGGATCGGCGGCCAGTTCATCGTCGCTCACCCGGTCGAAGGTCACGGCCCCGTCGTCGTCCAGGATGGCGGCGTCCCCGCCCATGAGGTGTCGGGACGTACCGAGGTCGTCGATGAAGCTGGTCGTGCCGTCGGTCACGAGGACGAGCCCGTCACCGGTCTCGCCTGCCTCGATGACCGCGCTGCCGCTGGTCGTCAGGAACTGTGAGCCATGGCGGTGCACCACCACCTGGCGGCCATCGACCGGCACGAACACCCACAGGACGCCGAGCGAGAGGTGGACGACCGCCGGTTCGCTTCCGCCGGTTGGCTGGACCACGTCGTAGACCGAGTGGACTTCGGCCCTGACGTAGCTCCCTCCACCGACGTCATGCTGTCCGAGCATCCCGCCCTCGGGTTCGCGACTCACGTCATCTTCGGTCCTCACCGCTCACCCCCGGAAGGGGCCACAGCGTATCGAGACCTCCAGGGCATCGAGACCACCTACGGTGAGCCGGTGGAGCTCGATGCGGTGGAGCAACGTGTGCTCGGCTGCCTGCTGGAGAAGGCGAACACGACCCCTCAGGCCTACCCGCTCACGCTCAACGCACTGCGCTCCGCCTGCAACCAGTCCACCAACCGGGAACCGATCGTGGTCTACGGCGAAGCCGCGATCGATCTGGCCCTGGTGTCCCTGCGGGCCCAGGGGCTGACCCGGATCGTGTACAGCCCATCCAACCGAGCGGCCAAGCACCGTCACGTCCTCGGCGAGGTCTTGGAGCTGGACTCCGCAGCGCTGGCCGTTCTCGCCATCCTCCTCCTGCGGGGCGATCAGACCATCGGTGAGATCAAGGGTCGGTCGGAACGTCTCCATCGGTTCGACACGCTGGCTTCGGTCGAAGCGACGCTCGACCACCTCGCTCGACGCGCCGATCCGTTGGTGCAACTCCGCCCCCGCCGACCGGGCCAGAAGGATGCTCGATGGACCCACCTGCTCGGTCCGACGACCGCAACGGCCGACGACCGCGTCAACCAGTCCGACGGCGAGCCCCGTTCGACCGACCCGGAAGCGGGCATCGGAACTCGACCCATCGCATCCGAAGCGGCGAGGATCCAGGAGCTCGAAGCGGTCGTCTCCGACCTCACCGATCAGGTCGCGGCGCTGCGAACATCGATCGACGCCATGCGTCGTGAGCTCGGCGGCTGATCTCCTCCGGACGAGTCGACGTCGACCGTGCCCGCATCGAGCACGGCGCTGGACTGCGTCGGCTGGCCCTACCTCCAACGTCGTGGGTTCGGCGCCATGGATATCGGTATGGCGCTACCGACCATGGCCCGGGGATACGACCGGTCGACCACGCTCACGACGGTCCCTGTTCGCTTCGGCTCTGATGCGGGCGGTTCGACGGTGGCTCATGCTCGCTCTCGAACCTCCGGTGCGACAGCGGAGAGGACTCGATCGACGAAGTCGGCAGTACTCGACTCCAGTCGATCGCGCCGGATCGTCATGCCCCCGAGGACGTCGGCGCCGCGCCCCTCGACGATGGCGACCAACTTGTCGAGCACCCGACCGGGATCGATGGCGTAGGTCGCGAACACGAACGTCCGCTTTCCGGTGATGGCCGGCATGGCCCGCAGGCGTCCGGCTCGCCCGGGGCGCTGCGCAGCGATGACGATGCCGTCGGTCCAGGTTCCGACGAGAACGACGTCGGCTTCGCTCAGCGCCTGGTAGTCGATGCGGTTCACCGGACACACGACGATGTTCGCGCCGGTGGCGGCAAGCCGGTCCCCGATCATCATCGCCGCCTTGGCGGTGGTGCCGGTGAGGCTCTCGTAGATCACCACCGCACGCACAGGTCCCTCCGATCGCAGCGATCAGCCACGAACTCTACCGTCAGGTCGCGCCTCGGCTGGGACGACGCCGGCCCGACCGGGCATGCTGGCGCCGATGTCGAGCCCCCAGATCCACATGCCCCGCCTTTGCGTGCGACTGGCTGCCACCCTGATCGTCGGAGCGCTGCTCGCGGCCGGGTGCGCGGGAGGCGACGACGGCAAGGGCGCCACCGAGGCGCCGACCTCGAAGGTGCCGGTTTCGTCCTCCACCCCGAGCTCGAGCTCGACGACCGAGCCGGCCGACGATGAACCGGTTCCGTCCCCCGGTTGCGGCACGAGTACGGCGAAGGCGGTGAGGGAGGAGAAGCGCACGATCGACGTGGCCGGCGCCGAGCGGTGGTTCCTGCTCACCAACCCCGAACACGATGCGGAGACGCCCGTACCCCTGGTCCTGGACCTGCACGGGCTGTCCGAGGGGGCCCAGGTCCACACGCTGATGTCGGCGTTCAGCGATCTCGCCCAGAAGGAGGGCTTCGCCGTCGTCTTCCCGAACGGCACCGGCTCGCCCGTGCATTGGGAGACGAGCCTCGATGCGACCGAGAACATCGACATCGCCTTCGTCAAGGCCATCCTCGACACGCTCGGCAAGGACCTGTGCCTCGACCAGTCACGGGTCTACGCCACCGGCCTCTCGAACGGGGCGATGATGAGCTCGGTCCTGGCCTGCACGCTCTCGGATCGCATCGCCGCCATCGCGCCCGTCGCCGGTGTCGCGAAGCCCGACGGCTGTGACCCGGCCCGACCGGTGCCGGTGCTCGCCTTCCACGGGACCGCCGATGAGATCCTTCTCTTCAACGGCGGGATCGGGTCCGGGCTGTCGAGGGCGCTGGGCAGCAGGAACGGCGCCACGACGATGTCGACCGCGCCTCGACCGATCGACCTGGACGGCGCCGGCTATCCGGCGACGGCGGCGGCGTGGGCCGACCACAACGGGTGCGAGGCCGACCCGACTGACGAGGAGGTGGGCGACGAGGTGACCCGGCGGGTGTACGACTGCCCGCCCGAGGGCGCGGTGGAGTTCGTCATCGTCGAGGACGGGGGTCATACGTGGCCGGGCAGCACCTTGAGCAAGGCCATCGTCGCCATCGTCGGTCATACGACCTTTGACATCGACGCCACCGAAGAGATCTGGAAGTTCTTCCAGCGGTTCCGGTTGCCCTGACTGGTGTTGCCGCCGATCCACGCCCCTCGCCTCATCCCTCGGGATCGCTGGAGCGCACGATGACCGCCCCGCCGCCACCGGCCACCACCGGCCACAGTCGCGTCGCCGTCGTCGGGACCGGCTTCGCCGGGGTCGGAGCCGCCATCGCCTTGCGCAAGGCCGGCATCGACGACTTCGTCCTCTTCGAGCGAGCCGGCGACGTCGGAGGGACCTGGCGGGACAACACCTATCCCGGCTGTCAGTGCGATGTCCCCTCGCACCTGTACTCCTTCTCCTTCGCCCCCAACCCCGAGTGGAGCCGCACCTACTCGATGCAGCCGGAGATCGGTTCGTACATCCGTCGGACGGCCGAGCGTCACGACGTGCTCCGCCACACCCGGTTCCATTGCCCGGTGGACGACGCTCGATGGGACGACGGCGCCAAACGTTGGATCCTCGACACGCCGGCCGGGGTCCACACCGCCGACCTGCTCGTGATGGCCAACGGTCCGCTCAGCGAACCGAAGGTGCCTGCAGTGCCCGGCCTCGACCGCTTCGAGGGAACCACCTTCCACTCGGCCGCCTGGGATCACGACCACAGCTTCAGCGGTGAACGGGTCGCGGTGGTCGGAACCGGGGCTTCGACCATCCAGTTCCTCCCCCATGTCCAGCCCGAGGCGGCCGAGGTCATCCTCTTCCAGCGGACCCCGCCGTGGGTGCTACCCCACCCCGACCGAGCGATCCGGGGCTGGGAGCGGTCCCTGTACCGACGGGTGCCGATGCTCCAGAAGCTGAACCGGTTCGTCACCTACTGGCTGCGGGAGAGCATGATGTTCAGCTTCGCCAAGAAGCCGGAGCGCATGCGATCGGTCGAGAAGATCGCCCGGCGTCACCTCGACCAGCAGGTTCCCGATCCGTCGTTGCGGGCCCGGCTCACGCCGACCTACACCCCTGGTTGCAAGCGTCTGCTCATCTCCAACGACTACTACCCGACGCTCAGCGAGCCGAACGTGACCGTCGTCTGTGATGGCATCGCCGAGGTCGGGGAACGATCGGTGGTGACCGCCGACGGTGTCGAGCACCCCGTCGACAGCATCATCTTCGGGACGGGCTTCCACGTGACCGACAACCCGGTCATAGGTCACATCCACGGGCGCGACGGCCGCTCCCTGGCCGAGGTCTGGGCGGAGACCGGCATGCGCGCGTACAAGGGCGCGACCGTCTCCGGCTTTCCCAACCTCTTCTTCCTCGCCGGCGCCAACACCGGCATCGGTCACACGTCCCTGGTCGTCATGATCGAGGCACAGCTCCGCTACCTCGTCGGTGCCCTGAGGTGGATGGACCGTCACGGGTCCTCCACGGTCGAGGTCACCGAGCGCAGCCTGTCCGACTTCAACGCCGAGGTACAGGAGAAGATGGCGCCGACGGTGTGGAACACCGGCGGTTGCGCCAGCTGGTACCAGGACGCCCATGGCCGGAACCCGACCCTCTGGCCCGACTTCACCTGGCGGTTCTGGCTGGCCACCCGCCGCTTCGACCCCGCGGCCTACCGGGTCGAGCGGGGCCCGAACCCGTCCCGTCCCGGTCCGGCTGCACCAGGGCTGGCGGTGGCCACCGGCTGAGCCTGCGCGCGACCGGGCCGCCACCGTCGACCGTCAGTCGACGAGGCGGCGGCGGAGCTCGACGTACACGGTGGAACCCACGATGGCCTCGAGCTCTCGGCCCAGGGACTCGACCACAGTCTCATCTCCGACGTAGGCCCGATCGCCCTCGGTGCAGCACCAGGCCATGGTCTCCCCCTCGTCGCCCCAGTCGCGACGTGTCCACCTGCGCATCGTCGCCACCTCGCTGCCTTCGGCGCCCGGCTCCCAGTCCACCTTGACGGGCAGCTGCCAGCACACCGCCGGCTTCCACTCGACCGGCGGTTCACCGGCGTCGATCGCAGCCAGGTGCAGCGCGCAGCCTTCCCCACCCCCGAAGCCCGGGCGGTTGAGGAAGATGCAGGCGCCGTCGATGACCCGAGTGCTGCGCTGCCCGGAGTCGCCGACGATGGCCCCGGACAAGGCCTCCTCGTGGTGCTCGAACCGTGCCGGCGACAGGGTCGCGGCGAGGGCGCTGATCAGACGGGCCTCGTCCTCGTCGCCGAGCTCGGCACCGACCGAGCAGCAACCCTGCTGGAGATGCTCGGCCGGCTCGTCGAGGATGCCGAGGCAGCCACGGCCCCAGATGCACGTCCAGTTCGAGGTGAGGAACGCCCGATCGAAGCGCCACAGGGTGTCGCCGTCGTCGATGAGCTCGAACGGCCCGTCCATAGACCGAAGCGTAAACGGGACGATCATCCCCCGGTGCGAACTGGTTCGATGAGCGACGATCGTCGGGCAGTCGGAGGAGGTTCGCTCCTCACCACCCGGCCTCCCGTCCCAGGAACGCGCAGCCGTCGTTCTCGGTCGTCAGAGCGCCGATCGCCCTGGCAGGGCATGATCAGGGCCGGTCATTCCAAGGAGCCGACCCGATACCGCGAGGCCACCCGACAAGCGCAACGCTGGTCGCGGCGAAGCTGCACGGCGTTCGGCGGACCAGGCGTGTCGTATCCACTCGAAACCGAAGGAGGCGTCCAGGTGCACGATCTTGTCATCCGCAACGGGACGGTCGTCGACGGTTCGGGCTCCGACCCCCGGTTCGTCGACGTGGCGGTGACCGGCGACCGGATCACGGCGGTTGGCCGCGACGTCGGCCGGGGCCGGCGCCAGGTCGACGCCGACGGGCTCCTCGTGTGCCCCGGGTGGGTCGACATGCACACCCACTACGACGCCCAGGCCACATGGGACCCCGAGCTGACGCCTTCGGGCTGGCACGGGGTGACCACGGTCGTCATGGGCAACTGCGGGGTCGGTTTCGCGCCGGCTGCCCCCGATCGCCACGACTGGCTCATCCGCCTCATGGAAGGGGTGGAGGACATCCCCGGAGCGGCCTTGCACGAGGGCATCCAGTGGGAGTGGGAGACGTTCGGCCAGTACCTCGACGCGCTCGACTCCAAGCAATGGGTGATGGACGTCGGGACCCAGGTGCCCCACGGGGCCCTCCGCGCCTACGTCATGGGTGAACGGGGCGCGGCCAACCAGTCGGCGACGACCGAGGACATCGCCACCATGAGCCGGTTGGCCCGGGAAGCCCTCGATGACGGCGCCCTCGGCGTGTCGACGTCTCGGACCCCGCTCCACAGGTCGGCCGACGGTGTGCTGGTACCGGGCACGGACGCGGACATGGCTGAGGTCTTCGGACTGGGCGACGCGCTGCGTGAGGCCGGCCACGGCGTCTTCCAGGCCGCCCTCCACCACCCGGACGTGCCGGCCGCCTTCGGTTGGATGCGACAGCTGGCGGCCCGCACCGGTCGGCCGGTCACCTTCAACCTCCAGCAGTCCGACCCGGCCCCCGACCTCTGGCGGGAGGTCGCCACCCTGCTCGACCAGGCTGCCGACGACGGGCTCGGTGTCTACGGCCAGGTCCACGGCCGCCCGGTGGGCGTGCTGATGGCCTGGGGGGCGACCATCCACCCGTTCTCGACCAAGCCCGGATGGAGCGAGCTGGCGTTCCTGTCCCCCGCCGACCGCCTCGTCGCACTGCAGCGGCCGGAGGTGCGCCGGCGGCTGCTGCACGACGACGCCGTCGACCTGGGCGACTTCGCCCGTTTCCTCACCACGGGCTGGCACAAGATGTTCCCCTTCGACGGGGAGACCGACTACGAGCCGGCCCCTGACCGTTCGGTGGCCGCCATCGCCGAGCGCACCGGCCGGGCCCCAGCCGAGGTCGCCTACGACCAGCTCATGGGGAACGGTGGTGCGGGGCTGCTGTACTTCCCACTGTTCAACTACAGCGACGGCGACCTCGACGTCCTGTGGGAGCTGCACCAGCATCCGCGCACGCGTATGGGGCTGGCCGACGGCGGCGCCCACGTCGGCTCGATCTGCGACGGATCCACGCCGAGCTTCATGGTGGCGTTCTGGACCCGCGACCGGGCGCGGGGCGCCCACCTGCCGTTGCCCCTCGTGGTCCATCGCCAGACGCGGGCCACGGCGGAGCACTACGGCCTGCTCGACCGCGGCCTCGTCGCGCCCGGCTTCCGCGCCGACCTCAATGTGATCGACCTCGACCGTCTTGCCATCGACCGGCCCACGATGGCCTATGACCTTCCCGGCGGTGCCCGCCGGTTCGTCCAGGGTTCCCAGGGCTATCGCCTCACCGTGGCCGCCGGCGAGGTGGTGCGCGAGGACGACTCGTTCACCGGCGCGACCCCCGGACGCCTCCTGCGGGGAACGAAGGTCCATCCGTAGCTGGAACGGGCTCCTGAGGTCGAATGACGACATGTCACACTGGCCGACCAACCATCACGCTCGACACGGGGGTCCCGATGCCTGTCACCGCCGGCTTCAACCACGTCGCCACCTTGACGTCCGATCTGGACAAGACGGTCGACTTCTACGAGCGGGCCTTCGAGGCCACGGTTGCGTTCGAGATGGAGGCGCAGCCGGATCATCCCCGCATGGTGATCCTCGACCTCGGCGGCGGAGCTGCCCTCAACGTCTTCGAGGCTCCCGCCGAGGAGATCATCGGTGATCGCGGCCGCCAGGGTGGCCGTGGCGCCATCGACCACTACGGCCTCTCGGTCGACTCCCTCAGCACGTTGGAAGCCGTCCGTCTCCGCCTGGTCGAGGCCGGTGCTGAGATCGGCGACATCCAGCAGCTGGGTGACATGTGGTCGCTGTTCTTCCGTGACCCCGACGGCATGGAGCTCGAGGTCTGCTGCACGGCGTGAACCGTTGCTGACCGGCGGGCCACGCCATTCTGCTTGCACCAGTGCACGTCTGCGGTGCGAATCTGCAAGCAGAACCGGGGGCCACTCGAGCCCGGGTCCCTTGTCAGCGCAGGATGTAGTCGTCCGGATCTGGACGGCGGGTCTGCTGCCAGTACTCGAGGAGGGAGAACGGCCAGTTCTGGGCGACGCGGCCGGACGCGTTCTTGTACCAGCTGTTGACGCTCGACGCGCCCCACGCCATCTGGCGGTTGGCCCGATCGATCCGTTCGTTGTAGGCGTCGTGCACCTCGGGCTTGCAGTCCATGGATCGTCGGTCCGATTCGAGCAGCATGCGGATGCTCTCGACGATGTAGTGCGCCTCGCACTCCGAGAAGTAGATGATGCTGCCGTTGATCACGATGTTGGTGTTCGGGCCGTACAGCAGGAACAGGTTCGGGAACCCGGGGACGGTGATGCCGAGGAAGGCGCGTGCGTCGCCACCCCATCGACGGTGGAGGTCGACCCCTCCCGGTCCGGTCACCTGCATGGGGGTGAGGAACTGCGACGCCTGGAACCCGGTGCCGTAGATGATGACGTCCACCTCGTGGTGGCGTCCGTCGACCGTTCGGATCCCCTGCTCGGTGATCTCGGAGATGCCGTCGGTGACGAGCTCCACTGAGTCTCGGGCGAAGGTCTTGGCGAGGACCCCGTTGTCGCGGACGATCCGCTTGGCGATGGGTGGATAGGTCGGGAGCACCTTCTGGTACAGCTCCGGATCAGTGAACTCCGTCTGCAGGTACAGCGTGAGGAGCTCCCGGAGGAGGTCGTTGGAAGCGCTGACCGAACGGTCCTGCGGCTGCCATCCTGGGTCGACCTGGGCTGTGGGGAGCAGACCCTCGTGGGTGCGCCAGAAGAGCCAGACCCGATCCCAACGGGCGTAGGCGGGCACATGGCGGAGCACCCAGCGCAGCCCGTCGGGCAGCTCGTCGTGGTAGTTCGGGGTCGGGATGAGCCAGGGCGGGGTGCGCTGGAACACGATGAGCTCCCGCGCCTGCTCGGCCACGGCGGGGATGAACTGTGCGGCGCTGGCGCCGGTACCGATCACGGCGACCCTCCGGTCGCCCAGGTCGACCTCATCGTCCCAGCGGGCCGAGTGGAACGAGATCCCCGCGTAGTCCGCGCGTCCGGGGATGTCGGGCAGGTTGGGCCGGTTCAGCTGGCCGACGGCGCTGATCAGCGCCTGGAACCGATGCTCCTCCTCCACACCGACGCGGTTGCGGGTGCGAACCGTCCACACCTGGTCCTCGCCGGCGAGTTCGGCATCCTGCACCTCGGTGCCGAAGCGGATGTGATCGCGGAGACCGAGCTCGTCCGTGCAGCTCCGGAAGTAATCGAGCAACACCTCCTGGGAGGAGAAGAACTGCGGCCAGTCCCCGGTCTGGGCGAAGGAGTAGCTGTACAGGTGGTTGGGGACGTCCACGCGACATCCGGGATAGGTGTTCTCCAACCATGTGCCGCCCACCTCCTCGTTCTTCTCGAAGATCACGTACGGGATGCCGGCCTGCCCGAGCCGGTGCGCGATGACGATGCCGGACATGCCGGCGCCCACGATGGCCACCCGGAAGTCGGTGCCGGGGCTGATGTCGTCCATGCACCACGCCGGACGACGCAGGTCGACGTTGTCGAGGGCCAGCTCTTCGCGGAGGAGGGCGAAGTAGTCGACCGACATGGCGGCACCGGTCAGGAACCCGATCATCCGGTGCAGGTCTTCCTCCGAGGGCGGCGGCGCAGGGCGGCAACCGGCTTCCCGGTACCGGATCAGCGCGTCAGCCGCGAGCTCACGGCCCCGAGCGACCTGTTCGTCCGACAGACCGGCGTCGACCTCGAGCAGGCGATCCGGGTCGGGCCGGAGGTCCACGGCCAGCAGCGACAGGTCCCCCGTTATCTGGGCCACCGCCGGAAGGAGGGCGGCAAGGTCGGCGTCGTCCAGCGCAGCCCGGATGGTGGGGTCGTCGTCCATGATCGGTTCGGGGGCGGTCTCGAGACGCACGGGGCCAGTCTCACACGGCCGCCCTGGGACTCGATCACGACACGCAGAACTCGTTCTCCTCCGGGTCGGCCATCGTCACCCAGGTGTGCGGTCCCTGCTGGCCGTCCCACAGTCGCGTTGCCCCGAGCGCGATCAACCGCTCGATCTCGGCCGCCCGCCGCTCTTCGCCGATGCGCAGATCGAGGTGCCAGCGGTTCTTGACCGCCTTCTCTTCGGGCACCAGCTGGAAGTAGAGGCGGGGGCCGATCTGATCCGGATCGGAGCATGCCGCGCCGGTGCGCCACGCCAGGCGCCCGTCGACGGTCACCACGTCGTCGGCGGTCACGATGCCGCCGTCGAGCAGGTCTCGAACCTGCTCCTCCCCGTGCTCGATCTCGTAGCCCATCGCGTTCGCCCAGAAGCGGACCAGGCGGTGGGGATCGGTGCAGTCGACGGCAATCTGGATGCGGGTGCTCATGCTGCCCTCCGGGCTGGATCGACGGGTCTCCTGATCGACCGTAGAAAAAGAAGCGTAGAGCTCGCGTCCTCACGGGGCTACGCAGCGGGAACCGTTTTCGCTCGTACGGGGGAGGCATCCCCCGAATGAGTGGCATCGGTTTGGGTACATGTCGGCTCCGCGTGGCACGGCGGCGCCATCGAAGACGCCGCGGTGTCACGTCACTCTGAACCCTCACAAGGAGCCCCACATGCGCAAGATGATCGCATCAGCCGCTTTGGCGACGATGCTCACGTTCGGCGGAGCCACTATCGCATTTGCGGAGACGGCTGCCCCCGCTCAAACACCGACGACGACCGCGGATGACGCCAGCGACAACAACGACGACAACAGCGGCAAGCTCGGGCTGCTCGGGCTGCTCGGCTTGGCCGGGCTCGCAGGACTCCTCCGCAAGAAGGATGACCACGACGACCGCACGGTCCGTACGACCGGCACCGGATCCACCGGCACGCGCTGAGGTCAGCTCCCTCGAGGCAGCGTCTGTGGCGGGAAGCGCCTCCGCCTGCTACCCAGGAAAGTCAGGTTTTCGCTGAATGACGGCCGGCCGCCGGCCGGCCGTCATTCCTCATCCTCAGCGACGGGACGTTGCCCGTTCATCTCGACCGTCGCAACGAACGGAGCAGCCCTCTTCGCCGCCCGGTATCTACTTTCTCGGTATCACCGGGCTCCGCATCTTCGTCGTCAACCTGCTCGAGATCCAGGTACATGGCCCGCACCAGCGCGGGCCGGCGGACGAAAGCGGACTCGTGGTCGACGAGGCCATTGAAGACGACGGCAACGGAAAGGTGATGCATTGGATCGGCGAACGCAAACGACGAACCGACGTTGCCCGAGTGGCCGAACGATTCGGGCGAGCACCTCCCGCCGAAGTAATGGTCGGCCAGGTTTGTCATGAATCCCAGGCCGTAATCACATCGACGGTCGAGCACCACATCGAATGACGACGGGCGAGCCGTCGAGCAGAACTGCGCCATCGTGGCGGGCGACGGCAGGCCGTCCACGGACCCTCCGCCGAGCACCTGCAGCAGGCCGCAGAACAGACGATCCAAGTCCCGGGCGGTGGTGTAGCCGCCATGCGCCGGGTTCGTCTCGACGCAGACGCGTTCGCTGCGCTCCATCAGCATCGGGAACGGGCGGAAGCCTCGAAGGTCGACGTTCACACCCATTCGCCCCACGTTGGCGGCGTACTCGGCCGGGGTCATCCCGATCCACGTGTCGTGCATGCCCAGTGGGTCGAGCACCGTCCGGCGTAGGTGCTCACGCAAGGGCTCACCGGTCACCGTCTCGAGCAGCTCGCCCAGCATCGTCCACGCTGCGAACTCGCTGTACCCCGCATCTCGCCCGACGTGCCAACCGGGGGGCGGGAGCTGTCGATCGATGATCCTGCGCCGATCCTCCGGGGGGACCAGCTCCATCGAGAACGCCGACAGGTTGTGGAGACCGGCGGTGTGGTTGAGGAGCTGTCGGGCCGTGACCCCGCGCTCGAGCACCGGACGCGTTCCGAGCACCTCGACGAGGGGACGGTCCAACTCCACGCCGCCGGCATCGACCAGGTTCGCGATCGCCATGGCCGTCACCGGCTTGATCGTGCAGTACACCCTGAAGATGGTGTCGAGCTCGACCGGCCGACCGAAGCCATCATCGCCGAGACACGTCTCGAATACCCGTTCGCCCTCGAACGAGACGGCCACCTGGGCGCCCAGCGTGAAGAGCCCTTCGGCTACATCGGCTTCGAGAAGCTCCATGGTCCGAGGAAAGTCGTAGCGGCCCTCCTCTTCAGGAGCCATCGAGTCTCCCCGTCCGCTCGCCGAGAAGTGCCCTGGTTCCGCCATCCCTCGTGACGCCGGCCCGCCGGCCCCGATCCACGATCCACCCGTCGGGGATCACCCGCAGCCGCCGGACCGCGCTCCGGCCCGGTTACTCGCCGACCTTGCTGGCATCGATCAGGAACGCGATCTTGACCTGGACCTTGTACAAGCTGATCTGTCCGTTCTCCACGCTGGCGTTGCTCGAGAGGACGTCGACCCCGACGATGTTCCTCACCGTCTCGGACGCCGTGCTCACCGCGCTGCGAACGGCATCGCTGAACGACTTCGGCGAGCTTCCCACCAGCTCGATGATCTTGATGACACCCTGTGGAACCTCTTCAGGCATGGTTGCTCCTCGGTTGATCGATTGCGGTCAACCTAGTCGCGACCGCAACGCCGGAGCTCGGGCGCCAGGCTGCGTTCGTGGTGCACGTCGACCACCAAGCCGGAACGCGCCGGGCAAGGGAAACGGCGCAGGCTCAGACGGCGCAGTCGGTGCCGTTGCAGCCATTCCTCGGATCGACGTCGCTCACCCGGAGGGGTTCGGGGCGACGAGCGCGCCAGGCCCGCTCGAGCGCCCGGGCCAGCACCTCCGGCGGCTGCGCACCGGACACGGCGTGGATCCGGTCGATCACGAAGTACGGCACGCCACCGATCCCGAGCTCACCCGCCTCGGCCTCGTCGGCGCGCACCTCGTCGGCGAAGGCGCCGGAATCGAGCGCAGCTCGCGCAACGGCGGCGTCGATGCCGGCCTCCTCGGCCAGACGTACCAACGTCATCCGGTCCCCGATCGACTCGCCTTCACAGAACGTGGCCGCCAGCAGGCGCTCCTTCAGCCGGTCCTGCACACCGCGCTGCCGCGCCAGGTGCAGCAAGCGGTGGGCGTCGTACGTCGCACCCGGCCGGGCGATGTCGAAGCGGAACCCGACGCCAACCGCAGCTGCGGCAGCGGTCATCCGGTCGATCATCGTCTGCGCATCGCTGACGGGGCAGCCGTACTTGCGGGCCAGCCGATCCACGTAGCGACCGGGCCGTTCCCGCGGCGCCGACGGGTCGAGCTCGAACGAACGCCACACGAGGTCGACCTCGCTCCGGCGATCGAACCCGGCCAGCGCCGTTTCGAGGTGGCGCTTGCCGATGTAACACCACGGGCACACGACGTCCGACCACACCTCGACCCTCATGCCCGGGTCCAACCGCGCACGTGACGACGATCATCCCGCCAGAATGTGAGCGGGCTCCGGAGTGCAGCATCATGACGATCGACTCAACAGGGCGAGGATGGACATGCGCTACCAGGTGAGCGCCTACAATACGGCGACAACGTCGACCAACAAGATCCACGACGATGCCGTGGCTCGACGGTTCGGCTTCCGCGGTGGCCTCGTGCCCGGCGTCGACGTGTACGGCTACCTGTGCCATCTGCCGGTGAAGCGATGGGGCCGGCCGTGGCTGGAACAGGGAACGATCACGGCTCGGTTCGAGGCGCCGGTCTATGACGGAGACCTGATCGAGATCACCGGTGAGCCGGCTGATGACGATGCGCTGACCCTGACCGTGTTCGACTCGGCCGGCGCTCGATGCGCCACCGCTCGGGCCGCGCTGCCCGTCGAGCGGCCACCGGGCCCGCCGATCGGATCGTGGCCGATCGGGCCCCCGCCGACCAAACCTCCCCCGGCGAGTGCCGAGACACTTCTTGCGGCATCCTTCGGGAGCTTGGCCGCAGGATTCGTCGCTGAGCGAGCCGACGACTATCTCGATGACATCCGCGAGCGCCTACCGCTGTTCCGTCAGAGCGGGCTGGCTCATCCGGGTTGGTTGCTCCGCCTGGCCAACTCGGTGTTGATCGCCAACGTGAGGATGGGACCGTGGATCCACGTGGAGAGCACCACGCAGCACTTCGGTGTGGTGGTCGATGGCGACCGGGTCGAGACCCGGGCGCTCGTCACGGGAGTCCACGAGCGCAGCGGACACCGCTTCGTCGACCTCGACGTGCTCCTCGTGGTCGAGGACCGGCCGGTGGCCCGCATCGCCCACACCGCCATCTACCGACCCCGAGGAGCTTGACCTCGCCCACCTCAACCGGCGGGACGATCTACCGTCGTCGCCGTGCAGACGGGAGACCGAGGTGATCCTGGCTTCCCCCTCGGGTTCTTCGGTCGGGACGACGAAAACGACGACCGGGCCTTCTACACGCAGCCGCGCCTGGTGACCCACATCGACGCCGGAGCCATCGCTGCAGTCGGTGACCTGTACGAGGAGCTGCGCGTCGAGGGAGACGTGCTCGACCTGATGAGCTCGTGGGTCTCCCACTTCCGTACGTCACCCCGACACCTGCGGGTGCTGGGGATGAACGAGCGAGAGCTTCGGGCCAACCCGGGAGCGGCGGACTGGAT
>Ga0136612_10000049_pt1 | contig 24895 bp, 25 predicted proteins | sample AntDryUQ224A2306_2_FD_106644 | JGI IMG/M metagenome (GOLD analysis project Ga0136612, IMG submission 106644) | Polar desert sand microbial communities from Dry Valleys, Antarctica - metaG UQ224A (23.06) | ecosystem: Environmental > Terrestrial > Soil > Desert | place: Antarctica: Dry Valley... | reverse complement strand
GTCCTCGATGGCCGACGCGGTCCTTGCCGACATCGCCGCCACGGTGGCGCCGGGAATCGACGTGGTCTTCTTGGACACCGGCTACCACTTCGCCGAGACGATCGGGACCCGCGACGGAGTCGCCGCCACGCTGCCGGTCAACCTGGTCACGGTCACGCCGCGGGACTCCGTCGCCGAGCAGCACCGCGCTGAGGGATCTGACCTCTTCGCCCGTGACCCCGACCGCTGCTGCTTCCTGCGCAAGGTGAAGCCGCTGCAGGACGCGCTGGCTCCGTACGACGCGTGGGCGACCGGCCTGCGTCGCGAGGAGACCCACAACCGGATCATCACCCCCGTGGTCGGGTGGGACGCCAAGAAGCAGAAGGTCAAGGTGTCTCCCATCGCGCGCTGGACGCGGGAGGACGTCGAGCGCTACATCGCCCGCAACGGAGTGCTTGTCAACGCCTTGCAGGCCGACGGCTATCCCTCGATCGGTTGCTGGCCATGCACCCAGCGTGTGACCGAGGGCCAGGACCCGCGCGCCGGGCGATGGTCCGGCACCGCCAAGAACGAGTGCGGCATCCACTCCTGAGCACCTCCACCCTCCCGACGCAACTCCCACGAAAGGCGGTACGCCCATGACTGCTCCAGCCCTCGTCGCCCTCGCCCACGGCAGCCGCGACCCGCGTTCGGCCGCGACCATCAGAGCCCTCGCCGGCCTTGTCGCCGACATGCGCCCCGACCTGCGCGTCGAGCCGGCGTTCCTCGAGCTCGCTTCGCCTTCTCATGTCGAGGTGATCGACCGGCTCGCGAGTGAAGGCGTCGAGGAGATCGTCGTCGTTCCACTGCTACTGACCCGCGCCTACCATGCCCAGGTCGACGTCCCTGCGGTGGTCGAGGCAGCCGTTCGCCGCAACCCCCGCCTGCGCGTACGGTCCAGTGACGTGCTCGGCGTCCAGCCAACCTTCATCGACGTTCTCGACAAGCGGCTCCGCACGGCCCTCGCCGACGCGCGGGTACGCGAACTCGACGGCCTCGTGCTCGCCGCCGCCGGATCGTCGGACACATTCGCGAACGCCGCGGTCGCGCGCGCCGCCCGCGCCTGGGGCGCTCGGCACCACCTCCCCACGATCGCGGCGTTCGCGTCGGCGGCTCCCCCGGCCACCGGTGAGGCCGTACGGGCGTTGCGCGCCGACGGTCGCCGCCACATCGCGATGGGCTCGCTGTTCCTCGCACCGGGGTTCTTGCCCGACAGGGCCGCGGAGCTGGCGCTCGAAGCGGGCGCAGTCGCCGTCGCCGCGCCGCTCGGCGTGGACGAGGAGCTCGTCCGGACCATGCTCGCGAGGTACGCCGTCGGCGCCGTCGACCTCGTCCCGATCCCCGCCTGATGCCGATGAAGGTCGATAGCGTGGGGCTCGAGGTCCGCACCCGCACCTGACACCGCCGACGAAAGCACCCCCATGTCGCTGCCGATCAGCCCTTCGATCGAACCTATGCTCGCCAAGGCCACCGACACCGTTCCGGTCGGCGACTACGCCTACGAGCCGAAGTGGGACGGTTTTCGCTGCATCGTGCACCGCGACGGCGACGACGTCGTGCTCGGTTCGCGCTCGGGCAAGACCCTTGAGCGCTACTTCCCCGACGTCGTCACCGCCGTCCTGACCGCCGGACTGCCCGAGCGATGCGTCGTCGACGCCGAGATCGTCGTCCCGCAGGGTGACCGCCTGGACTTCGACCGCCTGCTCGATCGCGTCCACCCCGCCGACTCGCGTGTACGCCGCCTGGCGGCCGAGACGCCGGCGTCCCTGGTGTGTTTCGACCTTCTCGCCGTCGGCGACGAGTCGCTGCTGGACCTGCCGTTCAGCCAGCGCCGCACCCGGTTGGAGCAGGTGGCCGAGGCCGTCTCGCCGCCGGTGTACATCACCGCGATCACCGAGGATCCCGCCACCGCGCAGAGCTGGTTCGATACCTTCGAGGGCGCCGGTCTCGACGGCGTCGTTGCCAAGGGCCGCGCCGAGCCGTACACCCCGGGCAAGCGCACGATGCTGAAGGTCAAGCACCACCGCACCGCCGACGTGGTGGTCGCTGGTTACCGGTTGCACAAACGGTCCACGCCAGATGCCGTCCTTCTGGGCTCGATGCTGCTCGGGTTGTACGACGAGGCCGGCACGCTGCAGTTCATCGGCGGGTGCGCGTCGTTCTCGGACGCCGTCCGCGCCGAGCTGCCCGTGGTGCTCGACGACGTGCGTGCGGACCCGGCGGACGGCCACCCCTGGACGCCGGGCGGCGACACGGGCGACCGGCGGCCCGGTGGGCAGAGTCGCTGGAGCGGCAAGAAGGACCAGTCGTTCGTTCCCCTCCACCCCGTCCTGGTCGTCGAGATCGCCTACGACCAGCTGCAGGGTGGCCGGCTGCGCCATGCCGGCCAGTTCATCCGCTTTCGTCCGGACCGTGAGGTGAGCTCGTGCACCTACTCCCAGCTCGAGGTGCCGGCGTCGTACGACCTCGCCGACGTGCTTCGCTGACGGTGTGGTGCGCGTAGGGTGGTGCCATGTACGACGTCGTCCTGCTCATCGAGCGCGCGCTCACCGACCTCGACGTCCGGCAGGTCGTCTCCTTGCACGAGGGCCTCGACGAAGCCGTCACCTACCACCTGTTGCTCCCGGTCGAGGATGCCGCGGGGCAGCTCGCGACCTCCATGGGAGCGGTCGGTGGCGTCGACATGCTGTCGACCCCCGACGCACGTGAGCTCGACGACGTCCAGCGCAGCGCCACCGAGACCGGGCAGCGCGGGCTCGACGCGAGCCGGACACTCATGCAGGCGCAAGGTCAGGCCGTCACCACGCAGCTGACCAGCGACGACCCGATCACCGCCCTTGCCGCGCTCGTGGCCGAGCACTCAGCGGCCGAGGCGATCATCCTCACCGAGCCTCACATCGTCTCGGAGTTCTTCCACCTGGACTGGACCTCCCGGGCCCGCCGCAAGCTCGACGTCCCCACGTTGCACCTGCTCGAGCACGAGACTTTCGACGGGCAGTCCTCCGGTGGTGGCGAGGGCGCCAGCATCATTTGAACCGCGCGTTTGTGGGCCCGTCTAGGCTTGCGACATGGCCTATGACGTGGAGAAGACCGACGAGGAATGGCGAGCCGAGCTGAGCCCTGAGGAGTACTCCGTGCTCCGCAAGGCCTCGACCGAGCGGCCCTTCAGCAGCCCGTACGAGACCGACGAGACCGTCGGCGTCTACGCGTGCCGCGCCTGCGGTGCTGAGCTGTTCCGCAGCGAGGTGAAGTTCGACGCGCACTGCGGATGGCCGGCCTTCTACACCCCACTGGCCGAGGACCGGGTCGAGCTGATCGAGGACCGCTCCATGTTCATGAAGCGGGTCGAGGCGCGGTGCGCGCGCTGCGGTTCCCACCTCGGTCACCTCTTCGAGGGCGAGGGCTTTGCCACACCGACGGACCAGCGCTTCTGCATCAACGGGATCAGTCTGACGCTCGAGCCGGGGGCCTGAGGCCAGACTGGTCGCCATCAGCGCGAGCTCTCGTTGAGGACCTGCGCGAGCCCGTGTGAGGCCTGGCGGATCATCCCGGGGTTGGTGTCCCAGTAGTACGCGAGCGCCGACACCGCCTGGTAGAGCGCCCAGCCGCGGCCCCGCAACCAAGACGCATCGTCGACCTCGAGCTCAGTTCTGAACCGCATGCGATTGTCGCCTGTGAACATGTTCCACGCAGGCTGCAGGTCGCATGCGGGATCGCCCACGTTGAGGCCACCGAAGTCGATCACCGCCGACAGGCGACCGTCGACCACGAGCAGGTTGCCCGGTAACAAGTCGCCGTGCACCCAGACCTCTCCACCGCCCCATGCCGGGGCGCCCAGTGACTGCTCCCATGAGCAAAGGGTCGCATCGCCGTCGATTCGGTCGCCGAGCTCGACTATCGATCGACGAACCTGATTGTCACCTTCGGGGAGTGGACCGCCTCGACCATGAGTGGGCCGCGGAGGTGCGCCGGTCGTGTCGACCTGGCGCAGCGCGTTCACGAAGGCGGCGAGATCGACGGCCGCCCGATCCAGATCGTCGATCGTGCAGTTGGCGTCCTCGCCTGGCAACCACGTGCACACCGACCAGGCGAAGGGATAGCCTTCGGCCGGATGTCCCATCGCCAGCGGCACGGGCAACGCGAGCGGCAGCTGCGGCGCGAGCTTCGGCAGCCACTCCGCCTCCTTTGCCGCTTGCTCGGTGGCCCACCCGATGCGCGGCAGTCGGGCGGCCAGGGACCCACCGAGCCGGTAGATGTCGTGATCGGTCCCGTACGACGCGACCGCATTGATCGGCAGATCGGCCCATCGGGGGAACTGCCCTGCCAGCAAGCGGCGCACGAGCGCGACGCCGGTCTTGATCTCGTCGGCGTGCATCTTGGTCGCGGGCATGGCCGTCATCATTGGCGACGTGCATCACCACAGCAACTGGATTCTGGCGTCAACGCCACCGGACCGGGCAGTACGGATCCGTTACCGCAGCGGTGTGGTGGTGCCTGGGGTGACGAGGTAGTGCTTGCTGGTGGGGCTGGTCCAGAGCCAGACGCCGGTGGTGATGGTCGCAACGCGCCAGTCGGTGGAGGTCTTGACCCGGTGGTGGCGCCGGCACGGCACGTGGCCGTTGGTCGTGGACGTCGCCCCCGTCCAAGGACCAGCACCGCGAGTCGGGTTCGTGGTGGACGTACAACACCGTCGCCGGCAATGGGCAACCAGACGGCGGCGCCGCCAACGGATCGAAATCGAGTAGGTCCTGCCCGGCCCGGTGGGCACACACCCGGGCGTAGAGATTGTCGACGGTGCCGGGGTCGGCGAGCATCCCCAGCACGACCGACCGCAGCACGTGCTTGGTGCGGGTGTCGCCCGTCTCGGCGAGCCAATCGGCGACCTGGGTCAGCCGTTGGGTCAGACGGGCACCATCGGCCGTTTAGACCGTGTCGGCGCCCACGCTGGTGCCGCGTTCGCCAGGGCGGACCGTGACATCACGTCCTGCCAACCAGTGCTCGACCTCCTCGGCCCACCCCTGCGGCAGCACGGTGCACTCAACCTGGTCCAGCTGTGCCAGGCGTTTGCGGGTGATCCGCGAGATCAGAAGGTCATCGCGAAGCGACGACAAGTACACCTCCAGCTGCTGCTTCATGACAACAGTCAACCAGGAGCCACTGACAATTTTGAACGCCTGTGCGATCATTTTGGGGGGGTCTGCGGTACCGTCGAGACATGCTCATGACCGGTGCGCGGCGGTCGGTGCTGGTGACCGCCGCGGTGCTCGCCGCGGTCGTCGGCGGCGGCTTGGGCGCCCGCGCCTACCACAACAGCGGTCCCCACCTGCTCAGCCTCGGCGCCAGCGGCGCCAGCCCGTACGTCGCCTCCGCCGCGGCCGACACACCGTATGTCCTGGACGGCATCGACCTGTGCCTGGACGAGCCGGGCGAGGTCGAGATCACCGACGTACGTTTCCTCAACATGCGCGGGCGGGTCGAGGTACTTGCCTGGGGGGTCCGCCCGGTCTTCGCGCGCATCGGAGCCGACCCAAGCCTCTCGCGGCGGTTGACCGACCTGCCTGAGTACGTCCGGCGTACGCCCGTCGCTGCGCCGTGCCGCACCACCGTCGACAACGCCGAGATGGCGATCGAGGTGTCCAAGGCGCGCCGCCAGATGACATACGCCGACGAGCTCGTCATCGAGTACCGCACCGGGTGGCACGAGCGCGAGCTCATCCTGGACTTCTCGGTGACGTTGTGCGGTCCGACCGAAACCCAAGATGCGGTAGCACTACAGTGCCGCGCAATAGAGTCCGAACGCGCCCGCTAGACGTCGTCTCAGGGCAACGCCTCGACGATCTGCCCGACCGAACGGGCTCGACCGGTGTAGAAGGGGACCTCCTCGCGCACGTGGCGCCTGGCCCGGCTGGCGCGCAGCTCACGCATCAGGTCCACGATGCGATGCAGCTCGTCTGCCTCGAACGCCAGGATCCACTCGTAGTCACCGAGGGCGAACGACGCGACGGTGTTGGCCCGCACATCGGGGTAGTCGCGTGCCTGCATGCCGTGCTCGCGCAGCATGTCGCGACGTTCCTCCTCCGGCAGGAGGTACCACTCGTACGACCGCACGAACGGGTAGACGCACAGGTACGGATGCGCGTCCTGCTCGGACATGAACGCCGGCGTGTGTGACTTGTTGAACTCCGCCGGCCGGTGCAGGGCAAGCTGCGACCAGACCGGTGCCATCAGAGCGCCGAGCGCGGTGCGCCGGAACGCGTGGTACGCATTCTGCAGGGCGTCCGAGGTCGGGGCATGCCACCAGATCATCAGATCCGCATCAGCGCGCAGCCCGCTGACGTCGTAGGTGCCGCGAACGACGACGTCATCGGCGGCGAGGGAGGCGAACAGCTCCTCGACCTCCTGGGCGACAGTGCTGCGGTCGTCGCCGCCGATCGGCGCCTCGAGCCGGAACACCGACCACATGGTGTAGCGGATGGTGTCGTTGACCGCCTTGGCCAGCTTGCCCCGACCAGGCGGTCGCGGCCGGGTCTGCTCAGCGCTCATGGTCCTAGTGTCCCGCGCCGTCGATCCCGCCGGCCAGGCGGTCCGCGAGGGCCCCGGCCGCAGCCGTCGCACCGGCGACCACCGCCGCGATACCGATGCCGTGGTACGCCGCGCCGCACACCGCGAGTCCGGGTACGCCGGCGACGGCAGCCTCGATGGCGGCGACGCGGTCCAGGTGGCCGACGGCGTACTGCGGAAGCCCGCCTCCCCACCGCTGGACGTCCGCGGCCGCCAGCGGTCCGCGTACTCCGGTGGCGGTCCTCAGGTCGTCCATCGCAAGAGCGACGAGCTCGTTGTCGTCACGTTGCAGGAGCTGCTCCTCGCCAGCGCGACCGATCGACGCTCGCAGCATCGCCACGCCCGGCGGTGCTGCGTCGCCGATCCACGCCCACTTGGCTGAGGAGTAGGTCGCCGCCTTGATCGCGCGGCCGTCGACCGGCGGGACGAGAAACCCCGATCCCGTCAGCAGCCCTGCGTCCTCACCGGCGACCGAGACCGCAAGGGTGACAACGGCCATCGAGGCGTACTCGATCTCGCGGAGCGCCCGCGACGCGGCCGGGACGACCGGTCCCAGCAGCCGCGCGGTTGGCGCGGTCGGGGTGGCGAGGACCACGGCGTCGGCGAGGAGCAGCTCCGGGGCCGACGTGGGGCCGATGACGAGCTGCCAGGTGCCGGGGACCACGCCGGGAGACAGCTCCCGCACGGTGGCACCGAGCCGGATGGTGGCACCGGACGCGCGGGCGACGACGTCCGGGAGCTGGCCGAGACCGCCGACGAGACCGGCGAAGACGGGCGCCGCACGGGTCGCGGTCTCGGCACGGTGCGCCCGGGCAGCGGCGAGCAACGGACCGTCTGCGGCCAACGCCGCAATCTGCGGCGCGGCGGCTCGCAAGGACAGGCGCGACGCATGGCCCGCGTACACACCACCCAGCAGGGGCTCGACAAGCCGGTCGACGACCTCGTGGCCGAGACGCCTGCGGACGAAGTCGCCGACTGACACATCCGTCGGCGGTACGCCACGCCCGGTTTCGACCCGCGCCCGCGCCACTCCCGCCCGCGACAGCAGCCCGCTCGTCGCGAGCGCGTCGGCGTCGGCGGGAATGCCCATGACAGTCGGCGGCATCGGCCGGATCGCACCGCGCGTCCAGATGCCGGCCGAGGTCTGTGCTGGGTGCACGATCTTGTCCCCCAGCCCGACCGCACGCACCAGCTCGACCGCCTCGGGGCGGCGGTTGAGCATCGACTCCGCGCCGAGGTCCGCGGTGATCCCGCCGATGTCACCTCCCCGCAGCTTGCCCCCGAGCCGGTCCGAGGCCTCCAGGACGACGATCGTGGCATCGGGAAGGCGTTGCCGAAGGACGTACGCGGAGGTGACCCCGGCAATGCCGCCGCCGACGACCGCGATGCGTACGCCAGTCATCAGCGGGGCTGGTAGTCGTGCACGAAGTCGACGAGCCGTGCCAGCTGGTCCGGGTCTGTGCCGGGCAGCACGCCGTGCCCGAGGTTGAAGACGTGGCCCGGGGCGTGCCTGCCGGCGTCGATCACCTCGCCGGCGCGCGCTGTCATCACAGCGGTCGGGGCGAAGACCAGCGTCGGGTCGAGGTTTCCCTGCACGGCACGCCCAGGTCCGATCCGCCTGCTGGCCTCGTCCAGCGGGACCCGCCAGTCGACCCCGACCACCTCGGCGCCCGCGGCACCCATCGACGCGAGCAGCTCGCCGGTGCCCACCCCGAAGTGGATCCGCGGGACGCCGAGGTCCGCCACCGCCTCGAGCACTGCCTGGGAGTGCGGGCGCACATACTTCTCGTAGTCGGAGCGGCCTAGGGTGCCGGCCCAGGAGTCGAACAGCTGCACCGCGCTGGCGCCGGCTTCGGCCTGCACCCGAAGGAACGCCGCCGCGATCTTGGCCAGGCGGCCGAGAAGGGCGTGCCACAGGTCGGGCTCGCCGTACATCATGGCCTTGGTCAGCCTGTGGTCCTTGGACGGTCCGCCCTCGATGAGATAAGAGGCCAGCGTGAATGGCGCGCCGGCGAAGCCGATCAGCGGCGTGGCGCCGAGCTCACCGACCGCGCCATGGATCGCTTCGGTGACGTATGGGACGTCCTCGGGCGTGAGCTCACGCAGCTGCCCCACGGCCGCCAGGTCGCGTATCGGCGCGGCCACCACCGGGCCTGTGCCGGGCACGATGTCGAGGTCGACACCGATCGCCTTTAGGGGCACGACGATGTCGGAGAACAAGATCGCGGCGTCGACACCGTAGCGGCGCACGGGCTGCATGGTGATCTCGACCACAAGCTCCGCGCGGGTGCAGGACTCGAGCATCGGCACGCCCTCGCGCAGAGCGCGGTACTCCGGCAACGAACGTCCCGCCTGACGCATGAACCAGACCGGCACATGGGGGACGCGCTCGCCTCGGCACGCGCGTAGGAAAGCAGAATCACTCAGCAGCACAGGGCCGATCCTCCCAGCCCGCCCGGCGAGTCGCATCGTCAGCCCACCACGGCGACCCTAGGCTGCGGGCATGGCAACTCGTCAAGAGTTGGGTGGCCCTCCTGTCGAGTTCGTACGGGCGGTCCAACAGCTGCGGGACGCACCGGTGCGTCCGGAGGTCGTGTGCGAACAGATGCCCGCGCCCAGCCGCATCGCGCCGCACGCCTATGCGATGAGCGGCGACGTCGTCATCTCCGGCGAGGACGTCGGCACCGGCCGCATCGTCCTGTTGCACGATCCCGACGGCAACGACGCGTGGCAAGGCACATTCCGTCTCGTGACCTTCGCCCGTGCTGACGTCGAGGTCGAGATGGTCACCGACCCGATGCTGCCCGAGGTCGGCTGGTCCTGGCTGACCGACGCTCTGACCGGCCACGACGCCCGCCATATCGCCGCCAGCGGCAGCGTCACGACCGTGCGGTCCGAAGGTTTCGGCGGTATGCGCGAGGACGGCTCGACCGCCCAGCTGGAGATCCGCGCGTCGTGGACCCCGGTCGGGGACGCCGGGTCACTGGACCTCGGACGACATGTCGGCGCCTGGAGCGACCTGTTGTGCGAGATCTCCGGACTCCCTCCGCTCGCGGCGGGCGTCGTGGCGATGCCCAACAGGCGCGGCGGACTGGCGCGCGGGCAGCACCGCTGAACGTGGTGAGCGTGTGAGTGACGTCCCCTCGCCACCAACCCCTGACGGGCAACCCGACCTGGTTCCGCCCAGCGAGCCTCTCCCGCCGCTTCGGCTGCGGGCACCGATACCCCCAGTCGTCGACAACGCGGACGGCCTTCGCACGCTGACCAGCTCGGTCGCAGCAGGAACCGGCCCGGTCGCCCTCGACGCCGAGCGCGCCTCGGGCTATCGCTACTCCCAGCGTGCCTACCTGGTTCAGCTTCGCCGCTGCGGCACCGGCACCGCACTGGTCGACCCGATCGCCTTCGACGACCTCGCCGTCCTCGATGAGGCGATCGGGAACGCGGAGTGGATTCTGCACGCAGCCACCCAGGACCTCCCGTGCCTGGCCGAGATCGGACTACGCCCCACCACACTCTTCGACACCGAGCTCGCCGGTCGCCTGCTCAACCTGCCGCGCGTCGGGCTCGCGTCGCTGGTGCAGGAGATCCTCGGCCACACCCTCGCCAAGGAACACTCGGCCGTCGACTGGTCCACCCGGCCGCTTCCTTACCCGTGGCTGGAGTACGCCGCACTCGACGTGGAGGTGCTGATCGAGCTGCGCGCCGAGCTCGACGAGCACCTCACCGCCGCCGGCAAGCGGGAATGGGCCGACCAGGAGTTCGAGGCGCTGCTGTCGTTCACCGGACCCCGTCGCCGCGCCGAGCCGTGGCGGCGTACCTCAGGCATCCACAAGACCCGCAACCGACGCTCGCTTGCGGTGGTGTGCGAGCTGTGGCAGGCACGCGAAGAGCTCGCCGCCGATCGGGACGTCACGCCCGGACGCATACTGCCCGACAGCGCGATCAGCCAGATCGCGGCCGCACAGCCCAAGGACCGCGCCACCCTCCGCTCACTGACCTCGCTGCGTGCGCGGGGGCCGCGTCGCTACCTCGATGAGTGGCAGCGCGCGGTCGAGATCGCACTTGCGCTGCCCGACAAGCAGCTACCGCCGGTCACCGCCGAGCACGACGGGCCGCCGCCGCCGCGGACCTGGGCGGACAAGAACCCCACCGCCGCCGAACGCCTGCGCGCTTGTCGCGAGTCGATGGCCACTATCGCCGCCGAGCAGGACGTGCCACTGGAAAACCTCCTCATGCCCGAGTTGGTGCGACGCCTTGCGTGGGAGCCACCGGAGCCGCTCGACGGGGCGGCGGTCGCACAGGTGCTGACCGCCGCCGGAGCACGGGCATGGCAGGTCGAGCTGACTGCCGACGTGCTCGCCGACTGCCTGCAGGCGCACGCGCCGACGTAGCCGCACGCCTCACCGAGCTGCTTGCGAGCAGCCGCTTGACGTGTTTGCGACCATGGACACATGCCGATGGAGCGTCACAGGAAACCCGCACTGCCTGGCGCTGACGTGTTCGAGGCTCTGACCGGCGACGAGGACCCAGCGGTACGTGCCGAGGCCGGCGTCCGCGTCGCGACGGTTCTCGTGCGCGGGCCGCACGACACCGGCGACGTCGAGCTCGTCGAACGTGTGGTGACGCTGACCGACGAGCACGGGCTGGACGCGGTTGCCGACCTGTGGGCAACTGCACCGGCTGAGTCGATCGCCGGCGTGCTGTTCCGGTTGTACCTGATCCGCGCGTGGGTCCGGGCCAACCCGGTCCAGGCGGCGCGTGAGTTCGAGGCGGGCAAGGGCTTCACACCGGTCGACGAGGTCATCGCGGGCGTAGCCGACCCGCCGACGCCGGCGGAGGTCATCCGTCTGGTCGATGCGGTGGTCGGTGGCGTCGTCACCGGCGAGTTCTCCGACATCCTCGATCGCGCCGCGTCCTTCGCCCACGCGGTCGGCATCGGTCGTGCGCACCTGCACGACGATCCCGACCAGCTCCGCAGCGCCGCCCGGCTCGTCGAGACGAGCCGGGTCCTGCAGTCGGCCGCTCGAACCGAACGGCTCGGCCAGTTGAGCTAGGCTGTGCAATGCGTCGGGCTGGTAGCCCCGGGTCCCAAAATTAGCCGCCCCGAGCGGCCACGCGCCGTGAGGCGCTCCCAGCCCGACGCCCAATCCCCCCTTCGCTCGCACGTGACTTCTGGCGCCCGTTCCTGACTTCTGGCGCACTTCGCCGGGCTCAGCATCGCCTCTCCGGGGTCGCAACCTCGGTGCAGTGACGCGGTACCAGGAGAACCTGGTAAAGCCGTGACGCCTGAGGCGGGTCGTCAGGCCGTGGTGTGGACGCTGACGGCGTAGCCGCCGCCCGTGTACGGCGCACGTGCCCATGTCGCCCACCGATCGACAAAACGCAGGCCGGCCGCGGCACACCACCGGTCGTACTCGGGCAACCCGAACGGCGCCTCCTCGAGCGGGAGGTGCGCCGCGTCGAGACCGAAGCCTGTGACGAGCTGTCCGCCGGGAACGAGCACGGCCGTCATGGCGGCGACGGCTGCGCTCTCGGTGCCGGCGGCGAGGAGCGGCATCACGTTGCCTGCCGCCACGACCAGGTCGAAGGCGGCACCAACTGAGCCGTCCAGCATCGCGAGGTCGCCCTGGTGCCACGCCAACGCCGGTGCGGTCCGCCGCGCTACGGCGATCATATCGGCGTCCACGTCGACGCCGGTGACATCATACCCCCGCCCGGCCAGCTCGACAGCGACCCGGCCGTGCCCGCAACCGGCGTCCAGGACACGCGCCGGCGGCCGGACCAAGGACGCACACAGATCGGCCTCGCCGTGCACGTGCACGCCGCTGTCGGCCAGGTCGTCGAAACGGCGTGCGTACGACTCGGCGTCGACATGTCCGCGCGCCTGCGACCACCTCGTCACAGCACCCTCGCGAAGTGGACGAACGTGTCGACGACGCGCATGCCGACGTGCTCGTAGAGCCCGAGAGCGCCGGTACGACTGTCGGTGTTGAGCTGGGCACGCGGTGCACCATGCTCGCGGGTCAACTCGAAGGCGCGCACCAGCAGTGCCTGGGCGAGGCCGCGTCCGCGATGCGCCTCGGCGACCGCGACCTGGTCCACCCACCCGATGTCACCGACGGGGGAGGCGTAACAGGCCCCTGCCACCTGCTCGCCGGGTCCGATCGCGAGGCTGAGATGCCACGGTTCGTAGTCGTCGCGTCGCGTGGTTGTCGTCGACCAGTCCTCGAAGGTCCGGTCCTCCCGGTCGGGCCACACGCTGAACGCGCCCTCGATGACGTCGTACGCCGCCCGCTCGTCCCAAGCGCCCTCGACCCCCCGCAACCCGTATCCGTCTCCCAGCTCGACCGGCGCGATCTCGGTCTCTGGCGGCAGCTCCAGCACCCAGGACGAGTAGAGCCGCGGGTAGCCGTGGCGTTCGAACAACGACACTGCCGCGGTGTTCCGCTCGTTCACCGTCTGCCCGACCTGGCCGTACCCGAGGGCGACGGCGGTGCGCTGCGACCAGAGGACCAGCTCGGTCCCAATCCCGGCGTCCCGGTAAGCCGGGTGCACGTAGGACTCGGACCGCGACCGGTGCACCTCGCCACAAGCGGCCATCCGCGCGTCGTCGAAGTAGCCGATCGTCTGCTGGGACATGGTGAAGCCAGGGCGCTTCCAGTCTGCGACGATGTCCTCGAGCTCGATCAACGCGACCCCTGAGTCGGCGACCTCGCAGGCCGCGATGAGCTCGGTCACCTCTGCGGCATCGGCTGGGGTCAGCTCTCTGGTCGTCAAGTCGCGGGCGGCGCGCATGTCGACGAGCATGGCATCAACGACTTGGAGTTGTCAGATGGATTTCGCAGCAGACGTCATCGTGATCGGGATGGGACCTGGCGGCGAGGATGCTGCCGCCAAGCTCGCCACGGCGGGCCTCGACGTGATCGCCGTGGAGCGTTCCCTCGTCGGTGGCGAGTGCCCGTACTGGGGGTGCATCCCCTCCAAGATGCTCATCCGCTCGGCCGCCCTGCTTGCCGAGGCGCGGCGCATCCCCGGCATGGCCGGGGCATCGAGCGTCGAGGCCGACTTCGGCGTCGTCGCCACGCGCATCCGCGAGGAGGCCACCGACGACTGGGACGATGCCGTAGCGGCGCGGCGCTTCACCGACACCGGGGGCCGTCTCGTACGCGGTGATGCGCGCATCACCGGTCCGGGTCACGTCGAGGTGGATGGTCAGGCCTACACCGCCCGGCGCGCGATAGTGCTCAACACCGGGACCCGCCCCGCCGTGCCGCCGATCCCCGGCCTCGCCGAGACCCCGTACTGGACCAACCACGAGATTCTCGAGGCGACAGAGCTCCCGGCCTCACTCGCGGTGATCGGTGGCGGCGCCATCGGCCTGGAGCTCGCGCAGGCGTTCAGCCGTTTCGGCTCCACCGTGACGGTGGTCGAGGCCGGCGCTCGGCTCCTCGGCCCGGAGGAGCCCGAGGCAGCGGAGCTGCTGAGCGATGTCTTCGAGCGCGAAGGCATTGCCGTATGCGTCGGCGCTTCCATCGCCTCGGTCGGCCACGACGACAGCGGCTTCAGCATCGACCTCGGCGCCGAGACCGTAGGGGCAGAGGCGTTGCTGGTCGCCACCGGCCGGACCCCCAACATCGACACCCTCGGCCTGGACTCGATCGGGGTCGACGCAAGTGGGCGGTCGGTGAGCGTCGATGAGCATCAGCGGGTCACCGACGGCGTGTGGGCGATCGGTGACATCACCGGCAAGGGAGCCTTCACCCACGTCTCGATGTACCAAGCTGCCATCGCCGTCGCCTCGATCCTCGGCCAGGAGGGTCCCGGCGGCGACTACGACGCGCTCCCCCGGGTCACCTTCACCGACCCCGAGATCGGCGCCGCCGGGCTGACCGAGAAGCAGGCGCGCGACGCCGGTCTCACCGTTCGGACGGGACACACCGATCTGGCGCCCAGCAGCCGCGGGTACATCCACAAGGCCGGCAACGACGGCTTCATCAAGGTGGTCGAAGACGCCGACCGTGGCGTGCTCGTCGGCGCCACCAGCGCGGGGCCTACCGGCGGAGAGGTCATGGGTGCCCTTGCGGTGGCGATCCGCGGCGAGGTGCCGGTAGCGACCCTGCGGCACACCATCTGGGCGTACCCGACCTTCCACGGAGCCATCGAGACAGCCCTCGCGGACCTGAGCTGAGGTCGCACGATGACCGACATGGCCGAACCAGATCGAGATGCCGCTCGGCAGATGTGGCACGACTACCTCGCGAGCCAGCCGGCGCAGTTCAGTGGCGAGGAGTCGCTGCCCGACGTCGACGGCTTCGGCGACAGCCGTGAGCTCGCCGACGAGCTGATCGCGCTCGTCCTCGACGGCATCAAGCGCGCCACCGCAGGGCTAGTCGCCGACTACGAAGTCGCCGGCGAGCCCCTGCCGGGGCCCGGTGATCACTGGGTCGCGTGCGACGGTGCCGGGGTGCCCCGCGCGGTGCTGCGTACCACCGAGGTGCGCGTGGGTCGCCTGGACAGCGTCGACGATGCGTTCGCGTACGACGAGGGTGAGGGGGACCGGAGCCGCGAGGCGTGGTTGGCCGGCCATCGGGCGTTTGCGAGCCGTCGCGGCGCTGCGCTGGGCATCGCGACCGGTGACGACTCCATGATGGCGTTCGAACGCTTCGAGGTCGTGTGGCAGGCGTAACCTGTGTCCTGTCCGGTGTCGCCCGTCGAGAGGTTCGTTCATGCAGCGTGCGTTGACCAAGGACCAGACCGAGCAGTTCGCCAAGGAGTTCGACGCAGACCCCTCACGGCGGCTGATGCAGAACGCCGTCACCAAGACGCCGGTCAAGGACGTCGCCCTCGACCGGCGCATCGTCACCTCTGTCGACCACTCGGTCTCGCACCTCCTGGACGACTGGGCAGCCACCAACCAGAAGCAGAGCGGACGGTGCTGGTTGTTCGCCGGCACCAATCTGCTCCGCGTCGGCGCCGCCACGAAGCTGGACGTCAAGGATTTCGAGTTCTCCCAGAACTACCTGTTGTTCTGGGACAAGTTCGAGAAGGCGAACCACTGGCTCGAGTCGATCATCGACACCTCCGACCGCGATCTTGACGACCGTACGGTCGCGCATCTGCTGCAATCCCCTGCCGAGGACGGCGGCCAGTGGAACATGTTCGTCGCCCTGGTGCGCAAGCACGGCATGGTCCCGAAGGTCGCCATGCCCGAGACGCAGTCCTCCAGCGCCACCAACGTCATGAACCAGCGTCTCTCAGCCGTTCTCCGCCAAGCTTCTCGCGACATCCGCGCGCGAGCCGCCGCCGGGGACGACGCGGAGACCCTGCGGGCACTCAAGGCCGACGCGCTCGGCGCCGTCCACCGGGTGCTCAGCATTCACCTCGGCACGCCGCCGGAAAGCTTCTTGTGGCAGTGGGCCGACAAGGACAAGGGTTTCCACCGCGACGGGGAGATGACGCCTTCGGAGTTCGCCGAGCGCTACGTCACCCTCCCGCTGGAGGACTACGTCTGCGTCGTCCACGACCCGCGACCGACCAGCCCGGTCAGACGTACGTTCACCGTCGAGCATCTTGGCAACGTCGTCGACGCGCCGCCGGTCGTCTACCTCAACATCGAGACGGAGCTGATGAAGCAGCTCGCGACCGATGCCATCGTCGGCGGCGAACCTGTGTGGTTCGGGTGCGACACCGACCAGATGTCGAGCACCGACCTCGGCTTGTGGGACGCGCACCTGTACGACTACGACGCGGTCTACGCGACCGTCTCCGACCTCGACAAAGCCGACCGGCTGCTGTACCACGCATCGCTGATGACGCACGCGATGCTGTTCACCGGTGTCGACCTCGTGGACGACGTCCCGCGCCGGTGGCGGGTCGAGAACAGCTGGGGCGACGACAAGGCCGACAAGGGCTTCTACACGATGAACGACAACTGGTTCGCCGAGCACGTCTTCGAGATCGCCGTCCGCAGGGACGCGCTGCCGCCTGACCTGCAAGCCGCCTTGTCCGCAGAGCCGATAGTGCTGCCGGCTTGGGACCCGATGGGCGCCCTGGCGCGTTGAGTGTGCGCGGCGACACGGCCGCCCTGCGCACCGAGGCCGAGGCGATATTGCAGGCGCTCGTCGGCACTGCCGACGCGCGGCTTCGCGACGACCAGTGGACCGCGATTGAGGCGCTTGTCGCCCATCAGCGCCGCGCACTGGTGGTCCAGCGCACCGGTTGGGGCAAGTCGGCGGTCTACTTCGTGGCAACCGCGCTGCTGCGCGCCCGTGACGCCGGTCCCACGGTCATCGTGTCGCCCCTGCTGGCCCTGATGCGCAACCAGATCGCGGCGGCCGAACGCGCCGGCATCCATGCCGTGACCGTCAACTCGACGAACCCCGAGGCTTGGCAGAACTTGTACGCCGACATCTCCGCCGGCCGCGTCGACGTGCTCCTCGTCTCACCAGAACGCCTCAACAACCCTGAGTTCCGCGACGAGGTGCTGCCTGGCCTCGCCGCATCCGCTGGCCTGCTCGTAGTCGACGAGGCACACTGCATCTCGGACTGGGGACACGACTTCCGGCCCGACTACCGCCGCATCCGGACGCTGCTCGCGTACCTTCCTGACGGCATCGCGGTGCTCGCGACCACCGCTACCGCCAACGAACGGGTCACCGCCGACGTCGCCGAACAGCTGTCGACGAGCGGGTCGCGCACGCTTGACGACGTCCTGGTCCTACGTGGCAGCCTGGACCGCGAGTCCCTGCACCTGGGGGTGGTCATGTTGGCGAACCAAGGCGAACGCCTCGCGTGGATCGCCGATCAGCTCGACACGCTCGAGGGCTCGGGCATCATCTACTGCCTCACGGTCGCGGCGACAGGCGACGTCAGCGACTACCTCCGCGGGCGGGGACACGACGTCCGCCCATACTCCGGGCAGACCGAGCAGGCCGAACGTCTCGCCGCCGAGGACGATCTCGCGACCAACCGGGTCAAGGCCCTGGTGGCCACGTCAGCTTTGGGCATGGGTTTCGACAAGCCGGACCTGACATTCGTGATCCACCTCGGCGCGCCGCCGAGCCCCATCGCGTACTACCAGCAGGTGGGCCGCGCCGGACGTGGGGTGGACCGGGCCACGGTCGTGCTACTACCAGGTACCGAGGACGAAGCGGTGTGGGACTACTTCGGCTCGCTCTCCTTCCCCGCGCCGGACCTGATACGCCAGAGCCTCGCCGCACTCGAGGGCACCGACTCGGCGCTGTCGACCGCGGCGCTGGAGACCTACGTCCCGCTGCGCCGCAACCGGCTCGAGGCGATGCTCAAGGTCCTGGACGTCGACGGAGCCGTACGCCGGGTGCGCGGCGGCTGGATGCACACCGGGCAGCCGTGGCGCTACGACACCGATAGGTACGCCCGCGTCGCCGCCGCCCGCACCCGCGAGCAGCAGGCGATGCTGGACTACGAGACCACGACCGACTGCCGCTTGGAATTCCTGCGCCGCCAGCTCGACGACCCAGGCGCGGCACCGTGCGGCCGGTGCGACAACTGCGGCGGCCTCGATCTCGTCGCCGGCGTCTCCGATTCGGCGGTCGACGCCGCCCGGCAGTGGCTCGACCGGCCCGGCGTGGTGCTCGAGCCGCGGCGGATGTGGCCGAGCGCCATGTCACGGCTCGACGTCGACCTGAAAGGCCGCATACCGCCGGCGCAGCAGCCGCATCGGGGTCGGGCGGTGGCGCGACTCACCGACCTGGGGTGGGGGAACGAGCTGCGCGCCCTGTTCGCGAGCGGGGCACCGGACCAGGAGGTCCCGGTCTCGTTGCGACACGCGCTCGTGGCGGTGCTCGACGCGTGGGAGTGGCCCGCTGACGGTGGCGCCCCCGAAGCGATCGTCGGACTTGGGTCCCAGCAGCACCCCGTGCTGACGGCGCACCTCGCCGAAGGGTTGTCGCGTTACACCGGATGGCCCGTCGTGGGGCGGTTCGAGATCGTCGCGCCGATCCCTGGCTCCCATGGCGTGATGAACTCTGCGCAGCGGCTCGCCGCGGTTGCCCACCGCTACCGCCTCACCGGCGTAGAGGAGATCGTTGACAAGGCGATCCTGCTCGTCGACGACCGGACGATCACCGGGTGGACACTTGCCGTCGCTGCACGTGAGCTGCTGTCCGTCGGTGCGACGGCGGTACACCCGTTCGTCCTCGCCACCGACGGCTGAGCGCCACGCTCGCTGTCGAGCTCGGTCGATCAGAAGACCCTCGCAACGACGCGAGAGATGACGAAGCCGTGCTGCGTGCGCCGGTTGACGCACGTGACCCCGGTCCTTGCGCTGGTGCAGCCGAAGTCGCCGACCACGGTAGTGGTGCGGTACTTCAGGATCCGCCGAGATCCCAGCACCGTGTCGCCGACACACCCGAAGACCGCAATTCGGGAGCCGACCTCGAGGGTCTGACCCCAGTCAAGTCCGCAGCCGTCCGGCTTTGGAGGGGCCGCGAACGTCCTCTCCCGGATGTCGCAGCGGGCAAGATCTTCTCCGATGTAGCAGCCGATGTTGCCGGTCGGACTGGAGAACGACCGCACCACGCCGACGATGTTGGGCAGCTCGACCCGTCGTCCCGCCTTGTCTGCGCTGCGGCCACCGTCGCGGCCGTTGCGCTCCGACTGGCCGCCGGACCGTGCATCTTCGCGCACTTGGTTCGCCTGTACGTGGTCGTCTGCGAGGTCACTGGCCGAGACGCACCCGGCAACCACCAGGGACATCGCCAAGACGAGCGGCAGCGTCGAGCGGCGGAACATCGCGTAGCCTCCTGCGTCGTTGCACCGACCCTAACTGTGCGGAGGATCAGCTCGCTCGTTGGCTGCGTACCAGCCCGTCCACCATGGCCGTCGCCGTCTGAACGCGCAACCCCCGGGCCAGGAGGATGCGCTGCGCGGCGCCCTCGGTCTGCAGCAGGCCCAGCAAGATGTGCTCGGTGCCGATGTAGCCGTGCTCCAGGCGCATGGCTTCGCGCAGAGCCAGCTCCAGCACCTTCCTGCTGGCGCGTTCGAAGCCGAGGTGGCCGCCTTTCCACCAGCTCTCCTTGCCGGACGCCGAGCGGGTACGGTCCAGCGCACCTGGTCCGAAGGCCTCGTCCACCTGACGACGCACCTCGTCGAGGTCGATTCCCAGCGTGGCGAGCGCCTCGGCGGCGGCGGGTCCGTAGCCTTCGCGCAAGGCGTCGACGTCGGCCTCGACGGCGTCGCGGTCGACACCGTTAGCGCCCAGCACGGCCAGCGCCAGGTTGTCGGGCACCCGGTACAGCGCAAGCAGCAGGTGCTCGGTGCCGATGGCACCCGCACCGTGCTCGCGGGCACGTTCCTGCGCCAGGACCACGACCTGCCGGGCTTCGTCGGTGAACCGTTCGAACATCGCTTTCTCCTTCGCTCAGAATCCGAATTTGCGGTACTTCTTGTGCACTGCCTGTCGGCTCACCTGCAACGCCTCGGCGACCTGCTGCCAGGACCAGCCGTGCGAGCGCGCGTTGGCGACCTGAAGCTCCTCCAGCGACTCCAGCAGTCCCCGCAAGGCGGTCACCGCCGACAACCCGACAGCCGGGTCCTTGCTGGACGCCGCCGCCGCGATCTTCGTCGCATCACTCATGGTGTCAACCTACGTTGACGTCAATATATGTGTCACCCACGGTTGACAAACACGCGCCGCCCCGCGCTCGGGCTAGGCAGCGTCGAGACGAACCACGACCGCCGAGCCGATGGAGCGGAACCGGTCCGGCTGGCAGGTGAGCACGATGATCTGGTTGGTCTGCCCGACCTCGTTGAGGACCGCCGCCATCCGTTCCAGCCGCCCCGGATCGGCGAATCCCAGCGAGTCGTCAAGGACGACCGGCGCGCCGTCAGCGGCACCGACGAGCTGCGCGCAGACGAGTCGGCCGAGCACCGCGAGCTGCTCCTTGGCCCCACCGGAGAGGGCCTCGAAGGGTACGGTCACACCGCCGCGGGTCACGGACTCGATCGCCAGCTCGGACGAGACGTGGACACGCATCTCTGGTCCGAAGACGAGTCGACCGAGACGTTCGAGGGCTTGGGTGAACGGCTGGACGTAGCGGCTCTGAGCGTCGTCGCGGTGCCGGGTGAAAGTGGCCCTGAGCAGCCGCACGGCCGCAGCGCGCTGGGCGAGCCGGCCGTGCACGCGCTCAGCGTCGTCGAGGGCGGCGCCGGCTGCGTCGAGGTGGTCCTTGAGGCCCTGACCCTCGATGTCGTCGAGCTGTCCGCGCAACCGATGCTGCTGGGCCGTGAGCTCGTGAGTGTCCCGGGCGAGTCGTTCGTGCTTGGCGGCCGCATTGTCCAACACGATTCGCAGCTCGTCGGCCCCCGCCGCGCTCAGCTCGTCGCGGCCCTCATCGTGCAGCACGACGGCATCGTGCAGCCGTTTGACGGCATGGGCGACCACGGTGCGGAGCTCGTTGTCGCTGAGCTCGTCCCGCGACGCCTGCAGCGCGCGAGCGGTTCGCTCACGCTCGACCCGTGCCCCGTCGAGGCGTTGCTGGAGCTTGATGCGTTCGACGTCGCGGAGCATGAGCACACCAGCCGCGGCCTCGGCCGCAGCCCGCAGGTCCGCTGCGGAGGCCGCGGCGGCGTCGGCGGCATCGCGTGCGAGCCCGGCGGCGCGTTCGGCCCCGCGCACACACTTTGCACTGGCCGCAGCGGACGGTGTGGTCCGCCCCACGGGGGTGAGCACGCGATCACGTAGTGCCTCGTGGCGCGCTCGCATCTCGTCGAGATCGTCACCGTCCAGCGCCTCGGCAAGGCTGCGCCGGGCCAGTTGACGTTCGACGAGGTCGTGGCGGCGTCGCCCGGCGGCGTCCCGCGCAGTCGTCAGGTCACCGATCACATGGCGGTCCAGCAGCAGCTGCCAGCGGCGGGCGCAGGCCTCCGCGGCGGCTACCAGCTCGTGGCCGTCCTGTCCGGCGCATACGACCACGCGCACCACGCCGGGCACCTCGACGATGCTCTGCGAGGTCACCGCGGCCTCGTGGTCCGCGTCGAGGGTGCTTCCGTCGACATCGATGCGACGACCGCCAAGGCTGGTCACGAAAAGGCGGGGGGCTCCCGCGTCGCGCTTGGCTTCGGCAACCAGCAGGCCCGTCTGAGCGGCCTGGAGCTCGGCAACGATCGCGTCGTCGATGGGATTGTTCTCGAGCCGGGCCGCAGCTTCGGCCGCCGTGATGCGGGCCGCGGTGGCCGCGCCGATCCGGTCGCCGAGCAGGCGCAGGTCTTGGTGGGCCCTGGCCGAGGCGAGCGCGTCGTCGGCCGCGCGCTGTCGGGCGGACAGCTGCTCGGCAGCGGTCATCGCCTCGGCGGCGGCGGCCGCAGCCAGGTCGGCGTCGAGCCGCTGTTGCGTGCAACGTTGCTCCAGATGGGACAGCTCGACCTCGCACTGCTCGTGCTCGTCGACGCGCCGTCGGTGCTCAGCCGCCAGCTCGCCTCGCTGCGCCACGGCGCGTTCTGCTTCGGCCCGTGTCGCCTGCGCCCGCTCGACGTCGGCCTGGGAGAGCTCCGCGGCCCGCTCGAGCTCGTCGAGCCGCCGACGACGGGATCGGAGCTCCTCCAGCTCACGCAGGACCGGTCTCTGGGCCGCGCAGACCTGCCGGAGCTCGGCCTCGATGCGGGCGTACTGCGCGATGCGGTCCTCGGCCTCGCCGAGCCGGGCGCGCAGCTGGTCGACCTGCTGGCGCGTCGAAGCGACCCGCGCGGCGGTCGCCTCGTAGTCGCCGGTGACCTTGCCCGTCTTGGACGTGAAGTACCGCGCGTACTCCTGCTCGATCCGCCCTATAAGGGCGTCGTGACCGCCCGGCCCCGGCTTGGCGTCAGTCGCCCCGAGTGCGGTCCGCAGGGGCTCGATCCTGGCCAGGACCGGCTGGCGCAGCGAGTCACCCTGCACGACCTGCAGCGCGTCCCACAGCTGCGGGTCGAGGGTCTCGGCGAGAAGTGTGTCGAAGCGGTCGTGCGCCTCTCGCCCGGCAAGCTGCTCGGGGCGGGGAGCGAGGATCCGCAGCTCGGTCGACGGTCGCGAGAGGAACTGCTTGGTGTAGACGAGGTGGTACGGGCCGGTCACCACCTCCAACTCCACCTTGGGTCCGACGTCCTGACCGACCGGGCGTACGTCGGTGACCGCCTTGGCGCGTGAGCTGTCGAGGTAGCTGCGGATGAGCCCGATCGCCTCGGGCACGCAGGACTTGCCGACCTCGTTCGGTCCTTCGACGACGGTGATGCCGGCGGGCTGGAGCACGATCTCACGGGACGTGATGCCGCGGAAGTGCTCGAGCCTGATCCGCAGGATCTTCACCGCGACGCCTCCGTCAGCCGGTAGAGCAGACCGAGGGCGTCCTGTGCCTCCGCGCCCCCTGGCTCGCACCCGGCCATCTGCACCAGCTCGCGCACCGCATCGTCGGCGAAGCCGGTCAGTCCGAGGTCACCGAAGTCGCAGTCGTCCGGCACGACACTGAGGTCGTAGTGCCGTTCCCAGATCAGCACCGAACCGAAAATCTCTGCCTGCTCCTCCAGCGCGGCGTCAAGACGCGCCTTGTCACGTACCGAAAGCGTCCCCGAGAGCTTGAGCCAGATGGCGGTACGGTCCTTGCCGCTGTGCCCGTCGAGCCAGCCGACCAGCGCGTCGACATCCTCAACCGAGCCGAGCTCACGGGCCGCCACCTCGAACTCCCAACGGCCCACGTGCACGCGCTCCACGGCGACTCCCGCAGCGGGCTGAGCGGTGTCGATGTCGACGACCAGGACGTTGCCGGGGTCGGTCTCGTCGCGGTCGGTGACCTCGGGCGCGCCGGCGTACCAGATCCGTTCGGTCACCTGCGTCGTGGAGTGTCGGTCGCCGAGGACGCACATGTGGATGCGGCCAGCGTCGACCTGCGCCTGGAGCGCGGCGACACTGATCGCGGCGAGGCTGTCGCGGTCGGGGTTGAGCGTGTCGACGACACCGTGGCCGGCGACGATGCGGATGACGTCGTCGGACGGGCCGAGGTCGGCGCACGCGCGGGCGACAAGGTCACACAGCGGGGCCTTGGTGGACCACGGAGCGGCGACGACCTCGACCCCGGGGAGCACCGTCACGGGGCCGGGCTCTGCGAGGACGTGGACGTGATCGGGGCAGCGGTCGCGAAACGTCGCGGAGGTGTAGATGGAGGCGGAGTCGAGCGGGTCGTGGTTGCCCGGCAGGAGGTAGACAGGCACAGCGACCGCGCGCAGTGCGTCAAATGCCCGCAACACGACTTGCCGGTCCAGCTGATTGGACTCAAAGACGTCGCCACAGACGAGGACGAAGTCGACCGCCCGCTCGGCGGCCAGCTCGCCGATCGCGCGGATGACGTCCAACCTGGCCTGGGCGAACCTCGGCCGCGCCTCCGCGGTGAGGTAGGAGGCGGTCATCCCGAGCTGCCAGTCAGCGGTGGCGATGAACCTCATCTCGTCACCATAGGAGCCGTCACCGACAGATGTGTGGAGCCTCACCGCGCGGGCTGACCCGTACGTCTTCGTGGGTGCTGGGTGCCTAGGCTCGTGCCGTGGACGTCATCGGCGAGATCTGGAGCCGCGCGATCGGCGCCCAGCCGCCGCCGACGCAGGGCATGGTGCTCCTCACCGCTGCCGTCGCGGCCTGCCTCGTCGGCTACCGTCCGGCCTGGTCACGCACCCGCCACGCCGTGACCATCGCGCACGAGGGTGCGCACGGGTTCGTCGCCTTGCTGAGCGGGCGTCGTCTCAGCGGCATCCGGCTGCACTCGGACACCTCAGGACTCACCCTGTCCCGGGGCCGGCCGAGCGGTGCGGGGATGGTTGCCACCGCGTTCGCCGGGTACGTCGGGCCGGCGCTGATCGGGCTCGCGGCGGCGTGGGTGCTCGCGACCGGGCATGCGGTCGGGCTGCTCTGGGCGACGCTGGTCCTGCTGGCACTGCTGCTCGTCCAGATCCGTAACTGGTTCGGCCTGTGGTCGGTCCTGGCCACCGCAACCCTGGTGTTCGTGGTCTCCTGGTGGGTACCGTCCGACGGGCAGTCTGCGTTCGCCTACCTGCTGGCATGGTTCCTGCTGATCGCCGCCCCGCGGCCGGTCCTGGAGCTGCAGGCTCAGCGCCGCCGGAGGCGTGCCGCGACCTCCGATGCCGACCAGCTGGCCAGGCTCACCGGTGTCCCTGGGACCGTGTGGGTCGTCGTCTTCGGCCTCGTCAACGTCGCCGCCCTTGCCCTCGGCGCCACCCTCCTCCTCTCCCCCTGACCCGCCATCCGCAGGTTCTGGCCCCTCCATCCGCAGGTTCTGGCCCCTCCATCCGCAGGTTC
>Ga0136612_10000047_pt1 | contig 25071 bp, 20 predicted proteins | sample AntDryUQ224A2306_2_FD_106644 | JGI IMG/M metagenome (GOLD analysis project Ga0136612, IMG submission 106644) | Polar desert sand microbial communities from Dry Valleys, Antarctica - metaG UQ224A (23.06) | ecosystem: Environmental > Terrestrial > Soil > Desert | place: Antarctica: Dry Valley... | reverse complement strand
CGAGAGTGACAGACCGGCCAGCTAGTCGAGGAACACGTCCTCGGCTGTTGGGTACTCCGGACCGAGGCCCCAGACCCGCCAGTCGCCGTCGTCGACCTTGGCCAGGGTGAGGACGACTTCGTCCACGTCCTCCGCGTCGCTCGGCTGTAAGCCGGCGGCGGGATCGTGCGCGAAGTACATATAGACCAATCGGTCGCGCGTCGACGGCTGCGGTCACCTCGGTGCCGAGGGTGCGGCCCTGGACGAGGCCTTGAGCCCAGCCGTAGTCGCCCCACGCTTGTGGATGGACCGTCAGCACCTCGAGGTCACCTCGCGTCTCCTCACCGCCGAGCATGGCGAGGTGCCACAGGCACCCCACCTCGGGGCAGGCTGTTGTCCCGCGGCGAACCGTCAGGGAAGTAGTCGGCGTAGGGATCAGGGCTGTCGTCATTGGCCATCACCCAGCATGGCGCCGATGGGGGTCGGTCGGCTGCGTTCGCTCGGCGAAGTGTCAACCGGACGTTTGCTGGTCGGCCAGAAGTGCCTGGACCTCCTCGGTCCACGCGATCGTCGCCTCGGCGCGGTACGGCGTGCTGCAGTGGGGTCCATCGCATCGAGGCGGGCGACCACCGCTGACAGCGCGGCACGCCAGGTCTCTGCCTGCGCCCGGTGCTCCTGCAGCTGATCGGCCAGCCGGTCGGAATTCATGTAGGCGCCGAGGAACGTTTTGAGAACGATCAGGGACTGCCCGCGCCGGTGCTGCTGCTTCGGCTCAGCATCGAGCCACTCACCCAGAGCGGCCATACCTGCAGGCGTCGGCTCGTAGACGCGCTTGTTGGGGTAGCGGTCCTGCTGCACCTTCGTGCCACTCACCCAACCGAGCTCCTCGAGCCGGGCGAGCTCGGTGTAGAGCTGGCTGCGGCTGATCGGCCAGAAATGCCTTACCGTCCTGTCCGCGAACGCAGCGATGTCGTACCCGGAACCCGGCTCTTTCGCCACCAGTCCCAGGGCCACGAACAACATCGGCGACGGCTCCATGTTCACATCCTAGACTAGTACACACTAGACTAGTCATATATATAATAGTACGCTCCGCACCATGTTCTCCTTCCTTGGCCGCTTCGTGTTCCGCCGCCGCTGGTTCGTGCTCGTCGCAACCGTGGCCTTCCTGGCGATCGCCGCCCTGACCGGCCTGTCGGTCTTCGACCGGCTGCAGTCCGGCGGGTTCGAGGATCCGACCTCCGAATCCGCCCGCGCCACCGCGATCCTGGAGGAGAGATTCGGTGCCGGCAGCCCCGACCTCGTGCTGCTCGTCAGCGCTGCCGGCGAGGGCGTCGACTCACCCGCGGCAACGCAGAGCGGCACGGACCTCACCAAACAGATCGCGGCCGAGCCCGGGGTGGAGCAGGTGCTTTCGTACTGGAACGCACCGCAGGAGGGTGGCGGCGACCCCGGTCTGCGCAGCACGGACGGGGACAAGGCCCTGGTGCTGGTGCGGCTCGCCGGAGACGAGCAGCAGTCCGACGCCGTCTCGACGCGGCTGCAGACCACGTACGACGGGACCGTCGGTGACCTGGACGTGCAGATCGGTGGGCCCGGTGTCGGACTCGGCGAGACGATCGGCGCCGACCTCGCCCGGGCCGAGTCGATTGCGATCCCGATCACGCTGGTGCTGCTCCTGGTGGTCTTCGGCGGTGCGGTCGCCGCGGCGCTCCCGCTCGCGGCGGCCGCGATGGCGATCCTCGGGACGTTCCTGGCGCTGTACCTGGTGACGCTGGCGACCGACGTCTCGATCTTCTCCATCAACCTGGCCACCGCACTCGGGCTCGGCCTTGCCATCGACTACAGCCTCCTCGTCGTCTCGAGGTTCCGCGAAGAGCTCAGTCGTGGTGTGGACACGCAGACCGCCGTGGCACGGACGCTACTGACGGCCGGGCGCACCGTCGTCTTCAGCGCGGTAACGGTGGCCGTCTCGCTGTCCGCGCTGCTGATCTTCCCGCTCTACTTCCTGCGCTCCTTCGCCTACGCAGGCATCGCGGTGGTCGCCATCGCCGCGGCGGCGGCCGTCCTCACCCTCCCGGCGCTGCTCGCCGTCCTCGGAGCGAGGGTGAACCGGTTCTCCGTCGGGCGCAAGCGGCGCGGCGGCGCCTCCGATAGCGGCTTTTGGCACTCCCTGTCGAACACGGTCATGCGCCGACCCATCCTGACCGGCCTCCCGGTCGTGGTGCTGCTCGTCTTCCTTGCGACGCCGTTCCTCGGGGTCTCCTTCAGCCTCCCCGACGACCGTGACCTGCCGACCGACAGCACGGCCCGCATCGTCGGTGACAGCCTGCGCACCGAGTTCGACGACAGCTCCGCGCGCTCCTTCCCGGTCGTACTGGCGGAGGCAACGCCGGAGCAGACCACCGAGCTGGCCTCGAGAATCTCGGCACTGCCCGAGGTCAACCAGGTGGACACCAGCACGGGGACGTTCGCCGACGGCGCCCAGGTGGCCGAGGCCGGCCCGCAGGCACAGCGGTTCGCCGACGGCGACGGGTCCTATCTGGACGTCGTCAGCGACGCCGAGCCGGTGTCCCCAGCCGGTGAACAGCTCGTCGCCGAGCTCCGGGCGCTGGACACGAGCGTGCCGACGCTGGTGGCGGGGCCGGCGGCGGAACTCGTCGACTCCAAGGCTGCGATCTTCGGACTTGTCCCGCTGGCGCTCGGCATCGTCGCCGTGGCGACCTTCGTGCTGCTCTTCCTGATGACCGGCAGCGTCCTCATCCCGATCAAGGCGATCATCCTCAACGTGCTCAGCCTCGGCGCCACCTTCGGCGCCATGGTGTGGGTCTTCCAGGACGGCAACGGCGCCGATCTTCTCGACTTCACCCCGACCGGAACCCTCAACACGACGATCCCGATCCTGATGTTCTGCATCGCGTTCGGGCTGTCGATGGACTACGAGGTGTTCCTGCTGTCCAGGATCAAGGAGGAGCACGACCGTACCGGCGACACCACTGCGGCGGTGGCGATCGGCCTGCAGAAGACGGGACGGATCATGACGGCAGCGGCAGGGGTGCTCGCGGTGACCTTCATCGCGTTCGCCACCTCACAGGTGACGTTCATCAAGCTGCTCGGGCTCGGCATGACGATCGCGATCCTGATGGACGCCACCTTGGTACGCGGGGTGCTCGTGCCGGCGTTCATGCGGCTGACCGGCGAGGCGAACTGGTGGGCCCCGCCGTTCTTGCGCCGGCTGCACCAGCGGTACGGCATCTCCGAGTCCGCGTAGCTCAGCGCTCGGCCAGGGCGTCGGCGGCATGCGCCGCCCTGGCCCCGGTCTTGTCGGAGGCGACGATGACTTCGGTTCGTCCCCGCTGGCTTTGAACTGCTGCCCGTCGAGCTGGAAGTCCTTCGTCCTGCGCTCGACGATCTTGCCGTGCGTAGGACCCTGTGACGTGTTCCAGCTGACGCTGTCCCCGACATTCACCGCTGCTCCTTTCCCCAACCGCTCTCGTACGCGGTCCATCCTCACCCGCATCGGCGACCGGTGCCGGCTCATCGCTTCCCACGAGAACCTGCGGGCAGGGATGACGGTCAGCACCGCGCTGAGGCCGAGTGACTCAGCCGAGCAGGGAGCGTACGATTCGCAGTCCCACCGACAACCGGGCGAGATCAGGGGTCTCGTCGGCCCAGATCTCCTCCAAGGTGGTCTCGGCACGGGCCAGCAGTGTGCCTTCCTCAGCAGCCCACCGGTCGACGCGCTCGTGCGCCGGCAACGAGGCGTCGGTGCTAGACCACACCCGCCCGGTGAGGTCGGCGGCCACGGACAACAGGTCGTCGCGCAGCGCTGCCCGCGCCATCGTCCGCCACCGGTCGTCACGCGGCAGCGCCCCGATGCGCCCCACCAACCGGTCCAGGCCGAGACGTTCGGCGAGCTCTGCGTGGACCGCAGTGGCCTGCAGGGCGTCGACGTCGTCACGCAGCGCGAAGTCGACGACCGGAAGGACGCCGAACGACGTACCGAACGACGCGAACCGCACCGCGATCACCTCGGGGACGCCTTTGTCGGTCAGGGCGTCAGCGCGCGCCTGCCAGCCGTCGCGCTCGCGGCCGACCAGGAGGTCGGAGAGCTCGCGCAGGACCCGTTGCACCTGGGTGCCGAAGTGCTCGACGGTGGCCTCCACGTCGGGGTTGCGCCGGTGGTTGACAAGCCACCGGGTCGCCCGCTCGGTCACGGCCTGCAGCACGCCCCGCATCTGCTCCTGGGTGTCTGCGGACACGACGTTGTCGAGGGCGTTGATCTGCTCCGCGACCGCCTGCGCGTCGTAGATCTCACTGGCAATGGCGTACGCGCGGGCGAGCTCGGCGGCATCGGCGCCGGTCTCGCCCGAGAGCCGGTGGAAGAACGACAGGCCGGCGGCGTTGATCATGTCGTTGACGATGCGAGTCACGATGATCTCGCGGCGCAGCGGGTGCTGCTCCATCGCGTCGCGGTACGCGTGCTGCAGGGGCGTCGGGAAGTAGCTGAACAGCAGGCTGCGGAAGTACGGGTCCTCGGCGACGTCCGAGCCGAGCAGCTCCTCGGACAGCACGATCTTGGTGTATGCCAGCAGCACCGCGAGCTCGGGCGCGGTGAGTCCGACGCCTTCGACGCGACGCGCCGCGATCTGCTTCGGTGACGGCAGGAACTCGATCTCCCGGTCCAGCAGCCCCTTGCGCTCCAGGCGGGTGATCCACCCGGCATGTGCGTGCAGCAGGCTCGACGCGTCGCGTACCGTGCCGGCGATCGTGACGTTCTGGTCGTAGTTGTCCTTGAGCACGAGCCGGCCGACCTCGTCGGTCATGGTGGGGAGCAGGTCGTTGCGCTGTTCGACGCTCAGGTCACCGCGCTCCACCACGGCGTCGAGGAGGATCTTGATGTTGACCTCGTGGTCGGAGGTGTCGACACCGGCGGAGTTGTCGATGAAGTCGGTGTTGATCCGGCCACCGGCGCGGGCGTACTCGATCCGGCCCAGCTGGGTCAGCCCGAGGTTGCCGCCCTCGCCCACGCACCGGCAACGCAGCTGTGAGCCGTTGACCCTGATCGCGTTGTTGGCCTTGTCTCCGACATCGTCGTGGGTCTCGGACTCGGCCTTCACGTACGTCCCGATGCCACCGTTCCACAGCAGGTCGACCGGTGTCTTCAAGAGCGCGGTCAGCAGCTCCGCCGGCGTCATCGCCGACACAGCCTCGTCCAGGCCGAGGGCCGCGCGTACCTGCGGGCTGACCGGGACCGACTTGAGCGTACGAGCGTAGACCCCACCGCCCTCGGACAGTAGCGACGTGTCGTAGTCGGCCCAGCTCGAGCGCGGCAGATCGAACATCCGCCTTCGCTCGGCGTACGAGGACGCCAGGTCCGGGTCGGGATCCAAGAAGATGTGCCGGTGGTCGAAGGCCGCCACCAACTTGGTGTGCTCGCTGAGCAGCATGCCGTTGCCGAACACGTCCCCCGACATGTCGCCGATGCCGACGCAGGTGAAGTCCTCGTGCTGACAGTCCACCCCCATCTCGCGGAAGTGCCGGCGCACGGACTCCCACGCGCCGCGGGCGGTGATCCCCATGACCTTGTGGTCGTAGCCGACCGATCCGCCGGAGGCGAACGCGTCGCCGAGCCAGAACCCGTATTCGGCGGAAACGCCGTTGGCGATGTCGGAGAACGTCGCGGTGCCCTTGTCCGCCGCCACGACGAGATAGGAGTCGTCGCCGTCCCACCGGACCACGTCGGCGGGCGGGACGGTCTCGGCACCGGCCCGGTTGTCGGTGAGATCCAGCAGCGAGGAGATGAAGGTGCGGTAGCAGGCCACGCCCTCGGCCATCCACGCGTCCCGGTCGACCGCGGGGTCGGGCAGGTCCTTGCAATAGAAGCCGCCCTTGGATCCCACCGGCACGATGACCGCGTTCTTGACCATCTGCGCTTTGACCAGTCCGAGCACCTCGGTACGGAAGTCGTCGCGGCGGTCCGACCAGCGCAGTCCACCGCGGGCGACGGCGCCAAAGCGCAGGTGCACGCCCTCCACGCGAGGGGAGTAGCAGAAGATCTCGTACCGCGGTCTCGGAGCTGGCAGCTCGTCGATGCTGCGCGGCTCGAGCTTGATCGAGACGTAGGGCTTGGCGCGCCCGCCCTCGCGCTGGTAGAAGTTCGTGCGGCTCGTGGAGCGGATCAGGTTGCGGTACGCGCGCAGGATCCGATCGGCGTCGAGGCTCGCGACCTCCTCGAACGCGGCGGCCAGCGGCTCCTCGAACTCGGCGATCTGCTGGGCCCGCTCGTCCAGGGAGTCGCCACCCTCAGCCTCGCCTGAGGCGGCTGGGTCGAAGCGCGCCTCGAACAGCGAGACGAGCATCGCGGCGATCTCGGCGTTGTCGAGGAGGACCTGCTCGATGTAGTTCTGGCTGAACGGCGTCCCGGCCTGGCGAAGGAACTTGGCATAGGTGCGCATGACGATGACCTGACGCCACGTCATCGCGGCCTGGGTCACCAGTCGGTTGAACCCGTCCGCCTCGGCGTCACCGCGCCAGCAGGCGAGGAACGCATCCTGCAGCAGCGCGAAGTCGAGACTTCCGTGGTAGGCGAGCCCGAAGTCGTAGATCCAGGCCGGCTCCTGCGCCGCACCAGTGGTCCCGCTCCCCCGCAGGTGGTACGGGCGCTCGTCGACGACCTCCAAGCCGAGGGAGGCGAACAACGGCAGCACGTCGGCGAGCGAAAGGGGCGAACCGACGCGGAGGATCTTCAGGCGACCGGTGGCCGCCTGCTGTCCAGCATCGGGCTCCTCCGGCACGCGGGTCAGCTCCAGAGCGATGTCGTCGGCACCGTCGCCGGCGTGGAGCTCCTGCAGCCGCTGCAGGTCCGCGACCGCGGTGTGCGCGTCGAAATCCTCCTTGTACGCCTCGGGGAACCTGCCGGCGTCGCGCGCCGGGGTGCTCGACGGTGTCGCCTCGCCGAGCGCCTCCTCCACGGCGTCGGCGAAGTCGTCGTCCCACGAGCGGCTGGCCTTGGCGAGCTTGCGCTGCAGGTCGGCCTCGTCGAGGTCGCCGATGACGGTCCCCCGCTCGGGGCGTACCACGAAGTGCACCCGGGCGAGGACGTCCTCGGTGACCCAGGTCGTGTAGTCGACGGTGGCGTCACCGCCGACGGCGTCGGCCAGGTCGCGCTGGATGCGCAGCCGCACCGCCGTGGTGTAGCGGTCACGCGGCAGGTAGACAAGGCACGACACGAAGCGACCGTAGTCGTCGGGGCGGACGAACAGGCGGAGCTGGCGGCGGTCGCGCAGCTGCAAGATGGAGGACGCGATGCGGGTCAGGTCCTCGATCGAGGTCTGGAAGAGCTCATCGCGCGGGTACGTCTCCATCATGTCGATGAGCGCCTTGCCGTTGTAGCTGTTGCGCTCGGCTTGCAGGCGTTCCAGGATCGCGTCGACCTTGCGGCCCAGCACCGGGATGCGGGTGACGCTCTCGGTGTAGGCCGAGGAGGTGAACAGCCCGAGGAAACGGCGCTCTCCGGTGGTCTCGCCAGCGGCGTCGAACGTCTTGATGCTGATGTAGTCCAAGTACACCGGACGGTGGACGGTCGATCGGGAGTTGGCCTTGGTCACGATCAGAAGATTCTTCTCCCGCGCTTGGGCGCGGACCTGGACGGGAAGGCTGCTGAACGCCCCCGACCGCGCGCGGTCGGAGCGCAGGATGCCCAGCCCGGTGCCGGGCACGACATGGAGCTGGTCGCCGTCGTCGTCGGTGACGAGGCGGTACTCCCGGTAGCCCATGAACGTGAAATGGCCGTCGGCGAGCCAGGACAACAGCTCGCACGCCTCTGTGACCTCCGCCTCGCCGACGGGGGGTTCTCCACTGCGCAGCCCCTCGACCATCCCCAGGGCCTGGTTCTGCATCTTGGTCCAGTCCTCGACGACGTCCTGGACGTCGCGCAGGATCTGCTGCAAGCCCTCTTCGAGGCCGGCGAACGTCTCGGGCTCGATGGCGGTGTCGAGCTCGATGTGCATCCACGACTCGCGCAGGACCGTCACGCCGTCGATCGGTGTGTCGCGTGGCTCCACGCCCTGTAGCTCGCCGGTGATGTCACGCCGTACGACGAGCTGGGGGTGCGCCAGCCGGTAGATGCCGAACCCGGACCGGGAGAGGAACGCGCTCACCGAGTCGACGAGGAACGGCCTGTCCTCGGTGACGATCTCCACGACGCCATGTCCCTCGACGTCCCAGCCACTCTCACCGTCGTCCGGCATCAGGACACGGACCCGTGACGTGCCCTGAGGGCGGAAGCCGGCGAGCTCGTAGTGACTCTGTGCTGCCGCGCGCAGGCTCTGCGCCGAGCGCCCCTCGATGTCGGCGTCGGGCACCTGCGTGTAGTACTGCTCCTGAAGATCGGCCGCCATCGACAAGCCAGCTCCCTGCGTCCTTGTCCCACACGCCGTTGTGCGGGACACCCCGACACTAACGCCTGGCAACCAGTGTCGACACCTGCGTACGCGCGCCGATCAGATCCGCTGCCATGATGTGCCCATGAAGATCTCCGAGTCCGCGACGTACGACGACGCAACACCGGCACAGGTGTTCGCCCTCATCACCGATGAGGACTTCCGCGGCGACGTGTGCGAGAAGGTGCACGCGATAAGTCACGCCGTGCGGGTCGAGCGGTCCGGTGACGAGGCGACGGTGACCATCGAGCGCGTCATGCCGACCGAGATGCCCGACTTCGTCAAGAAGCTGGTGGGCGAGACGGTCTCGGTGACGCAGATCGAGCGCTGGGGCGCGGCCGACGCCGAGGGCAACCGGACCGCTGACGTCGATGTCCAGATCGTGGGTCAGCCGGCCGGCATGAGGGGCACGAGCACGCTGCGCGTATCTGACGCCGACACCGTGCTCGACGTCGACGGCGACGTGGCCGTCAAGATCCCGTTCCTGGGCAAGAAGATCGAGCCCGAGGTCGCCAAGGCCGTCGTCTCGGCGATCCGCGTCGAGGCCCGTGAAGGGATCGCCCGCCTCAAGGCCTAGTCAGCCCATGTGGGGGTAGGTGTGGTTGGTCGCCGGGACGAAGGTCTCCTTGATCGAGCGGGTCGAGGTCCAGCGCTGCAGGTTCTGCGGCGACCCGGCCTTGTCGTTGGTGCCCGAAGCGCGACTGCCGCCGAAGGGCTGCTGGCCGACGACCGCACCGGTCGGTTTGTCGTTGATGTAGAAGTTGCCCGCTGCGTGCCGGAGCCGGAGCATCGCATCTGCGATCACCGCACGGTCGGTCGCGATGATCGACCCGGTGAGCGCGTACGTCGAGAAGGACTCCATCTGGTCCACGACGGTGTCGTAGTCGGCGTCGTCGTACACGTGGACGGACAGGATCGGGCCGAAGTACTCGGTGGAGAAGATCTCGTCGGTGGGGTCCGTACTGACCAGCACGGTCGGCCGCACGAAGTAGCCCTCGGCGTCGTCGTAGGTACCGCCCGCGATGATGTCGATGCCGTCGGCCGCGTGCGCGCGGTCGATCGCGGTCTTGTGCTTGGCGAACGCGCGGCCGTCGATCACCGCCCCCATGAAGTTGGACAGGTCGGTGACCGGGCCCACCGGCAGGGCCTGGGTGATCGAGACGAGGTCGTCCTCGATCGTGTCCCAGAGGCTGCGCGGAACGTACGCGCGGGACGCCGCTGAGCACTTCTGGCCCTGGTACTCGAACGCACCGCGGATCATCGCCGTCCGCAGCACCTCGGGGTCGGCGCTGGGGTGGGCGACGATGAAGTCCTTGCCGCCGGTCTCGCCGACGAGCCGCGGGTAGGTGCGGTAGGAGCCGATGTTGGCCCCGACCTGGCCCCAGAGCTTGTGGAACGTCGGCGTGGACCCGGTGAAGTGGATGCCGGCCAGGTCAGGGTCGACGAGGGCGACTTCGGAGACGCCCGCGCCGTGGCCGGTCACGAGGTTGATCACCCCGGGGGGCAGGCCCGCGGCCTCGAGCAGCCGCATGGTGTAGTACGCCGCGAGTGTCTGCGACGGCGACGGCTTCCAGACGACGGTGTTGCCCATCAGCGCGGGAGCGGTCGGGAGGTTGGCGGCGATCGCGGTGAAGTTGAACGGCGTGATCGCGTACACGAAACCCTCGAGCGGGCGATGGTCCAGCCGGTTCCAGACCCCCTTGGAGTTGGCCACCGGCTGCTCGGCGAGGATCTCGCGCCCGAAGTGGACGTTGAACCGCCAGAAGTCGATGAGCTCGCACGCGGCGTCGATCTCTGCCTGGGTCGCGGTCTTGGACTGGCCCAGCATGGTCGCGGCGTTGAGGGTCTGGCGCCACGGGCCGCTCAGCAGGTCGGCCGCCTTGAGGAAGACCGCCGCGCGGTCGTCGTAGGCGAGGCTGCCCCACGACGGGGCGGCGTCCTTTGCGGCCTGGACGGCACGCTTGGCGTCGTCGGCCGTGGCGTTCTGCATCGTGCCCAGCACCGAAGCGTGCGCGTGGGGCTGCACCACGTCGATGGGCTCGCCACCACCCAGCTCGCTGACCCCACCGATGGTGCTGGTCAGGTCGCACCGTTCGGACTGCAGCTGCAGGAGCCGCAGCTGGAGCTCGGCTCGCTCGGGGCTGCCGGGAGCGTAGTCCAGGACGGATTCGTTGGCGGGCTCGGGTACGTGGGTCACTGCGTCCATGTGGGCAAGCATGTCACTGTGCCGGTGCGCCCACAAAAGGGGAAGGGCAACACGTGGTGGCGCGGTGTGACTAGGTTTGGGCGCGTGGATGAGACTCGTGCACCGACCGCCGTGGACGCCGTCGCCGACGCCCATCTCGAGGCCGTCGTCGCCCTCTCGCCGACCACGGCGACGTACCTCGGGCTGCCTGGCGGTGAGGACCGGTTCGACGACTTCTCCGCCGACGGTCTGCAGGCGATGGATGCCGTTGCGGGCGCCACCTTGCGGGCACTCGCGGGTGTGCCGCCGGTCGACGACGTGGACGAGGTGCCGGTCGAGGCGCTCACCGAACGCTTGACGCTCGAGCGAGAGCTGCACCGCCGGGGGTACGACCTCGGCTTGCTCAACGTCATCGAGTCTCCGCTGCAGCAGATCCGGATGACGTTCGACCTGATGGCCACCGAGACCGATGACGACTGGGCCACGATCGCGACCCCGGATGGCGGCCGTGCCCGAGGCCGTCGACTCCTACCTCCGGGCGCTGCGCGAGGGCAGCCGTACCGGCCGGGTCTCGGCCCGACGCCAGGTCGAGGGGTGCATCACCCAGGCTCGCACGATCGCCGCCGCGGACGGCTTCTTCCAGACCTCACCGAGGGCAGCGGTCGCCCGACGGCACTGTCGGGTGACCTCGAGCGCGCTGCGGAGGCGGCGTCGCAGGCGTACGGCAAGCTGGCTGACGTCATGGCCGACGAGCTCGCCCCGGTCTCCTGCGCGGAAGACGCGGTGGGCCGCGACGAGTACGCGCTGTGGTCACGGCTGCACGACGGCGGCATCTACTACACCGGTCCGAGCGACGACTCCTCCCGCCCCGGCCGCAGGTGGTGGGCGGTGCCCGAGGGCGTGTCCACCCTCAACACCTGGCGGGTGCACCTCGGCTTGCCAGCCCCACAGCAGTGGGGCGGCGGCACCTGGACCGCTGCGAAGGCCTGGCCGTTCCTGCTCGCCAACGCGCAGATGGAGGAGGAGTTCCTGGCGTTCGAGCTGGACTGCAACCTGGGGTGGCCCGGCCAGGCGCCGAGCTACAAGATCGGCGAGCGCCTGTGGCACCGGCGACGCGACGACTATGCCGCTCAGGTCCGTGCCGCGGGCGAGGAGTTCGACCTCGCGGCGTTCCACCGCAGAGCGCTCGACGTCGGCTCGGTCGGGCTGGACATGCTGCGCCGCTCGTTGCTGCGCTGAGACGTGCCCACCGACGGCTACGCTGACGTCGTGGCTCAGACCCCGAGCTCATCGAGCAGCGGGCCGAGCTCCTGCGTCGCGTACCACGCGAGGTCGTCTCCGACGTGGAACGACGCGACATCTGACAGCGGCACGTCGGCGCCCGCGACGTGCGATGTCGTGTCCTCGACGTCGGCGGCGACGACCACGGGGTGCGGGTGCGCGGAGGCAGCAGCCTCCGCCGCCGCTCGCATCGCGTCGTACTCGGCATCCTCGCCCTGCCCGGCGGGCAGGTGCACCTCGAAGCTGCCGGCGGGCAGAGCGCCGGTGCGTTGCAGGACGCCCAGGGCAGCTGCATCCACCGACAGGTAGACCCGCACCGCCGTCACGTCCGGGGTCGGCTACGTCCGCGGGGCGCGCGTACCCGCGCCGGGCTGTTGGTCTCGACGAGCACGCCGAGCGCCTCCTCGATGCACTGCCCGAGCACGTCGGCATCGGGGATCGCCTGGCGGTCCGCGACGATGCCGTAATAGACCCCACCGTCGTAGGACGTGATGCCGATCGACAGCACCCGGCCCTTGGCGAGCGGCAGCGCGGGGTAGGTCTCAGCGACCCGGGCTCCGGCCATGTACAGCGGCTCCTGCGGACCGGGCACGTTGGTGATGACGAGGTGGAAGCCGCGTCCGGGGTAGGCGTCGGCAACCCGCTCGCCGACGGCGTGGAACGTCGTCGGAGCAAACCCGGAGAGGCCGGCGAGCTTGTTGGCGGCGACGGCGGATCCCGTGTCGCGGTGGGCCTTGAGCGCGTAGGAGACCTGGTGCAGCCGGACGACGGGGTTGGCCTCCCCGACCGGCAGCGAGAGCAGGTGGCCGCGCACCGTGCTGCCCAGTGACGTCGGCACCCCGTCGGCGGCCGAGACCGACATCGGCACCATGGCGCGCAGGCGGGTCTGCTGGGTGACCGGTTCGGCACGGGTCAGCAGCCAGGCGCGGATGCCGCCGGCGATGACGGCGAGGATGACGTCGTTGACGGTGCCGCCGTGGGCGTCGCGGACGTGTCGGTAGTCCTCGAGGCGGGTGGACAGCATCACGAACCGGCGGTGGCCGCTGAGCGGGGCGATGAACGGACTGGCCGGTTCGGCCCGGGTCGGACCGAGGGGCATCGCCTGGGCGAGTCTGGCCACGTTGGACTGGGCCAGCTCGAGGGCCTTGCGCGGGTGCAGCGTGGTGTCGGTCAAGGAGTCGGCGATGAGTGCCAGCGAGCTCGGGGCGGCGTGCGGCTTCCAGTCGTCCGACGGTACGTCGCGGTCCTTGGCGGTCTCCTCGAGCAGGACCTGCGCGAGGTCGATGGTCTCCGAGCCGTCGACAAGCGCCTGGTGGGACTTGAGGAGCAGCGCCACCCGTCCGTCTCGCAGGCCCTCGATGAGGTACGCCTCCCACAACGGCCGCTCGAGGTCGAGCCGGCGCCCGATCAGGCGGCTGACGAGGTCGCGCAGGGAGCCGGTGGTGCCAGGGCTCGGCAAGGCGGACCGGCGGACGTGGAAGGCGAGGTCGAAGTCCTCGTCGTCGACCCACACCGGCGGTGCGATCCGCCCGAGGACGTTCTGGACGCGCTGGCGGTAGCGCGGGACCAGGCTGATGCGTTCGGAGATGACCTTGAGCAGCTTGTCGTGGTCGAAGCCACTGTCGCCGGGGTCGAGGATGGCAAGGGTGGAGACCTGCCGCGGGGACGTACGCGTCTCGTCGGACAGGAACGCCACGTCGAGCGGCTGCAGGCGTGTTGGCATCGGTTACACAGTAACGTCCCGTCGCCTCCGGCGACGCGTGATCCCCTCCCTCGGCGCCGTCCCTGCGGGCGCCACGGTGCGGGCGAGCTGGGTGAGCTGGACACGCAACGGTGAGTCGCGGGCGCACTCTGCCAGAGACCGGCCGCTGACCCAGGCGCGGTCGACCGCGCTCTGGTCCAGGGGCAGGAAGTGCGACGGCGAGACACCCGCGAGTCGGTGGACGGTGTCGGTGATCGCCGCACGGCTCCACCCCAGCGAGTCGCGCACTTTGTTGACGACGACGTGCAACTGCGCTCCTGGCACCGCCTCGCGCAGCTCGAAGATGCCGCGTGTGAGCCGCGCCAGCCCCAGCGGGTCGGCTGAACCGACCACGATGATGTCGTCGGCCTGCTCGAGTGCGGCCAAGGTGGCGCCGTTGCGACGCGGTGCCGCGGTGTCGAAGGAGAGCTCCTCGTCGAGCTCGAGGTTGAACCCCACGTCGACCACGACCACCGGCGCCATCTGTCGCGCGACCGTCAGCACGGCATCGAAGGATCCCGGACGAAGAGCCGACCAGCGGTCGGGGCGAGGTAGACCGGTCAGGATCCGCAAGGTGGGGTTGATCTGGCGCACGTGCCGTCCGAGCTCGTCAAGGTCCAGGCGTCCGGTGTTGGCGCTGCGCGCGGCCGCCAGCAGACCGCTGACCTCGTCGAGCATGGCGAGCATCTGTCCGACAGACCCTCCGTAGACGTCCGCGTCGATGAGCAGCGTCGGCACCCCGAGCCCCGCAGTCTCGCTCGCCACCCCCAACGCGACGGTGCTACGCCCTGGCGCCCCGGTGGGCCCCCACACAACTATCAACCGGCCCCGTTCCGTCCCGTCTGGACCAGGCGCCTCCGGGTCGTCGAACCCGTCCAGCTGATCGCTTCGGCGTCGTTCGTCGGCGGCGACGACGGCGCGGACCACCGCGGGCACGTCATCGCCCGCGACCGTCGCGATCATGCCCAGGGCGACTGCCCGTGCGGCCGCTCCGGCGTCGTCACTGTCGGTGACGGCGACGAGCTGTACGCCCGCATCCAGGATTCGCCGCACAACATCTGTGTCGAGGCCGCGCATGCCCACTGTCAGCAGTGCAACGCGCACCTGGCCGCTCGCCGCCGTGGCGACGGCATCGGCAACGTCGACGCACCGCCGGGTGAGCGCGATGCCAGGGCTGGCCGACAATGCTCGAACCAGTGGTGTCTCCCAGGGTTCGTCCGCCCCTGCCAGCAACACCGTGACCGTCATGTCGAGGATCCTGGGGCCGCGACCCGGACCAGCGTCACGTGACCTGAGTCGATCGCGGCGAGGACGTCGTCGAGAAAGTCTGCGGTCCGGCGGTCGACGGCCACAAGGACCACCTGCGTGCCGCCTTCGGCGAGCGCGGTGCCACTGGCGCGTACCGACAGCACCTGCACCGCCTGCAGCACTCGTGTCGCGACGGGTTCTTCGAGGGGATCCTTGGCATCGGGGCTGACCCACACGTCGACGGCCTCGCCACTGGAGGTGTCTGGCGGCATGGACCCGGACTCGACCCGCAAGGGCAGCTCCGCCGCGCGCTCTACGTCACCCACGACCAGTGCCGACTCGGCGAGCAGCTCACCGGCGCGGACGTCGTGCGCCCACTCGCTGGCAGCCAGCAGCTCTTCCAACCGCGTCCCGGAGGTCGCCGCAGTCACGTAGTGCTCCTGCGTGGTGTCGTCGAGCTGGACCCGTACCTGGTGCAGGTCTTGCACCGATGGTGTCGAGCCGGCGTCGGCGTCGGCACGCAGTGCCCACACGGCGACCCTGGCGTCGTTGGCCGCGACCACTCTCGCGCCGACCACCACACTGATGGCCACGATGACGATGCCTGCCAGCAGGCGGGGATCGGTCCAACGCGCCCGGGGCAGACGACGTGCCTGCGGCGGACGGTTCGCGGCGGGGTCGAGGACAGGCATGCGAACATCATCGCCCTTTCCGGCGATTCGTCCAGGTCTCAGTCCACAGGCGTGCGTGCCTTCCGGTGCCGGCCGGGACTACCTGGCACACTGTTTTCATGCCATTGGGGTCCGGGACGCCGCGTTTCATGACGCTTGCTGACGTTGCAGGGGTCCTCAACACCTCCGTGCGTCAGGTCTACTCGCTGGTTCACAGCGGTGAGCTGGTGGGCATCCAGATCGGCGGCCGCGGGCAGTGGCGGGTCGAGAACTCCGCACTCGAGGACTACATCCGGCGGATGTACGACAACACCCGCAAGAACTTCCCTCCCGAGCCGGACAGCGAAACCACCGAGGACGCGCCGCGCGACTCCCACGAAAGATTCAACGCGGACACCTGACCGCGACCACGGCGACATAGGGCACGATCTCGGTCCGACCAGCATGCTTGGGGTCGGCAGGGTCGGTGCACCAGAGCTCGACGAAGTCCTTGCCCACCCGAGCCGCGACGCCATCGACATCGCCGCCGTCGCGGCGAACCACATGCACCCGGGCCCGGTCACGGCTCAGAATGCTCCAGGCGTTCACCCACGTCATCCGCGCCGCGAGGGCGGCATGCGGCTGGGGTCCGGCTTCTCGAGGGGCTCCGACGACGCCCAAGACGGCATCGGTCGCGACGACCCAGTCGCTGCCCCTGTCGGCGTGCAGGAGCAACCAGGTGGGGGTCACCGTGTCGACGGTGCCCCGCAGGACTCCGAGCGTCTTCACCCGTAGCGCGACCTGCGCACCGACGCAGCGGTCGGTCCACGCGACGGTCTGCAGCTCGGCGCGGGTCCGTTCGGCGATGTCGGAGTCCCGCTCGAGGAGCTGAAGCGCCTCGGCAGTGTGCTCCAGGTCGTCGAAGAGCAGCTCCCAGCGCATGCGCCGATCCTAGGGCGCAGACGCGCGCTGCTCTTCGTCCACAGCGTCTCGCAGTGGGTTGACAGCGATCGGATATACATCCATCGTTATCAAACGTAAACAAACGTACTCAATGGGGTGGTACCTTGAACATGCTCCGCACGATGGCATCCCTGGCGCTGCGCTGGTTGCACATCGCCACCGTCCTCGGATGCCCCGCTGCCGTTTGCCGATGGCTGGCGCCGGGCTCGGCTGAACGCCTCACCCGCTTGCGCAGCATCGACGCGGACGACGACTTCGCAACGGTGCTCGTCGACCTCGCCGCCGTGCTCGCGAGTGTTCTCACGGCATGGCTGGTCGTCACCGGCGTACTCACACTTGTCGTCTGCGTCCGCGCCCCGTCCGCGCGATGGTCGGCATGGTCTCGCGCCCTGACGCCACCGGCGTGGCGCGCTCTCCTGGCCGCCGCACTCGGGCTCGGTCTGCTGTCCGCACCCGCACTGGCGAGTGCGAACACGCCAAGCGAGGACCCCCACGACCTGCCGACGGGACCTGCGCCTCCTCCTCACGTCGCGGGGCTCACCCTTCCGGATCTTCCCAGCGGCGGCATCGGCCCGTTCCGGGCGCGCTCGAGCGACCAGGTGCGGGTACGCGCGGGCGACAGCCTGTGGCTGATTGCTCGCGACGGACTCCCTGCCGGCGCGGCGCCCGCGGCCGTCGCCGAGGCGACCGCCGAGTGGTACGCCACGAACCGGGCCGTCATCGGGCCTGACCCCGACCTCATCCACCCGGGGATGTCGCTGCGCCGCCCCCCACCAGAAGGGAACTGAAGATGACCACCATGACCACGCGCACTGCCTCAGCAATGGCCGTGCTACCGGGCAACCTCGGGCTACGACGTACCCCAGCACCGCCGGCGGTGTGGGACCCGCCGGACCCGCACCAGTGGTCACTTCCGTTGGACGGCACCGCAGCGCGCCAGCCAGCTGTACTGTCCCCGGCGCCGCCGCGGCTGTCCTTGGTGCCATCGCCTGGGTACGGCATCTCGGGCTCGTGCGAGCACCGCGCTCACGGTTTCGTCCAAGCGCTCATAGAGGTCGCCGGCGGCGCCCGACCGGTCCAGCAGCTCGCCCGGTTGATGACGCCGGCGGTCTACGACGCGTTCGCGGCCCGGATGAGGCGAGTCGCCCGCGTGCGTTCGGTGACCGGCGGCACCGCGGTCGTGCCTCGCGGACAGGTAGCCTCCGTGCGGGTCCTGGAGCTCGACGCGCGGCGCAGCGAGGTTGCTGCCCGGATGGTCCAGAACGGCCGTTCGCGGGCGATCGCCCTGCGACTCGAGCTGCGCATCGACCACCTGGGCAACGCCCGGTGGGTGTGCACCGCCCTCGTCTGGGGCTGAGGGCTCAGCGGTTGCGCTTGCGCGAGCTCCTGGCCGCCTTGGCCTTCTGTCGCGCCTTGGACTTGGCGTTGACCTGGCGCTGCCGGTCGTTGACGTCGGGGTCGTCGGACTCCCGCTCGCCGAAGCTGGTCTGGGCCGCGCCGGTGCCGTCCTCACTGGGCGCGGAGTACGTCAGGCGGCTCTCCTTCTCGCGTTCGAGCCCCTTGGCCGAGATGTGCGGGGTGGAGTGTGCCGCCGGAGCGTCCTCGTCCTCGACCTGGTCGTCGACATCGGTGTCCGTGTCGGCGTCGGTGTCGATGGCCCCGGTGTCCTCGTCGTTGGTCTCGACCTGGACGTCGATGTTGAACAAGAACCCGACGGACTCCTCCTGGATCGCGTCCATCATGGCGCGGAACAGCTCGAAGCCCTCGGCCTGGTACTCCACCAACGGGTCGCGCTGGGAATAGGCGCGCAGGCCGATACCCTCGCGCAGGTAGTCCATCTCGTACAGGTGCTCGCGCCACTTGCGGTCGAGCACACTGAGCACCACTCGGCGCTCCAGCTCCCGGGTGACCTCCGGGCCGAGCTCTGACTCGCGCTTGTCGTAGGCGGCCAACGCGTCGGCGACGATCGGCTCCTGCAGCGACTCCCGGGTCAGGCCGGCGCGGCCGCCAGCCTCATCCTCAAGCTCGGCCGCGTCCAGGGTGATCGGGTAGAGGGTACGCAGCGCCGTCCACAGCTTATCCAGGTCCCACTCCTCGGGGAATCCCTCGGTAGCACCGGAGACGTACGCATCGACGACACCGGTGATCATCAGGCTTACCCACTCCTGCAGGTCCTCACCTTCGAGGACCCGGCGACGCTCGGCGTAGATGACCTCACGCTGACGGCTCATCACGTCGTCGTACTTCAAGATGTTCTTGCGGGAGTCGAAGTTCTGCGCCTCCACCTGCGCCTGCGCTGACGCGATGGCACCGGTGACGCGCTTGTTCTCGATCGGCACGTCGTCGGGGATCTTCATCGTCGTCAGGACCCAGTCGACCCAGTCGGACTTGAACAACCGCATCAGGTCGTCCTCGAGCGATAGGTAGAACCTGGTCTCGCCAGGGTCGCCCTGACGGCCCGACCGGCCGCGCAGCTGGTTGTCGATGCGGCGCGACTCGTGGCGTTCGGTGCCGATCACCGCGAGCCCCCCGGCCTTGGTGACCTGGGTGTGCTCGGCGGCCACCCGCTTCTCGACCTCCTCGTGAGCTGCCGGCCACGCAGCCTCGTACTCCTCGGAGGTCTCCACCGGGTCCAGTCCGCGCTTGCGCAGTTCGGCGTCGGCGAGGAAGTCGACACTGCCGCCGAGCATGATGTCGGTGCCACGACCGGCCATGTTGGTGGCCACGGTGATGGCGCCCTTGTGGCCCGCCATCGCGACGATCGGCGCCTCCCGCTCGTGCTGCTTGGCGTTGAGGACCTCGTGCGGGATCCGCCGCCGCATCAGTAGCTTGGACAGCCGCTCGCTCTTCTCGACGCTCGTGGTGCCGACGAGGACCGGCTGTCCGCTCTCGTGGCGCTCAGCGATGTCGTCGACGACAGCGGCGAACTTCGCCTCCTCGGCGCGGTAGACCAGGTCCGGCTGGTCGAGACGATCGATGGGCATGTTGGTCGGGATCGGGACCACACCGAGCTTGTAGATCTTGTCGAACTCCGATGCCTCGGTCATCGCCGTCCCGGTCATGCCCGACAGCTTGGTGTAGAGGCGGAAGTAGTTCTGCAGCGTGATGGTGGCGAGCGTCTGATACTCCTCGCGCACCCGTACGCCCTCCTTGGCCTCGATCGCCTGGTGCAGACCCTCGTTGTAGCGGCGGCCCTCCAGCAGGCGGCCGGTGTGCTCGTCGACGATCAGCACCTCACCGTTCATCACGACGTAGTCCTTGTCGGACTTGAAGAGCTCCTTGGCCTTGATCGCGTTGTTGAGAAAGCTGATCAGCGGGGTGTTGACCGAGTCGTAGAGGTTGTCGATGCCGAGATAGTCCTCGACCTTCTCGATCCCACCCTCCAGCACCGAGATCGTGCGCTTCTTCTCGTCGACCTCGTAGTCCTCGTCGATCTTCATCGGGCGCACGATCTCAGCGAACTGCCCGTACCACTTGACCTCGTCCTGGGTCGGCCCGGAGATGATCAGCGGGGTACGCGCCTCGTCGATGAGGATCGAGTCGACCTCGTCGACGATCACGAAGTTATGGCCACGCTGGACGCACTCCTCGATCGAGTCGGCCATGTTGTCGCGCAGGTAGTCGAACCCGAACTCGTTGTTGGTGCCGTAGGTGATGTCGGCTGCGTAGGACTCGCGGCGCTCGGCAGGCCGCATCGAGGGCAGGATCATGCCGACGGACAGACCGAGGAAGTGATAGACCCGACCCATCCACTCGGCGTGGTAGCGCGCGAGGTAGTCGTTGACGGTCACCACGTGGACGCCGTCACCGGCCAGGGCGTTGAGGTAGCTCGGGAGGGTCGCGACGAGGGTCTTGCCCTCACCTGTCTTCATCTCCGCGATGTTGCCCAGGTGGAGTGCCGCGCCGCCCATCAGCTGGACGTCGAAGTGCCGCTGGCCCAGCACCCGCCGGGCGGCCTCCCGCACGGTGGCGAAGGCTTCTGGCATCAGGTCATCGAGGGTCTCACCCTCGGCGAGCCGCTGCTTGAACTCGGTCGTCAGACCCTGGAGATCGGCGTCGCTCATCTCCTTGTACTCGTCCTCGATAGCGTTGACCTGCTTGGCGATCGCTTCGAGCTGGCGCAGGATCTTGCCTTCGCCCATGCGGAGGATCTTGTCGAGAACTTTGGGCACGGAACCGATCTCCTGGGTGGGCTGAGGGGTGGTCGTGGCGCGGCAGGGCCCTGGCGCTGCATCTACCGCCCATCGTAGGTGACGCCAGCAGCTCATCCCACCGCGGAGCGGAGCGCCGCGGCGAGGTCCCCCCGGGGTCCCACCTCGATGGCGCTGAGCCCGAGCCAGGTCGCGACGGTCTGCAGCTCTGCCGCCAGCTCGGTGACGGTGTCCGGCGGTGCGCCGGGTTCTGCGTACGCTCCCGGCACGACGAGGACCCCCCTGCCGCGGTCGGCCTTGAGGTCGACGCGACCGACGAGAGCGTCGCCGAGCAGGAACGGCAGGACGTAGTAGCCGTGGACCCGCTTGTCCGCCGGTACGTAGATCTCGATCCGGTAGCGGAACCCGAAGAGGTCCGCCGTCCGCTCGCGCTCGAAGACCAGCGGGTCGAAAGGGCTGAGGAGGGTGCGGGCTCGTACGGTGCGCGGCACGTGCGCCCCGGGGTGCAGGTACGCCGGCCGCCGCCACCCGCGGACGCCGGCGGGCAGCAGCTCGCCGGCGTCGACGAGCTCACCGATCGCGGTGCGGGCCGGCTCGGGTGCCAGCCGGAAGTAGTCCCGCAGGCCGACCTCGGTGGCGATTCCGTGGGCCCGTGCGGCGAACCGGACCAGGTGCCGGTGGGCTTCGTCGGCGTCGAGGTCAGGTGCGCCGAGGGAGGCGGGGGGCAGCACCCGGTCGGGGAGGTCGTACAGCCGCTCGAAGGCTGAGCTGCGGCGGGCGGAGGTCACCTCGCCTGTGTAGAACAGGTATTCCAGCGCCGACTTGACCGCCGACCAGTTCCAGCCCCAGTTGTCCCGCGAGCGGGTCACGTCCTTGTCGATCTGCCGTGCGGTGACCGGGCCGTGATCCCGGACGTCGTCCAGGACCTGCTCGACCAGTCCAGGGTTGTCGCGCGCGACCTGCGCCATCGAGCCCCACATGCGGGTCTCGGACCTCATGCGGAACCGCAGCGCCTGATGCAGGTTGACGTCGACGAGCGCGGCCTCGTGCGCCCAGTACTCGAAGAGTCGGCGCGGCGTCCGAGCGAAGGCCCGGTCCAGGAGCGCCTGGTCGTAGGGTCCCACCCGGCTGTACAGCGGCATGTAGTGCGCCCGCGCGAGGACGTTCACCGAGTCGATCTGAAACAGCCCGAGCCTGGCGATGACACCGTTGACGTGGCGCGCGGTGACCGCTGCCGGGCGCGCCCTGGTGAAGCCCTGTGCGGCGAGCGCCACCCGACGAGCCTGGAGTGCGGTGAACCTCTCGGTTCGTGACGTCACGGAACGTCGAGGAGCTTGGTGCGCACCGCATACATCACCGCTTCGATCCGCGAATGCATCTGTAGCTTCTCGAGGATGTTCCGCACATGGTTCTTGACGGTGTTCTCACTGATGAACAGAACCTTGGCGATCTCGCGGTTGTTGAGCCCCTGGGCGACGTGCCGCAGCACTTCGAGCTCGCGGTCGGTCAACCGGGTGGCGGCCTCGTGCGGCCGACCGGGTTTGGACATCTGCTTGAACTCATCGAGAAGCTTGGCCGCCATGGCCGGGCTGATCAGTGACTGACCCGACTCGATCAGCCTGATCGCCTCGGCCACCTGGTCGATCGAGGAGTCCTTGAGCAGGTAGCCCGACGCGCCGTTCTTGATCGACTCGTAGAGGTCGGACTCCTCATCGCTCGAGGTGAGCATGATGATCGACGTTGAGGGCGAGACCGACTTGATCTGCGCGCACGTCTCCAGCCCGGACATACCCGGCATGCGCACGTCGAGCAGGACGACGTCTGGGGCCGTCACGGCGACCGCACGGACTGCACTCTCGCCGTCGGTGGCCTCCTGGACCTCCAGGTCCTCCTCGCCGGACAGCACGAGCATGAGGCCACGGCGGAACAGCTCCTGGTCGTCGACCAGGAGGACCCGTGTGCGTTCGGTCGCGTCGGCACCGGGGTCGGAGCCGATCACGCTGTCCGTGACCATGGCGCCATCATGCCAGTCGCCACCTGGTGCCGCGCCCGTCGATCACGCCGCGCTGAGATGGATCACACCGTAGTCGTAGCCGCGGCGGCGGTAGACCACGCTCGGTGCGCCGGTGGCTGCGTCGATGAACAGGTAGAAGTCGTGGCCGACCATCTCCATCTCGTACAACGCCTGGTCCAACGTCATGGGGTCGGCGTCGTGGGTCTTCTCGCGCACGACCAGGGGGCCGTCGCCCATCACCTCAAGGGGCCCCTCGCGGTGGGTCTCCATGGCGGGGCGCTCCTCGACGGCGGTCGTCGCCCGGCTCCCGGAGGGCTGGCCGTCCAGGCGCGCCATGGGGTCGGTGTGCTCCGCGCGTGCCGTCGCCTCGGCCACCGAGACCGGGGTGCGGTTGCCGTGGTGGATGCGCCGGCGGTCGACCGCCCTGCGCAGACGCGCCTCGAGCTTGTCGATGGCTGCGTCCAGGGCGGCCATCTTGTCCTCGCAGGCCGCCTCGGCCCGGATCACCGGTCCGCGCGAGCGTACGGTCAGCTCGACGCGGCAGGCTCGATCGGCCTGGCGCGGGTTGTGCTCGACGTCCACCTCGACGTCGACACGGATGATCCGCTTGCTCTGGTCGTACTTGTCCAGCCGGATGAGCTTCTCGCGGACGTGCTCGCGGAACCTCTCAGAAATTTCACAATGGCGGCTCTTGACGACTATTTCCACCGAATCCTCCTTGCGAGCACGGACGCACCTGGTACGCGGTCGGTTCAACCGTTCACATGTTGTCGACGGTATAGGCCCGCCCGGGATTACACCAGTCATCCGCACCGGCCACCACGCGGTGCCGTCGAGGAGTCGCCGCGACCACGGCGATGGCGCCGGGGTGTCCCCCAACCGCACGTAGCGCACGCACTGCCTCGGCCATGCTGGAGCCGGTCGTGATCACGTCATCGACGACGACCAGCGCGCGCGCAGGGTCCGGCCGAGCCCGTGCCCTCAGGGCCCCGGAGAGGTTGGCGGCCCGAGCTCGTGCGTCCAGACCTGCTTGGTCCCGCACGACGAAGGAGTGCCTCAGCAGCGGTGCGACCCGCACGTCCCGGCCGGCATCTCGAAGCGAGCGCCCGGCGGCTCGCGCAAGCAGCACCACGGCGTCGTACCCGCGGGCACGCACGGCGGCGCGGCGCGACGGCATCGGTACCAGCAGAACCGGTGCGTCCACGAGCGGCAGAGCCGCGATCGAGGCGGTGAGAAGCCCGCTCAGCACTGGCAGCAACCGATGGCAACCCGACTCCTTGAACTCGGCGATTGCGTGTCGCAGCGGGCCGTCGTACACGCCCGCGGCGACGGGGGGCACGGGGTACGGGTCCCGCAGCGCGGTCGGGACCGGGTCTGGCCAGCTGAGTCGCGGCGACGGTTGCATGGTTGCGGTGCAGACGGCGCACAGCAGCACCCCTGCCTCGGCGCAGCCGACGCAGCAGGTGCCGAGGACGAGGTCCGCGGCTGCGCGGCGCAGGTCTCCCACCGGCCCACGGTGGGGCAAGGTCCGGGCGTGGTGCTCGGTTGATCGCGACAGCTGGGGACAACGACGGTCGTCCGGCCGCTGTGGACGCCACGTGGTCGATGTCGTCGCGTCAGCCGGGATAGCGCGCCGAGGTCAGGCCCTTGCTGTCGGCCTGTTGCCACCGGCCGATGGGGTCCTGCAACCACACGCGTGCTGAGGAGTCGCCGATGTAGATGGGGGACTTGCCCGTGCCTGAGCCGGCGATCGTTGTCGCGTCGATGTCGGGGAGCAGCGGCTCACCACTGAGCGAGCCGCCAGTGATCGTCGACCCGTCGATCCGCGCGAAGTACGGCTGGTTGCTCTGGCCGCCGTCCGATGCCAGGACCGCGACGTTGCCAGGTGAGCGCCAGGTGGCGTCGACCGGGTTGTCCAGGCCGTACGCCGTGAGCGGGAGCGCGGTGACGGCACGGAGCCCGGCTACGCTGCCGTCCGCCGCGTAGGCGACGGCGCCGACGTAGACCCGGGACCGGCCGGCTGCTGTGCGTGCCACCGCCACGAAGCGGGCGTCGTCCGGCGAGAGCTCGAAGGCAAGCACCCGCGATCGTCCGAGACCGCCCATCGATGGGGCACGCGGACCGGGCTCCTCAAAGACGGTCAGCCGGGAGCCGCCGCGGTCGCGGTCCACCACCCACAGCCTCCCGGTCGCGTCCCACACCGGCGTGAGCACGTCACGTCCTGAGTAGACGACCTTGTCCTTGGCGCTGTCGCTGGCCGACAGGCTGGCGCGACGGACCTGACGGCGCCCGGGCAGCACGGCGGCGATCTCGGTGATCTCCTGGTCGACCCGGAAGTCGACGACCTGTTGGGCGACCTCCCCCCACGGTCCGGCAAACAAGTTCGTCACCGACCCACTGAGCACGACCAGCCGG
>Ga0136612_10000046_pt1 | contig 25193 bp, 24 predicted proteins | sample AntDryUQ224A2306_2_FD_106644 | JGI IMG/M metagenome (GOLD analysis project Ga0136612, IMG submission 106644) | Polar desert sand microbial communities from Dry Valleys, Antarctica - metaG UQ224A (23.06) | ecosystem: Environmental > Terrestrial > Soil > Desert | place: Antarctica: Dry Valley... | reverse complement strand
GCTCGTACGGGGGCGCGGCCTGGGTCGGCCACCACCTGACGGTCCGTCGCCCCACTTTGCCCTTTATCTGCTCGGCAAGCCGCCACCGGTTGTCGCGTGGGAGACGCGGTGGCTGCGGTGGCCCGATCTAGGGCTGCCCCGGGACCGCTCCGACGCGCTGGATGCCCTACTGGAAGCGTGGCGTCGGGCGGAGTCCGAACGAGTGGAGATCGCCTGCCGGGGCGGCCGCGGGAGAACCGGTACCGCACTGGCCTGCCTGGGCGTCCTGGATGGGGTTCCGGCCGACGAGGCGCTGGCCTACGTACGCGATCGCTACCACGCCCGCGCCGTCGAAACACGGTTGCAGCGACGGTACGTCCGAACCTTCCTGGCCGGTAGCTGACTGGCGGCTCTGGCGAGGTAATGCACCGATTCTGTCGCAGGCCGCGGGTACTGTCAGGTCTCCGGGCCGGCTCGACCGCCGCGGCGGATGGCGCGATGAGAGGGTGAGAGAACCGATGACGACACGGGACACCGGCGGTCAGCAGCAGCGCAGCCGGGCCAGGGAACACGACGTCGAAGCCGAGGCCAGCGTCGACTCGACGGTTGGTGAACGGCACGAAAAAATGTCTGGGGATATCGACGCAATTCTGGATGATATCGATGAAGTGCTCGAGGAAAACTCAGAGGAGTTCGTCCGCCAGTATGTACAGAAAGGAGGAGAGTGATCACTCTCCGTAGTCGAGCTAGAGGGGCCTAGCCCCTGATTACGAAAAGTTGCCCCGACTGCCTCCAGGACAAACCTGTTTCTGATTTCAGCCAGAATCGAGCCCGAATCGATGGTCTCGCTTTCTACTGCAAGCCATGTGCCCGACTGCGACACCAGGGTTCTCGGGACGCACGCCGAACGACCGCCCTTCGGAGTAGGTGCCGCCGCCAAATAGACGTGCCGGATGGCTACAAGTGGTGCCCAGATTGCAGCCAGGTCAAGCCCGCTAGTGACTTCCCGAGGACGCGAGCCAACGTCCAGACTGGCTTACACACTTACTGCAAGCCTGCCATAACGCCCGGGGCCAGGCCACGTTGGCCAGAGTGGGCGGCTCCCGCACGTATCACCTCAGGCGACGGTACGGAATCACGGCTGCCGATGCGGACGCAATGATGGCTGCGCAGGGCGGCTTTTGCGCCATTTGTCGCACCGCTGCAGCGGCCCAGGTCGACCACGACCACGCAAACGGGCAAGGTTCGCGGGCTGCTGTGCTTCAACTGCAATGGCGGACTCGGTCAATTCAAGGATCGGATCGATGTGCTCCAGGCCGCCGTGAGTTATCTCAATGGACAGATCAACTTCGTCCCCCGGTCCCATTACTCGCCAGCGTGCCGTTGCCGAAAAGCTCATGGCCGCGGGTGATCGAGTTGTTCCCGTACCGCGGGCCCTACGTCGAGGTCGAGCTACGTTCGCACCGCCCCACCGCCTGAGTTGCCGGAATCGCCCCGACCACCGCCGGATCGGCCCGCGGGTAGGGTTCGCGCCAAGGGATCTGGCGGGCTAAATCGCTGGACCAGTGGATCAATCGAGCGGGTAGAAGGGCGGTTTCGTGGCCGAACGAGGCGCGGGTTCTTCGGGATTGCCGCCGGGGTATCTCCGTGCCGCGGGGTCGTCGTTCGTGGACTTTCTCGGGCAGGAAGCTGCGCACCTGCTGCCCGCACGCGGACTTCCGGCCGGCTCGGGCGCCGGATTGGCCCCGCATGCCACGACGATCGTCGCGGCGAGCTTCCCAGGCGGGGTCGTGATGGGCGGCGACCGGCGGGCAACGATGGGCAACCTGATCGCCTCCCGCGACATCGACAAGGTTTTCGCCGCCGACGAGTACTCCGTTGTCGGGATCGCGGGCACGGCCGGAATCGCCGGCGAACTGGTCCGGCTGTTCCAGGTCGAACTCGAGCACTACGAGAAGATCGAGGGAACCACACTGTCCTTGGACGGCAAGGCAAACCGCCTCGCCGCCATGATCCGCGGAAACCTCGGCGCCGCCATGCAGGGGCTCGCGGTCGTGCCACTGTTCGCCGGTGTCGACGTCAGACCCGACCATGACCCGGTCACCGACGAGGACTCCGTACAGACCCCGGCTGAGTCCTTGCCCGGGCGGATCTTCGGCTACGACGTCACCGGTGGCCTGTACGAGGAGCGCGGATATCACGCTGTCGGCTCCGGATCGCTGTTTGCTAAGGGCAGCCTCAAGAAGATCTGGAACCAGCGGATGGGCCAGGACGAGGTCGTGCACGCCGTTGTCGAGGCGCTCTACGACGCCGCCGACGAGGACTCTGCCACCGGCGGTCCGGACATGGTGCGCGGTCTGATGCCCTCGATCTTCGTGGTCACCGGCGCGGGCACCGAGCGGATGGACGACGAAGCCGTGACCACGGTGGCGTCGCGAGTCATCACCCAGCGGCAGGAGGGCGCCCGCTCATGACTCAGATGCCGTACTACGCCTCGGCCGAGCAGGTCATGCGCGACCGCTCGGAGTATGCGCGCAAGGGCATCTCGCGCGGCCGCAGTGTTGCGGTGCTGACCTATGCCGAAGGCATCTTGTTCATCGCCGAGAACCCCAGTACAACCTTGCACAAGATCGGCGAGATCTACGACCGAATCGGGTTCGCCGCCGTCGGGCGCTACAGCGAATACGAGACCCTGCGCCAGGCCGGTGTCCGCCTGGCAGACGTCCGTGGCTATTCCTACAACCGCCGGGACGTCACCGGAAGGGTGCTGGCCAACGCCTACGCACAGACGCTCGGCGCGATTTTCACCGAGCAGATGAAGCCCTACGAGGTCGAGGTCTGTGTTGCCGAACTCGGTGAGCAGCCACGACGGGACGAGCTCTACCGGCTGACCTTCGACGGATCGGTTGTCGACGAGCCCGACTTCGTGGTCATGGGGGCGCAGGCCGAGGCCGTCAGCACGGCAATGCGTTCAGGCTTTCAGGCCCGGCTGCCGCTGCGTGAGGCTCTCGCTCTGGCGTCCTCAGCCCTGGCCAGTGGGGCAGCGCCCACGAACGGAAAAGCCGCGGGCTCAGGAACGACAGAGGCCCTGCCGCCGCAGAAACTGGAGGTCGCGGTCCTGGACCGCAACCGGACCAAACGCACATTCCGGCGGATCAGTGGAGCGGCGCTCAGGGAGTTGCTCGGCGCGCATGACGCTCCTCCCGTCCAACCCGACGAGCCGGCGACGCCCTCCGATGCAGGCGAGGCATCGAACGGGTCGCCGGCATGACGCCAGGTCGCGCCTAGGCTGAACCTGTGGACCGACGGATCTTCGGAATCGAGACCGAGTACGGCGTGACCTGTACGTTCCGGGGTCAACGCCGGCTCTCGCCCGACGAGGTCGCCCGTTACCTGTTCCGGCGGGTCGTGTCCTGGGGTCGCTCTTCGAACGTATTCCTGCGCAACGGCGCACGCTTGTACCTCGATGTCGGATCGCATCCCGAGTACGCGACTCCGGAATGCGACAACCTCCGGGAACTCGTCATCCATGACCGGGCCGGGGAGCGAATCCTGGAGGGATTGCTCGTCGATGCCGAGGCGCGGCTGCATGAGGAGGGCGTGACCGGGGACATCTACCTGTTCAAGAACAACACCGATTCTGCGGGGAACTCCTACGGCTGCCACGAGAACTACCTCGTCGGGCGTCAGGGAGAGTTCAGCCGGCTGGCCGATGTCCTGATCCCGTTCCTGGTCAGCCGTCAACTCGTCTGCGGCGCCGGAAAGATCCAGCAGACCCCACGCGGTGCGGTCTATTGCGTGAGCCAGCGTGCCGAGCACATCTGGGAAGGCGTGTCCTCCGCGACCACCCGGTCCCGCCCGATCATCAACACCCGCGACGAGCCGCACGCCGACGCCGAGAAGTACCGGCGGCTGCACGTCATCGTCGGCGACTCCAACATGAACGAGACGACCACGCTGCTCAAGGTCACGATCACCGACCTGGTTCTGCGAATGGTCGAGGCTGGAGTCGTGCTGCGCGACATGAGCCTGGAGAATCCGATTCGGGCCATTCGTGAGATCAGCCACGACATGAGCGGTCGTCGTCGGGTTCGGTTGGCCAATGGACGCGAGCTCTCCGGCTTGGAGATCCAGAGCGAGTACCACTCCCGGTGCGCGGACTTCGTCGACAAGGAGGGTCTCGGTGGCGACCTGATCGACATGCTCGAACTCTGGGGAAGAACTCTCAAAGCCATCGACTCCCAAGATCTCTCGCTGATCGACCGAGAGATCGACTGGGCCACGAAGTTTCAGCTGATCGAGCGCTATCGAGCCAAACATGATCTGCCGCTGTCGAGTTCAAGAATCGCCCAGATAGACCTCGCCTACCACGACATCAACCGCGACCGCGGCCTCTACTACCTTCTGGACAAACGTGGAGCGGTCAACCGGGTCTCCTCCGATCTCGAGGTGTTCACCGCCAAGACCGTTCCGCCGCAGACGACGCGGGCACGGCTACGCGGTGAATTCATCCGGCGCGCCCAGGAGAAACGCCGCGACTTCACAGTCGACTGGGTGCATCTCAAGCTCAACGACCAGGCGCAGCGCACGGTGCTGTGCAAAGACCCGTTCAAGGCCGTCGACGACCGGGTCGACAAGCTCATCGCAAGCATGTGAAGTTTGCAAGCGGTCGGCCGACGCACCCCCGGTAGTGGAATTTCGGCATCCGGTTGGTGGCTCACCAGCTTCTTCGCTTATCTGTGGGTCTTCTTTCTCGGAGCGCTCATCGCGCGTAGCACCCGGGCGTTCTTCTGGATGGCCCTGTCGTCCCTGAATCCCTTCACAACGATCAGGATGCTCCTGCAGCGGCGGAAGAAGCGGGCCCAAGCCCGGCAGGAACGTGAAGGCTGCTCGCGGCATTCGACGAACCGTCCCGACCCGGTGCGGCGCCCTGATGCTCAACAACAGGCTCGCCCGAAAGGTCAGGAGCAGTCCCCGGCTGCGTCCGCTGGGCATCGCCGGCTACCAGATGTACACCCGGCTGCGACCAGCCGAAAGCGGTCCCAAGGTCTTGGCCAACAGCATCCCCAAGGCAGGGACACATGTCCCGATGTCGTTGCTGGACGCGATGCCGGGGATACGCTTTTCCGGCATGCATTTTGCGTTTACCGGTCCGAACAAAGCCCGGTGGGTCGAACGAGCAGAGCTTGGCCGAGCTGGAAACCCTGGTGAGTCGGCTGCGGCCGGCGCACTATATGACCGGCCACATCCGCCACCAACCGGACATGCTGGCGGTCTTGGCAGATGCAGGATGCCGGACCATCGTGAGCATCCGGGATCGGCGGGCGATCGCATTGTCGGCGGCCAACTACATGCGCTCGAACCAGCGTCATCCGCTGAACGCTCGTGGACTCGCCGAGCTGCCCGAACTCGACGATCGGATCAACGCGGTGATCACCGGAATCCCTGCGACCGACACCGAGCAAGGTTTTCCCGCGCTGGCCGAACGGCTCGAGCGCTACCTGCCGTGGCTGGACGAGCCAGGGGTGTGTGTCGTGCGCTAACAGGATCTGATCGGCGTCCAGGGTGGCGGCTCAGAGCAACGCCAACGCGGCCTGGTTGCCGATATTTGCGTTTTCTCGACCTGCCCGTCGACGACGCTGTGGTCGACCGGGTCGCCGAATCGATCTACTCCACCAAGAGCGCGACCTTCCGTCTCGGTCAGATCGACAGTTGGCGGCATCAAATGTCTTCCCGGCACATGGCTCTGATCAACGAGTTGTGCCAGCCGCAGATGCTCCGAATGGGCTACCCGGCGTCGTGAACAGCGACAGCTCACCCGTCGCCGTGGCGTTTGTGGGTGGAGTCGGGCGCAGCGGCAGCACGCTGCTGTGCCGAATGCTCGACCGGCTCCCGAATCGCATCAATGTGGGCGCGAGCTGCTACGTCTGGCGGCACGGTGTCATCGGCAATCTTCCGTGCTCGTGTGGTGCGCCTTTCCTCGACTGTCCTTACCCTCAGCAGCCGCCGTCCACCGCGGTCTCTGCTGCGCTACAAGGACTTCGTCGCCGATCCTGAGCCCGAGTTCCGGAAAGTGGTGGCCTTCTTGGGTATCCCGGCCTCGGTCGATGACCTCCGTTCCTGCGTGGCAACGAAGTCGATCTTGTCGGTGACCACGGGATCTGGGGCAATCCCATGCGCCTGCGGACCGGTCCGCAGAACATCCGCTTGGACGAGGAATGGCGACGCAGCATGCGGCCGAGCAGCAAGCTGAAAGTGACTGCCCTCAGCCTGCCGGGTTTGCTGCGCTACGGCTATCACCCGGGGGATGTGGGCGGCGCCACCGGCGGGGGGTGAGCGTCAGGACCCCAGCAAGGCGGCGGCGTGGCGACCCGCAGCGGCCGCGGCCAGGAAATACCAGCGGTCCTCCTCCAGGCCGCGGCCCATCGTGGACAGCCGCACCGGGCTGTCGACCAACGCGTTCAACAATCCATGATCCGAGACATAGATGACTCGGTTGCGCTCGGGTTGGGCGGCGAGGTCGTCTTCGACCTGTGCCGCGAGAGTGGCCGGGAGCCCCTCAGGCAACGGAAGGTCCAGGCCAGACAGCGCGACCCGACCGAAGGCGGTCAGCGAATGGTGCGAGACGCCACGATGCCGTGAGCGGGGGTCCGCGTCGCTGATCCGCAGGGCGCCTACGGGTAGGCCCTCCAAGAGAGCGACGGCATTGGCGGTTTCGCCGGCTGCCATCCCCGAGAAACCCCAGGTGGTGCCAGTTCCGAGGTTGCCCGGTCCTTGCGTCACGATCGCGATATCGGCTCCGAGCACATGCTTGGCGGCCAGCAGTCCAGTGTGCACTGTCACCGCCTCCAGATCACCGCCGACCGCCTGGCCCACGGTCACCGTTCCGACCAGCTGGCTGGAAAGGGCAGACAGGGTGCGGGAGAACCAGGCGACCAGGGCCCCCCCGTCGGTCATGACGTAGGCAACCTTGATCGTGGGCCCGTCGAGGTGAATTCCGGCCAGAATGGCAGGCAGAGCTGAGTGCAGGTCTGCGATCACCACCGGCATGCCGTCAAGGGACTCGGCATCACGAAGGATCTGATGATGCGGGGAATCCTGTTCGTCGACGCCCAACACGGTGGCCTGGGTGGGAAGGTAGCGGCCTTTGACCAGGTGGCCGGGAGCGCCTGGGTCGGCCGGTAGCCGCGACGGGATGGCAACGACAAGTGCGTACCCCCCTGTCCCGAGTCCAAGATTCAACGCAGTGGTGTTCAACACCACTGCGTCGCCAGCTTGCGGTCGCCCGACGAGCCGCGGGTAGGCAAGCGCGCGAATCGTCTGATCCTCGACATGCACCTGGAGCTCGAGTGCGCCGTTCCACTCGGGGCCGGTAGAGGCCACCGTCCCGACGCGCCAAGCAATCACAGGGCGCGACGTTATCCGAATCGCAGAACTCGGTTAGCGTTGCGTTGTGTCCACCCGTCGTCCAGAGCGCCTGGTGAACCTCGTGATCTGCCTGCTGGCCACCCGGCATTACCTCACCGCCGAGCAGATCCGCCGGGCTGTCCCGGGCTATGAGGCCGACGACGGCACCGACCGGGCGAAGGAAGCCTTCAAGCGGATGTTCGAACGGGACAAGGCGGAGCTGCGCGAGATCGGCGTCCCGCTTCAGACCGGTCGGACGTCGGTCTTCGACGACGAGGACGGATACCGGATCGCCAGAGACGCCTATGAACTCCCGCCCATATCCTTGGCCGCCGACGAGGCAGCGGCTGTGGGTCTGGCCGTCCGGCTGTGGCACTCCGCCGCCCTGGCTGGAGCTGCCGAGGGTGCGCTGCACAAGCTGCGGGCTGCCGGTGTGAGCCTCGACGAGCACGCCGCCGTACCCCTCGAACCCCGACTTGACTCCGGCGAACCGGCGTTCGGGGTGTGCTTCGCCGCCGCTGCTGATCGGCGCGAATTGCGCTTCGACTACCGACGTCCAGACGGATCGGAGCCGACTCCGCGCCGCATCCATCCCTGGGGGGTCGTGGCCAGACGTGGCCGGTGGTACGTCGCCGGTCATGACCTCGGTCGAGAAGCGCCCCGGGCCTTCCGACTCAGCCGGTTCGCCGGTCGGCCCAAGGCCGTCGGTCCGGCTGGGGCCTTCGAGCGCCCCGAGGATCTGGATCTGGTGGCCATGGTCGCCTCGGTCACACCCGCCAGCGAGGTCACCGCGCGGATCCGGGTACGTGCGGGCGCCGCCGAAGGGCTGCGTCGGGCAGGTAAGGCATCGGCCGACGATCCCGATCTGATCGAGGTCCCGCTCTCCGACCTCCAAGCTCTGGCTGACCGGGTCACCAGCTTTGGCGTCGAAGCGTTCGTGGAGGAACCGGCAGCGCTTCGCGAGGCGGTCATCCGACGGCTGTCGCGCCTTGCCGCGATGTCGCAGGCGCCGGCCGAGGAGAATTCATGAGCGCGAGCGCGGATCGGGTGCCCCGCCTGCTGGCGCTCATCCCGTACCTCCAGGCTCATCCCGACATCGAGATCAGCTCTGCCGCCGGAGACTTCGGTATCAGTGCGGATGAACTACGCGAGGACCTCAATCTGCTCTGGATGTGCGGACTGCCCGGCCACGGCCCGGGAGACCTGATCGACCTTTCCTTCGACGACGACGATCACGTAACGGTGACTTTCGATGCCGGGATGAGCCGCCCGTTGCGGCTGACCACCCACGAGGCGGTCGCTCTGATCGTGGCATTGAGAACCTTGGCTGCCACACCTGGACTGATCGAACAAGAGGCGGTCAGCCGGGCGCTGGCCAAGATCGAGGATGCTGCGGGTGCGCAGGCCCAGGCGGCCGCGGCCGTGACCGTGGCCGTCGACGGGCAGGACGCTCGGTTGGCAATACTGCGTCGTGCGCTGAGGGCCGCCCAGGCAGTCCGGTTGACCTACTATTCCGCCGGCCGCGACGCACGCACCGAGCGGACCGTCGATCCCATGCGGTTGCTCCTGGTCGACGGACACTGGTACCTCGAGGCCTGGTGCCGCCGGGCTGAAGGGGTCCGGATGTTCCGTCTGGATCGGATCGAGGAACTGGGCCAGCTCGAAGAGCCGTCCCGTCCGCCTCGCGACGTCGCCCCCCGCGACATCTCCGGCGGACTCTTCCTGCCCTCACCGGAGGACATCGAGGTCCGTCTGCGGTTGCTGCCCTGGGCTCGCTGGGTCGCGGACTACTACCCGTGCCAGAGCGTGGCCGAGGACGGCGACGGCCTGTTGGTCACCCTCCGCTCCACCGAGACGACGTGGGTACGGCGTTTGGTGGCAGGGCTGGGAGGCGCTGCGCAGGTCCTGGACCCCCCGGCGCTCGCGGCCGAGATCGCTCAGGAGGCGCGGCAGGCACTCGCGGCCTACGACACGCCCGCGGCCGGCACGGCGATGGCCTAGGTTGATCCCGTGACGCAGATCGTCTGGATCGTCGTCGGGACCGGAGCGCTGCTACTGCTCGCGGTACTCGGGTACGGCCTGTTCGGGCACTTGAAACGACTGCGAGATGCCCTCGGCGACGCGCAGGCCGCGGTGGCGCCACAGGTCCAAGCGCTGACCCAAGGGATCCGCAGGGCACAGACGCTGCGAATGCAGGACGGAACCGAAACAACACGGGGCCTCGGCCGACACGAGTAGACTCGGCCCACCACTGCTAAGAGGAGAACCATGGGACTCGGACCACTCGAGATCGCGTTGATCGTGCTCGCCATTCTGCTGTTGTTCGGCTATAAGAAATTGCCGGACGCCTCGCGCTCACTGGGTCGTTCGATGCGCATCTTCAAGGGCGAGATGAAGGGCATGAAGGACGATGACGTTCGTACCAAGGCCGAGGCCGAGACCGTCCGTGGTCAGCTGCCACCCACCTCGCCGACCGTGCCCGGGCCGGATCCGGTAGTGGCTTCGCCGCCGACCACCGCAGAGGGCCAACAGCACAAGCCGTACCCGGAGTACGAGACGCCGCGCTGAACCGACCCGAACGACTCGCCCGTACGGCCGATCTGCCACCCAGTACCTCGCCAACCGTCCATTGACCAGCCCGTCGAGCAGGGAGCCCTGATCCGGTGACCGGCCCGGCGAAACGCCGTTTTCCCGCCCGACTTCGACGATGGCGTCAGCGGGACAATGCGGCGGCGACGATGAGCTTGGTCTCGCATCTGCGGGAGTTGCGCAACCGCCTGGTCAAGGCGTTCCTGTTCATCTTCGTCGGCGCCGTCGCGACGTTCCTCTGGTACAACAACGGGCTGCTCGACTTCATCAAGGCCCCCTACTGCGATCTGCCTAGCGACCTGCGTTTCAGCGTCGAAGGGCAGGAGTGCACGCTGATAGTCACCGATGTCCTCGGTGGGTTCCTGCTCCGCCTGAAGGTCTCGTTCATCGGCGGAATCATCCTGTCCTCGCCGTTCTGGCTCTACCAGCTGTGGGCCTTCGTAACCCCAGGGCTCAAGCGCAACGAGAAGCGCTACACGGTGGTCTTCGTGGGCCTGTCCTCGCTGTTGTTCGCCGGCGGGACCGTACTGGCCTACGTCACCCTGCGAAATGGGTTGAAGCTCCTGCTCAGCATCGCCGGAGAGGGGGTCACCCCGCTGCTCACCGCGCCGGAGTACGTCGGCTTCGTCGTGCTCCTGCTGGTGGCCTTCGGCATCTCATTTCAAGTGCCCTTGGTCGCGCTGATGCTCAACTTCGTCGGCGTGTTGTCCTACCAGCTCATGGCCAGGAGCCGGCGATGGGCGTTCTTCCTGACCTTGGTCTTCGCCGCATTCATCACCCCCACCCAGGACCCGTTCACCATGCTGGCCATGGGGGGTCCGATGATCCTGCTCTTCGAAGCGGCCATCCAGGTCGCCCGCCTGGTGGACAAGCGGCGCGCCAGGCGCGACGCGATCGCCGGCTACCACGACCTCGACGACGACGAGGCCTCGCCTCTGGATGCCTCGCCATCCAGGCTCGACGAGCCGCCAGAGCTCGAATCGCCCGCACCGACGGACTCGATGCCGGCGGCGTCGGAAGAGCGCCTCGGTCCCGAGGATCGGCGCGACGGGGAATCAGGTCGTGGCTCAGAACCGACCCGCTGACTGATGTCGTCGGGCAGCGGGATCACGTTGTTGGTCAATCCACACGCGGGACGCGGCGATGCCACCGTGACCGCCCAGCGAGTAGCCACGGTCCTGCTCGATCGCGGCATACTCGTCGCGATCCGATCAGCGGACTCAGTCCCTGGTACGCGCGCCATTGCGGCCGAGGCGGTGCAGCGGGGCGATGTCGCCGTCGTGGTGATCGGCGGCGATGGGCTTTGCCACCTCGTCATCCAGGAGCTGGCCAGGACCCCGACCGCGCTGGGCATCGTGGCGGCCGGCACCGGGAATGACTTCGCTGCCGCGTTGGGCCTTCCAGGCGACATGTCGCAGGCCGCGACCGTCGTCGCAGATGCACTTGAGCGCGGAGACCTCCGCACCGTCGATCTCGGGCGCAGCGGCCAGCGGTGGTGGGCCACTGTCCTGTGCGCGGGCTTCGACTCAGCCGTCAACGATCGAGCGAACCGGATGCGCTGGCCGCATGGCCCGCGCCGCTACGACCTCGCCCTGCTCGCCGAACTGGCCAGGCTCCGCGCCGTAGAGATGACCATCGAGATGGACGACCAGCCGGTGGAGGTCCTCGCGACTCTGGTGGCGATCGGGAACACCTCAACCTACGGCGGGGGTATTCCGATCTGTCCCCGGGCTGATCCGCAGGATGGCCTGCTCGACCTCACCGTTGTCGGTCAGGTCAGCCGCGCGCGGCTAATCCGGGTTACGCCGACCCTGCGCCGTGGCGAGCACCTGGCTCATCCGGCCGTGACCACCTACCGTGCTCGGTCGATCTCCCTGCGCAGCACGGCGATTCCCGCTGTCACCGCCTACGCCGATGGCGAACCGATCTCAGCGCTCCCGGTGACCGCAACCTGCCAGCCGGGGGCATTGCGCATCCTGCAGACGGCAGCTGAACATCGGGCGCCATAGCCTTGCGGGTGTGGCCAGCCATGCGGACAACCATGCCCGGGCGCGACGACGGGCGGCCTACCCGCAGCTCACCGAGTTCGTCGCTGAGATCGGCTTCGACCTGGACCCATTTCAGATCGAGGGCTGCCAGGCGCTGGAAGAGGGACACGGAGCACTGATCGCCGCACCCACTGGAGCCGGCAAGACGGTGGTGGGCGAGTTCGCCGTACACCTGGCTCTGCATGCCGGCCGAAAGTGCTTCTACACCACCCCGATCAAGGCACTGTCCAACCAGAAGTACAACGATCTGGTACGCCGGCACGGCCGACAACGAGTCGGCCTGTTGACCGGTGACCGTACGGAGAACGGCGACGCACCGATCGTGGTGATGACCACTGAGGTGCTTCGCAACATGCTCTACACCGGCTCTAACGCCCTCACCGGCTTGGGCTTCGTCGTCATGGACGAGGTGCACTACTTGGCCGATCGCTTCCGCGGGGCCGTGTGGGAGGAGGTGATCATCCACCTGCCGGAATCCGTTGCCCTGGTCTCGCTCTCGGCCACGGTGAGCAACGCCGAGGAGTTCGGCGCATGGCTGGTCGCCGTACGAGGCAACACCGCGATCGTGGTCAGCGACGATCGGCCGGTACCGCTGTGGCAGCACATGATGGTCGGCACCCGGCTGTTCGACCTGTTCGCCACCCATCGCCGCTCGGACGGCACGGCAGCCCCGTCGATGAACCCGCAGCTCCAACAAGCCGTGCGACAAGCCCAGACCGGACTCTGGTCGGCCGAGACCCGAGGACGAGGGTCCGGTCGTGACCGAGTCCGCGGCGGAGGTTACGAACGACGCCAACCATGGCGACCGCCACATCGTGCGGACGTCCTCGCCCGGCTGGACCGCGACGGTCTGTTGCCGGCGATTACCTTCATCTTCAGCCGGGCCGCCTGTGACGCAGCCGTCAGCCAGGTCGTGCGCAGCGGACTAAGGCTGACCACCGACGAGGAACGCGAGCAGATCACCGAGATCGTTTCCGAGCACTGCGCGGGGCTTCCGGACGAGGATCTGGCCATTCTCGGCTACTGGGAGTGGGTCGAGGCACTGCGGGCCGGGATCGCTGCTCACCACGCCGGACTCATCCCGGCATTCAAGGAGACCGTGGAGGAGCTATTCGTCCGGGGTCTGGTCAAGGCGGTGTTCGCGACGGAGACACTGGCACTGGGCATCAACATGCCAGCCAGATCCGTGGTGCTGGAGCGACTGACGAAGTGGAACGGTGACCGACACGCCCCGCTGACCGCGGGGGAGTACACCCAGCTGACCGGCCGGGCCGGGCGACGTGGGATCGACATCGACGGACATGCGGTCGTTGCGTGGTCACCGGAACTCGACCCGGCGGCGGTCGGCGGCCTGGCCTCGACGCGTACGTACCCGCTGCGGTCCTCCTTCGCCCCGTCGTACAACATGGCCGCCAACCTGGTCTCCCAACTCGGCCGGAGCGCCGCTCGCGACCTTCTGGGGTATTCCTTCGCCCAGTTCCAGGCAGACCGTGATGTGGTCGGCCTGCACCGGCGGGTCACCAGCAACGAGAAGACCCTTGCTGACTTCACGGCCGAGATGGCCTGCGACTACGGAGATTTTCGCTCCTACGACGCGCTGCGAATGGAGTTGAGCCGACGCGAGGCTGATCTGGCCCGGGCCGGAGCACAGCTGCGGCGCGCCGATGCCATCCGGGCCCTGGCGGAACTGCGGATCGGAGACGTCATCCGAGTACCGCACGGCCGTCGACAAGGTCTGGCCGTAGTTCTCGATCCCGGCGTCTCGCCGTTGTCCGATCCGCGCCCGCTCGTCCTGACCGAGCAACGCTGGACAGGCCGGTTGAGCGGCGCCGACTTCCCGGTGCCCGCGCAGCCGTTGGCCCGAATCAGGGTGCCCAAGAACTTCAACCACCGCAGCCCGGTGGCTCGCCGCGATCTCGCGTCCAGTCTGCGAACCGCCCGTACCGAGTCCGGTCTCGGCGCTCGCCAGATCAGCACACGGCGGCGACAGGGAGCCGCGAACGATGCAGAGATCGCGCGGCTTCGAGCCGAGCTTCGAGCCCATCCCTGTCATTCATGTCCGGACCGCGAGGAACACGCGCGCTGGGCGCGCCGGTGGAGTCAGCTGAACAGGGAGACCGACGCCGTCAGGACTCGGATCGAAGAGCGCACCGGTTCCATCGCCCGATCCTTTGATCGCATCTGTGAGCTGCTCGAACATCTCGGCTATCTGACCGGCAAGGCCCCGCCGGACGCGTTGTCGCACGCCGGTCGCGGACTCACCCGGATCTGGAGCGAGACCGACCTGGCCACCGCCGAGTGCCTACGGGAGGGCACCTTCGACGGGCTTGGGCCGGCCGAGCTCGCCGCCTGTGTCTCCGCCTTGGTCTACGAGGCGAGACGGAACCTGGTGGCTGTGTGGTCTCCGCCCACACCACTGGTCGGCGACCGGCTGGCCGACCTGCAGGAGGTCACGGACCGACTTCGCGCTCTCGAATCGGAGTACGAACTGTCATTGACTCGGGAGCTGGATCCGGGCCTGGCCGGCGCGACGCTGCGGTGGGCGCGGGGAGAGTCGCTGGATCGCGTGCTGCGCTCGGCGCGGGAGGAAGGTACCGAGTTGACCGGTGGGGATTTCGTCCGGTGGATGCGTCAGCTCATCGACGTGCTCGGACAGCTCGCCCGGGTTGGCGACCTCTCGGGCCGTGGTACGGGCGCGGCTCCCGCCGATCGCGGGGTCGCCGGTGTGGCGGCGCGCGCCGTCACTGCCCTACGTCGTGGCGTGGTGGAAGCGGGAGATCCGGCGGTAGTACACAATGTGTGAGCCCCACGTGCCGGAACCGATCCGATCAGAGGAGCATTGATGACCAACCCACCGCAGGGCGGTGGCGAGCAGCCGAACGGGTCCTCCGATTCCGCGCAGCCGCCTTCCGATCAGCATTTGGGTTGGGGTCAGCCGCCGCCTCCGGACAAGCCGGCCGAGCAGCCCGAGAGATTCGAGCGACCCGAACAGGCGCCGCCGCCGGATCAGGGCTCCTCGGCATCCGGCTGGGGACAGGCTCCACCGCCCGCGTCCAGGAATCAGTCCGGATCCGGGTGGAGCCAGCAGCCCACCCCGCAGACTCCGGCTGCTGCCTCGCCCCCGTCTACACCGAGCAGCCCCCCCGTGTCCTCTGGTTGGGGACAGCCGCCGACCTCGAGCCCGGCAGCGGGTTCCTACTCACCTGAGCAGTCCTCTTCCTCGGGCTGGGGGCAGTCGTCCACCACCCCGCCCAGTCCGCCTGCTCCATCGAGCCAACCAAGCCCCCCAGCCAGCCCTACCTTTGGGACTGGCCCGTTGTTCGGTTCCCCCCCGCCAGTGACCGGCGAGCATGGATCTGCCTCCTCAGCCCAGCAGTCTTCATCGCAATGGGGTCAGCAGTCCCGCTCCGATCAGCAGAGCGCCCCGAGCTGGGGTGCGGGAGCCGCCGCAGGGGGTGCGCCTGCCTCCGGGTACTCCGGAACAGCCGCACCCACCCAACAGTTCGGCGTCGGTGGTTCCACCGCCGGTCAGAGCCCACCGGCCAGCACGTACGGCAGCGAATACCCGACGCAGCAGTACGGCGGCGGTCAGTCCTCGGCTTCGGGTCACGGCGCAGCGCCCGGTCCTGGCCCCGGTGGCTACGGCGGCCAGCAGGGCCAGCAGTACGGAAGTCAGGCAGCATACGGCGCACCCCAGGCTCAGCCGGGTTACGCCGCCCCGTACGGCGGAGTCGGCGCGGGACAGCCGTCCTATGGTGCGCAGCCGGGGTACGGGGCCGCCCAGCAGGGGGGTTATCCCGGCCAGCAGGGCCAAGGGCAGGGCTATGGCACCGGATATCCCTCCGCCCCGGCCAAGAAGCGCAACACCGGACTGATCGTGGCCCTCGCCGTGGTCGCGGTTCTGATCCTGGCCGCAGCGATCCTGCTGCCGACCGTCGTACTCGCGAAGACCGTGCTCGACCCGGCTGCGGTGGAAACCGATGTGGCGGATCAGTTCCAGGACCAGGAGGGAGTCAGCGTCGAGCTGACCTGCCCCGCCGACATGGAGGTCGAGGTCGCCAGCACGTACGAATGCACCGGCATGACCGAGGACTCCGAGGATGTCACCGTGACCATCGAGATCAGCGACGAGGACGGCAACTACACCTGGCAGGAACGCCAGTGACCAGGAACGGCCAGCAACCGGGCCTCAGGGCCAGGCCAGTGCCTCGCGAAGCCGGTTGAGCGCTGACTGCAGGCCCCACCGGGTGCCGAGTTGCGCGAGTCGGTCCGGGTCTGCCGGTGCGCTCGGTAGCCGAGTTGTCAGCTCCGGCAGCGGGCAGTCGCGCCGTACCAGCACGACAAGGTGTGCGACGGCGAGGTAGTCCACCGCCGCCGCGAGCTTGCGCAGTACACCTGCGGTCAGCGCGCCGGTGGGCGTGGCCCGACCGCGAGCGGCGTCGAGAATGCCGTCCACCGAGCCAAATGCCGTGATGAGCGCGGCTGCGGTCTTGTCGCCGATTCCCTTGACACCGGGCAATCCGTCGCTGGGGTCACCGCGCAGCACGGCGTAGTCGGCGTACCCCTGCCCGGGAATGCCGTACTTCGCGGCGATCCATGCCTCGTCCACGGTCTCCAGGTTGCCCAAGCCCTTCGCTGTGTACAGGACGCGGATCGGTTGATGGTCTCGAACGAGCTGGAAGAGATCCCGGTCGCCGGTGACGACGTCGACCGCACCGTTGGCCCGGGTGGCCAACGTGCCGATCACGTCGTCGGCTTCGAAGCCAGCTGAGCCGACGCGGCAGATGCCCGCGGCTTCGAGCAGGTCGGCGATGATCGGCACCTGATGGCCCAGTCCGTCGGGAGTGTCGCCGAGTTCGGGTTCGTTGTCCACGACCCGGTGCGACTTGTACGACGGAATGGCATCGACCCTGAACGCCGGACGCCAATCGTCGTCCCAACAGGCGACCAGGTCGGTGGGACGTCGGGTGCGGACCAGGGTGGCGATCGCGTCGAGAAACCCCCGAGCCGCATTCACCGGGATCCCGTCCGGTGAGACCACCGTGTCGGGTACGCCGTAGAAGGTCCGGAAGTAGAGGCTGGCCGAGTCCAGCAGCATCAGGCTCACAGCATCGGACTGTAGGGGGCCGATTAGGCTTCTGGAGTGACCACCACCTCCACGGCTGCTGCTGATCGACTCGGCCGCGCCCAACGTGCCGTCGCGGAGGCCGGCTGGGGGGCAGTGCTGTTGTCCGCGGGCACGGACCTGCGGTACTTGACCGGCTACAAGGCCCATGTGTCCGAGCGACTGACCTGTCTCGTCGTTCCGGCTGATGGCGAGCCGGTTCTGGTCATACCCGAGCTCGAAGCTCCCATGGTCGAGGCCGCCGGCGCCACCACTGAGCTGCGGCCCTGGGCGGAGACCGAGAACCCGTTCGCCATCGTGGCCGGGCAACTCCGGAAGACAGGCGCGGCGGGCACCGTCGGTATCGGAAACCGGATGTGGGCCGAGCATGTCTCCCAACTCCTCTCGGCAACTGGCAACCCATGGGAATTGGCCGGACCGCTGATGGCCCAGCTGCGGATGCGTAAGGATGCGGCTGAAGCAGCCGCCCTGCTGGAAGCCGGGGAGGCCATTGACCGGGTCCACGCCCGGATGGGCCAGTGGCTACGCCCGGGACGTACCGAACGCGAGGTGGGCCGCGACATCGCTGAAGCGATCGTCACCGAAGGCCACGAGCATGCCGAGTTCATCATCGTCGGCTCCGGCCCGAACGCCGCCAGCCCGCATCACCTACTCTCCGATCGGGTCATCGACGCCGGCGACGTCGTCGTCGTCGACATCGGCGGGATCACCGAGGCCGGATACTGCTCGGACTCGACGCGGACCTATATCGCCGGCGGAGTGGTGTCTTCGGAGGTGGCCGACTTCTACGCCGTCCTGCAGGCCGCCCAGGTTGCCGCCTGCCAGGCCGTCGCTCCAGGGATTCCGGCCGAGGACATAGACGCAACCGCTCGGAACATCATCGACGAGGCCGGGTACGGCCCGAACTTCATCCATCGAACGGGCCACGGGATCGGCCTGGACGTCCACGAGGATCCCTACATCGTGTCCGGCAACAACCTGCCGATCGAGGCAGGAATGGCCTTCTCCATCGAGCCAGGTATCTATTTCCCCGGCCGTTACGGCGCCCGGATCGAGGACATCGTTCTCTGCACGACCGAGGGCGTGCGGCGACTCAACACCGGCAGCCGCGACCTGATCAGCCTGGGAGCCTGACGTGCCGGTGTCTCGAACCCTGCCCAGTGACGAGGCCCGGGCACTGCTGGACCTGACCGGCGATCTCGCCGCCCGAGAACTGCGCCCCCGAGTCGCAATTGACGAGCAGGCCGGTCGCTTTCCGCGAGATGCCTTCTCCACCCTGGGACAAGCGGGTCTGCTCGGCCTGCCCTTTGCCCAGGAGTACGGCGGCGGCGCCCAGCCCTACGAGGTCTACCTCCAGGTCGTCGAGGAACTGGCCGGTGCCTGGCTCGCGGTCGGCCTCGGCGTCAGCGTGCACACGCTGTCGGCCTTTCCGGTCGCCGCGTTCGGCACTGATCAGCAGAAAGCAGAGTTCCTGCCCGCCATGGTGGGCGGGGATCGGCTCGGTGCGTACTGCTTGTCAGAGACCAACTCAGGCAGCGACGCAGCAGCGCTGGTGACCAGCGCGGTGCGCGAGGGCGACGACTACCGCATCCGCGGAACCAAGGCGTGGGTCACGCACGGCGGGGTCGCCGACTACTACAGCGTCTTCCTGCGCACCGGCGGTCCCGGGGCCGCCGGCATCTCGACCGTGCTCGTCGAGGCTGGAACGCCCGGGGTATCGCCGCAACCCCCCGAGCACAAGATGGGAATGGCCTCCTCGCCGACCGCGCAGATCGTCTTCGACGACGCCGTCGTACCCGTGACCCGCCGCATCGGCGAGGAGGGCCAAGGCTTCCGAATCGCCTTGGCAGCTCTGGACGGTGGGCGATTGGGCATCGCCGCCTGCGCAGTCGGGGTGGCTCAGGCCGCACTTGACTACGCGGTCGCCTACGCAGAGGAGCGCAAGCAGTTCAATCGGGCGATCATCGACTTCCAGGGCCTGGGCTTCTTGCTCGCCGACATGGCCACTCAGGTGGCCGCAGCTCGCGCCCTCTACCTCGACGCCGCCCGTCGCCGCGACGCCGGACAGCCCTACGGCGCAATGGCAGCCATGGCGAAACTGTTCGCGACCGACATGGTCATGCGGGTCACCACCGACGCGGTTCAGGTCCTTGGCGGCGCGGGATACGTAGAGGATCATCCGGCCGAGCGCTGGATGCGTGAGGCCAAGGTGCTGCAGATCGTCGAGGGAACCAATCAGGTGCAGCGCCTGGTGATCGCGCGAGCCCTCTCACCGGCGAAGGTCGCCAAGAGCAGTAGGCACTGATGCCCGGCGGCCGCGCGTGAGCGACCTGCAGAAGGTCGACCGCGAACTGCTGGTCGCCCTGATCCGCGACGGTCGAATGAGCCTGACCGACCTCGCCGAACAGGTCGGGCTGTCGGTGTCGGCGGTGCATCAGCGGGTACGGCGCCTGGAGAAGCAAGGCTTGATCACCGGATACGTCGCGCAGGTGCGGCCCGACCTGGTCGGTCTTGCGCTGACCGCTTTCGTCTCCATCACGCCGACCGATTCCGCGGCGCCCGACGACGCTCCTGAGCGGCTGGCCTACCTCGAGGCCGTCGAGGCCTGTCATTCGGTTGCTGGGGAGGAGAGCTACATCCTCAAGGTTCGAGTGGCCAGTCCGGAAAAGCTGGAAATCCTGCTGCAAGAGATCCGGGCAGCGGCCGGCGTGTCCACTCGTACGACCGTCGTCCTTTCCACGCCGTACGAACACCGACCGCTGCCCCTATGAGTTCCCCAGCCGTAGTCGAGGAGGAACTGACGGGGCCAAGAGTCTCTGCCGAGCGCATCATTTTCAGCCTTGTCGACCCCGATCACGTGCTGGCCGGCGTACGACTGGCGCCGGCGTTATCCACCACGACGCCGCTTGACTTCCGGCGTACGCGGTCCGGATGGGCCCTGAACTTCCGCAGACCACCGGTTGCGCGAATGGAGTACAAGCTCACCCTCGCCCACTCCGATGGCGGATCCGAAGACATCGTCGATCCGACCAATCCGCTGACCGCACCAGGAGCCTTCGGGGACAAGTCGGTGATCCTGTTTCCCGGATACAGCGAGCCAGCATGGATGAACTCGGTTGCTGTCGCCGGGGCACTCACCCCGCTCAGCATCCCCACCCTCGGACTCGGTGGACCGGTGGAGGCGATGCTGTGGTCGCCGAGAAATTCGACGCCGGACCGACCGATGCCATTGCTGGTTGCCAACGACGGCCCGGAGTACGCAGAGCTGGCCGACCTGACGCGTTTCGCCGGTGCGCTGATCGGCGCCGGCCGGCTGCCGGAGTTTCGGATCGCCCTGTTGGCACCGGGCGCCCGTAACGAGTGGTACTCGGCCAAGAACGCCTACACCCGAGCCCTGGTGGACGCAGTTCTTCCGGCCGTCGCCGACGCCGTGGCCGTCGAAGGTCCGGTGGTCGGGATGGGCTCGAGCCTCGGTGCATTGGCGATGCTGCATGCACATCGTCTGCATCCCAACGTTTTCGGCGGCCTGTTCCTGCAGTCCGGGTCGTTCTTCGACGTTCGGCTCGATCCCCAGGAACGCGACTTCGCCAGGTTCACCCGACTCACTCGATTCGTCCTTGCCACTCGACGACCAGCAGCCGATCCACAGCCCATTCCGGTCGTGCTGACCTGCGGCTCCGCCGAGGAGAATCTCGGCAACAACCGGCAGATGACCGGTGCGCTCCTGGCCCAGGGGTATCCGGCGCGGATGGTCGAGGTCCCGGATGCGCACAATTTCATCGCGTGGCGCGACGCTCTGGATCCTGCGCTCACAGATCTGCTCACAACCGTATGGTCGCCCGCATGACCAGACGCGACGAAGTGCAGGTGCCGGCTCCCTCGCTCGGCGGCGCAGGAACGTTGGTCGTGCACGGTCACTACGGCAGGCCGTTCCTGGTCATGGCCTCCGAGCAGGGTCGGGCGGTCGACTTCGAGAACAACGGCATGGTCGAGGCCGCACGCGACTTGCTCGATGCTGGTCGAGCGAAGCTGTTCTGCATCGATGCCCACGACGCCGCCACCTGGTCCAACGATGAGCTTCCGCTCGAGGAGCGAGCCCGTCGGCATCAGGGCTTCGAAGCCTGGATTCTCGACGAGATCGTGCCGCTGATCGACGCCGACTGCGGGGGGCGCCAGGACATCGCCACGGTCGGCGTCTCGATGGGCGCCTTCCACGCCGTACTGCTGTCTCTGCGGCGTGCCGATCTGTTCCCGCTGGCCATCGGGTTGTCCGGCAACTATGACCCATCCTCGTGGAACGGCTGGGGCGCACGAGGTGACGACGCGTACTTCTACAACCCCACGGACTTCATTCCGCATCTCGAGGGTGAGCACCTCGATTGGCTGCGGTCGCGACTGTCGGTGCAGCTTGTCGTCGGCCAGGGGCAGTGGGAGGACACCACCGGCTCGCTGGCCTCGACGCGGCACCTGGCCGGCCTGTTGCAGCACAAGGGCATCCGCTGCGAACTCGATGAATGGGGGCACGACGTCCCGCACGACTGGCCGTCCTGGCGGCGACAACTGTCCCACCACCTGCCACGGTTCTGCTAGACCTTGCCCATGAGCCAGCCCGACACGAAGCATCTGATCGGTCTGTTGCTGGGCGCGGAGGAGGACTGGCCGCGGGCATTCGAAGAACTCCTTGCCAGGGTTGGCCCGATCCGTACCGCTGACGGCGACAAGCACGAGGTGTCTGTGCAGCGGCTGACCATCGAGCCGTTCGACCTGCGCCAGGATGTCCACCCCGACCTGGTGATCGACCGCCTGGCGTACTGGTACTACCACCCTCGAGAGTGGCTGAAGAAGGCGGCACTGGTCAATGGCACGTACCTGCTGAACAGCCCCTTCACCTTCCAGTCCATGGAGAAGCACTCGGCGTACTGCGCCATGCTTCGGCTCGGGCTGAAGGTCCCCCAGACCGTGCTGGTGCCATACAAGCATCCGGTCGACAACTCGCGATGGGCCTACACGGCAGCGAAGTACAACCGAGCCTTTGACCTGGACACCATCGCCGAGAAGCTGGGCTACCCGCTGTTCATGAAACCGTTCGACGGCGGTGGCTGGCGCGGCGTCTCGAGGGTGCGTAATCGCGATGAACTGCATCGTGCCTATGACGACTCCGGCGAGATGCTGATGCATCTTCAGGAGTCCATCGAGGGTTATGACGTGTTCGCGCGTTCGCTGACCGTCGGCGCCGAGACCATGGTGATGAATTTCCGGCCCGAATTGCCGATGCATGACCGGTACGCCGTGTCGCACGATTTCCTCACGGCTGAGACCGGAGCCGAGGTGCTTGCCATCTCCCGACTGATCAACGCCTTCTTCCGCTGGGAGTTCAACTCCTGCGAGGTTCTGGTACGGGGGACCGAGGTGTATCCGATCGACTACGCCAACGGCTGCCCGGACATCGCGATCACGTCGCTGCACTACTACTTCCCGTGGGCGATCTCGGCGCTGTTGAAGTGGTCGCTGTTCTGCACGGTGACCGGTCGCCGGCCGCGGCTGGACCTGGAGACGGCGAAGTACTTCGAGATCGCCGACTCCGACCGCACCTACGCCGAGAAGCTGACCGCCTACGCGGCTCTGTCCGAGACCTATTTCCAGACCGGGCGATATACGGAGTTCTGCGCCAGCGTGCTGCCCGACATGGACGACATCGTGCGGGAATGGGTGGGCTCGCCGGAGTTCGATGCGGTGCTGGTCGACACCGTACGAGCGACCTACCCGCAGGCCGAGCACGAGCGCTTCCTCGCCCACTTCCGCGGCCTGCTCGGACTATGGAAGACCGACAACGCGATCTAGTGCCGTTCGGCACGGCGGTGCGGACCTGGTTCAGCATCTCGTTGCAGACCTTCGGGGGACCGGCCGGCCAGATCGCGGTGATGCAGCGGGCACTGGTCGACGAGAAGCGCTGGATCGGTCAGCAGCGATTCCTGCACGCACTGAACTACTGCATGCTGCTGCCCGGGCCAGAGGCGCAGCAGTTGGCCGTCTACACCGGCTGGCTGCTGAACGGCACCCGTGGAGGCATTGTCGCGGGCGGTCTGTTCGTGCTCCCCGGAATGCTTGCGCTGCTGCTGCTCTCGGGGATCTACGTGGCCTTCGGCACGACGACCGCCGTGACCGCGTTGTTCGCCGGGCTGGCGCCGGCGGTGCTCGCCATCGTGGCCCATGCGGTGATTCGGGTCGGCAAACGAGCCCTCGCACATCCCGCCCTGGTGCTGCTGGCCCTGGCGGCCTTCCTCGCCCTGGCCCTGTTCGGAGTCCCGTTCCCGATCGTGATCGCAGCGGCGGCACTGGTCGGATGGGGACTGGGGCGCGTTGCCCCGCACATTGTCAGCCAGAGCGGGGGCCATGAGACAGCGGACGGCCCGCCTCCGCTGATTCCGGATGATGCGCTGCACACCGAACGCCCCTCCGGCAGGCGCGCCGCACGAGTACTCGCGGTGGGGCTGGTCCTCTGGCTCACGCCGGTGGCCTTGGTGGCCGTCCTGACCGGCGCCGACAGCGTCCTGACCGAGCAAGGATTGTTCTTCTCCGGAACCGCGTTGGTGACCTTCGGCGGCGCCTACGCCGTTCTTGCCTACGTCGCCGTCCAAGCGGTGCAGACCTATGCCTGGCTGGCGCCCGGAGAAATGGTCCGTGGTCTGGCCCTGGCCGAGACCACTCCGGGACCGTTAATCATGGTCGTGCAGTTCGTCGCATTCCTCGGTGCCTACCGTGACCCAGGCGGGCTGGAGCCCTGGGCGGCCGCGGTGCTGGCCTCCCTGCTCGTGACCTGGGTGACCTTCCTGCCGGGTTTCCTGTTCATCTTCCTGGGAGCTCCGTACGTGGAGCGGTTGCGCGGCAACAACAACCTGTCCGCAGCGCTGACCGGGATCACCGCCGCCGTGGTCGGAGTGATCGCCAACCTGGCCGTCTATTTCGCTGTGCACACGATCTTCGGACAGACCCAGGATGTCGCTTGGGGACCGGTGAACTTCGAGCTACCTGAGTTGGGCACCGTACGCCCGCTCGCACTAGTCATCATGCTGCTCGCGGCGGTTATGATATTCCGGCTGCGCTGGTCGGTGCTTCGTACGCTCGGCGTCTGCGCCTTGCTCGGACTCCTCGCCGGACTCGGGGGAGTTCCGCTCACCTGATGGTGCGCAGCCTCCCTCTACATGAGTCGTACGCGTGTGCGAATACTCATATGCGGTGGGATCAGCCGGGGATCGACGTCGACGATGCTGACGCCCCAGGACTCGACAGGAATGCAGGCGGCCTACGTCAGGGAGAACCGATTTCTGAGTCGAGGAACGCGCAGAAGTCGAAGTCCTCTTCGTAGGTCGGGTGCGGGCCTTTCACGCTCAGCAATTTGTCGAGGAGAATGGTGCCGCCGGGCATGGAGTCGTTCTCGGTGTCGAACACGTAGCCGATTCTGACAATTCCGTACTCTCGCAGAATTACCTCACCTGACGAGTCTCGGAAGACGACGGTTCCGGTTTCCTGGCCCACGTAGGCGACGATGCCATTGCCCAGGTAGTGGGGCTGCACCTCTCTGAAAAAGAGCTTGCCGGTGACGGTTATGTACTCGCCCGTTTCGGGGTTCGTGATGGTGTCGGTGAACTGGAGCACTTGCGCGAACGGGAAGAACTGGCCATCCGTGGACGGGTCTGCCGCTCTAATCACGAAAGCGCCCGAGAACGTGCTTTCGACGACGTAGGCCCCATCACAGTCCGTGAAGGTCTCCGTCCCGCTGAAGGTCCCTGCGTCCACAGGAACCGCCTGAGCTGGTGCTGCCGTGACCATCAGCCCGGCCGCCGCCAAGGCGAATGCTGCAAGGGTTGCCCGAATCTTCATCTGGGTCTCATCTCGTCGAGGGCTCCCGAACTTACTCAAGTTGTCGCTGCCGGGCGAAAACTGGGCCGATGTTGCCGACTGAAAATGGGGCCACCCTCGACAGTGAGGGGTGTGCTTGCCGTGGAGGATTGGGCGGAGATCCGCCGGTTGTATCTGTCTGAGGG
>Ga0136612_10000045_pt1 | contig 25260 bp, 42 predicted proteins | sample AntDryUQ224A2306_2_FD_106644 | JGI IMG/M metagenome (GOLD analysis project Ga0136612, IMG submission 106644) | Polar desert sand microbial communities from Dry Valleys, Antarctica - metaG UQ224A (23.06) | ecosystem: Environmental > Terrestrial > Soil > Desert | place: Antarctica: Dry Valley... | reverse complement strand
GGCGGAGTACCAGAGTAAACCTCAACTTGGGGGTGATCGAAGTCTCGCAGCGGCCCGCCTAGGTGGGCCGTTTGCGTGCTACTATGGGTAGGTGCAGTATTTACTACTAACGGTTTCTTTGCTATTCGGACTGGTGATCCCACTCAATGATTAACGTAATTGTCGGTATCTTGCTTGTGTGCCTAGCCTACATCGTGGTTGTGGCGCTGACGGCATCAAGCATCCTCGCGCTCGTTGTTGCTCTAATCGTAGCGCTAGCGTTCTTTCACTATGGCCTTTAAGCTCTACACTAAAAAGAACAACCCAAAGGGTGGCGTGAAGAAAAAGAAGAAAAAGGCTGCCCCGAAGAAAAAGAAAAAGCGCTAGAGCCAAACGTCCTCGCGCAACAGTAACTCTCTAGTAGTGGGCGGCTTAGTTAGTAAGCCAATCGCTTCCGCCGCTTGAAGTTGCGTATCGGTGTCGTCAATCAAATCTCCGTACTCATCGCTAGGGTCGCTGGCTTCGTTCTCGCTCTCAGTTTGTGGGTCTGTAGGCGAGACAATTTGAACCGCCGGGACGCCCTCGTTTACAAGGCCCCAGTGCTGAAGAATCTTCGCTGAAACAACATCGTCGTGCCCGCCCATGGGGGCACCGTAGGACATTTTTCCAGTTTTAGTTTGGGACATAGCGTAGTCTTCAAATTCATTAAGCTCTGCATCCGACAGGACGATAGCCTGGCCGTCCTCTAGGTCGTTGGCAAACAGCTTCACCATGTTGGCCTTGTGCGTGGTGAAGTTAATCGGGACCACATCGTAGCCTGCTACCTCCATCGCCTCAACTACAGGGTCGCCTACGCCCGTCGAGTCCATTACTAGAGTCACGCCCGTTGCCCCGTTTTTGATTAGGCGGTTTACTGCTCGTCGGATGCGCCGCCGCTGCTCTGTCCAAGAGACTTCATTCAGACGCTCGAAGTAGCAGTTGCGCCGGTTGAACACGTTAGCACCATACATAACTGTGAAGTCTGTAGTTTTTGCTAAATCAATCCCAAGGACAACATGACCCTGGGGCTCCTCATTAGTGATAAGCCCGTTTGACAGAATATCCCCGAACTGTATTACGTTGTCGTCAATTAGAAAGACACTGGACCCGGCTGCTACAAACTTTGCTAGAACCTCTTGATCGTACTCAAGTGCTGGCAAGTCGGCCTGCATTCTTTCCATTTCTCCATCGGGGAGAAAGGGATTATCCGCTGACGTGAATGTCCACGAAGCCCAATCTGCTTTGGTGTCGTCCTGGCCGTTGAGCCAGGCTTTGTAGAACCAGTTTCGACCACGGGGCGTTGAGATCATAAGGGCGCCACCCTTTCTATCCATTAGAGTAGGAGAGACAATCTGATTCCAAATGCGGCCCGGCATGATCGCTGCCTCGTCTAGAACCACAAAATCTACCGCCTCTCCTAGCATTCCCTCTGGACGTTCAGCAGAGTAAAATTCCATTCGGGAGCCGTTCTTAAATTGCAGAATTACCGACCGACCGGCATCGAAGTTTGTGTCCGGGGGCGGCGCGGTTTTCAAAGACTCGGGTGGAAGCTGCCGCAGGACCTCTCTATAGCCGCGCTTAACAATCTTGTAGGTAGGTGCTGTCCACCAAACCATTTTGTTGCCTTCGCGCGCTACCGTTAGCGCTTTTTTAGCACCACACTTTGATTTTCCGAGCCTTCGTCCTGCATTGAGGACTAGGAATCTAGCGGGGGAGTCTAAAACTTCCTGTTGTGCGGCGTGAGGATGCACGACGTACTGCTGTACATCCTGTAGGAGCTTTTGAGCGGCTGCTGGGTCTGCCTCAATTAGCGCTTGGAGGCTAGCCTTGTCTACCATTAGCTTACTCTACAGCGGCCGCAGGATCAGTCTCAGAGGGCTTGTTCTTCAGTAGCTCCCGCATCTGTTCCACAAGCTCCGGATTCTGTTCGATAGCCTCCATTGCTTCACTTATTGTATGCTCATCAGACTTCTCTGTCTGCTGACGAAGCGCGCCACCCAAAAACTCTTTACGAATTTCAAGAAGCTCTTTTGTTGTGAGGTCTGCTGTGTTCTGAAGTCTGGCAGCAATGGTTGAGTCTACCTTGCGAGTGATTTCAAGCACACGGTCCTCAATCAGCTTCAGCGCATGAGCTTTGACACGGGGGTCACGTCGCCATCTGGTGATGGTGTTAAGGTCAGATACCGAAAACATATCAGCCATTTGTTGACGTGAGTTACCGTCAACGAAGGCTTGCGCTACCGCTTTAGCAACAGCGGCGTCGTCAAGTTGATGTGGTCTGCCAGCCATAGGTACCTAGTATATCAAAGATAAGGCGTAATAGTGCCGTCCGGCCAGTACAGCCGACAATCTGCTAGGTGCTTGCCCGCTGCAAGGCAAGCTCGGTCGGCAAGATCGAGGGAGATTGTCGCCGGTTCCCCTTTGCGTGGCTTGGCTGGATTCAGAATGCGGTAGATAGTGCGCGTTGAGACACGGGCACGTTCTGCGATTAGGCTAACAGATTTACCGTTATCATCATCGTCAGGCCGCACTACCTCGTTAAGTAGTTTTTGTACGTCGGCCGTCAAGACCCGTGGTTCCGGCCCGCTATGTTTTTCTTCGATTCCGTCTAGTAAGGTGCTCATTGCGAAGTCCCATTTTAGTTACCATTGGGCTTCGCCTTCCTCTCGTTCTACAGCAGTTTTAAAGTACGCCTCGGCTCGCTCGCGTTCTAAATCGCGTTCCATACGCTTTTTGCGCGTTCGGCACGAGCACGGCAAGCGTCCGTTTGATTGAATGGTCGCGCAGGTTGGTAGGTGCTGAGTCATGCTTTCCTTACCTCTTCAAGCTGCTTTTTATAGTCTAACATGATAGCCTTTCGTCCCTTGTATTGTCGGTTTGGTCCGTAGGACGTGTGGTGTACCACAGCCTCTTTAAAGAGTTCAAAGTCATTGGCTTTTTTAGTTCTTAGTCTACCGTCCAAAGCAGTGATGATGGGGAGGCAGTTTGCTGAAAAGGCAAGATAGGTTGCTGCCCCTGACCCTGCGTTGCCTCTGTAGGTCACGCTGCCAACCCCAAAATAGTCTTGCATCGCCAACAATATAGGAGAATCATCGGAGCGCAGGTTAAGGCAAAACCTCGGGGCGCCATTTTTAGCAATCATCATGCTTGACTCCCCATCAACAAATCCAGCAATCCAATCCGGAGAAATATCGTGGACATGTTGGCTGGCATCTACGCCGCTATCAAAAGCTCTTACGGCCACTAACTCTTCATTAAATTTCTGCATCATAATCTTACGCTCGGGTGAGCATCTTGAAACAATGGCATTAGATGCTAGCGTTGCAGCTTTCCAAATTTCGAAATCGCGCCGTTTCTTGGCGTGCATTCTGCCGTCTAAAATTTCAACGAGCCGTAGCGCGTTTTTTCTCCCGTCTGCCTGATACACGCACTGATCCTGTCGATTCACACCGTTTGCTCTAGCTACTGCCTGGCTAGCGTTGTAAATTGCACCAAAACCTAATGTCTCTCTTATCATTTTCAGCACAGTTTTATCGTCAGACCTAAGTTTTATAGCAAGCATGGGCGATGATCTGTCAATACGAAGGCACCCCTCAGCATCCACGAATCCTGCCAGCCAATCACAGAAAGCCTCGTCAGGCATCAGCTTGAACACTCTCCGCCGTATCGAGCAATGGCTGGCTCACTAATTCCGTTTGGATATACCAAAAGAAATGCTGCACGGCATCATTCATATGGCGATTTTCATGAAGGGGCCGTGCATAAAGCTCTTCCGCGCCGCCCGCAACGGCGCGCTCCTTAATAGCTGCTCCTTGCAATATAAAAGGGAAGCCCCTTACCCGCGCTATAAAAGTCAATGCACCAATTAAGCGGGCTGTTCTACATTGATCCCACGAAAGGTCTTTTGCGAGCCAAGGGTAGATGCGCCAGTCCTCGCAAACAATCCTTTGGATTGGTTTAGCAAGCTCATCCTCCGTAACCCCTTCCCGTGAAAAGCCAATGTAGTTTAGGGCTGCTGGGTTACCTTGTACGGCTTCCCAAACCTCATCGCAAAAGAGCCACATCTTTTCAGTGCCGCCGCTCAGCAGCTTTGTGCCGTTACCAATAACCCATCCTGTATCTTCCCCAGGGTCAACGTACAATGTGTTAAAATCCTCTCTCATAGAGTTACCTCCAAATTTTCTAGATAAGATATGGGCAAGAACCGATCAACAACTTTAATTGGGAGTCCGTGCTTGTCCTCAACCTCCGTGATCCCCACAGTGTGAGTATCAGAGCGCACCTTACCCTGTAGCACAAGCTTCCGGGCCTGGCCGCGTGTGTCTGCGTGGCCGTGTAGCTCTAGCCAGTCGAGCAGGTCAAACAGCCTTCGCGGAGTTGGCGAAAACAGTCTTTCCACTCGCCTAGCTTGCTTTTCAAGGATCGGCCGCTTAGCCATTTGTAAATGTGATCCCGTAGGGCGAATAGGGGGCGTAGTAAGGGAAGTATGGTGGTGCATAAGGTACTGGGTACGGAATGTACTGTGCCGGAAGGGACAACTTCGCAAGCTCTTCTTGAACAATCTTCCGTACTTCGTCCTCTGTTAGTTTTTTAGGTGCCATTGCATTCCTCTCTAATAATTTCTCGCAATCTATCTTCTGTTAAAATTGACACTACAATTTTCATGTCAACTTTAGCGGTTTTCTTTGCTGGCTTTGTTTGGGGCCACGGAAACTCACGCTTTTCTTGACAAACGGCACACGGACAAGGCATTATTTCTTAGGTGGGGTTGTGGGCTTAGTCACAGGCGGCTCTGGCACTTCTACAGGAGGTAGCACGTCCAAGGGTGATACTTGCGGAGTACGACCGCGCATACCGTCTGGGGACTTAACTCCCGGTGCCTCAGTCGAGAACACTTCCTCCGGTGTAGGACCTGCCTGCCCGGACGTAGAGTTAATCACTCTAACTGGCTGAATATCTACTTCAGTTGTCGGAATCGTATCTACATCGTAAAGGCTAATCAGCTTGCCGTAAGGCTCGTCTACGTTAGACCCAAAGCCGTTCTCTGGTGCAATAACCACGCCTTGGCTGTTAGCACCTTCCCACTCTGCACTAAACAGCCTATGGTCAATTGGTGACTGCCCAATTACTCGTACTCTGTCATAAGGAAACGGCTGGTCTTTAGTGCTACGCGGTTCTTTGAGGGTTAAAATGGTTCCTGGCTCGTACATTCACTTCTCCTGTTTATTCATTGGCTGCACAGTGTACCACGTTTCACTATTCGGCGTCAAGCTCGACGGCCAGCCTAGCTATAAATTCAATCAAGCCCTCAGTCTCATGGTTGATTGCATCTTCCCATAGCGAAGCTACACCGGGAGCCAAATAGTCCCTAACACTGGCGGTAGCAACATCTAGGTCCCGCCAGAGAATATGCAGAAGCTCGTGAACGATCACCTTATCAGCGTGTTCCTTACTCCATTGTGTATAGCTGTTTTTAAATTCAATTCTTGCCGACTGATAATGCTCGCTAGTTGTTACACACGCATCAGAGTTTGGGCGGCCGTCAGGTTCATCGACGGCGTAACACTCAAGCTCCCAACACTGTAAACCAAGCTGCTTCTTCCAATAGATTGTGCGCTTTTGTAATTGATTTAGAGTAATTTAATCCTCCCTGGCGAATTTTGGCACGAATAGGCTTCCATCCTTCATTGGCTTTGCGTCCGACCAGCGATCAACAATGTCGCCCTCAGCCCTCAGTGGAATAATCTCCTTGAGAGCTTCGTTCCCAGTCAGCCGCTTGATAATAAGCTGCTTCACTTCCTCTGCGTCCTTTTCATCGCAGTGGGCTACTACCTCATCGTGTACCAAAAGCACTACCGGCACACCGTCTGCGTTCAGCTTATTCAACGCCTCCTTAAACAGCGCCGATGCCGTTCCCTGAATCAAATAGTTAGTAGCCTTGAATGCGTCCCTGGGGTCTACCCTGAAGCGGCGGCCGGAAATGATCTTGTCCTGAATGTACCCGTCGTCTTGCAACCGAAAAGAAATACGGTCGCTCAGCCGTCCAACCTCAGGGTAAGCATCGTCAAACAGATTGCGGAGGCGGCGGGCTTCGTCAATGTTGCATCGGAATGACCGCCTGATTGTTCGAAGGCCCCCGCCGTACACGCGACTAAAATTATATGTCTTTCCAAGCTGCCGGGCTGTCTCAATGCCGCCCGCGCGCGCGCGGTCGCGCAGTCCAAGCATTTCTGCTGTAAGCGTGTGCAGGTCCTCGCCATTTTGTACGGCTGTCAACATTCTTCCCTCGCCAGCGAAGGCCGCAAACAAATACATTTCAATGTTGCTTAGGTCGCAGGCTACCAACTTTTTGCCGGGGTCAGCAGCAATGCAGTAGCGCAGGCGGAGGTCGTCACGGGGCTGATTTTGAACGTTAGGATCACTCGCACTCATCCTCCCCGTCCTCGCGCCCACCTGACGGTAGTTCGCATGGATTTTCCCATCGGGCGCAATGAACGGTTCTTTCCACATTCGCATTTTAGTTTCGTAATGGCGACCAATCATCGGGCGCACATAAGTTGAAAGTACCTTGTACTCAGAGCGGAAGTCTAGAATCGTGCGGGCAAGCTCATCGTCAACGGCACGGAGGTTATCGGCGTCGGCAGACAGCTTCCCATTCTTTTCACTCATAAACGAGAGGTCGGCCTTACGTGCTTTAAGTGCTTCGATGATCTGCGTTGTAGACTTTGGATTGAGGTCGTAGACGCCGCCCTCCTTTGCTAGAGCCTCTACCTTGTCCTCTAGAACCTCAAGGTTTTGGATTACCTCGTTTTCCAGCTTCCGGTAATCGCTCTCACTGGCAGGCAGCCCACGCTTTTCTACGGCGTACAAGGACCCCATAGTTTCCCGCTCAAATTCAACGAGCTTGGCAAGGTCCGGCTGCTGCTCCAATACAATGTCAAGCTGGTCGCAAACCTTCCGTGTGATAATAACATCTTCCTTAGCGTAGGGCACCATAATGTCCATAGGTACGTCACTGTAGTTTGGTTCAACTAGCTCTTCCTGGGCCTCTGCGGCAGCCTTCTTACGGGTTGCCCTTTCCTTAGCAAGCCACGTCTTGACCTGTTTTTGGAGGTCGTCAGCGCCGTCGCCAAGAAGGTCTTTGGCGATGGCCTTCAACGCAACTGAGCGCCTCTCGTCAATGGCCTGGGCGACTAGCATGCCATCAAACCACTTTTCCGGCGGCGGCACTGTGAAGCCTCCTGCTTCTGCAAAGGCCCAATCAAACTTAGAATTCCAAGCGCGAATACCCTCGGGATCGACGGCAGCCTTATCAAACCACGCTTGAATTTCATCACGCTCAGTGTGAGGGAGTGCAACAGCAGGACTTACACCATCATAAAAGCAGTATAGGAAGGCATGCTGTTTTTGGCTCCACGGCTGAAGGCCCGTGCTCTCTACATCAAAATCAATCATACGAGTTCCTTTCGTTCGTTAGCATAGAAAGATTTTCTACACGCTTCAAGCTCTGCTTTGTATTTCAACATCATGGGCTTGCGGTCGGGATGACGGCGGCTGTTTAGTGCTACAGTTGCGCGGACGGCTCGCGCCCAAATTTCAAAATCGTTTACTTTCTTGCTTCGCATTTTTCCTTCCAACGCATTAACAACTTTTAAGCAGTTGGGGCCCCAAAGGCTCAGTGTATAGGCATCTTTAGTCGCCACTCCCTTATTTCTCATGTATTGCTTAGACTCAAAACTGACGCTGCCAACCCCTAGTTTGCTTTGAATTTGAGTAAGGATGTGTTGGTCATCGCCGCGCAGGGATATTACAATCTTGGGGCAGCCCGCGTGATCCACCATAAAACACGCCTCAGCATCACTGAAGCCGCTTAGCCAATTGTCTGTTATTGCGTTTTTGTTCTCAGACTCAAATAGCTGTCCATCAGCATAGAAAGACTTTCTTGTAGCATCAATTTTCGCCTTGTACTTTAGCATCATCGCTTTCCGGTCGGGGTGTCGGTTTGGCCCTAGAGCAACAGATGCGCGCACGGCTTGCGCCCAAAGTTCAAAGTCGTTTGTTTTTTTGCTATGCATCCTTCCCTCTAGCACCTCCACAACTTTCAAGCAATTAGGCCCGCTAACACGAAAGTAGAATTGGTCCTTGCTCTTTCTTCCTCTGTCTCTGTCTCGTTGCCTAGAGACAAAACTAACACTGCCTACCTGTAACGCGCTACAAATTTCCTCTAAAATGCGCTTGTCATCCTCTCGCAACTTTATAGTAAACCGTGGTGAGCCCTGGGTGTGAATATAAAAACACCCCTCGCCTTCTACAAAGCCAGCGAACCAATCACACCACTCATCACTTGGCATTAGCGGTTTCCTCCATAGCATCAATCACCTTGTACTTAAGTTCAGATAGGTGCCCATCATTCATAATCCTGCGGGAGCGTAGATGCTCTGGCAGTGAAATCTCTGACGAATGGCCATCTGACTCTAGCCCCGGCCGGTAGATTTGCCAAATTTCGCCTCCGCTGGCCAGAATTCTATAAGCCTCATTGGGGTAGCGTACATCAGTAACGCAGCCCCAATCCGGCGAGCCCCACCAAATAAAATTGAGCTTAGATTTATCCCACGGGACAACTTGATCCACCCAAAAATCTTCCCCAAATACGTCCCTAAATTTAGCGCCGTAATTCTGCAAAAACTCTCGTCCTGTTAGATGGTTGCCAACGCCGCTGTCTAAAGCTGAATCCACATAGCCTTGGTCCTTGAGTAGGTCCATTTGTTGGATTAGTTCCGCATCATCGCCGCCATAGCCTAGCGCCAAGGCAGCAGAAATTTTCAGTTGGTCAGCAAAGGCCCTACGAATGGCAGTTTCGCCTCTTCCTTCCGCAAGCTGCTTAAGGATATTGAAGGTTGTGTCCTTGCCGCTCGTTTTTAGTCCAGCGATTCCGATGAGCTTCATAGCTGTCCATCGTTCTTTATGTCAATGTATATGAGGTAGCAAGCTCCACCAACAAACACGGAGCCTCCGACCACAGCAGCAGAGGCCCCAAACTTTTCTGACAAACTAAAATCTGCTGTAAGTACCGCAGCCTCAGATAGCAGCCCGACTAGTGTATACATTACGACTACAAGCTTAAACATAAACATCGCCGTTCTCCTTGATCTTTTGATCCTCGTACTCAGCAACAGTGTCGCGGTAAAAAGCCTCAAAGTAATCAGAGAAAGCTTCTGGAACAAGCTTCTTAGTTCGGCGCTCAAACTCAAGGGCGGCGCAAACGCCAGCACCCATAACTTCACAAAATAGAGCAAACGAAGCCGCACGTTCCTTAAGGAATCTGTCAACAGCAACGTCCAACGCTTCCCACAGTGGTATTTCCAACGGATGCCCAAGCAACACTGCCGTAAACAGGTACGTAAGGTCACCAGCGGTAGTTGGGAGCACCCCAGCGTCTAGCTCCGCCTTCCTAAAGTCAGTTAAATATGGCATCAATCCCAGGCCTCCCTAAGTTCATGAATCTTGTCATTTTCCTGTAGCAACGCTAGCTGACTTGTCCGGTCGATTAGCCAAAGGACCTTAAGCTCTTCCCGGTGAAGCTCGTATAGCGGCTTCTGTAGTCTATCAGCTACGTCCGTTTCAAACAAGGCTCCGCGCGAAAGATGCCATTCGTCTAGCAGGACGATACCGACGCAGCGCGGGTGGCAGACAATCACGAGGTCCCGACTCAGGCAATCCTCCCAGAGCCCTCCTACAACGCCCTGTCCGGCCCCGTCCGACGATTCTAATAGCTGTGCTCGTACTTCTTCGTGATCGAATTCGGCGGGGCTAGCGATGCCGTAGCCTTGCTCGCGCAGGAACGCCGCTGAGTCGTCAAACAGCGGAACGTTGAAGCTGGGGCGGTTGCTCATGGGACCAGCCAGGTAGTGAAACTCACCGTCCGGCAACAGCCTTTCAATTTCTGAAAGAAAGTCGTCGTTGTGGGCGACACCTAGTAGATGTGCTAGTCGATTCATTCGGGAACCTCCTTGTCCTTGGCGGCAACATCAAAAGCGTGTTCGGCCCATCCCGCCCGCTGCTCTTCTGTTAGCTCTTCCCAACAAAGCGGTTTGATACCTAGCTCAGCCATAAACTCTCGATGCATTTCATAAAAATCCCTGGCGTCGTGGATCATAGTGGTAGACCTCCTGATGGAGCGCTGTCTCCGGTGGGTAGTCGATAACGGTTGCCAGTAGAGCCTTCGCCGTTTGACCTACTCGGAAGCTTCTTTAGCTTATCATCGTCACACATTTTCTTCAGAACAGTGCGGAGCTTGGTCTGCTTCTCGTCAAGCTCTTCCGCAAGCTCACGAATCGACATAGGCTCATCAGCATTATCGCCCAGCGCCGTGAGGATTGTTTCTTCAATGCGCTCAGTGGGTACGTGGTCATACCACCAATGATCGCCGTCCCAAATCATTCGGACAGGATTCGGCGGAGCACCGTGGCGCGATTTAGACCAAGTAATCTCGCGCTGGTTGCCGCCGACAGCAGACTCAAAGTTTTCCATAACTGTCACCGCACCCTCAAGCACAGTAGAGCCTCGCCCAGCGGACATTTTCTCGCCATCCTCGCCTACGCCGCTCTTGCGCTCGTGGTGCGCCAGCATCACACCGCAATTATAGTCGGCCGCAATCTGTGTCATGTTGTCCACGACGACAGCCATGTCGGTAGATGAGTTTTCCTCACCGCTCCAAAGGCCTCTAAATGGTTCGATGAAAACAATGTCGGGTTCCCATGCATCGCAGCCCATACGAACCTCGTTGTATTTCTTGGGGTCGTCCAGCTTCAGGCCAGAGTAGCCGCCGTCACCCCACACCAATACATTTTCTCGCGCAAGCTCCCGCTCTTCCTCATTGAGGTAGTCGGGCGCGTGTAACATGATCCCAATCTGTCGATGGAAAAGTCCGCCCGCTCCTTCGTTCTCAATCACCAAAATCTTCAGCGGGCGATCAGGCTTTAGGGGCTGGTTGCCGTCGCCATCAAACCAAGTCTCAAACATAGGCTTCCCAGCCGACCACTTGAGAATCCGGTTGAGGTTCATTACTGTTTTTCCTTTCCCCGCTCGACCAATGGTGCATGTTAGGCCACCACGGACCACGATGAATGGCTCGACCAAAACAGGGGGAACTTCGATAGGGTCACTAAGGTATTTGCCTAGCGTTCTGATTGGGGCTTCAAACGCCTCTTGGGGCGCTTGATTCATAGCTTTCAGTTTTACCTGAGACAGCACGCGCTCTCGCTGAGCAGCGTCCGTGATGCCTGCTAGAAATACTGCGAACTGGTCTACTTCATTATTTGTCATATTTACGACCTATTAGCAATCAGACAGTCGGGATGTGCATAGCCTACCACAAGCGGATCGTCGCAGCCGGTAGACGTGTACTCTCCCCGCTCTGCGTTGCCTAGGATGCGGCGTAGCTCTGCTCCCGATACCGGATCGGGAGAAGCATCGTTGACAATATTTAGATAAGTGAGGGCTTCATCGTAGTCGCAAAGCTCCCAATTAAGAAGCATCTTACTGAGGGCAAAGTAAACAGCCGCGCGGTGCCCCTCGACCACCGGGCTCTCTTCACAATTCTCAAGGATATGCTCACCGCAGATATGAAGGTTAGGTTGCTTGCCAAAATCACTGCGCTCCCGGTCCTCGTCCGGAGGGGAAATCAGCAGCCACGCAGAGCGCTTGCGCCACTCAGCCGGGTCGTTTGCCATTTGCCCAGCGTCATTTACAAACCGTTCAAGCGGGTACGGCTCGGCGCCCCATAGGATCGGCCGCGTGTCGCCGTGAAAGGGCAGGTTGATATAATTGCCGTAGGTGACGCGAGAAAAGTCCCAATTCTTAGGGAAAACCTCGACGTGTTCTTTGCCTGCCGCCTTCGTAGCCTCGCGCAAGATGCCCATAGGAATCCACGCTTCGAGAGGGTTGTTAAAAAAGACCCAAACGTGCGCATTGCCGGAGCGGCTGCGTTCTACCCAAGACGTGCCCGGCAGAGACTTGCTCATAGTCTCGGCGGCCTCAAAATCAGGCTCGTCTAGGTCAATGGCCGCAAACCTAACAGTATTGTCGGGGGCCAGCGGGGGGATGCCAATGCCATTACCCTGTCCCTGTAGGTGCTGGACAACATCGTCAGCTTTTAGTGGGCGCTTGATCCAGCGCCCTGCGCCGGTACCAAACGCGCCAATAGATTTAATGTGATCTAGCCCGCCGAACAAGTCAATGAACGGCTCCCAAAGCTCGTAGACACTCATAGGTAAGCGACAATTAGGATTCCTAAGGCTGCCCATACGTAAGCCACCCCCAGAAGCGCATCCAAGATAGCGCCCCAGAGCTTTGCCGTGAACGCTAGTTCAAGGGAAGCAAGGACACTGGCGATGATGATGAGAGTCGCCAATAGGGTCGCTAGGGTTACGAGGTCCACTAGTAAGCTGCCTTCCTGCGCCGCACGACCTTAGCGGCCGGGATGCGGTCCACGGTTGCCTTCAGCTTCGCGTAATCCTCTTCGCTAAAGTGGTGCGCCGACTCAAGGATACCGTCAGGGCCATACTTGTTAGCGTGCTTCACAAGCTCAGCGAACGTAGGGTTCTCGATGCCGGTGGCCTCCATTACCGCATCCTGAGCAATCTCTTCCTCAGAAAAGCGCGGGGCGTCAGGATCAACCTCGTGCGCCTCGCCAGTAGGGATCGGGTTGCCTCCGTGTTCCGGGCAAAGACGGGGGCGGCGTCCTCGTGAAGCTGGACGCTCCCAATCGTGTCCTGCCCCGCAGCGGAGTGTAACTGTATCTGCCATTATTGGTCTGCCTTTCTTTCGGGATATAAATTACTGAGTGGCCCCATCCATCGCTCTCAGCTAGCGTTCCAAATTTGAACGCTCACCATCTTTACGCCCCCTCTAGGGCGAAGATTATGTTGCTAGGGTGGCCCCAACCCGCGCTCCCTAGCCAGTGCCTCGCAATTGACACTCATCCATCTCACGCTGCTCCGCAAGTCTAGCACAGCCTCAGCTAGACCGCAAGCCCTCCCTTCGCAGCAGGCTCGGTGGGCTGGTCTACTGCCGCGTTAGCGTCAGAGGAAACCCTGCCCGCTAGGACAGCCGTAGCCAATTCAACCGCGAACTGCCGCTCTGCGGCGTCCGTATCCCGGCCCAGCTTGACGTTGAGCAAGTGTGCCGTACCTGATCCAAACTCTTTCTTGTAGGTACTTAGCTCAAACGTCTTATCCCAAAACGACTTACCGCGTAGCGACATACGCTTTAGGGAATTCAGCTTCCGCACAGCGGGCATGTTCGTCCGCTGTAGGGACAGTCGCACTGGCTGAAGCTCGTCCGGATCATCAGAGCCTTCAATGCCCGGCACCACAATCAAGCCAGTGTAGTTGTGGGTTGTAGAAATAAGAGGACCGTGGCCCCACTCAATTTCCTTAGCGTTAACGCGCTCCTTGTAACGCTCTTCAGCGTCGGGGTGTTCGGTGAACAGAGTCCCAACAAACTGCTCGCCAAGCATTGCTCCCCATGCCTCAGGGATTGCTTCGTCAAAGGCAACGAATGCCTTGTTCGTCTTACGATCAGCCGCAAAACGGCCCTTCTGGTAATAGGCAATGATGAAGTCTAGCCTATCGCCAAGCCCGTCACCAGTTAGAGTGTTGATAAATTCGCCAACCTCGGCGTTCTCGTCCTGTACCTCTCGGGTGAGGGGCTGGCCGATCTTGAGGATGGGAACAGACAGGTCCGAATCATCAAACTCCGTATCCTGTAGAGCAGCAATTTCTGCTGCCTGCTGAGTAACTGCTGCAACTTCTGTACTACTCATTATTCTCCTATGCTTCTCTCGTTGTTTACTGCTCTGCACATCATAGCAGAGCCTGGCTGCGGTGTCAAGCCCTAACCTCCCTTAGGTCTAGTGATTGTGATGAAGCGGCGCGGGTAGAAATCCACGCCGTCTGGCATCTGCTCGCCCTGCTCCATCTTCTCTCGTACAAGCTCATTCAGTCTGCTCTTAGAGATTTTAGACTCAGTAAACTCATCGACTAGCGCGCGTTTCTCAAAGTATTCGATGGCTTTTTCAGCATCAATCACTCGTCCGTAGTAGGTTTCTTTCGGATGAAACGACACGACACCGTAAGGAGAACCAATATCTACTTTGTACGGCGGGCGCATTGGACCTTCTTCTAGTTCGTCCCATGTCTCGCTTTCAATCCTACGATAAGCCTTCTCGGCCCGCTCGGCCGCAGTTTTTGTGGTATCGCGCTCTTGACGGGCCTCGAAAACGCGGCGCAGCTTCTGCTGGATTTCGTTTAGCTCACTCATAGTGCCTGCTGAGGTTGTAGGACGTGCCCCAAAGCAGCGGAAGCAGCACTGTCCAATAAACGGTGGAGAAGTTTACCTCAGCGGTATTAGCACCCAGGGCGTCCAGCCAGTTTTGCGCGCCAAAATTCCAACAAGCCTGCACTGCGTAGGTCATTGGCACGGTAACAAGGGTAACAATTATTACTAGAAAAATCAGCCCCCAAATTTGGACAGCGAAGCTTACTTTCGGTTGTTCCTTTTTCATCTATGTTCCTCCTGAATCGGGTCTTTTGCTAAGACTGTTCGCACGATAGCTTCCTTGCGGGTATTGGTTGGCTGGACTTTTGAAACTGCGATTGTGTTTTCTGGCATTGGCACATAAATCATCGTCATGTGCGCTTGTCCAATACGGTCAGCCTGTCGAGCCTCGCCCTGCTCATTCTTATCAGGCACCCAATTACGGCTACACCAATACTGCAAGTGTCCTCGCGTCAAAGTAATACCCTCTTGCAGTGCTGCCGTGGTTCCTACCAGCACATCAATCTCACCGCGCTGAAATGCATCCTCAATCTTAGCGCGGTCTTTCTGGTCTACGTCACCATTGTAAATCGCCACGCGGGCGTCATGCTTATCTTCCATGCGCTGCTTCAAAGTGTCACAAGTAGCCTTGAACTCACAGAAAACTAGCCAAGGTTCCGGCCGCGAATCTACATACTTTTCTTCAAAGAAGTCAAGGATTGCCGAATCATCCTCCCCGCCTAGTGTTGCTGGGGTTTCAATGATCTGCCGTAGACGGACGGTCCGCGATGCACCGTTGGCGATCTTATACAGCATAGCAGGGTCGTCCGCTGCAGTCAACAGCTTTTTAGCCGCCTCGTCGCCCGCCTCCGCTTCTTGCTTTACCTCAAGCCAAAACTTAGTGTTAGCTTCATCATAAAGCGCTCTCTGAGTTTTATTCAGTTTAATTGGCTCATAAATACGGCGGCAGCCAGGCAGTGTGTCCTTTCCTCTAGCCTCCGCGCTAGTGCGGCGAACCAGGCGATTCTTAAGCTCAAAGCGTAGAGCATCTGGGTTCTTAACGCCAGTAATAATTTTCTGGAAATAGTTTTCGTAGTAGTCCACGTATTGCTCGTAGAAGCGCCAGTAGGAAGTGTATTCCTTAGGGAACAGCCACTTAAGGATTGCCCAAAGCTCGTCGGGAGAATTCATTAGTGGGGTTCCTGACAGACCTAGCATGAGGTCGCCCTCGATTCGCCAGAGGCCCTGGGTCTGCTTAGCTTTACGATTCTTAGCGCGGTGAACCTCATCTGCAACGACTGCTAGCCAGTCAGTTTTTTCAAACAACGGCTCTTTCATTGACGTGACGGTCCGACGACCGCCGTTTTTTAATTTTTTCTGTTCCTTCTTGATTCTGATCTGTTCCCAGTTGCAGATTACCCAGGCATTTTCATCAATGGCTGCGTCGATCTGATTTGTCCGCGCTTTGAAGCTAGTAGCGTCCACGATCTGATAGTTTGGTTGCTCAAGCCACCTATCAAGCTCTCGTGCCCATGATCCCTTGACAGAATTCGGACAGATAACCAGCTTGGGTCCGTCTGGGTTGCTGTTTCGGAGCTTGTACTCTTCCACCGCCGAAATTGCTTGGATGGTTTTTCCAACGCCCATCTGGTCAGCAAGAATAACGCGACGAGCATTTACCATGTGGTCAACCGCCGACCGCTGGTACCCAAAGAGCCCATCAAACTCTTCATCATTAACAAATTCAGGCTGCCACTCCATCCGTTGCGTAGCCCACGGTACCTGAAGCTCAGCGTCCTGCGGTAGCGGCGTCGTAAGCTGCTGCGACTCCTGCGAACGCTCGTCACGCATCCAATCCGACACTTCCTGATCTACGTCTGGCCGGATGCTGGCGACCAAACGCTCTGCTACAGAAACCTCAGCCGGTAGCAACCAGAGCTTATCGTCCCAGTCAAACTTGCTACCCGGAATATCTTTAACCTTTGTCAGGCAGTCATGGAAATGCGATCCGGAAACCGGGGCCAAATCCAAAACAAGCGTATCCTCTTTTCGTACTAGGGTTGGATTCATGCTTCCCTTACAGCCTTCATAGCAACAATGTTAGCTGGGTTTACATAGAGGACAGTAACCGGGCGCTCACTGCGCTTGTCAGTATCCGACAGGATCGCTGGAATACCAAACGTGCCGGGCGATCCACCGGGGCTACTAACAAACGAAATGTAGTTTACATCCTCAAAAACCAGACCATCTTCTTCTGCGTGGTCATGGAGCGGAAAAATCTCTACATCAATTTTGTTCATAGGTCAAGCTCAGGGTAGGCTTCCCTTCCGGCTGCGAGCAGGCCATTGAGGGCATCTTCAAATGCTTCTGCGGTGTTAAAAGTAATGTACTGCTCGTCGTCTAGGCCCTCTTCATCCGAAAGATTCTCTGTCTCTAGAGAAACGAATCCCCTATCTAGGCCTTTAATGTCCCACTCTCTTTTTCCAGCACTAATAGTAACTTTATGCCGCTCACAACAATAGGGAAGGTAGCTGATATGCCGCATCAAATTACTTAGCACGGAACACCGCAGCCTCACGGCCGGAAGCCGTCTGGATCGTAGTGCCGGTGTCCTTCACCAGGCCAAGGCCTTGAAGCTCTGAGCGCCGGGTGCGAATGCCACTGGACGACTGGTGTGACTTTGCGACGTGCTGCGCTAGCGGCACAAGCGCGTGGTCGGGCAGTGGCCCATAGGTTGCAAGAATGTCAAACACTTCTACCTGCGAGTCGGTTACTCGCTTACCTTTGATTTTTTGCATGAGAATTGCTCCTTTAGTCGGTGCGGGGGATAATTTCAATAGCTGTAGTGAGCTTCGCTACTTCTCCAACAATCTCGTAAACGTCGGCACAATCCCCCTGTTCGAGAGCTTCGCCGTCATACGCTCGGGCAAATGCCTCTTCTGGGGTTGATACTTCGAATGGTCCCGCAGACCACTGGCCATCATCACCAACAACAAGATACGTCTTTTTCTTTGCTGCTGTCATTACTTCTCCTTTAGTATGTAATATTTATGCGCCGCGCTGCTTACACGTCCGTCACACATTAGGATCGGACCCTCCTGCCTCAACTCGGCAGCACGACGCATCTACAACTCTACCATACGATTCACGCAATGTCAAGCCGGAGGGTTCTTTGGGTCATAGCCTGCAGCCGTCGCTAGCGCCGCCAATCGTTTTTGGATCGCTAGGATTTCTTGTTTAGTTTCTCCTAGCCTCCGCCCAAGAGAAGATTTATCCCAACCCTTAGCGTTGGGGTCCTTAGACTCGTTTAGGTTTCGTTCCATGTAAGAATTTAGCACTTGAATCTCTGCCTGGTCTAAGGAAAACGCTAGTAGCTGAGCAAGTGCGGCCGACTGTAGCAATGCTCGGCTAGATACCTCAAAGGGGTTTCCATCAAACTCTTTGGGATCGGTTAGGGTAAATATTTTCTCGGTGTTTTTCATGCATTTTTGTTCCAATCGTGGGTCAGCCATGCAGCAAGATTCTTCAGGGTGATCGACCGGCGATACCCTTCCGACCGTCCGACTACATGCACTACATGCTCGCCGTTCGTTTTTCCAAGCTTAGTATAGCAAGAGGGCTTAGCCTCTTGGGATACTCGTTTCGCTAGGGTTTCTGCATCAAATCCGTGCATTTTTCTCTCCGATGTGGATGTTTGCCTTTGGCTTGACCTTCCCAATAATTCCGTCAATGTGGTCGAGCCCTCGTTGGTAGTCGGGCCGAATAGGATTATCGTCAGCTAACAGCAGCATTGTTTTGTACAGTGAGTTATACCGTTCAGTTAAAACATCAACGACAGTAAAGCATTCCTTAGGGGTTAGCGCGAGGCTCACGTCAGGCCGCCATACCCTGCTCGCGCTCGTAGCTGCTCTGCCTCGTCATGCTTTCCCATGTGCGCCAGTGTAGCAGCGCGGTCAATGCTGGCCGCTAGGCGACGGGGGATAACGTCATAGCAGCGCTGTACCTGTGCCGCCGGCCATAGAAACTCGGGCACCGCAATGTCCAAGTCATTCGCCCACCGCTGAAAATCGGCGTCACGCATAGGCTGCCCTGGAAATTCGATTCAGCTTAAACGACCGAAACTCTGTTTCATCGAGATTGTTGTAGCCGAAGACGTGCTCGTCGCCAACGTAGTCAGGGTAGAATACTCTGTTTGTGGGAACCCCAAGCGCATCAACATAGTCAATCTCTACGGCCGAGTTAGTCCGCGTTTGGTCACGAAGCAAATCGCTGATTCCCTCTGGGTCTGTTATGTATGCGCGCGACCCAATCTGCTCGTCAAGCTCTTCTCCTAGCCTAGCGATAAACTCGTTGACAGCATCTACCTGCGTTTTATCATTAGTTGCAAACGTTAGTGTATGCATGTTGCCTCCTTTAGTTGTCACACTTGTCAAGTTCTGTAATCAAATTGTGTAGCATGTTCCTCCGCCGTACTATTGCTCCTAGTTGAGCGGAGATTGCAATGTCAGTTTGGTTTAAAAAATTTGCTGAAGCCTTGCCCTCGGCTGCTTCCATAAATTCAATGCTAGATTGTAAGGCTCTAACAGCGTCGTAGAGGTCACTCCTAATAGCTTCAATGGACACGTTTCCAACTCGATTCGGTTCCATCATATGTATTCAGCCACCGTGCTCCGCAAGTCTCGCACCAGCGATGAGAAGAGGATGGGGTTTTGCCCCAGCTTACTCGTAGCGCAGCGTGATAACCGACAGTGCAGAGGCTTCGCCCCCAAATATGCTTAAGCATCAGCATCTTTCCGTAGCTGCACACGTTCGTTGCCGCGCTTTTGCTTGTGCGTCTTTCCATGCGCCCCTGCGCCCGTTTGGGCGTAGGCGGCTTGAGCTACCGCAGACCTAACACGCGGCTGCCCATGCAAGCGCTTAGGGCGATGCTTACGATGCGTGCGGCTCATGGTCCCTGAGGGGTTGAGGCCACACCTACGACAGTCTCACCAGACTGGCCCAGCGAGCCACGCTGCTGCACGAGCTTGGTCATTTGAAAAACAGACACACCATAGCGCGACTGACAATGCTGCATAGCCTCTAAATGCGACTTGTTATGCAGCCGCAGATTGTCATAGTGCGCCAGGATTGTCTCGATTGACTGCTGAATAAGGTTATTCATTTGGATTCCTCTCGTTTAAATTCCAAGTATAGGTCAGTGTATCAGCCTGCGCTCGAAGCATCTGAGCTTGAAGAGAAAGCCTATCAGCCTCTTCTCGCAGCCACTTTGCCCGGGCTGCCGCTGCTTGCTGCCTATCGGGGTCAAGATTGATCAAGTTCTTTTTCCAGCCGCTTTAGGAGGTCGGCGTCGATGTTGATTGGTGGAAAGGTGTCCAGCAGGGCTTCCGCCGCCAGGGCATACGGACTATCCGCATCCTCAAGCGGCTGCTCAGTAATGTTAGCAAGCGTATTGATAAAAGACAATGCCTTCGCCGGGTGGCCCCCAGCCATCGCTAGGGTGGCGAGCGCCAGCGAATAACCTTGAGGGGTAAGCTCCACCGGTGCCCGCTCAGGGTCTGTATCAGGCTCTGGTGAGGCCTCAGGGGCATCTGCGTTCACGATCCTAGACCCAACCTGCTCGGGGTCAAGCACGACGCGCGCCGCCGCCACCTCATCCTTTTCTCCGTCGCCCAGCACTACAGGCTTTCCCGACCGCACTGTTTCGTAGGCTTCCCCCGCCTCTCTGTAGGAAAGATCATTCCCAAGCCGCGCCGCCGCATCCAAAATAGCGACGGTGCAGCTTACTGGCCGAGAAGAATCAACAGAGATTGCGTGTAGCTCGTAGGGCATTTTAGAAATCACACTCATCGTAGTCACAGTAATCGTCCCCGGCGTAGGCCGCCGTGATCGGAGCGAGAATAGTGTTAGCCACCCGGTAGCGGCAGACACGCATCTTCTGCGCGTCGCAGTCGGTAGGGACGCTTACCACGTCACGGGGGTTTACGTGAACCTCAAGCAGTAGACCCTGAGCAAAGCTGCTTGCGTACTCATAGGTGCCAACATGGAGTCCAGTCGAGCAGCCGTCGCTAGGGTTAAACGCAACCTGCTCGCGTGGCATTTGTACCACTGCCTTGATCGGGTTTGGCACACGGCCATTGACAGCTTCGCCGTCCACAATCGCTCGGCCGGACGAAATTGAGAGCGGGTTTCCCTCTACGTCGGTAGTCACACCCTTATAGGCAATAAAGTCACCCGTGCTAGTGAGCGTAAAGTCCCGTGCGTCCAGCCATGAGAAAAGCTGCTCGCGGGAATGCTCATTGGGGTTTGCCTGTACCTTCTCGAAAAAGTTAACGAGAGGAACCCAATCCATAATGTCTTCATCAAGGAAGCGAACAATCTGCTTAGTGAGAGCATTGTTAACCTCGTCGCCGTCGAAGTAAACACGTCCGTTGGCTACAGAGACACGCTCACTCAGCGTTTCAAAGCGCTGGGCAACCATATAGGACACGTCAAAAAGCTGGTCGATACCCTCAAGGTCATTGTCCAAAGCAGCCTGAACAATCTCATCAAAATTCGGATGGGTTGAGGTTGCCACCAACGGCGAGCCACCGGCAAATACTGTAATGATCTGCTCGTCGTCTGTCTTTACGAGAGTAAACATTAGTTGTCTCCGTTCTGTTGTGCTGCATAAGCAGCGTTTAGGTATTGATACACATGGGCAGGCTGAGCCTGAAAAACATACTTATCGTACAGAGGGTACTTCTCAAGAGGCTTGGGAGCCTCAGGCAGCTTGAGCGAAACGTGCTGCCTGTATAGTCTACGCTGTTCTTCCAGCTTTGTCAAGTCAATCTTCAGCAGCCGGGCGTAGTTCTTGAGCGCCGGGTCCTCTAGGCGGGCGGCGTCAAGCGCACACCCCGGAGCAGCGTAATCGTGGGCAATGGCAAGAGCTGCCAGTTGGTCGTCAGTGACGGTAGCCGCCCACTTCTCCGCCTTTCTCTTGAGCAAGTCTTCAACATTCTTAGCGGTGGGGAAATCCCGTACAAACTTATCACGTCGGTTTGAGAAAAAGACAACAAACGTTCCATCATTGAATTCGTCGCCCCACTCGTAAATCTTGTGGGAATTACCAACCGAGTAATAAATTGGCTTACTCGTGTCAATCTTATCGGCAGTAATCCGCTCGGCTTCGCCGCCCTTAACTGATGCCTCATAGCTTCCCGTGGGATGCAGAGAAACATAGCCGGTCGATACCTTGCGTGGCAGCTTTTCCTTTTCAACATCCGTCCAGTCAAAGACGTTGCTCGCATCAATCCAGATGTTAGAGGGCGGCTTGCTATCCGCCAGCAGGAAGGTGTTTACATCAAGCGAAATCTGCTTGTTGGCACAAAACTGTAGGAGCTTCTTTTTCTTAGTTGCAGTAAACTCCTTGTCCACATCGTAGTTCTTGAACCAGACGCTGCCGCCCAGCCAGTTATTACTGACAGACCGCAGGACCGCTGAGTCCTTTTGCCGGTAGCTATTGCGAAGCACCTTGCGATAGCTCTTTCCGGTAGGCATTTCTGCAACGTCTTGAATTTCCTCGCCGTTGTACTCGAAGCCCTCGTGCCAAATCTGGCTGCCCCAATGGCCTGCCAGCCGCCCGAAAACCTTGAGCGCGTCCTGCTTTGATGTAGCGTCATCAACCTCGCGCTGGATCGCTGCCGCTACTTCCTTCTCAACCCGCTTAGAAATGCTAGCGACGGTCTGCTTAGTCTTGGCCGTCATATGCAATTCCTCGCGGGAGGGAGTGAAATTCACCGCGCCAATGTCCACATAATGAAGCACTGACAGCCCGTAGGGCAGGCGGTAATCAAGCCCGTCGAAGGGGTAAGAAACGTTACCCATCACCAAATGGTTGCGGCGGTGACCGTTTACAATAAACAGGTCGTCATCTAGCTTCAGCAGAGGGTCAAAGGGAGACGGCGGCGCTCCGTTGACCAACACGTCGCCCTCGCCCCACACACTGAAGAAATCACGAGCCTTGCTTTCAAAATTGTGGTGGCTCTTGGCCGGAATCACAATTTCAACGCCGGAAGACTCATCGGTAGGCTCGCATGATACAACCGTGATAGCGCCGACTCCGCTATCGTCGCGGGAAACCGCCGCGACCGTCTTTTGTCCATCCTTGACAGCCTCAATCGTAAACTGGTCAGCGTAGGTGAGCGCAGACTTGCAGCCCAGCCCCAGCATACCGACCTGTTCATTCGTGTCGCGCTTCGTGGAAGCACCATACTTAGAGTAAATGTCACGAAGCTCCTGCGGCCCCAGCCCAACGCCGTAGTCCTTGATTTTCAAGGAAGGGTTCAGCGGGGAGGGCAGCGTAACCTCAATCGGCCGCTCAATGCCTGCCTCGCGGTGCGAGTCGAGCGCGTTCGTAGAATACTCCCGAATGCAGGCAAGCTCAGGGTCAGAATAAAGGTTGGTCATTACTCCCATCAAATGTACGAGGGAGTTTTCATCAAGCGAGAGGTCAATCTTCTCGCCCTGCATGGTCGAAACTACTTCACGGCTGAGGTCTTTGTCAACTAGCATTACGTCCTTTCTTAGATGATCTTATAGGCACAGTATACAGCACTGATCGGGAGAGTCAAGTCCAATGTCCGCATTCTGACATTCCCCCCGGAGTCAGTTTCACAAGTGGTACGAAGCCTAGGCCTTTTCTACAACCTTGATCGCAGAACGAATCAGCCGCTTAAGGTCGCCGCGCGTCGTGCCAAAGTCAGTGTTCTCAAACAAAAACTCGGCCGGGCCAGCATCTGCCCCGACGTTGTTAGTGGAGAAGTCTACCTCATTCTTTTCCCAATCCGGGCTGATCTTAACCAGTCTCCGCTCAGCAGCCTCGTTGAGCGCGTTATAAGCCAGCCGCAGTCCGGGGCGTCGCTTGAGGAATTCGTCACGATCCTCACCATATTCCACGCCGGGCAGCGTTAGTTCGTCCCAATATTCCAGTTTCTTAGGCCGGACGAGGGCGGCCACCCACATCGAACCAATCAAACAGGCGCGGTGGCCTCCGCAAATCTGGTCCTTGAGGTCCGGTCGCTCACATTCCTCCTTGTAATAAATACCTTTGGTAATCATTTCGTTGTCGGCAATCTGCAGCATCCCGTCTAGAATGTCCAGTGCCTTATCGTGCTTGTTCATTTATTGCCTCCTTGAGTAGTTTTATTACATCTTGATGGTCGTTAGAGTCATTAAAGTCAACAATCGACGGAACGGCCGACAGCGCTGCTCGTGCGGCCCGGTGTTCCTTCACCCTAGCACCCTTCAAACAGAAACGCAAGGCTCCCGAAAGGCACCAGCAGACCGCCCGCTCATCCTCAACGCTCACTTTGCGGCCTTCGGCGTCGCGGGCGTCCGCGCCTTGCGTCCATCGGGCGGGGTCGCTCAGTAGCTCGTAGGTGTCTTCAAGAACTGTCATAGGGTTAACAGAGTAGCGTACTTCGCTGGGTTTGTCAAGTAGAGCGCAGACGCTTGAGGGTAGCTTCCAAGTCCAAATCTCCGCGTGGGACGAGGGGGGTCCGTTTTGGAGGCGCTCGCTTGACACGCTTCGACCGGCGGGCCTTTTTACGCTTGCGGGCTGCCTGCTCTTCGCGTTTGGCTTTAGCGCCCTCCAAGTCCAACTTAACTTTTTCAGCCTCTTTCTTTACAGCCTTGCGGGGTTTCTTCTTTTTCGGAGGGTCGAGCTTTTTCTCGGCGTGCCGGGCGTCCTTCATAATCCGGGCGGCTTGGGCCTGCGTCAGTGGCTCGTATTCCTCCGCCTTCTGCTTCCGCGCAGCTTTTTGAGCTTTCCTTTTTGCGGCCCTAGCTGCCGCTTTTTCTACACGCTCCGTAGCCGCCGCCAGGTCAGCCTTTTCTCTACGTTCGGCGGCGATAGCCGCATTTTCTTTTTGATGGCGCGCCCGGTGGCAGTTGGCGCATCTGATTTGACATTTTGCTATTTCGTAATATAACTCTCTGATTGATTTATCTGTTTCTTGGAATTTGCCAACGTTAAAGTCTTTTTCGTAGTAAACGTGGTCGAAGTCCATCACGCGCGGCGGGTACTTTACTCCACAATCAACGCAGGGCACGTCTTTCGCCTCAAGAATGATTTTGTCTGATTCGGTTACTGTGGGCCATTCTTCCCAGTTAAGCCTCAAACAATTCCAGCAGATTAGGTCACAGTATTCTATAGCCAACTCTACATCCTCTACCTCAAAACGAAGAAGGTCTGTGAGGGAGGTGCCGGTGTCACGATCCTTGAAACACAGCGCCCCTGAGGGAGGCTTCTTCCAACAGACCGAACAGGCTGCTCCGTCCTTAGCCTGGCGGATCACTTCCCTAGAATCCTTAGATAGTCCCATATGTCCATTATAGCGCTTCCCGCCAAAAATATTTTTTCTGCACTTGGCTGTAGAGCCAAAGCACTGTAAACTAGTGTATACTAATCAACCCCAATTTAGGCTCCGTCCCACTTACGGCGTGGTACGAATGTACCCCCCTCCCCAAACCCGCAATCCCCGCTGTAGAGCCAAAAAACAAGTTGCAAGTGGTACGAAAGTGGGTACCACCCTCGCGTACCATTTGCAATAAATGCCCCCGGCCTCCCCAGTTTTTGGCTCTACAGCAGGGATTCTGGCCCCAACTTGACAAACGGCAAATCATCCGGTACACTTTGTCCTAAGAAGCGACGGCTTGCTTGAGATTTTTCTAGAAAAATCGTCAACCGGCGCGCCGCAGACATTCACTACCTCGCCAGAGGTATATTCAGCGTGGTAAATACCCTAGAAACCCTAGGGTTCCTTTAATCCTCTGAGGGGGGCGGATGCAAGGTCGAGGGGTTGCGAAGCACTTGCGCCCCTAGCAACCCTAGCGTGGTTTGCCAAAGGGGATAGTTCGGTCGCTTGCGGCCGGGCTAGGGTCGCT
>Ga0136612_10000044_pt1 | contig 25307 bp, 22 predicted proteins | sample AntDryUQ224A2306_2_FD_106644 | JGI IMG/M metagenome (GOLD analysis project Ga0136612, IMG submission 106644) | Polar desert sand microbial communities from Dry Valleys, Antarctica - metaG UQ224A (23.06) | ecosystem: Environmental > Terrestrial > Soil > Desert | place: Antarctica: Dry Valley... | reverse complement strand
GCGCGCCGCCGTCGACGACGTCGCGCGTGAGATTGCCGATGACCGCCATGCCGCGCACCCGCGGATCCTAGACTCGGGCCGGCCGCGCGGCGAGCGCGGCGACATCCGGGGGAACCTGCTCTTCTCGATCGCGATCAGCTCGCCTCCGAGGCACGTGGCGTCCACTGCCCGGCGCGGGTCTCGTCGGTCGACTCATGCACGGCCATCGGTCCGGTGACGACGAGGAGCGGCAAAGCCCTAGGCCACGAGCAGCCGCCGCAGCACGTACGGGAGGATCCCGCCGTGTCGGAGGTAGTCGCGCTCGCGTGGGGTGTCGAGCCGGACGCGGGCGGTGAATCTGGTGTCGTCCGCGCGCACGGTCACCTCCCGCGCCTCGCCGTTCTCGATCCCCTCGATCGAGAACGTCTCACGACCGGTGACGCCGAGGCTCTCCGGAGTCTCGCCGGCGCGGAACTGTAGCGGCAGGATTCCCATCATCAGCAGGTTCGAGCGGTGGATCCGCTCGTAGCTCTCGGCGATCACCGCGCGGACGCCGAGGAGGTTCGGGCCCTTCGCCGCCCAGTCGCGGGAGGAGCCGGAGCCGTACTCCTTGCCGGCGATCACCATGAGCGGGACGCCGTCGGCGAGATAGCGCTCCGACGTCTCGTAGATCGTGGCTTCGTCGCCCGAGGGCAGGTGCACCGTCCACGTTCCCTCCGACCCGGGGACGAGCTCGTTCCGGAGGCGGACGTTCGCGAACGTGCCACGAACCATGACCTCGTGGTTGCCGCGCCGAGAGCCATAGGAGTTGAAATCCGAGCGTTCGATCCCGTGCTCGACGAGGTATCGACCTGCCGGGCTGTCGGGCCTGATCGAGCCGGCGGGCGAGATGTGGTCGGTCGTGACCGAGTCGCCGATGACCACGAGGCAGCGGGCGCCTGTGATGTCCTCGACCGTGCCCGGTTCGCGGCCCATGCCCCCGAAGTAAGGGGGCCGGCGCACATAGGTCGAGTCATCGGCCCAGGCGAAGAGGTCGCCGGCCGGGACGGGAAGCTCCTTCCAGGCGTCGCTGCCGGCAAAGACGTCGGCATAGGCGCTGCGGAAGAGGTCGTCCCCGATCGCCGCCGCGATCGTGTCCGAGATCTCGTGTGCCGACGGCCAGATGTCGCGGAGGAAGACGTCGTTGCCGTCCGGATCCGCGCCGAGCGGCTCGGTCGTGAGGTCGAGGTCCAACGTGCCTGCGAGCGCATAGGCGACGACGAGCGGCGGCGAGGCGAGGTAGTTCGCCTTCACTTCCGGATGGATCCGCGCCTCGAAGTTGCGGTTCCCGGAGAGCACGGCGCAGGCGACGAGGTTGCCCTCCTCGACCGCGCGCGAGATCGACTCGGGCAGGGGGCCGGAGTTGCCGATGCAGGTGGTGCAGCCGTAGCCGACTGTGTGGAAACCGAGCTCCTCGAGAAACGGGGTCAGGCCGGAGCGGTCGTAGTAGTCGGTCACGACCTTGGAGCCTGGCGCGAGGCTCGACTTCACCCAGGGTTTCCGGCGCAGGCCGCGCTCGACCGCTTTCTTGGCCAGCAGCCCCGCCGCGACCATCACGGCTGGGTTGGAGGTGTTCGTGCAGGAGGTGATCGCGGCGATCACGACGGCGCCGTGATCGAGCTCGAAGGTCGAGCCGTCCTCGGCCTCGACGGTGGTCGCCGCGGAGGCGGTGTGGACGGCGACGCGGATCGGCTCCTGCTCCTCGTGCGAGCTCGGCTGCGCGCCCGGCGTCGTCTCCGCCGGGGGGTCCGAGGCGGGGAACGAGTTCGCGACCGCCTTGTCGAGCGAGCCATCGGGATAGACGACCCCGAAGGTGCCGAGCGCCTCGGCGAACGCCTGCTTCGCAGTCCGCAGCGGCACGCGGTCCTGGGGGCGGCGCGGCCCCGCGAGCGACGGCTCCACCGTCGTCAGGTCGAGCTCGACCACCTGCGAGTACGTCGGTGTCTCCGCCGGGTCGTGCCAGAGCAGGTTCTCCTTGCAATACGCCTCGACGAGGGCGAGCCTGTGCTCGTCGCGGCCGGTCAGGCGCAGGTACTTCAGGGTCTCCTCGTCGACCGGGAAGAAGCCGCACGTGGCGCCGTACTCTGGGGACATGTTCCCGATCGTGGCGCGGTCGGCGAGCGGGAGCCCCACGAGGCCGTGGCCGAAGTACTCGACGAACTTGCCGACGACGCCGGTCTCCCGCAGGATCTGCGTCACCGTGAGGACGAGGTCGGTCGCGGTCGCGCCCTCCGGGAGCTCGCCCGCGAGCCGGAAGCCGACGACCTGGGGGACGAGCATCGAGATCGCCTCGCCCAGCATCGCCGCCTCGGCCTCGATCCCGCCGACGCCCCAGCCGAGGACGCCGAGGCCGTTGACCATCGTCGTGTGCGAGTCGGTGCCGACGAGGGTGTCCGGGAAAGCCTCACCGTCGCGGAGCTCGATCACGCGGGCCAGGTACTCGAGGTTGACCTGGTGGACGATCCCGGTTCCCGGCGGCACGACCTTGAAATCGCGGAAGGCCTCCTGGCCCCAGCGCAGGAAGGCGTAGCGCTCGAAGTTGCGCTCGAACTCGCGGTCGACGTTGTGGCGGAACGCGAAGCGCGTCCCGAACTCGTCGACCTGGACGGAGTGGTCGATCACGAGCTCGACCGGGATCAGCGGGTTGATCCTGCCGGCCTCGCCGCCGAGGGCGGCCATCGCGTCGCGCATCGCGGCGAGGTCGACGACGGCGGGCACACCGGTGAAGTCCTGGAGCAGCACCCGGGCCGGCGAGAAGGAAACCTCGCGGCTCGGCTCTTCGTCCGCGACCCACGTTGCGATCGCCTCCACGTCCGCGTCGTCACCGGTGCGAAGGACGTTCTCGAGCAGGATCCGGAGCGTGTACGGCAGGCGGGCGACGTCGAAGCGGGATTGCAGCGCGTCGAGCCGGTGGATCCCGTAGTCCTGCCCTCCGACGGTGAGGGTCGAGCGGGCGGAGAACGAATCGACGGCCATCGCCTCGAATCTATCGAACGAGGCGCCCCCGCTCGGGCTCAGCCGAGCCTGGGCTGGAGCTCGTTCCGCCAGAAGCGGAAGAAGCCCTCCTGGTCGGAGCCGACCTGGTGCAGGCAGATCTGGTCATAGCCGGCCTCCTCCCACGTGCGGGCGAGGGCGAGGATCGGCTCGGGGTCGGGACCGCACGGCACTCCCTCCGTTGCCATCTCGACCGTGACGCTCTCGGCGACCGCGTCGAAGTCGGAGGGCCGCGGCAGCTCCTGGTTCAGGGAGCCCTTCAGCCCGCTGTGCCGCCAGAGCTCGAAGACGGTCTGCTTCGCCTCCGCTTCGGACTCCGCCCAGCAGAGCCTGATCTGGCCGTAGCGAGGGCCGTCGCCGCCGGCTTCGCGGTAGCGGGCCACGATCTCCGCGTCCGGATCGACGGCGACGAGCGCGTCGCCGAGCCTGCCCGCGAGCTCCGCCGCAAGCGGCTTCGCCGCGGCGACGGCGATCGGGATGGGCTCGTCGGGGAGTGTGTAGAGCCGCGCATGGTCGACGGTGTAGTGCTTGCCCCGGTGGGTCTGCTCGCCGCCCTGCCAGAGGAGGCGGATCACCTCGATCGCCTCCTCGAACTGCTCGAGGCGCTCGTCCGGCGCGGGCCAGGGATCGCCGAGCACGTGCTCGTTCAGGTTCTCGCCCGTGCCGAGCCCGAGAAAGAAACGGCCCGGGAGCAGCGCCCCGCAGGTGGCGGCGGCGTGGGCGACGATTGCCGGGTGGGTGCGGATCGTGGGGCAGGTGACGCCGGTTCCGAGGCGGAGCTTCTCGGTCGAAGCGCCGATCGCCCCGATCAGGCTCCAGACGAAGCCGCTCTGACCCTGCCGGTCACTCCAGGGATGGAAGTGGTCGGAGATCATTGCGAGCTCGAAGCCCGATTTCTCGGCCGCCATCGCGTGGCGCACCAGGTCGAGCGGGGTGTGCTCCTCCGCCGAGAGCCAGTAGCCGAACGTCGTCACGCGGCGCTCGTTCCGCGACGCCGCGGATGCCAAACTCGGGGGCGGCTACGATGATCCTTGTGACCAGGCCCGACGCTCTCGAAGTTCTCCTGCACCGTGCCTTCCCCGACGCGGATCGCCTCTCCGTCGAGGATCGCACCGGTGGGGGCGATCATTTTCAGGTGACGGTGGAGAGCGGCAGTTTCGCCGGCCTCTCGCTCGTGGAGCAGCATCGCCTGGTCTACGACGCGCTCGCGGCTCCGCTCGCGGACGGGTCGATCCACGAGCTGCGGATCAAAACGACGAAAGGGACTCAGCCATGAGCACGCCCGATACGAACACCGAAGCCGGCACCGAGGTCCGTGAGCGGATCCAGGCGATCATCTCCACCGCGCCCGTGAGCCTCTTCATGAAGGGGACGCCGCAGCTCGTCATGTGCGGGAACTCCGACCGCGCGCTGCGCGCGCTGAAGGCGGTCGGCGCTCCGGTCACGACCGTGGACGTGCTTCCCGACCCGCAGATCCGCCGGGAGCTCTCTGCGATCTCGGGCTGGCCGACGATCCCCCAGGTCTTCGTCAAGGGCGAGCTGATCGGCGGAGCCGACATCGTCGACGAGCTCGCGGCGAGCGGCGAGCTGGAGCAGCGGCTGGATCAGGCGCTCGGACACGAGCGCGAGGCGCTCGTCAGCGTCGCCACCGTCCTCTAGCCCCGAGCCCGCTAGCTACAAGCCGGCGCAACACAGCCTTAACGGCCCTCTTAGGGCCTGTTAAGACCTCGGCGGTAGAACGTCAGTCGATGAACGCGCGCAGATCCATCCTCCGCGCCTCCGGGCTCGTCGCGGTCGCCACCCTGGGCGGCCTCGTCGCGCTCGGCGGCGTTGCGCTCACCGGCGGCCTCGGCGACGGCACGACCACGGTCGTGCGGACGTCCCCCGCTCCAGCGGCTGCGGCCCCGGCCGCCGCCGCCGGCGGTCGCCTCTCGATCAGCGACATCTACGACCGCGCCGCACCGGGCGTCGTTCAGATCACCTCGACCTCCAGCCCGCCCGCGGACGACCTCGGCACTCCCTCCCCGCCTTCCGGCTCGCAGCAGGCGCTGGGCTCGGGCTTCGTCCTCGACAAGGCGGGCCACATCGTCACGAACTACCACGTGATCGACGGCGCCGACACGATCGAGGTGAGTTTCTCGAACCAGGACACGTTGACCGCGAAGCTCGTGGGCAGCGACCCCTCCACCGATCTTGCAGTGCTCCGGGTGGAGACGAGCTCTCGCGGGCTGAGACCGCTCGAGCTCGGCGACTCGGACACCGTTCGCGTCGGCGACCCCGTGATCGCGATCGGCAACCCCTTCGGGCTCGACCGTACCGCTACTGCGGGAATCGTCAGCGCCCTGCAACGCCCGATCACCGCCCCGAACGGCTACACGATCGATCACGTGATCCAGACGGACGCGCCGATCAACAAGGGCAACTCCGGCGGTCCCCTCCTGAACGACCGCGGGAAGGTGATCGGCGTCAACTCCCAGATCTCCACCGGCGGCAGCGAGACGGGGAACGTCGGGATCGGCTTCGCGGTTCCCTCGAACACGGTCAAGGGGATCGCGGCCCAGCTGATCGACCTCGGCAGGGTCGACCGGGCCTTCATCGGGATCGGCGGCACGACGATCGAGCCCGAGCTGGCGCGCCAGTTCCGGCTCTCGGTCGACGCAGGCGTCCTCGTCGAGCGCGTCGGCAAGGCGACCCCCGCGGCGCGCGCCGGCCTCAGGGCCGGAACGAGCGATACCGTCGTCGCGGGTCAGAGCTACACGCTTGGAGGCGACGTGATCGTCGCGGTCGCCGGCAGGCGTGTCGCCTCGCTCGAAGGGCTGCGCGACGCGCTCTCGACGCGCAAGCCGGGCGACGTCGTCGAGCTCGAGATCTACCGCGGGAACGCGCAGCGGACCCTCGAGATCACGCTTGGACGCCAGCCCTCCTGATCCTCCTTCCTACCCACTAAATCGCATCTGCGGGAGCGAGCTAGGAGGCCCGCTCGAAGGCGTCGATCCCGTACGCGCGCAACTCGGCGTCGCAGAGCTGCCAGCCGCGCTCGATCAGGGCGCGCTTGGCTGCGTCCGTCCAGGGCCGCTGGCTGCGGAAGCCGGGATCCAGGCTCTCCATGCCCGCGGAGCCGTGCACAGTGACCCGCGTGATGCTGCGCGGCAGCCGCGTCGCGGCGAAGCGCGCCTCGAGCTCCCGGCCGACCCGGGAGCGCCGCGTCGGGCGAGCGTGTTCGAGCGCGAGCTCGAGGACGTCCGCTCGCAGCGCCTCCAGCTCGCGCCGAGATGCCTCTCGTTCGTTCGCCAGGCGCTCCTCGAGTGCGGTGTTGCTCTGGATCGTCACCCGCATCAGGCGCAGCAGCATGTCCCCGAGGTGTGCGGGCTCGTTGCGGCCCGACCTCTCTTCGGCCTCCTGGAGCTCGGCGATGAACGCCCGCACGGGTGGCACCGCGCGGAAGCGGCTGAGCCGCTCGCGCAGGCGCACGAGCTGCGCCACGCCCACCCGCGGATAGCGCGGAACGTAGCGGAAGGCGACGATCAATTCGGTCTCCTCCCGCTCGTAGGCGCGCCCGAGCGGGAAGTTGCGCACCCAGCCTCCGTCGGTGGCGATCCGGTCGCCGACGGGGCGCGGGAGGACGAGCGCGCTGATCGCGGCGGATGCCAGCACCGCCGCCCCCATCGTCTCCGGCGGGGTCGTCCACGACGAGTAGGCGAGCTCGTAGGAGCCGTCACCGGTGTCGTCGTCGGTCACGTCCGTCGCGAAGACCACGAGTTCGATCGGCGAGTCGGCCAGCGAGCGCGCCAGCGCGGCCGGATCGCCGACCCGCTCGGCGATCGTCCGCGGCAGCTCGTACGCGTGAAGGCCGTTCAGAGGGAGACGCCAGAGCCGCTGCGGTCGGAAGGTGTCCTCGGGCTGCAGCCCGAGGAGGAAGGTTTCGAGCTCGTCGATCCGATCGAGGGCGGCCATCGTCCCCGAGAGCGCGCCGGCGGACGTGCCGTAGACGCAGCCGATCCGGGGCCAGAGCGTGCTCTCGCGGAGCCGCTGCAGGAATCCGACCTCGAGGAGGACTCCGTTCATGCCGCCGCCCGAGAGCACGACCGCCACATCGCGCCGCTCGCCCATGAACCCATTGTGGGCCGAGGGTCGATCGCCTTCAAGGCTAGGCTTGAGCGATGGAGGCGCAGCGACCGCACCAGGGCGACCTGGTCCTCGAGGACGAGCTGCTCGACGAGGACGAGGAGCTCTGGGCCGGCGCCGACGACGCCGACTACACCGGTTGGTTCTGCGTCCGCACCGACCCCTTTCCATGCCCGGCGGTCGGCTGCACCTTCGTCGCCGACTTCATGACCGCCGCCCACCTCGTGCTCGTCTGGGAGGAGCGCGACGACCCGAACCTGCTCTGGCACGCTCAGCGCGCGATGGAGGTGGGGCGCAACCCGCGCGTCGTCCCGTACGAGCGCGGCTTCGGGGCGAGCGCGTCGTACTACGCCTGGGAGGCGGCCGGCCGCCCCGTCCATGGCATCAGGGGAAAGTAGCTTCGGGCGGAGCCTGACCGTCGGGGTCGAGGAGGAGCTGATGCTGCTCGATCCGGAAACGTACGCACTCGCCCCCGGGGTCGAGCGGCTGCTCGGGCCGCCGGGGCTAAAGACCGAGCTCTTCTCCTGTCTCGTCGAGACGAACACTCCGGTCTGCGAGACCGTGCCGGAGGCACTCGAGGAGCTCGTGCGTCTGCGCGGGATCCTCCGGGAGGCGGCCGGGCGGGAACGCCTCCTCGTCGCTGCGACGGGAAGCCACCCTTTCTCGGCTCCCGAGGAGCAGCAGATCGTGCCGGAGGCGCGGTATCTCGAGTTGCTCGCGGAGCGGCCGGCGGCGCGGCGCCAGCTCGTCTGCGGCCTGCACGTGCACGTGGGGATGGAGAGCTTCGAGCGCTGCCTCGACACGCTCGAATACGTCCTGCCCTGGCTCCCGGCGGTGCTGGCCGTCTCGCTCAACTCCCCGTACTTCGCCGGCGAGGACACGGGTCTCCTCTCTGCCAGAGCCGGCCGGCTGCTCGAGCTGCCGCGCGCGGGGCCGCCGCCGCTTCTCGGTCGCGGCGAGGGCTGGGCCGAGGCGGTCGAGCGGGCCGGCGGCGACTACACGAGGATCTGGTGGGACGTCCGACCCCATCCGCGGCTCGGCACCCTGGAGGTGCGGATCGCCGACCAGCCGACGAGCGTCCGCCGCTCGGCGGCGATCGCAGCGCTCGTCCAGGCGCTCTGCGCATCCCTGGATCCGGTCGCAGCCGGCGCGGCGGAGGAGCCGGCCAGCCGTCGTGCATTCGCCGCGGCGCGCGCCGACGCCGCATCCGGCCGTGCTCGAGTCGACGAGCTGCTCGCGCTCGTCGAGCCTGCGGCGCGGAGGCTCGGCACCCGGGAGCTCGTCGACCTGCTGCAAACCCCTCCCGAGGCGCATCGGCAGCTCGAGGTCGGGAGCCGCGAGGGGCTCGTGGCGGTCGCTGCCGATCTGGTCACGCGATCAGGCTGAGTAGGCTCCGCGGGGTGCTCCGCTCGGCCCTCTACGTGCTCGGGCTCGCGTGGCGGCGGCTCGGCCGCGGCACGGGAGCGACCGCGCTCGTCGTGCTCGGGATCGCGCTCGGGGCAGCCGTGGTCGTCGGCGTCCGCGCGGGAACGACGGTCGCACAGGATCGCGCCGTCGCTCAGGCGGTCGAGCGGATCCCGGAGGGCTCGCGCTCGGTGCGGGCGGTGTGGTTCGGCGTGCCAGGGCAGTCCGACGATCCTCAGCCGGCGCTCGCTGCACGTGCTCGGGACGCCTTGCAGCGAGCAGGGGCGCCGCGGGCTCACTCACTCGTCCTCTTTCGCGAGACGACGATCGCGGGCACATTCGCCGGGCTGGGCGGGGTCGAGGGCCTGGGGCGCTGGCTCGAGCTCCGCTCCGGCAGGCTGCCGCGCGCCTGTCGTCCCCAACGCTGCGAGGTCGTGCGGCTCCGCGGCGACGGACGTCTGCCGACGCCGCCCGGACTGCGGCTGATCGAGGTGGGCCAGGCGGCGCTGGCGTCGAGCGTACTCTTCGGCGACTTCCTGGCGCCGACCGACAACGCCCTCGCCGACGCCGAGGTGAGCCCGGCCGTCGCGGCCGCCGCCGGCTATCACCGCCCCGCTCCGCCGCCTCTCTTCCTTGCAGAAGGAGTGGCAGCCCTCGCCGAGGCTCCCGCGCTCGCCCGGCTCTATCGCAGCTATGCCTGGGTCGCCCCGCTGGAAGCCGGGAAGCCGCGGTTGTGGGAGATAGACGGCCTCGCGGCAGGAGTCGCGCGCGCTCGCTCGACCCTGCAGGCGCGGACGACCTCGTTCGACCTGATCGCCCCCGTCGAGGAGTTGCGGTCGGTGCAGACCGAGAGCCGCCGCGCGGGGCACCGGCTCGCGCTCGTCGGGGGCGAGGCGGCGGCGCTTCTCTTCGCCTTCGCGATCCTCGCGGCGATGACGTTGCGCCGCGACCTGGGGGCGGCGCGCCGGCGACTCGCCTGGTTCGGGGCGCGTGGCTGGCAGCTCGCGCTGCTGACGCTGGTCGAGACCGGCGCGATCGCTCTCGCCGGAACGGCTCTGGGGTTCGCGCTCGGGCTCGCGGGTGGAGCGTTCGTCGCAGAGCGGGCGGGCGCACCCGTCGGCGACGTGCTTGCGCAGAGCGTCCTCTCGGGAACGGGATTGCTGCTCGCCGGCGTCGTGGCGGCCTGCGCGACCGCGGTACTTGCCGTGACCGTGACCTCGAGGTCGCCCCGCCTCGGTCGGGCGCCGATCTCGCTGCTCGACCTCGCCGCGCTCGCAGTTGTGCTTCTCGTCGCCCTCGCGCTCAGTCGGGGCGACAGAGGGGGAGACCTCGTTCTCCTTCTGCCGGCCCTCGTCACCTTTGCGGCGGCGACGGCGGCGGCGAGGCTCCTGCGCCCGGCCTTGCGTGGCGCCGAGCGGCTTTCCCGTGGACGCTCGCTGGGGCTACGCCTCGCGCTGCTCTCCCTAACCCGCAACCCCGGCTACACCGTCGCGGCAACGTCGTTCCTCGTCGTCAGCTTCGGCCTCGCGCTCTTTGCCGAGACGTACCGGGCGACGCTTGAGCGGAGCGAGCGCGACGGCGCCGCCTTCGCCGTGCCGCGCGATTTCGTCGTGCGAGAAGACGTGCGCCGGCTGATTCCGGTACTCGATGCGGCGCCCTTCGCCCGGCTTCGCGAGCTCGGGCCCGGTGCACAGGTGGATCCGGTCCTGCGGCTGACGGGGGGAGTCGGTCGGCTCGAGGGCGAGTCGGGAATCACGTTGCTCGGTCTGCCACCCGCAGCGCTCCGGAAGCTGCGGGGCTGGCGCTCCGATTTCGGCGCGAGTGGCCCGGAAGAGCTCGGTGCAGCGATCGACGCGCCAGACGGTGGGAATGGGAGTCGTCTCGGGAGCGACGTGCGCGAGCTAGTCTTCCGAACGAGCGGTGGCGAGGTGAAGCTCTCAGCCGAGCTGCGCACCACGCGAGGCAGTTTCCTGCGCGTCGACCTGGGCTCGACGGGCGCCGGCACGTTGCGTGCGGCACTTCCCCGGGAGGCACGCGGCGGCTCCCTCGTCGGGCTCGCGATCGAACCGGTGACGCGGCTGCAGGAGCGTGGAGCCGACGCCGGGCAGGCGGCTCAGGGCAGCTTCGTGCTGCTGGAGCCGGAGCTCGAAGGCTGGTTCGGGGTCGGCGGCGCGAGACTGGAGGACGGCCTCGTCACGTTCACACTCACGAACCAGGTTGCGGCTCGGCTGCGACCGCGCGTTCCGAGCGACGGCGAGCCGGTGCCGGTGCTCGCGACCCCACGCCTCGCGGCCGCGGCGGACGCAGATGGGCTGCTGCCGCTCCAGATCGCGGGCGAGCGCGTCACCGTCCGCGTGGCTCGGCGGATCTCGCGCTTCCCGGGCGTGCGCGGGCAGGCGGTGGTCGGCGACGTCGGCGCTCTGCTCTCGCTGTTGAACGCCGAGCGCCCGGGAGCAGCCCGCGTCAACGAGCTCTGGGTCGGAGCGGCCGACGACGGTGTCGCCGCTCGCGTTGCAGGCGAGCTCCAGAACAGGCCGTTCGACGTGCTCGAGGTCGTCTCGCGGCGCGCGCTCGAGGCCGAGGCGCGAGAGGATCCGATCGCGCGCGGGACGCTTCTGGCGCTCGCTGTCGCCGCGCTCGTTGCGCTCGGGCTCGCCCTGGTCGGGATCCTGCTGACGGTGCTCAGGGATCTCCGTGACGAGCGCGGCGAGCTCTTCGATCTCGAAGCGGAGGGTGCCGCGCCCCGGCTGCTGCGGCGGATCGTGCGGCTGCGGGCTCTCACCGTGGCTCTCGCCGGCCTCTTCGCCGGGGCGCTCACCGGCCTCGCTCTGGGCGCGGTCGTCACCGACCTCGTCGCCCTCACCGCGCGCGGGAACGAGGCCGAGCCGCCGCTTCGGCTCGAGGTCGACTGGGCGATCGTGGGTGCAGCAGTGGCCGCGTACGCACTCGCGGCCGGCGCGCTCGTGGCGGCCGCGACGCGCGGTGCCTTCCCCGGCGACGGTGCTCCCGGGCGCGCGGAAGTGGTCGAATGACCGCACTCGTCGAGGTGCGCGACGTCTTCCGAGTCCACCCGAGCGCCGATGGCGGGGTCGCGGCGCTGCAGGGCCTGACCTTGAGCGTGCGAGAGGGCGAGGTATGCGTCGTCCTCGGCCCGAGCGGCTCCGGCAAGTCGACGCTCGTACGAATCGTGGCGGGCTTCGAGCGGCCCTCGGCAGGCTCCGTCCGCGTCGCGGGGCTCGACGTCGCCGCGCTCTCGGCGGCCCGGGCCGCGCGCTACCGGTCGGAGCTGCTCGGCTACGCCGAGCAGCACTACTGGCGGGCGCTCGCCGGCGAGCTGACGGCATGTGAGCTCGTGGGAGTGCAGCTTGGACTCGCCGGCGTGCCGGCACCGATACGCGAAACGCGCGCAGGAACGTTGCTGGAGCGCGTCGGGCTCGGCGGCCGGCGCGATGCACGGCCGCACGAGCTCTCGGGCGGAGAGCAGCAGCGGGTCGCCCTCTGCGCCGCGCTCGCCCACCGGCCGCGACTCCTCGTCGCGGACGAGCCGACCGGAGAGCTCGATGCGGCGACGGCGCGGGGCGTGCTCGAGCTCGTCGCCGAGCTAATCCGCGAGCACGGGACGACCGCGCTCATCGTCAGCCACGACCCGGCGACGGTCGACCACGCCGATCGTGTCGTCCACGTCCGCGACGGGCGCGTCAGCGACGAGCGCCTCGCTCGCACGGGCGGAGACGACGCCGTCGTCGTCGGCCGTGGCGGCTGGCTGCGGCTGCCGGAGGAGCTCCTCCGCTCGGCCGGAATCGGCGATCGCGCCACGGTCCGCCTGGACACCCGCGGCCTCGTCGTGGCGGCTCCTGTTGACGAACAGGGTCGTGTCCAGTCGCCACGAGCGTGGGCCGATCCCCACGACCGAGCCGCTCGGGCGCCGCGGAGTGGGCACGGATCACAGGTCTTGCTCGAGGCGCGCGGGCTCACCCGCAGCTTCGGCGAGACGACGCCTGTCGACGGGCTGACCGCGTCCTTCGCGGCCGGGCGGCTCTATGCGATCGTCGGGCCGTCGGGCTCCGGGAAGACGACGCTGCTCCACCTGCTCGCCGGACTCGACCTTCCCGACGCCGGAGAGGTCGTGCTGGACGATGTTTCTCTGAGCTCCCTCGACCGGGGCGGTCGCGCCGAGCTGCGCCGTTCGAGCCTCGCATTCATCGGCCAGACGGCCGGCCTCGTGCCCTTCCTCGGCGCGCGCGAGAACATCGAGGTCTCGCTCGCCCTCCGCGGGGTCGACCCCGTGGACGCCAGGGCGCGCGCGGTGGAGGCGCTCGTCGCGGTCGACCTGGCCGAGCACGGCGAGCGCCCAGTCGCCGAGCTCTCGGCCGGCCAGCGAGAGCGGGCTGCGATCGCCCGCGCCGTTGCCGCGCACCCGCGAGCGATTGTCGCCGACGAGCCGACCGCACGGCTGGACGGCGCCAACGCGCTCGCGGTTGGCCTGCTCTTCCTGGAGCTGGCGCGCGCAAGGGGCGCCGTCGTCATCTGCGCAACCCACGATCCACTCCTGATCGAGCAGGCCGACGAGGTCCTCTCGCTAGGCTGATCTCGCGCGACGACCTGCAGGGACCGCCCTGCGCCCAGGACGAGTCGAATCGAGGTTTCGATGGCGACCCAGACCGAGACGATCCACGTGAGCGGTGTCCGCTGCGAGCGCTGCGTCGGTCGGCTTGCGGGCGCGATTCGCGACCATGAGGGCCTCGAAGCTGCGAACGCGAACCTGCTGGGCCAGGTCGTGCTCTCGTGGAACGACGAGACGACTTCACGCGAGGATCTGGTCGGTGCGCTCGCGAAGGCCGGCTTCCGCGAGCTCCCCGCCGGCTAGCTCCCTGCCCTCTGGCCCGGCTCGGCGCTAGCGGCCGTCGAGGTTCCGATCGCCCAGCAGACCGGGCGATTCCGGGTGATCGCTCGGCCCCTCGCCCCGGCCCTGGCTCTGCTGGATCCGCGCGCGCTCGGCCGACGCCGTCTCCACACCGGTGCGCTGCTCCTGCGTCTCCGCCGTCCGCGCCGGCTCGTCGGGGTCGAGGGAGCCGTCGCCTAGGGTGCCGGGAGCGGCCTCGCCCGAGGCGAGGCCGTAGTGCTCGGCCACCGCCCGCTCGTCGACGCCGTCGTCCCCGACCTCGGGGGCCGCTGCCAGCACATCCTTCGAGACGGTCGTGCGCACGACCCGCTCGCCCTCGTCGATCGTGACGAAGATCTCCGGCAACGCGCGCCGGTGCTTGAAGATGGCGCCCTGCTCCACGATCACGTTGCTTCCCTGCTTCCCGACGACCGTCCCGGCCCGCTCGTCGTCGAAGGTGAGAACGTCGTAACCCTTCATCGGCCTCCTCTCGATTAGGGGCGTCCTACCCGCTCGCCCGCTGCATCAACCGGAGGCGCGACCGGGAATAGCTCGGGCCGAGCGCTCGTTTAAACCCGCTCAGATCCGATTGCTAGGGTGGCCCGGTGAGCGAGACCGAGGCAGCCGGTGCGCGGCGAATCGCAGCCGAGGCCCGGGGGCGGGTCCGGTTCGAGGAGGAAGCGCTCGAGCTCGCCGATCAGGTCTACCGGGTGGCGCGCCGACTCGTCGGGACGCGCGAGGAGGCCGAGGAGCTCGTGCAGGAAACCTACGTCAGGGCGTTCCGGAGCTGGAGCTCGTACACGCCCGGCACCAACATGCGAGCCTGGCTGCTGCGGATCCTGACGAACCTGAACCTCGACCGAGGCCGCAAGATCCAGCGCACGCCCGACCTGCAGCCGCTCGAGGAGGGCGACTACTTCCTGGCCAACAAGCTGGCCGCTGCCGAGGGCGAGCAGGCGCTCGACCAGGAGCGCGTCGTCGAGAAGCTCTCGCAGGACAACGTCGTCGAAGCGCTCTCCGAGGTGCCCCACGACTTCCGCGACGTGGTCGTCCTCGTCGACATCGGCGAGTTCAGCTACGCGGATGCGGCGCAGATCCTCGACGTCCCGATCGGAACCGTGATGTCGCGGCTGCACCGGGGCAGGCGTATCCTGAAGCAAAAGCTCGCGGAAGAGTCCCTCACTTGATCGAGACGACCCCATGACCGATCACGACCCTGGCTGCGAGAAGTGCGAGGAGCTGCTGCAGGGCTACCTCGACCGCGACCTGGCTCCTGCGGAGGTCGTGGTCGCCGAGGGCCATCTCGACGGCTGCGACTACTGTCGGCGGCGCTACCGCTTCGAGGAGCGCCTGCGGCGATACATTCGGATCTCGGCGAGCGAGCGAATCCCGGCGGGGCTGAGGCAGAAGCTCGCCGAGCTGCGCGACCAGAGCCCGGCCCTCTAGCCCGGCCTGAGCCTCTCCGGGAGCTCCGCGAGGTGATCGACGTCACCGGGCGAGCCGAGGTCGTCGCAGGGGACGAGCAGCGGCGCGCGCGCCCGTAGCCCCTCGTCCGGGATGTCGTTCCAGGCCGTGCGCGCCAGGAGGAGCGGGTGGCCGCGGACTCCGTCGTAGCTTGCGGCCACGAGCGGCGAGGGGCCCGCGAGCCAGGCCGCGACGACCCGCTCGATCGAGGCCGGCGCGAGCTCGGGCCCGTCCGCGAGAACCACGATCGCCGCTTCGACGTCCGCGGGTAGCGCTTCGAGTCCGCAGCGCAGCGACGCGCCCGGGCCGCGCTCCCACTCGCGGCAGCGGACGGCCGGCGCATCCGGCTCGAGCTCGTAGGCACCGAGGACGACGACGATCTCGTCGATCCCGGCTGCGCGGACTCGCTCGAGCACCGCGGGCAGGAGGAGCGCCTGCTTCGGCGAGCCGAAGCGGGAGGCTGCGCCGGCGGCGAGCACGACCGCCGCGAGTACGGGCACCTAGCTCTCCTCGACCGTGACCTTCTCGATCACGACCGGGATCGACGGAGGCCCGTCGCCGACACCGAGCGCGTCGATCTTCAGGACGGTCGCGAGCCCGGCAGTAACCCTGCCCACGATCGCGTACTCCGCCGGCAGCCCGGCGTCCGGTCCGGTGACGACGAAGAACTGGCTGCCGGAGGTTCCGGGCGGCTCGGCGCCGGACTTCGCCATCGCGACGACTCCCTGTGTGTACGCCGAGCCCTCACGAGGGACGTCGAGCGTCTTGTACCCGGGCCCGCCCGTGCCTGTCCCGGTCGGGTCGCCGCCCTGGATCACGAAGCCGGGCACGACGCGGTGGAAGACGACCTGGTCGAAGAACCCGCTCTTTGCGAGCGCGACGAGCGACGCGGCCGCGTTCGGCCCCTGCTCGAGGTCGAGCGTGACGGTGAACGAGCCACAGCTCGTCTCGAAGCGCAGGCGGTACGTCGTTGCGGCGTCGAGCTCGTCGGTGGGGGCATCGGCACCCCCGTCCGGTTTGGCGGAGGGCGCTTCGGGGCTCTCGCAGTCCTGGCTCCCGGGCGCCGTCGAGGCCGACGTCGAAGCCGCCTGCGTCTCCGTCGTCGCAGTCCCGGTTGACGCAGCCTCGGTCGTCGGCGCGCCGGTCGTGGAAAAGCTCTCGACCTCGTCGTCGCTTCCGCCGCAGGCCGCGATCGTCAGGACGAGCGCCGGCAGAAGCACGAGGCGAATCGGCTGCATCCCGGCGAGCTTATGCACTAGAGCCCGTCCAGAGCCCGCTCGACGAGCGTGCGCGCGATCTCGACCTTGTACTCGGTGCCCGGAAGCGGCGTCGCGTGTTCCAGCTCCTCGGGTGAGGCGAGCAACCAGGGCACCGGCGCGACGCCGGCGAGCGCGATTCGAGTTTCCCCACCGACATGGGCGGCGGCGACACCGACGAGCGCGAACGCCCAGCGCCGGCGATCCATTGCCTTCAGGTAAACGCTCGAATCGGCGGCGGGCACGTCGACTTCGAGGATCAGCTCGCCCGGCTCCAGAGAGGTGAGGCGCCGGTCGGCATCGGTCGGGAGCCGGTAGAGGTCAGCGAGCGGGAGCTCCCGCCGGTCGGTTCGGATCACCGTATTCAGCGCAAGGAGTGCGGCGGCGGGATCGGACGGATGCGCGGAGGCGCAGCGATCGTTGCCGAAGATCGCGTGCTCGCGGTGCTGGCCCTCCTTCGCGTGGCACGTCTCGCCGCCGTGCAGGTAGCAGGGGAACTTCAGCCGCCAGTACCAGCAGCGCGTCGCCTGGAGGAGATTGCCCCCGATCGTCCCCATCGCCCGAAGCTGCGGCGAGGCGGCCAGCCTGCAGGCCTCGCGCAGGACAGCCGGGACATCCGGGTCGGCCTCCAGTACGGAGAGTGTCGTGCCGGCCCCGATCGTGCGGCCGGAGATGCCGGTGGGCACCGCGCCGCGCAGCTCGACGAGCGTCTCGGCCTCGACGATCCGGTCGCGGAGGAGCGGCACGAGATCGGTGCCGCCGGCGAGCGCGACGGCGCCGTTCCCCGTCCCCCCGGGAGCGAGCGCCGCCGCCGCCTCCTCCACCGACTCAGGCCGAAGGAGCTGCAACCTTCTCCTTGCGCCGGGCGGCCGAGAGCGCGCGCAGCATCTCGGCTCTGTCGATCGGGAGCGAGCGGACGTCGGCGCCCGTCGCATCGCGGATCGCGTTCGCGATCGCCGCGGCGGTGGGGATGATCGGTGGCTCGCCGAGGCCCTTCGAGCCAAGATTGGTCAGATGCGAGTCCGGCTCGTCCACGAACTCGCAGACGATCTCGGGCACGTCCGCGATCGTCGGGAGCTTGTAGGCGTCGAGCGTCTGGGTCAGCACCGTTCCCGTCTTCGGGTCGAGCAGCCGGTGCTCCGAGAGCGTGTGGCCGAGCGCCTGCACGATCCCGCCCTCGACCTGGCTACGGGCGCCGAGCGGGTTGACGATCCTGCCGACGTCGTGGATCGCGGCGATGCGGCCGACGCGCACCTCGCCGGTACCGACGTCGACTGCGACCTCGGCGACCTGGACGCCGAAGGTGAGCACGCGCATCCCGGTCGGATTCGGGCCGCGAGCGCCCGTGCCGAGGATCTGCGCGTCCTCGAGCAGTCCGAGCAGGCTCTCGAGCGGCCACGAGCCGCCGTCCGAGCAGACGATCTGGCCGCCCTTCAGCGAGAGCGTGCGCTGTTCCTTCTGCCAGCGTTGAGCGGCGAGCTCGACGATCTGCCGGCCCGCGTCGCCGGCGGCCGAGCGGACGGCTGGGCCCATCGAGGGGATCGTCGAGGAGCCGGCCGAGATCGACGCGAACGGCCCGCGGGCCGAGTCTCCGAGCTCGACCCGCACCTGCTCCAGGGGCACGCCGAGCTCCTCCGCGGCGATCTGGGCCATCGCCGTGCGCGAACCGGTTCCGATGTCCTGCATCGCCGTGACCACGGTCACGCTCGCGTCGGAGCCGACCCGGACCCACGCATACGAGGGCGGGCCGCCGCCGCCGTACCAGATCTGGCTCGCGAGACCGACCCCGTGCTTCCATGTCGCGTCGGAGCGCGCCCGCACCTCCTCGCGCCGCTCCCAGTGAGGCTGCGCACGCCGATAGCACTCCATCAGGCTCTTCGAGGAGAAGGGCCGCCCGTCGAGCACGTCGAGGTTCGCGTGGTTCTGTCGCCGGAGCTCGAGCGGGTCGAGGCCGAGCTTGGCGCCGAGCTCGTCGAGCAGGCACTCGAGTCCGAAGGTTCCCTCGACGAAGCCGGGCGCGCGGAACGCGGCCATCGGCCCGGAATTCAGCTTTGCCCCGTGCAGCGTCGTCGCAACGTTGTCGACCGCATAGAGCATCTTCATCGGTCCGTCGGTGCCGGCGACCCAACCGCTCCAGCCGACGGCGTTCACGAACTCGCCGCCCAGGCCGACGATCGTCCCGTCGGTGCGGGCGCCAACGCGGAGCCGCTGGATCGTCGCGTTGCGGTTGCCCGCGGCGAGGTTCTCCTCGCGCCGCGTCAGCGCACAGCGGACGGGGCGGCCGGTGCGGCGGGCGAGCTCGGCGGCGATCAGGCTGTACTCACCGGCACCGTTCTTGGCGCCGAAACCCCCGCCCATGAACTCGCAGACCACCCGCACGTCGTCCGGGCGGAGGCCGAGCTTCTCGGCGATCTCGTCGCGGACGCCCCAGATGTACTGCGTCGAGATGTGGACGACGAGCGTCTCGCCCTCCCAGTGGCAGACCGCCTGGTGCGTCTCGAGCGAGTTGTGCAAGACCGACTGCGTGCGGTACTCGGCCTCGACCACGACGTCCGCACCGGCCAGCGCGCCCTCGAGGTCGCCCCGCTCGTAGCGGTCCGGCTCCGAGACCAGCTGGTTACGGGCGACCGCCTCGTCCGGGTCGAGCAGCGGCTCGGCCTCGTCCCATTCGACCGCGATCGCCTCGACCGCCGCACGTGCCTGCTCGATCGTGTCGGCGGCGACCGCAGCCACCGCTGCGCCCGGGAAGCCGGCCTCGGCCCCGAGGAAGTCGACGTCGTCGAAGGAGATGGCCGCGTGCACACCCTGGCTCGCGAGCGCGGGCCCGACATCCACCGACCGGGCGGTGGCGCGAGCGAGGGGGCTGCGCAGGACTGCGGCGTGGAGCATCCCGGGGAGGCGGACGTCGGCCGTATAGCGCGCTTCGCCGCGGGCGCGCTGGAGGCCGTCCTGGCGCGTTGCCGGTCGGCCGACGACCTCGAGCGGCCCCGCCGGCCACTGGTCGAGCGCGTCCTCCTCGACCACGGTCCAGACCTCCTCGTAGCGGCCCTCGACCTCCTTCTCGGTGCGGATCAGTCTCGCCACGTGGCGATCGCCTCCTCGATGTTCGAATACGCGCCGCAGCGACAGAGGTTGCCGGCCATACGGTGCCTGATCTCCTCGCGGGTCGGCTCGGGGTTCCAGGCGACGAGCGCCGCCGCCGAGACGATCTGCCCCGGGGTACAGAAGCCGCACTGGAGCCCGTCGGCCCGCACGAAGGCGTGGACGAGAGGGTGCTCGCGTAGGCCCTCGATCGTCGTCACCTCGCGGGCGCCGACGGTGTGCGCGAGCGTGATGCACGAGAGGACGGGGACGCCGTCGAGCTGGACGGTGCAGGCGCCGCAGTGGCCCTCGTCGCAGGCGACCTTCGTGCCGGTCAGGCCGAGATCGTCGCGGAGGACGTCCGCCAGGGAGCGGCCGACCGTCGCCTCGACCTCATACCGGTGACCGTTGACGACGAGCTCGAACGCGCTACCCGGCAGCGGAGGTCACCGCCAGGACATTCGCGAGATGGAGCAGTCGAAAGGCGGTTCGGGCGGTGCGGGCCACATCGGCGTCCTCGGCCTCTGGCAGCACGCGCCAGAGGTCGCGCGCGACGAGCAGCAGCTCGCGGATCTGGTCGGTCGCCTCGCGGTGGCCGTTCGAGCGCTCGTCGCAGGCGTTCAGCGCCAGGCCGAGCACGCCGATTGTGTCGGCCTGGCGCGTCCAGAGCAGCGGAGTCGCCATCGAGAGGTACTGGTGGATTCGCGCGAACGTGATCGGAGTCGAGATGTCGGCGGGGCCGCGTGGCGCCGACAGCGGGAGCCCCGGCTCGGCATTGGCGATCCTCGTGGCGCTGCCCCCCAGCATGGCGCGCAGCTGCCGGTCGTCGAGGCCGGCCATGCCTGCGGTTCGGAGCGCGATCAAGAGCGACGCCGGCTGCTGGCCGTACGGATAGTCGGAGGCGTAGAGCACCTGCTCGGGCGCGACGAGCCGGTAGAGGTCGAGGATGTCGAGGGCGCTCCAGACGGACGTGTCGAAGAAGACACCGGGCCGGCCGGAGAAGTGGCGCGCGAGCGCGGCGAGGTCGGCGATCCCGGCGTGCGCGACGATCAGTTGCGGCTCGTAGGCGTCCATCAGCCGCGCGAGCGCGTCGGCGATCGGCGGCAGGCCGCGGCCGCCGTGAATCAGGATCGGCACCTGCCGCGCCCCTGCCAGCTCGAAGACGGGCGCCAGCCTCTCGTCGTCGAGCAGGAACTTCTGCGCTCGGGGGTGCAGCTTGATCCCACGCGCGCCGAGGTCGAGGCAGCGGGTCGCCTCCTGGATCGGGTCCTCGGCGAGGTCGAGGCGGACGAAGGGAACGAGGGCGTCGCCCGATCGCTCCGCGAACTCGAGCGTGCGGTCGTTCGGGGCCCGGAAGGCGGGATGGCGGTCGGGCTCGTCGAGGCAGAACATGAACGAGCGCGAGATCCCGGCACGCTCCTGAATCCGCAGCAGATCGTCCAGGTCACCCGTCATCCCGTCGATGTCGGTGCCGAGGTGGGTGTGCGCGTCGAAGATCTCGATGCCGTCGGGCAGCTCTGCGCGTACGACCGCCGCGAAGTCCTCGACGAGCGCCTGGGCACGGATGCGAACGTCGTCCATCAGGCTCTGAGTCTACGGACAGAGGCCCGGGGAAAAGCTATTCCAGAATTGTTGTTGTCGAACATGCCTTCGCGGGTCGAGCACGGCTAGGCGGCGAGCGCCCCGACCTTGGCGCGCAGGTAGGCGAGGTACGGCTGCGGGTCGATCGCCGTCTCTCCGATCGCCCGCTCGAGCGTCTCGAGCGGCGTGAACTTGCGGCCGTGGCGGTAGAGCCGGTCGCGGAGCCAGCCGTAGAGCTCGCGGAACTCCCCGGCCTCGATCTGCGAATCCAGGTCGGGGATCGCGCGCTCGACGTGCTGCCAGATCTGAACCGAGATCGCGTTCCCGAGGGCGTAGGTCGGGAAGTAGCCGTACGCGGCACGCGACCAGTGCACGTCCTGGAGGACGCCGTGCGCGTCGTCGGGCACGCTGACGCCGAGCAGATCCTGCATCCGCGCGTTCCACGCCTCCGGCAGCTCCTCCAGAGCGAGCGAGCGGTCCACGAGCTGCTGCTCGAGCTCGAAGCGGAGGATGATGTGCAGCGAATAGGTGACCTCGTCCGCGTCGACGCGGATCAGCCCGGGCGCGATCCGGTTGACGCCCCGGTGGAAGGTCTCGAGATCGACGCTGCCGAGCGCCGGCAAGCGCTGCTGCAGCTCGGGGAGGAACCGCCGCCAGAAGGGGAGTGAGCGGCCGACGAGGTTCTCCCACGTCCTGCTCTGCGACTCGCCGAGCCCGAGCGAGGCACTGCCCGCGAGCGGCGTCCGGTCGAGCGAGGGATCGCAGCCCTGGTAGGTGAGACCGTGGCCGCCCTCGTGCATCGCCGCCCAGATCGCCCGCAGGTTGTCCGGCCGGTAGCGCGTCGTCATCCGGATGTCCGTGCGCGAGAACGAGGTCGCAAACGGATGCACGGTCGGGTCGAGCCGCCACGCGTCCTCCTCGAAGCCGAACCGCGTCAGCACCTCCTCGAGGAACGCTTGCTGGACGACGACCGGGTAGTCGCCGTCGAGAAACGAGTCGTCGGCCGGGTCGCCCGCCTCGCGCACGATCGCGGTCAACTCCGGCCGGAGCACGTCGAAGACCGACTGCACTTCGACGGTCTTCATCCCCGGCTCGTACTCGTCGAGGAAGGCGTCGTACGGGGAATCGCCCGCCTCCTGGAACTCGGCCCAGCGGAGCGCGATCTCGTGGACACGACGGAACGCAGGCAGGAAGATCCGAAAATCGGAAGCCGCACGCGCCTCCAGCCAGGCCGCCTGCGCTTTCGAGCCTTCCCGCAGCCACGCAGCCGCCAGCTCGGTGGGGACGCGGCGCGCCTTGTCCCAGTCGCGGCGGACCACTCGGAGCAGGCTCGCGTCGTCCGAGTCGTAGTCGAGCTCCGCGGCGAGTGGCTCGGCGCGATCGAGCAGCCGCCCGAGCTCGTCGTCGATGAAGCGCTCGTGCACGATTCCGCCGAGCGTCGCGAGCGCCTCCGCCCGCGCCGGGCCGCCCTTCGCCGGCATCGTCGTCCGTTGATCCCAGTTCAGCACGCCCAGCGCCTGCTCGAGATCGTGGATCTCGGCCAGGCGCTGCTTCAGCTCCCTCAGGGCACCGTTCATCGCCGCCAACGTAGCCGTTAGGATCGGCTCCGATGAGCGACGTCCTGATCATCGGCGACTCGGTGCGCTCGCCGGAGCTGCGCCACGAGGTGCCGCTCGCGATCGGCGACCCGTTCCTCTACGCCGAGGTCGACGGGCGCCGGCACGTCGCAGTCAGCGCCCTCGAGCTGAGTCGGGTCGAGGAACTCGGAGACGAGCTCGAGGTTCATCCGCTCGAAGAGTTCGACTGGGACGCGCTGATCGCGAAAGGGCTCCCCTCGCACGAGCTCTGGAGTGCCCTCTGGGTCAGCGCAGCCCGCAAGCTCGGGCTCCGCGAGGCCGTCGTACCCCTCACCCTCCCGCTCGGCCACGCCGAGTCGCTCCGCGCGGCAGGGATCGAGCTGCGCGTCGACCAGCCGTTCTTCGACGACCGGCGCCGGGTCAAGAACGAGACCGAGCTCGAGGGGATCCGGCGAGCCTGCCGCGCGGTCGAGGCCGGGATGGCACGGGCGGTCGAGCTGCTCCGCGGCGGAGACCGATCGAACGGAGGCATGACGGTCGAGGGCGAGCCGCTCACCTGCGAGCGGATCAAAGTCGAGCTGGAGCGCATCTTCGGCGAGCACGGAGCCGTGGGCGACGATCTGATCGTCTCGCACGGAGCCCAGACGGCGGTCGGCCACGACCCCGGCTCGGGCCAGATAGCCGCGAGCGACGTCGTCCTCTTCGACCTCTTCCCGCGCGATCGCGAGAGCGGCTGCTATACGGATTTTACCCGTACGGTCACGGTCGGCGAGACGCCGGACGAGATCCGGGAGTACCACCGGCTCGCCAGGGAGGCGCTCGACGTCGCGCTCGCAGCGGTGCGGCCCGGCGTCGAGGGCACCGAGATCCACCGGCAGGTCTGCGAGTTCTTCCACGCGAACGGGCAGAGGACTCAGCTGCACAAGCAGCCAGGCGAGGTCCTCCGGGACGGCTACTACCACGGCACCGGGCACGGCGTCGGACTCGAGGTACACGAGCAGCCCGGCATCGGCCGGGTGGGCCGAGCCCTCGTCGCCGGCGACGTGATCGCGCTCGAGCCGGGTCTCTACCGGCACGGCTTCGGCGGTGTCCGGCTCGAGGATCTCGTGCTCGTGACCGAAGACGGCGCCGAGGTGTTGACGAGCTTCCCCTACGACCTCGAGCTGTGACCCAAGGCTCGATCGAGACGCACCTCGTCGAGGACCGGCGCTATCCGCCGCCTCCCGAGTTCGCCAGCCAGGCCAACGCGCAACCGGAGATCTACGAGCGCGACTTCGAGGAGTTCTGGGAGTCCGAGGGCCGGGAGCGTGTGAGCTGGCTCCAGCCATTCACGAAGCTCTACGAGTGGGAGCTGCCCTACGCGAAGTGGTACCTCGGCGGCACGCTCAACGTCTCCCACAACTGCGTCGACCGGCACGTCGAGGAGGGCCGCGGGGAGCGCGTCGCCTATCACTGGGAGGGCGAGCCGGGCGAGCGGCGCGCGATCACCTATGCCGAGCTGCAGCGGGAGGTCGTCCGCTTCGCGAACGCGCTCAAGGAGCTCGGGGTCGAGAAGGGCACGCCGGTCGCGATCTACATGGGGATGATTCCGGAGCTTGCGATCGCGATGCTCGCCTGCACGCGGCTCGGGGCTCCCCACACGGTCGTCTTCGGCGGCTTCTCCGCCGACTCGCTCTCGGGCCGGATGGTGGACATGGGTTGCGAGGTGCTGATCACGCAGGACGAGGCCTGGAGACGGGGTGCGACAGTCCCTCTGAAGCTCACCGCCGACGACGCGATGGCGGCTGCGCCGGAGCTCCGGCGCTCGCTCGTCGTCCGCCGCACCGGGAACGACGTACCGATGCAGGCGGGGCGCGACACCTGGCTGCATGAGCTCGAGCTCTCCGACGACCCCGCCTCCTGCCCGCCCCAGCCGATGGATGCCGAGGATCTCCTCTTCCTGATGTACACGTCGGGGACGACCGCGAAGCCGAAGGGGATCGCCCACACGACGGCCGGCTATCTCGTCGGCGTCGCCTCGACGCATCACCACATCTTCGACCTGAAGCCTGAGACCGACGTCTTCTGGTGCGCGGCCGACATCGGCTGGATCACCGGCCACAGCTACATCGTCTACGGGCCGCTCTGCAACGGGGCGACGTCGGTGCTCTACGAGGGCACGCCGGATTTCCCGAACCGGGATCGCTGGTGGGAGATCGTGGAGCGCTACGGCGTCACGACCCTCTACACCGCCCCCACCGCGATTCGCGCGCACATGAAGTGGGGGCCTGAGCACGCCGACGCTCACGATCTCTCCTCGTTGCGGCTGCTCGGATCGGTCGGTGAGCCGATCAACCCCGAGGCCTGGATGTGGTACCGCGAGCACATCGGCGGCGACCGCTGTCCCGTCGTCGACACGTGGTGGCAGACCGAGACGGGGATGGTGCTGATCACGCCGCTCCCGGGCGTAACGACGACGAAGCCCGGCTCGGCGACGAAGCCGTTTCCCGGGGTCGACGTCGGGGTCTTCGACGAGGCCGGCGAAGAGGTCGGGCCCGGCGGCGGCGGCTACCTCGTCCTGAAGCGGCCCTGGCCGGCGATGACACGCGGGATCTTCGGCGACGACGAGCGCTTCCGCGAGACGTACTGGTCGAAGTACCCGGGCGTCTACTTCGCCGGCGACGGCTGCCGGATCGACGACGACGGCGACTACTGGCTGCTCGGCCGCGTCGACGACGTGATGAACGTCTCCGGGCACCGGATCTCGACGATCGAGGTCGAGTCCGCGCTCGTCGATCACCCGCGCGTCGCGGAGGCGGCCGTGTGCGGCCGCAACGACGGGCTGACGGGGCAGGCGATCGTCGCCTACGTGACGCTGAAGGGCGGCGACGAGGGCTCGCTCGAGATGCTGGAGGAGCTGCGCAACCATGTCGCCGCCAAGATCGG
>Ga0136612_10000043_pt1 | contig 25317 bp, 25 predicted proteins | sample AntDryUQ224A2306_2_FD_106644 | JGI IMG/M metagenome (GOLD analysis project Ga0136612, IMG submission 106644) | Polar desert sand microbial communities from Dry Valleys, Antarctica - metaG UQ224A (23.06) | ecosystem: Environmental > Terrestrial > Soil > Desert | place: Antarctica: Dry Valley... | reverse complement strand
GCGAATGAGCTCCAGCTGCCGAACCAGGTACGGCGCGCACGCCTCCACCTCCAGTGGCTGCGGATTGCGGTTGCCGGGTGGCCGGTGCTTCAAGACGTTACAAATGAACACATCGTCACGCCCTAACTTCACCGCCTCGAGGATCTTCGTCAGGAGCTTGCCGGCCTGTCCGACGAACGGCAGTCCCTGCTCATCCTCGTTCGCCCCGGGCGCCTCCCCAACGCACACGAGATCGGCATTCGGGTTTCCCTGGCCGGGAACGGGGTTCTTCGCCGTCAGATAGAGCGGACAGCGCGTGCACCCGGCGATCGTGCTGGCCAACTCGTCCAGCGTGGTGAGCTTCGCGAACGGATTGGAGAGATCGCGCTCGGAAGGACCGACGACCAGTCCGAGCGGCGCGTCGATGCCCGGGATGCGCGAGGCACCGGCCGTGGTCACCGGCTCGCTCTCGGCAACGCTCGGCAAAAGTCCGGCGGAGCCAGCGTCGCTCGCGCGCATCAACTCACGCCAGTCACTCGACTGCTCGCTGGTTTGAAGCATGACGCGCGGTTCCCCGCTCGCGGAACGGTTCCCCACACCGGTAGGTGCACCGATCAGGCGCATGACTTCGTCAACGGTCATGGAATCGAGAATGAGCTCGGTCTCTCCCATCTCCCGGCGCTGCTCCAGAAAGCGCCGGAGCTGGTCTCTAGCGTCCACGGAGCTGAGCCTCGACCCGATCCAGGATCGCATCTGCGACATCGTCCTTCGACATGAGCGGCAGCACCGCATCCTCGCCGTTCTTCGACAGGATGGTAACACGGTTGGTATCGACGCCGAATCCAGCCCCGGGCTCGGTGGCGTCGTTGACCACCAGCAGGTCAAGCGACTTGTTCGCGAGCTTCTCGCGGCCGTGGCGCACCGGATCATGGGTCTCCAGCGCAAACCCGACGATGATCGCGCCATTCCGGCGTTGGTCAACGGTGCTGGCGAGAATGTCGGTGGTCGGAGCCAGCGCCAGCGACGCCACCGCCGACGCTTTCTTGATCTTCCCCGAAGCGACCTTGGCCGCCTGAAAATCCGCCGGGGCCGCCGCCATCACCAGCACATCAGCGCGGGGCAGCGCGGCGCGCACCGCGTTGGCCATGTCCTCCGTCGTCTCGACGGGCGTGATCGCCACTCCCGGCGGGGCCGAGATCGACATGGCGCCAGCGATGAGCGACACCTCGGCCCCACGACGCCAGGCTGCCGCGGCAATGGCGACGCCCATCTTGCCGCTGCTGTGGTTCGACAGGAACCGTACGGGATCGACTGGCTCTCGCGTCGGCCCGGCCGTCACCAGGACGCGTTTGCCCCTGAGTGCCCCGGGGGACTCGAGCAATCGACCAACGTGGGCCAGAATGGTCTCGGGTTCCGGCATGCGCCCAGGGCCGCTTCCCTCACCCGCGGCAAGCATGCCCTCAGCGGGCTCGAGGACACGATAACCAAGGCCGGAGAGATGTTCGACATTTCGACGGGTTTGCGGGTGCGCCCACATGCGATCGTTCATCGCGGGGACGAGCAGTATCGGAGGGGCGGTGCCTTCGCTGCCGCTCGCCAGCAGGCACGCAGTGAGGAGGTCGTCGGCGTGGCCGTGCGCCGCGCGGGCCATGAAGTCCGCCGTCGATGGCGCCACCACGATCGCATGAGCGGCACGGGTCAGCGCGATATGATCGAGCGCGTGCCCCACCGCGAAAATGTCGCTGTGTACCTGGCGTCCGGTCAACGCCTCGAACGTGATGGCGCCAACGAATTCGAGTGCCGCCCGCGTCATGACCACGTCGACGTCCGCGCCAGCCAGAGTCAGCAACCGGGCCAACCATGCGGACTTGTAGCTGGCAATGCCACCGGTCACCCCAAGCATGATGCGGCGTCCCGCAAAAGGTCGCCGTCCGCGAGCGTCGCTCGGTGCGGCGGGAGGGGCCGAGGCCTTGTCCACGCGGGAGGAGCTACTCGCCCCGCTTTTTCGGAACGACGCGATAGTTCATGCCGCCGCCAGAAAGCTCCTCGAGCGAACGCGTCGTCAGCTTCTTCTCTTTCGACGACGCGCGATCGCGCGGAAATTCATTCAGGAGACGGGCAAACCTCGCGGCGATGAGCACCCCCAGGTACTTGTTGGCGGCATGCTTCGCGACTTCAACAGGTGTAAATACTCGCATTGGTAATCCCCAAAATAAGTGACCATCCCTGGCGCTACGGATCGCGCCCGATCTCCCGCTCCAGCTCACCCACGAGCGCTCCTACGCGCTCATCCAGGTCCAGCGCCCGCTCCCGCCTGGCTGCTTCCGCATCCACGATACCCGACACCAGCGTCACCGCGTGATCGAGCTTGTCGTTCGTCACCACGTACTGGTACCGCGCGACCGCGCGAAGCTCTTCCAGCGCACTCTGCATCCGTCGCACGAGCGATGTGCGATCCTCCGTCTTCCGGGCCGTGAGACGCGCGATCAACACATCCGCTGACGGCGGCAGAATAAAGACCAGCACCGACATGGGAAACGCCGAAACAAACTGGCTGGCCCCCTGGACATCGATATCCATCACGACGTGCTTTCCGCTCTCCAGCACACGATCCACCTCGCGGCGCAGCGTGCCGTACATCTTGCCGTGCACCTCGGCCGATTCAGCAAATTCCCCGCGCTCCCGGCGCGACGCGAACTCACCCTGTCCGAGAAAATAATAGTCCTTGCCATCCACTTCGCCCGTCCGCGGCATCCGGGTCGTGCACGATACCGAATAGCCCACGTCGGGCCGCAGCGCGAGCAACTCCCGGGTTATCGCCGTCTTCCCGCCGCCCGAAGGCGAGGAGAGGATGAGAGGAAACGGATTCACTCCAGATTCTCCGCCTGCTCCCGAATGCGTTCCAGCTCTTCCTTGATCGTCACGACATCACCGAGCATGACGGCATCGTTCGCCTTGCTGCCCGTGGTGTTCGCTTCACGCAACAGTTCCTGTAACAGGAATCCCAACCGCTTGCCGACAGGATCACCACCCTGCTCGCGCATCGCAGCGCGAAATGCCGCAATGTGCGAGCGAAAGCGATCGATCTCCTCATTCACATCCAGGCGGCTCGCGAGCACCGCGATTTCCTGCGCCAATCGCTGCTCGTCGATCTCGGCGGAGTCGAGCAACTCTTTTACCGCCGCTCTCAGCCGATCGCGCTGCTCCACCATCCGCACCGGCGCTCGCACTGCAATCCGCTCGAGTGCCAGCTCCATCGCGTCGATGCGCTGGTCGATCACGTCTGCAAGGCGCACCCCTTCGTCCGTTCGCATTTCCGTCAACGCCACGATGGCCCCTTCCAGCACGGCCAACAGGTCCGCGGAGCTTCCGTCAGCCACCGCTTCCGTTGGTGCAAAGAGGCCCGGCATGCGCAGCACCGTATCGAGAGACACCTCGCCGCCCAAGGCGTGGCGATCCTTCAGCCCCTGCAGCTGACCAACATACGCCGCAAAGCGGCGGTCATCGATGGTCGGAAACTCTTCGGCCAGAGAATCCTGCCGAACGGTCACCGACACGTGGCCCCGCGCAATGCGCTTGCGCAGCGCCTCCCGAACGTCGCTTTCCCACTGAGAAAAAGCGCCGGGCAGCTTGATGCTTGGATTGAAGAAGCGGTGGTTGACCGTTCGCACTTCAACCGTCACCCGCTTTGCCCCCACCGTTCCATCGGCCATGCCGAAGCCAGTCATGCTTCGTATCATGCACAAGCCCGTAAGTTATTACCTGACAACGATATTGTCAATTCGAAAAGTCCCATCGCACACCGTACAGATTCACCTGGCGCGGCATCTGGAATCCGGGTAGCTGATCGAACTCATCGCCGAGCAGGTTTCGATACTGCCAGGTGACCACGGCGTTCACGATGCGGATCTCGAGTAGCGTCGAGATAATGCGGTTCTGGCGTGACGTGACCCAGGTGGACTCTGACGTCGGGAATCGGACATTCGAGCGGTAATCATGCCGCACCGAGAACAACAGTCCGAAGTTGCCGCTGGGAAACTTCCGCGTCCAGTTGGTGCGGACGAATACCTCGGAACGAGCCTGATACTTCGGCCGGTAACGCAACGTGTCCTGATTCCAGAGTGATCCCTGGGCGTCGGCGAAAATGTCCTTCCAGATGCGACCTCGAACCGCGGCGAACTGTCCCACTGACCGTCCTTCGCGATAGGGCTGATAGAGGTTGCCGAACAGCCGAGGCGCGACAAGGAGCGCCGTGTCCCTTCCCATTACACCGCCGCTCAGCCAGACTGAACCGACCCGGACGCCGATCTCACCGCGATAGTGGTTCGACGTGAGGCTGTCGATGCCGGCGCCGCGCTCGGTCCGTCGGCCTGCCGCGCCCGCCAGCGATAGAAAAGACAGGGGCGTGATCCGGACGCTCGCATCCAGAATGTCGGTGGCGCGCAGCGTATCGGCCGACGGCCCTCGCCTGGGTGATCGGGGAACCGAGTCAGACCGGACGCGCTCGGCGAGGATCGTTGCCGCAACCCACTTCCGGTCGACGCTGGCACGCGCGGACGGACTGAGCAGACGACGGCCCTCGTAGACCCGATACCTGCCCGTGAGCGAGAGCCGGGCGCCGGCCAACGAAGCACCAGCAGTGCCGACCCACTGGGCGCGCGAGTGGGTGTTGGATGGTGTCAGCAAACGACCGCGCAGTGAGTCGAGATTCAAACGCGGCGATGGAATCCCGGAACCGGGCACCCCTGACCCGATCCGACCGCTGTCGGGCGACGCCAGATTCTTGCTGGTTCCGGCAACGACCTGAAGCCAGATCGGGCTGTCAGGATTTCCAAAGCCGGCACGCACGTACGCATCGGTTCGCGTGGCATTGAGACCGTTGATGAAATCGATGTCGCCTTCACTGTTCTGCAGACGGCGCGACCGCCGCGTGCGCAGGAGGTATGCGTCCGCGTGCCACGATCGGCGCGCCCAGCCAAAGCGTCCCAGCAGCGATAGCAGGTCTCCCCCGGCTCCGCCGCGTGAGCTTTCGGTGCTGTACTGCTGTGCCGCGAGTTGCAGCGCCTCTCCGCGATGATAACGGCGGCCAAAGTACCCGCGGTAAATATTCGTGTCCTCGTCCCCCGTGTAGACATCCGTACGCGTGCTCGCGATGGTGCGGTCTACGCGCCAGCTCCGCATGTGCACCCGGATCTCCGTGGCGCCGCGTTCGACGACGAGCTCCTCCAGCGTCCAGAGCTGGACTTCGACCAGGTCGTGCACCCCGCCCGCTCGTTCATCCAGCACGTCGAGCTCCAGCCCGTCGTAGAACAGACGGATGCGCATTTCACCCATGTACGCGGCCGTCGTCGGTGTCGAGAACCATCCGCTGCGATAGGTGGTGACACCGGGAATGCGATCCAGCAGCTCGCCAAGCGTCAGTGCGCCAGTCGCAAACAACTCCGCGCGATTCCAGCGATACGACGAACCGATGTCCAGTTGCGGCGGCATCTCGGCTCGTGCCAGTGGGGCGCGGAGCGTATCATCCTTCGCACGAGCGGCGAGCGAATCCCGACGCGCGAGCTTCCGGCGTTGGGCGCTGTCGAGCGGAATGGTGTCAGGCGGGATGGGAATATTGACGATCGCGCTGTCCTTCCGTACACGTGCGCTGTCTCTGACAGGCTCCTGCGCCGGCAGCGGTGCATGCAAAATGACCCCGGCCAGAAGGCCGAGGCCGAATGCGGCGCGTCGGGCCTCGGCGATGGTCAGGTGGCGCGTCCTCGCACGAACTCGACAAAGAGTCCAACGGGCACCCCGGTCGGACCCTTCGGGAGCGTTACCAGATCATTCTCCGTGTAGGCTGTGCCCGCGATATCGAGGTGCACCCACGGATAGGTTCCCGTGAACTCCTTGAGGAACATGGCGGCGGAAATGGAGCCTGCCGGACGTCCGCCACTGTTCTTGATATCCGCCACGTCCGACTTGATCAGCTCGCGGTAGTCGTCCCAGACGGGGAACGGCCATCCCGGCTCTCCCGCGCGTTTCCCCGCCGCGAGCACTTCCGCCACGAGCGTTTCATCGGGGCCGAACACCCCACTGGCGTTGTGGCCGAGTGCAACGACGCACGCGCCCGTGAGCGTGGCGGCGTCGATGACCGCCGCGGGTTCGTAGCGTCGCGCATATGACAGCAGATCGGCCAGAACGAGCCGGCCTTCGGCATCGGTGTTGATGATCTCGATGTACGTACCGAGCTGGCTGCGGACAACGTCACCAGGCTTCACGGCTGTGCCCGACGGCATGTTCGTCGTCGCGCCAATCAGCCCGACGACATTCACAGGCAATTTCATGAGCGCGATCGCTTCCATGGCGCCAAGCACACCGGCCGCACCGCACATGTCGAACTTCATGTGCTCCATGCCCTGCGCGGGTTTGATCGAGATTCCACCGCTGTCGAAACACAGGCCCTTGCCGACGAGCACGATCGGCTTCGCGCCAGCCGGCCCGTTCCGATACTCGATGGCGACGAGCTTTGGATCCTGGGGCGTACCCTGCGCGACGCACAGGAACGCGCCCATCGCCTCGCGTTCCAGCTCCTCACGACCGAGGATGGTGACGGTAAGTCCGTGCCGCTTGCCGAGGTCGCGCCCTGTTTCGGCGAGGAAATCGGGCGTACACAGGTTGCCCGGCATCATGCCGAGGCGGCGTGCCAGTGCGTGGCCAGCGGCGATGGCCTGACCGTCCTGAAAACTTTTCGCGGCCGCTGCTTCATCGGCAACGAGAATGATGGCGCTCTGCAGTGGCGCGCGGCGCTCGTCCTGGGGCGGCGGCGTTTTGAGGTCAGTGTATTCCCATGCGCCGAGTGACAAGCCGACTGCGGCGCTCTCGATTTCGACGTCGCTCAGCGGATCCGCGAAGAAGGCCAGTTGGCCCACGCCCATCCGTCGCGCGTTGCGAGCGCCTACGGCAGCCGCTCTGCGCACCGCGCTCGCGCGGTCTGTGCCCTTCCCCATGCCGACGAGCAGCACGCGCTGAATGCCGTCGGCTCCCCCGGACAGATGCAGCGTCTCGTCGCGGGCGCCGCGAAAATCGCGGCGTTCGAGGGAGCGCCCGAGCGCGCCTCCGATTTTTCCATCGAGCGCGCGAAGCTCGCCGACCGCGTTGCTCTCGGGTGGCAGCGCGATGACGAGCAGTGGCACATCCAGCGCATCAAGTGCGGTGCGACGAAGCGAAAGCGTCAGCGGCATGGGGGGAGTCTAACGAGCCGGGCGATCAGGCGCTGAGACCCGCGATGATGCCGTCGGCGAACGCGGAGGTCGATACTTCCGTCGATCCGGGCATCTGTCGCGCGAGGTCGTATGTCACGCGCCTGGACTTGATCGCGGTCTCGAGGCCGCGCACGATCATCTGTGCGGCTTCGTCCCACCCCATGTACTCGAGCATCATCACGCCCGACAGGACGACGCTGCCCGGATTGATCTTGTCCAGCCCCGCATACTTCGGCGCGGTACCGTGCGTGGCTTCGAACACGGCCAGTCCGTCGCCGACGTTCCCGCCCGGGGCAATCCCCAGCCCGCCCACCTGCGCTGCAGCCGCGTCGGAGAGGTAGTCGCCGTTCAGATTCGGTGTCGCGATGACGGAATATTCATCGGGGCGCAGGAGCAGCTGCTGGAACATGGCATCGGCGATACGATCCTTGATCACGAGGCAGTCCGCGCGCGCCTTGCCGCCCGCCTTGGTGAGATCGGCTTCCGTGGTCGTGCAATCCTCGAAGCGCTCCCGTGCCACCTCGTAGCCCCAGTCACGGAAGGCGCCTTCCGTGAACTTCATGATGTTGCCCTTGTGGACCAGCGTCACGGAGGGACGGTTGTTCTTCATCGCGTAGCGCACCGCCATCTCCACAAGGCGCTTCGAACCGAACTCGGACATCGGCTTGATGCCAATTGCGGACTTCTCCCGGATCTCGCTGCCGAAATTCTTCCGGAGATAATCGGCCACCTGCTCGGCTTCCTTGCTCCCGGCCTTCCACTCGATCCCGGCGTAAACGTCTTCCGTGTTCTCGCGGAAGATGACGACGTCAACCTTTTCCGGCTCCTTCATCGGCGCCCCGACGCCCTCGAAATAGCGGACCGGCCGAATGCAGGCGTAGAGGTCGAGCACCTGCCGCAGCGTGACGTTCAGGGAACGGATACCACCGCCGACCGGCGTGGTGAGCGGGCCCTTGATCGAGACCCGAAACTCCCGGAAGGCGTCCACAGTTTCCTGGGGGAGCCAGTCCCCGTGCGCCTTGAAGGCTTTTTCGCCCGCGAACACTTCCATCCACTGGATTTTCCGCTTGCCGTCATAGGCGCGCTGCACGGCGGCATCGAAGACCCGCACCGAAGCCTTCCAGATGTCCGGGCCTGTGCCGTCACCCTCGATGAACGGGACGATCGGCTGATCGGGCACATCGAGTTTGCCATCGGCAAAGCCAATGCGGTCGCCCGATGATGGCACGCGCGCGAAACGGTAATTCGCCATGTGAGGAGAGTGTCTGTGAGGAGGCCGAGTAAGCTACCCGCAGAACGGACGGACGGGCAAGCCTCCGACAACGAACGCGCCGCTGGCGCGCGATACGCGGGACCTGCGAAATGCCCGGGGCGGGACTCGAACCCGCAAGACCCGAAAGTCGGGGGATTTTGAGTCCCCTGCGTCTACCAATTCCACCACCCGGGCGCAACGGATGGAAACGTAGTCGTAGAGACGTGCGCCCTCAATGGTGACCGCGCGCTAATCACAATGGGAAATCAGGGTTCTCGCGTTTCTCCCATCGGACGCTTGCCTCTTGGGCCCCCTCGCCCACGCTGGCCAGGCGAGTTCGCTCCACCCCGGCGCTGCGCTTCGCTGCGAAACTTCCGCATCTGGTCCTGCAACGCGAGAAACTGCACTCGCTGTACCGGCGTCAGATAGCCGGCGAGCTCCTTCTGCTCCTGCTCGACGATATCCAGGCGCTGGCGCTGCACCTTCAGCAAACGATCCAGCAGCTCCCCCACTTTCGTCTGATTGGCCTTCTCGTTCAGAAGCATTTCATCGCGCATGCCCATGCGAATATCGCGCTCCTGATCGAGCAATAACCGCCGACGCTCGTCATGACGGCGATTCGTCTCACCCAGCTTCTTCATCTGGTCATCCGTGAGGACCAGTCGCTTCTGGATCATGGTGGCCATGCGCTCGCGCACGCGCTGCTCCACGGCTTGCCGGTTGGGGTTCTGTCCACCGCCTCCCTGCCCGCTCACCGCCATCGGGGCGAGCGTTGCGGTCAGCACCATGACCAATCGGATAGCGTTCACCGCGTGCCCTCCGAGCCGAGCACCGGCCCAACCGTCTCGGGTTCGGCACCTACCTGCGCATCGAACGAATCGAGCGCCGAGAGCAGGGATTGAAGCTCCTTGTCGCTGAAATCATCAAGACTTCCATCGAGGGACAGTCCGCGCGCGGCGACGACGACCGGCGGGTTCACGGGACGAGAGACCGCCACAGCGGAAAGGGGAGCGGATGCGGGCGCAGGGGCAACACCGGTCGCGGGATTGGCTGCTGCGGTCACGACCTCCACCGGCTGCTCGCGGCGTGGGCGCTCGCCGGCATACCAGGTGGCTCCGCCAATCAGAAGTGCGAACGTGGCGGCAATCCGCAGCGACGGCGAATGGGCCCAGTGCATACGGCGCTGTCCCGTAGCGGCGGTTGGGAGCGCGCGAACAATGCGATCGACGTCAACCGACACCCCATGAAGCTGGCCGCTCCGGCGCACCCGATGCAGCAAGGCCACTTCGGCCGCGCAATCGGCGCATGTCGCGACGTGCGCTTCGACCCGGGCTCGCAGGCCCGCATCGATGCGGTCCCCAGGCAGCTCGGGCAGCGCATCCCGCATCTCGGCGTTCGAACAATCAGTCATGGAGAGACTCCTTTACAGCGCGCATGGCATGATGATAATGAACTCGCGCGGCCCCTTCGGTAGTGTCGGCCACTTCCGCGATTTCCTTGTACGACAACCCTTCGACCACCCTGAGCAAAAACACTTCCCGCTGCGTTGGCGACAGCCGCTCGACTGCCGCCCTGACCGCCACCTCGGACTCATCCGCGAGCATGGAGTCCAGCGCATCGTACTCGGTCGAGGAAGCGCCCTCGTCCAGCTCCACCATCGGACCCCGCCGCTTCTCGGCGCGCCGCCGGTCCAGGAGCAGCCGGCGTTCAATCGTGAACAGCCACGTGCGAAAAGTGCTCTCCCCTCGAAATCCGTCGAGCGCACCGAAGGCACGTACGAATGTGTCCTGCACCAGCTCACCAATGTCGTCCCGAGCTCCCGAACTAGCGGCAAATCGGACCAGCGCCGGCGCATGCCGATTCACCAGGGCGGTCGCCGCGAGCTGATCTCCGCGTCGCCACCGCTCGATGAGCTGCCCGTCGGATTCGACCGATTCCTCGGCCTCGGTATCGTGGCTCATCGGATCACGCCCATGAGACGCCGCCCTGCCAGCGCCGTTAAGGCGCCCAAAGTCTGAGCGGTCATAAGCATTTGCCTGGGGACCCGCTCTCGCTTGACCCCACCCTCCTTCCGGGGTACGTTCCACTGAACGAGCGTTCGAAACCCGATCTGGAGCAGCGATCGCCATGGGGCAGCCCGAGCACGATCAGAAGCTGGACACGCTGCTCGCCGACGCTGCCGGTGTTTTCGCGGAGCGGGGCTATCACCAGACCAGCATGCGCGACCTCGCGAAGGCGACGGGCGTGTCGCTCTCGGGACTCTACTACTACGTGGACAGCAAGGAAGAACTGCTCTTCCTGATCCAGGAGCGGAATTTCCGCGCGGTACTTGCGTCGCTTCGCGACGCGCTTCCCGGCACGCGCAATCCGGTCGATCGCCTGTCCGTCTTCGTCGAGAATCATTTGGAGTACTTCGTCTCGCACATTTCGGAGATGAAGGTGCTGTCGCATGAAGCGGGCTCGCTGACGGGCGACAATCTGTCGCGCGTCAACGCCATCAAGCGGGACTACACGATCATCCTGATGGATATCCTGGCCGAGATCGAGCACACGAACGGACCCGCGCACGTCAATCGGCGGGTAGCCGCCTACTCCCTGTTCGGCATGATGAACTGGATTTACACGTGGTACAATCCGCTCGGCGATCTCGACGTGGGACTCCTCAGCCAGAACATGTGCCGGCTGTTTCTTGGCGGCTATGTCGGACTGCCGGTGGCCGAGTCGAGCATGCCGCATCAGCACGCGGGGTAGGCAAGAGACGTGCGTAGTGCGTCGTGCGTGGTGCGTGGACGCAATGAGCGGTAGCAGCGCGATCGGTTCGCCTTTCACGAACCACGCACCACGCACCACGCACGACTGACAACTGAACCCTTATACAACCGAGATGCCGATGTCCACCGCGACGCTCCCCGAACAAGCAACCGAACAGCAGGCCCTCGTTGATTACGTACAGGATGGCGGGATCGCGATCATTTATCTGAATGATCCTCCGGCCAATACGTACACGCACGAGATGATGCGCCAGCTCGACACGGCGATTCTCAAGGCGCGCTTCGATAACGAGGTGCAGGTGATCATCCTGCGCGGCAAGGGCGAGAAGTTCTTCAGCGCCGGTGCCAACATCAAGATGCTCAACTCGGTGGATCCGGTGTTCAAGTACTACTTCTGCCTTCATGCGAACGAAACACTGAGCCGGCTCGAGCAGACGCCCAAGCTCGTGATTGCGGCGCTGAATGGACACACGGTCGGTGGCGGACTCGAGATCGCGATGGCGGCCGACATTCGCATTGCTCGCGCCGAGGCCGGCAAGATCGGGCTCCCGGAAGTCAACCTGGGGGTGCTGCCGGGAACGGGCGGGACGCAGCGCCTCGCACGGCTTGTCGGGAAGTCCAAGGCCATCGAGATGATGGTCACCGGTGAGTCGTTCTCCTTCGAGAAGGGCCAGGAGCTGGGCATCGTGAACATGGTGCTGCCGAAGGCGGACTGGTGGGAGAACGTGCTGTTGTACGCGCGTCAGTTCTGCACGCCGAACAAGGCGTCGTTCGCGGTTGGGCAGATCAAGCGGTCGGTGATCTCGGGTCTCGAGATGTCGTTTGAGTCGGGACTGGCGCTCGAGCGGGAGCTGCAGAACCTGCTCTTCAAGAGCCAGGATGCGAAGGAAGGCCTCGCGGCGTACGTCGAGAAGCGGCAGCCGAATTTCCAGGGGAAGTGATGAAACGGCGCTACGGGCTGCGGGATTCGGACTGCGGGATTCGGACTGCGGGATTCGGGCCGCGGGATTCGGGCTGCGGGCTGCGGGCTGCGGGTTGCGCGCGTAGAGCCGCGAATCGCAGGAGTACACCATGACGGCGGTTGCCGCGGACCGCTTCCCCACGCAGCTGATCATTGGCGGCGAGCAGATGGACGCGGCGTCGGGCGAACGATTCAGCGTCGTCAACCCGGCCACCGAGGACGAATTGGCACCGGTTGCGAAGGCCGGTGTCGCAGACGTGGACCGCGCGGTGAAGTCGGCGCGCGAGACCTTCGAGTCCGCGAAGTGGCGCAACATGAGCGCGCGGCAACGCGGCGCGCTGTGCTACCGGCTTGGCGAGCTCGTTCACCAGCATCGCGATGAGCTGGCTCGGCTCGAGACGCAGAACAACGGCAAGCCCATCTTCGAGTCGCTGATCGACGCGAAGCTGACGTCGGAGACGTTCAAGTATTATGGCGGGTGGGCGGACAAGATCCACGGCGAGACGATCCCCGTGGACGGTCCGTTCCTGAACTTCACGTTGCGTGAGCCCATCGGCGTCATCGGCGCCATCGTGCCGTGGAATTTCCCCATGTCACTCGCGACGTGGAAGCTGGCGCCGGCGCTCGCATGCGGAAACACGATCGTGCTGAAGCCGGCCGAGCTCACGCCCTACACGGCCATCCGGCTGGCGGAACTGGCACTCGAAGCCGGCTTTCCTCCGGGCGCCTTCAACTGCATTCCGGGTCCGGGCTCGGTGGCCGGTTCCGCGCTCGTGAAGCACCCGGGCGTGGACAAGATTGCGTTCACGGGCTCCACGGAAGTGGGACGTCAGATCATGATGGACGCGGCGGGTACGCTGAAGAAGATTCAGCTCGAGCTGGGCGGCAAGTCGCCCAACGTCGTCTTCGCCGATGCCGATCTCGATGCGGCGGCGCGCGGTGCGCTGAATGGAATTTTCTATGGCAAGGGTGAGGTCTGCGCGGCGGGCTCGCGCCTGCTTGTCGAGGAGCCGGTCCGTGAAGAACTGATGGGCAAGATCCTCGAGCGGGCAAAGAAAATGGTCGCTGGCGATCCGCTCAATCCCAAGACCCGGCTTGGCTCCGTCGTCTCGCGCAAGCAGATGGATCGCGTCCTTGGGTACATCGAGAAGGGCAAGAGTGAGGGGGCGATGCTGCGTCACGGTGGCGAGCGTACCCCGGTCAACGACAAGGGCTACTTCGTCTCCCCGACCATCTTTGATTCGGTCGAGCGCGGGATGACGATTGCGCAGGAAGAAATCTTTGGTCCCGTGCTCGCGGTCATGAGCTTCGAGGGCGGCGTGGAGGGCGCGAGTGATCTGGCCAATTCTACGATCTATGGATTGGCGGCGGGCATCTGGACGAAGGATATCAAGAAGGCGTTGCGCGCGGCTAAAGCCATTCAGGCCGGGACCGTGTGGATCAACACTTACAACATGTATGACGCGGCGTCGCCCTTCGGCGGCTTCAAGCAGTCCGGATTTGGCCGCGATCTCGGTGTGCATGCGCTCGACGGCTACATGCAGGTGAAGTCGGTGTGGGTCGACCTGTCGTGAGCGTGCCGGCGTGACGAATGATACTTCGCGCGAGCCGTACATCATCGATGCGGTGCGCACGCCGATCGGGCGGCACGGCGGCGCGCTCGCCAGCGTGCGCCCGGATGATCTCGCGGCCTGCGCGGTGGGCGCCCTGATCACTCGCACGGGCATCGATCCGGCGTCGATCGATGACGTCATCCTGGGCTGCGCGAATCAGGCCGGCGAGGACAACAGGAATGTGGCGCGCATGGCGGCGCTGCTTGCGGGATTGCCGGTGGAGGTGCCGGGTCAGACCGTGAATCGGCTGTGTGGATCGGGGCTCCAGGCCGTGGCCAGTGCGGCGCAGGCCATTCGCGCCGGTGAAGGCAGCGTGTTCATTGCCGGCGGCGTCGAGAGCATGACCCGTGCGCCGTGGGTGACGCTCAAGCCTGACGAGGCATTCACGCGTTCGGCGCCCCCGATCGCCGATTCCACCATCGGCTGGCGGTTCGTGAATTCCTCGATGAAGCCGGAATGGACCATCTCGCTGGGAGAGACGGCCGAGGAGGTGGCGGACCTGTATAACGTGGATCGTTCGGCGCAGGATGCGTTTGCACTCGAGAGCCAGCGGCGTGCGGCGGCCGCGATCGCCGAAGGGCGCTTCGCCAGCGAGATTGTACCCGTCGTCGTGAAGGACAAGCGCGGGCGGAGCACGACGGTCATGGCGGACGAGCATCCTCGCCCCGACGTGTCGCTCGAATCGCTGGGCGCGATGAAGCCGGCGTTCCGGAAAGGTGGCACCGTCACCGCCGGCTCATCGAGCGGGATCAATGACGGAGCCAGCGCCCTGCTGATCATGAGTGCCGAGGAGGCGAAGACGCGCGGACTCAGGCCACTTGCCCGGATCGTGACGACCGCGGTTGCCGGGGTAGCTCCCGAGTTGATGGGAATCGGCCCCGTGCCCGCCATTCGAAAGGCGCTGGACCGCGCTGGTCTCGAGGTCGGTGAGATCGACCTGTTCGAGATCAACGAGGCGTTCGCGGCGCAGGCCGTCGCATGCGTTCGCGAGCTTGGACTGGATCCGGCGCGGGTCAACGTGAACGGTGGAGGCATCGCGCTCGGGCATCCGCTGGGCGCTTCGGGGGCGCGCATCATGACGACGCTCGTGCACGAGATGGATCGGCGGCAGTCGCGTTACGGCATTGCCGCGATGTGCATTGGCGTCGGCCAGGGGATCGCGACGATCGTCGAGCGGGTGAAGGTATGACGCTGCGGGCTGCGGGCTCCGGGCTCCAGGCTGATAATCGCCGGCTGCGGGCTGCGGACTGCGGGCTCCAGGCTGATAATTGCGGGCTGCGGGCTGCGGACTGCGGGCTCCGGGACGGCCGATGAGCTACGAGTTCATTCTGCTCAGTCGCGAGAACGGTGTGGGGACGCTCACGCTCAACCGTCCGGACAAGCTCAACGCCTTTGCCGGTACCATGCGCCAGGAAGTTGCTGACGCGCTGGACGAGCTCGAGTCCGATCACGCGGTGCGGGTCATCGTGATCACCGGTGCTGGACGGGGCTTCTGCGCTGGCGCCGACGTCGCCTACATGGCGGAGCTTGGACGCCTGAAGGACAGCGACGGCCTCGCCGCGCTCGTCGAGGCCGGCCGTCGCGTCGTGATGACCATGCGCCGTTCGGCCAAGCCGGTTATTGGCAGCATCAACGGTGTTGCTGCCGGCGGCGGGGCGAATCTCGCTCTGGCGTGCGACATTCGCATCGCGAGCGATCGCGCGTCGCTCATGCAGTCGTTCAATCGCATCGGCCTGCACCCCGACTGGGGCGGAACGTATTTCCTTCCGCGATTGGTGGGGCCGTCGAAGGCCCTGGAGCTGTTCTGGGGCGCCGACGCAGTGAGCGCCGAGGAGTGTCTGCGGTTGGGATTGTTCAACCGGGTTGTTCCGCACGACGAGCTGGAACGCGCGACGGTGGCGTACGCAACGATGCTCGCGGCCAAGCCGGCTCTCCCTTTGGCACTCTCGAAGCGGGCGGTGTATCAGTCGCTCGACCGTGAGCTGCCGGAAATGCTGGACTACGAGCCGGAAGCGCAGATTCGAAGCTTCAAGAGCCCGGACGCGCACGAAGGCATCAATGCGTTCGTGGAGAAGCGTCCGGCAAAGTTCAGCGGGAAGGCAGTTCGTTTGTAGCTGTTTGCAAATCTGAATGATCACTCGGTGTGCACGCTCGTTGCACTCGAACGCATTTTACTCAGCACGCAACACGTAGCACGCAGCAGATTGGGATCTCTGCTTCACACCTGAATTCCGGAGTTTAGTCATGGCGCTCGCGAAAATCGGCAACTTCGATGACTGGATTGACATGTTCAAAATCTGGCAGGATGACATCGGCCTCCAGGCGAAGGAGCTGAAGGACTACAAATTCGACGTCAAACTCGGCGACATCGAAGTCGAGGAGATCGAGTTCGGCCATTACGCGGGCAACCGCAAATGGCCCACGATCATGCACATCCCGGATCAGCGCATTCGCGACGCGCTCCAGACGCTTATTGTCTTTCAGGGCGACACGGAGTTCGCGTCCGTCGAACAGCAGAAGAGCCTTCTGCACAACGCGCCAAGCGACTACGACCTCATGTCCATTTACCGGGTCATGGCGGAAGAGATGCGCCACGGGTGGCAGATGTCCTATCTGCTCGTCGCACATTTCGGCGATGAGGGCAAGCGCGAGGCGGAGAAGCTGCTGCAGCGCCGCGCCGACGAGCACGAGCGCCTGCTCGGCTCCTTCAATGAAGCCGTGGAGAACTGGCTCGACTTCTTTGCCTACACCGAGTTCATCGATCGCGACGGCAAGTACCAGCTGCAGATGCTTTCGACTTCAGGATTCTCCCCGCTCGCGCGCTCCATGAAGCCGATGTTGCGCGAAGAGTCGTACCACCTCGGCACCGGCAACAGTGGTTTGCTTCGCATCATCAAGGCGGGCCGGATCCCGATCCCGATCATGCAGAAGTTCTTCAACAAGTGGGTCTCCACGGCGTTCGATCTGTTCGGTACGGACCGGTCGAGCTCCGCGCAGTGGGCCTATACCTGGGGGCTCAAGGGTCGCTTCGATGAGCGCACCAATCCTCAGGCCGTCGATGCCGGAACACTCAACGAGCAGGCGCGCGAGCTGTATCGGCAGGAGGTGCAGGGTCTCATCGACCGTCTGAATATGCACGTCCCGGAAGATCAGCCCCGGCTCATCATTCCCGACCTGCGCTTCAACCGGCGCATTGGTATCTACAAGAACCAGGCGTTCACGATCGACGGACAGCCGATGGAGCGCGAGAAGTACAAGGCGTATCTCGATGCGCAGCTGCCGAGCACGGAAGATCGCGAGTATCTCCGCGGTATTTTCAAGGAGAACGACTGGATTCAGCCCAAGAAGAGCGACGGTCCGGTTCAGTAGGACTACGCTCCCACCGCGCGCGAGAAGCCGTGACAACCCATGTCATTGCCCACCGAGGCTCCTCGCGCGAGCGTCATGAGAACACCCTGCCGGCATTTCTCCTGGCGCTCGAGCAGGGTGCGGACGCGATAGAGCTCGATGTGCATGCGACGCGCGACCGTACTGTCGTCGTGCATCATGACCCTGTTCCACATGCGGTTGCGCCGGCTCCCGCACTGGCCGGCCGGCCCATTGCGGATCTGGCGCTGGCCGAGCTCCGCGATTTCCGTGTCGGTGGTGGCGACGTCGGGATTCCCACGCTCGAAGAAGTCCTGCGTGCGGTCGGCGATCGCGCGGAAGTGTTCATCGAGATCAAGGGACGACACATCGAGCGCCACGTGGTCGAGTGCACGGGCGATCATGGAACGCGATGCGCCATTCACTGCTTCGATCACCGCGTCGTGAAGCGTGTGCGAAAGCTCGCTCCCGAAATGCGGACCGGTATCCTGCTCGCCTCCTACCTCGTGGAGTCCGATGCGGCTCTCGCCGCCGCGGGAGCACTGGATCTCTGGCAGCAATGGGAGTTCGTGGACGAACAGCTCGTGACCGACGTCCATTCCGTTGGCGGGCGCGTCATCGCCTGGACCGTGAACGAGCCTGCTCGCGCTGTAGAGCTGGCGCGCATGAAGGTCGATGGTATCTGCTCCGATATTCCCGGTAGCATTCTTCCTCATACCGCTCGCCGATGAGCGTCTCCCCCGTGTTGGCCGTGATTGGCGCGGGAACGATGGGCCACGGAATCGCGTATGTGGCGAGCGCGGCTGGTTGTACGGTGACGCTCGTCGATGCGCAGCCGAAGGTGCTCGCGGACGGACGCGCGAAGATCGGCGCAGCGTTCGACAAGGCGATCGAGCGTGGCAAGTCGACCACTGAGGCTCGAGGCGCGGCACTCGAACGGCTCACCACGTCGGGCAACATCGCGGACGCGGTGGCGCGAGCGGACATCGTGGTCGAGGCGGTGCCGGAGAGCCTGGAGCTCAAGCGGCGCATCTTCGCCGACGTCGAGCGACATGCGCCGGCCAATGCCATCCTCGCAACGAACACCTCGTCGCTGTCGATTACGACGATCGCCGAGTCGGTGCGCGACCGTACGCGGGTAGTGGGGATGCATTTCTTCAACCCCGTCCCGGTGATGAAGCTCGTCGAGATCGTTCGCGGGGCGCAGACCAGCGATGCCACGGTGAACCGGGTGCGCGCGCTGGCGGAGTCGTTCGGCAAGACCGCCATCATCGTCAACGACACGCCGGGCTTCGCAACGAGCCGGCTGGGCGTCGTGCTGGGTCTCGAAGCGATTCGCATGCTGGAACAGGGAGTGGCGAGCGCCGCTGATATCGACCGGGCCCTCGAGCTGGGCTATAACCACCCGATGGGACCGCTGAAGCTTACCGATCTGGTGGGTCTCGATGTGCGTCTCGCGATCGCCGATCACCTGCATGCGACGCTGGGCGGTGCCACGTACGAAGCGCCTGCCCTGCTCCGCCGCCTGGTGGCTGAGGGCAAGCTCGGGAAGAAGTCGGGACAGGGATTTTATTCATGGGAGAAAGATCGATGAGTGCAGCCCCAGTCATTCTCGACGAGCGCCGCGGCGCTGTGGCGATTCTCACGTTGAACCGTCCGGACAAGCGCAACGCGCTGAACGGCGAGCTGCGATGCGCCCTCCTGGGAGCGCTCGACGCCATCGCGCGCGACGCGACCGTTCGCGCGATCGTGCTCACGGGCGCCGGCGACAAGGCGTTCGTCGCCGGCGCGGACATCGGCGAATTCGAGGGCCGTACGCCGGTCGATCAGTTCCGTGCCATGAAGCTCCCGACCATCTTCGAGGCCGTCGAGCGCATCGCGAAGCCCGTGATTGCGGCGGTGAATGGTTTCTGTCTTGGCGGAGGAATGGAGCTCGCGCTCGCCTGTGATATCCGGCTGGCGTCGTCTGCCGCGAAATTCGGGCAGCCCGAAGTGAACCTCGGCATCATCCCTGGTGGCGGTGGAACGCAGCGCCTGCCCCGCATGGTGGGTCTGGGTGCCGCGCTCAAGCTCATTCTGTCGGGTGAGATGATCGACGCGACCGAAGCGCACCGCATCGGCCTCGTCGAGGAAGTGCTGCCGCCGGATCAGCTCATGACACGGGCGGTGGCGCTGGCTGAAATGATTGCGTCGAAGAGTCCCGTTGCGGTGATGGCGGCGAAGGAAGCGACGCGCGCCGCGTTGAGCATGTCACTCGCGGAAGGCATGAAGGTGGAGACGGCGCTCTTTCAGCTCTGCTTCGCCAGCGAGGACAAGACGGAGGGCGTGCGCGCCTTCCTCGAGAAGCGCCCGGCCACTTTTCCCGGTCGCTGATCATCTCCGCAGATTCCCCAATGACACCCGATCTGCGCATCACGGATGTGCACATCCACATCCAGCCATGGCGCGAGCTGAAGCCCGCCGTCCTCAAAACGATGTTGCAGGGCAAGAAGGATTTCGAGCAGCTCATGGCGGTGATGTACGAGCCAGACCTGCTCCTCGAAATCATGAACGCCGAGGGGATCGACCGCGTTGGCATGGTGAACTACCCAAGCCCCGATCTCATGGGCTTCACCGATGCGACCAACGAGCATTCGGCGCGATATGCCGAGCGCGATCCGCGACGCCTGCTGCCGTATGGCGGAGTGCATCCATTGTTCACGCGAAACGCAGTGCGCGACGTGGAGCATCTCGTCGAGCTGGGCATCCGCGTCCTGAAGATCCACCCGAATCACCAGACCGTCGCGGCCAACGCGTACACCGACGGACTTGAATCTCTGGCAGAGATCTACGGCACGTGTGAGAAGCACGGCATGCCGGTGATGATTCACACAGGGACCAGCATTTTCCCGGGCGCGCGGAGCCGGTATGGCAACCCGATGGAGATCGACGACGTCGCCATCGATTTTCCGGATCTCCAGATCATCATGGCGCACGGCGGTCGGCCGCTGTACATGCAGGAGGCGTTTTTCATCCTGCGTCGCCACCCCAATGTCTGGGTCGACCTGTCAGGCATCCCTCCGAAGGGGCTCCTCGAATACTTCCCTCGCATCATTGAGCTGAGCGCCAAGGTGCTCTGGGGCACGGATTGGCCGAGCCCAGGCGTCAGCGCGATGCGGAAAAATCTCGATCAGTTCCTGTCGGTGGATATTCCCGAAGCGTTCGTCAGGTCGGCCGTCCAGGACAACCCCGAGCGGCTGTTGCCGTCGCCTTGACCTCGGCTGTTGCCGCCGCTCTGACTACGGCTGTTGCCGCCGCTCAGACTACGGCTGTTTTCGCCGCGCTGAGCACGGCTGATTGCCGCCGCTGTAACCCGCCGGTAGCTTCTCCCGCCCTTCCCGTTCCGTTAGAGTTTGCTCGCCCTTTTCCGACCCCCGTTTCGAGGTTGCATGCGCTGATGCGTTACTTCGTTTTCGCACTGATGGCCGCCGCGGCGTGCACGCCCCCTGCAACGACGCAGGCACCGGCTCCGGCTAATGCTTCCACGGACTCCAAAGACTCGAAGAACCGCGCCGGCGCGTATTCGACGCCGAACGACAATCCGTTTCCGAGCAGTTACAAGCCGTTCGCATCGCGCACCACGGTGATTCGCAACGTGAACCTGCTCACCGCCGCGGGACCCATGGTGCGCGGTGGCGCCATTTTGCTTCGCGACGGAAAGATTGCCGCCGTCGGGGCAACGGTGGACGCTCCGGCCGATGCGGTCGTCATCGATGGCGCGGGACAGTATGTCACTCCCGGGCTCATCGACACGCACTCGCACCTCGGCGTCTACGCGGCGCCCGGAGGCCGCGGACTCGATGATGGCAACGAGGCGACCAACCCCGTGACGGCGCATGTGTGGGCCGAGCATTCGGTGTGGCCGCAGGATCCGCAGTTTCCGCGGAACCTGGCCGGCGGCATCACCACGCTGCAGGTGTTGCCCGGCAGCGCGAATCTCATTGGCGGCCGGAGCGCGGTGCTGAAGGTGGTGCCGTCGCGCACCGTGCAGGGGATGAAATTCCCCGGCGCGAAGTACGGGCTGAAGATGGCGTGCGGCGAGAATCCCAAGCGCGTGTATGCCAGCCGCGGTCCGGCCACGCGTATGGGTAACGTGGCCGGCTATCGTGCGGCATGGATCGGAGCGCAGGCCTACCGGCAGCGGTGGGACAAGTGGAACAACAACAAATCCGGTGATCCGCCGAGCCGGGAGCTGGGGAACGAGACGCTCGCGGAAGTGCTGCGGGGCAACATCTACATCCATAACCACTGCTATCGCGCCGATGAAATGGCGCAGATGATCGACATTGCCAATGAGTTCGGCTACAAGATCCGTTCGTTCCATCATGGCGTCGAAGCCTACAAGGTGGCGGACCTGCTGGCGAAGGAAGGGATCTCGGCGTCGATCTGGGCGGATTGGGGCGGCTTCAAGCTCGAGGCCATGGATGGCATTCGCTCCAACCTCGCGCTCGTGCATGCGGCGGGTGCCCGGTCGATCGTGCACTCCGACGATCCATCGGGGTCACAGCGCCTGAATCAGGAAGCGGCCAAGGGTATGGCTGCGGGTGCGGCGCTCGGCATCACGGTAAGCGAAGACGAAGCCATCAAGTGGATCACGTTAAATCCCGCATGGTCACTCGGCCTCGATGACAAGATTGGCACGCTCGAAGCCGGCAAGAACGCGGACGTCGTGCTCTGGTCGGGCAACCCGTTCAGCGTCTACTCGAAACCGGAGAAGGTATGGATCGACGGTGCGATGCTTTTCGATCGGTCGGATGCGAAGGAAGCGTGGCGGACGGACTTCGAGTTGGGCTTCGTGCCCGACGTCCGGGGAGGGTCCCGTTAATGCGCGCGCTTCGTAATGCAGCGGCGCTGCTCGTCGCGCTGGCATCGCCCTCGTTGCTGGAGGCGCAGACGATCGCCATCACCGGCGGCAAAATCTACCCGGTCAGCAGCGCGCCGATCGAGAATGGCACCGTGCTCATTCGCGACGGCAAGATCGTATCGGTTGGCGCGAACGTCACCATCCCCGCCGATGCGCAGCGCGTCGATGCCACCGGCAAGTGGGTCACCCCGGGATTGATCAATGCCGCCACGACGCTCGGCCTCGTGGAGGTGAGCCAGGAGAATCAGACGCGCGACGCCTCGGCCAACGCGGGTCAGGATCACGTGGCCGCAGCGTTCACGGTGTGGGAGGGACTGAACACCACCAGCGTCATGATTGCGCCCGCGCGCGAGGATGGAGTGACGTCCGTGGTGGTCATGCCATCGGGTGGCCTGATCTCCGGGCAGGCGGCATTCCTCGATCTCGTTGACGGCACGGTCACCGACATGGTGGTCAGGGCGCCGATCGGCATGGTGGGAGAGATTGGCAACAAGGCGTCGGCTGGCGTCGGCGCGCGTGGAGAGCTGCTCGTCCGGCTCCGCGAAGTGTTCGAGGACACGAAGAGCTATGCGAAGCGCAAGGCCGACTTCGAGCGGGCACAGACGCGCGACTATTCCGCGAGCCGGCTGGACCTCGAGTCGCTGATCCCGGTTGTCGAAGGGCTCATGCCCCTGCTGCTTCGCGTGGACAAGGCCAGCGACATTGACGCGGCGCTGAAGATCGCGTCCGAGTATGACCTGAAGATCATGATTGTCGGTGGCGCGGAGGCGTGGATGATGGCCGACCGTCTTGCGGCGGCGAAGGTGCCGGTACTCACCGGTGCGATGAACAACATCCCGGGCAGTTTCTCGACCTTGGGCTCTCGGCAGGAGAACGCAGGCCTGCTGCGAAAAGCCGGTGTCACCGTCGTGCTGATCGGGAACGGGCCTGGAGATCCGGATACATTCGGCGTGCGCAACATCAGGCAGGAGGCCGGCAACGCGGTGGCCTACGGCATGACGTGGGACGATGCGTTGCGTGCGGTAACGCTGACCCCCGCGGAGCTGTTTGGTGTTTCGGACCGTGTCGGCACGCTGCAAGCCGGTCGCGCCGCGAATGTGGTCATCTGGGGCGGCGATCCGTTTGAGCTGCGGACGCTTCCGGAGCGCGTGTTCCTGCGTGGAAAGGCGGTGGAGCGCACGTCGAGGCAGGAGGCGCTCGGCCGGCGCTACAAGACCCTGCCGCCGAGTTACCGCACGCCATAGGTCCCGCGGTTTGCTTCGCGCGCGATTCCTTCCAGGAGTGGCTCGGAGTAGCGTCTGGCTGGCTGGCTTATGACCAGACGACCTGAACAGAGAGGCCTGAGCGAACTGCTCGGGCCTTTCTGCAGGCTACATCTTCCCGCGCCCCTCGAGTTCGGAGAGTAACGTCTCGAGGCGTAGCGCCTCGGTCTCGTGGCTTGCGATATCGGCAGCGTATCCCGAGTAGACGTCGCCGGTCACGTCAGCATTGGCCGTTCGCGCGCGATAGACCGCGTAGCCCAGCACCTGGGCGGCCTTGTCGGCGCGCTTGCGGGCCCGGTGGGCATCGAGGCGCAACCGGCCTTCATCGAGGGCGCCCTGAGCGGCCTTTCCGGCGCGATCGAGCTCGGTTCTGAGTTTCTCCCAAATGGCCATGGTCGGGTCCGTGCTGGAGGTGGGGTGGTAGGTGATAATGGTGCGTGGTGCGTTGTCGTGGTGCGTGGTGCGTGGTCCGTTGTCGTGGTGCGTGGTGCGTGGTGCGTGGTACGTCAACAGCATGTCATCCCGCACGAGCGAAGCGAGTGTCGGGATCTACCATACGGTGTTAATGGCCGGCTATTGAGCACGGATACCAGATCCCGACACTCGCTCGCTGCGCTCGCTCATGCGGGATGACAACGAAAGATATGTGGGATGACAGCGAAAAATATGCGGGACGACAGGAAGACTCTACGCGCTCTCTCTTCCCTTTGTTTCGTTTCCGAAAAGCAAAACGCCCCCACAATATGCGGAGGCGTTCCTGCCAGAGATCAGCCGTGAGCTACGCAGCAGTAACCTTTTCGCGCGGTTCGACCGACACCTTGTAGCGCAGCTTGTTCTTGTGCTCGAACTTCACGACGCCGTCGATCAGCGCGTAGATGGTGAAGTCGGTGCCAAGACCAACGTTGCGCCCCGGGTGCCACCGGGTGCCGCACTGACGGACGATGATGTTGCCGGCGCGCACTTTCTCGCCGCCGAACTTCTTGATGCCGCGGAACTTTGGATTGCTGTCGCGCCCGTTCCGGGAGGAGCCGACGCCCTTTTTATGTGCCATTGTATCCTCGCGCTCAGCCGAAGTTGATGTCGGTGATCCGGACTTCGGTGAACTTCTGTCGATGTCCCTGCTTCTTCGCGTAGTTCTTCCGCCGCTTCATCTTGAAGACGACGATCTTGTCGCCCTTGCCGTGGCGGACAATGGAGCCGGTCACCTTGGCGCCCGACAGCGTTGGCGCGCCCGAGGTGATCTTGTCACCATCGGCGCCGAGGAGGACGTCCTCGAACGTGATTTCGGAGCCTTCGTCACCTTCAAGGCTCGGAATCCGAATGGTCTTGCCGGGCTCGGCGCGATACTGCTTGCCGCCGGTGCGTATGATTGCGTAGGGCATAAAATGCTGAACGGGGTCGTAAGAGGGCTTAGCCTCGTAAGTTAGCCAGTACTTTAGCCGCTGTCAACGCACTGCTCCAGCGTTGTCCCAAGACCACGCGATCCGGCTCAAAGCATGATGACGGCGGTCATGGCGAGCAAAACTCTCCGGGCGTCGACCTCCTCCGCGTTTCGACTCAGGCCACGGCGTATTGCTGGGTGACGTCCCGGCCCGCTGACTTCACCACAAGCTTGAACTCATCCGGACGCAGCAGCGGATCGTCGCGCATGTCCACGGAGAACCCGGCACCCTTCTCGAGCTTCTTCATCAGCTCCGGCTCGCTCTCGAGCACATACATCGCGACCTCAGGATGCAGGCGCACCACCAGGTTATCGCGCTTGCCTTCGAGCACGATCTTCTTCACCGAACGCTCCATGCGCCGGATAATCGTCTCGGGCGTGAACACGCGACCCGTGCCCGAGCAGGTGGTGCAGGCTTCCGTCTGGTTCTGCAGATGGCTCTGTCGAACGCGCTGGCGGGTCATCTCGATCAGCCCCAGATCACTCACCGCGAACGCCTTCGTGCGCGCGCGATCGCGACTCAGG
>Ga0136612_10000042_pt1 | contig 25403 bp, 24 predicted proteins | sample AntDryUQ224A2306_2_FD_106644 | JGI IMG/M metagenome (GOLD analysis project Ga0136612, IMG submission 106644) | Polar desert sand microbial communities from Dry Valleys, Antarctica - metaG UQ224A (23.06) | ecosystem: Environmental > Terrestrial > Soil > Desert | place: Antarctica: Dry Valley... | reverse complement strand
GCTGCGGATCGATCGTGCGCTCGCCGATCGCCCGCTCGAGCGTCTCGGTGGGTGTGAACTTGCGGCCGTGACGGTAGAGCTGTCGCGCGAGCCAGCCGTACAGCTCGCCGAACTCGCCCGCCTCGATCTGCGCGTCGAGGTCTGGGATCGCAGCGCGGGCGTGCTGCCAGATCTGCAGCGACAAAACGTTCCCGAGCGCGTAGGTCGGGAAGTAGCCGTACGCCGCGCGCGTCCAGTGCACGTCCTGGAGGACGCCATGAGCATCGTCGGGAACGTCGACGCCGAGGAACTCCGTCATCCGCGCGTTCCACGCCTCCGGCAGCTCCTCGAGCGCCAGCGTCCCGTCGACGAGCTGCTGCTCGAGCTCGAAGCGGAGGATGATGTGCAGCGAGTAGGTCACCTCGTCGGCGTTCACGCGAATGAGGCTCGGGGCGACGCGGTTGATGCCGCGGTACCACGTCTCGAGATCGACCGAGCCGAGCTGCGGGAAGCGCTGTTGCAGCTTCGGGAGGAATCCACGCCAGAACGGCAGCGAGCGGCCGACGAGGTTCTCCCACGTCCGGCTCTGCGACTCGCCGAGGCCGAGCGAGGGACCGCCGGCGAGCGGCGTCCGGTCGAGTGCCGGGTCGAGCCCCTGATAGGTGAGGCCGTGTCCTGCCTCGTGCATCGCGGCCCAGAGCGCGCGCAGGTTGTCCGGCCGGTAGCGCGTGGTCATGCGGATGTCGCCGCGGCCGATCCCGATCGCGAAGGGGTGGACGGTCGGGTCGAGTCGCCAGGTGCCGTCCTCGAAACCGAAGTGTCCCAGCACGTCCTCCAGGAACGCCTTCTGCGTCTCGACCGGGTAGTCCCCTTCGAGGAAGGAGTCGTCAGCCGGCTCGCCCGCCGAGCGGACGATCTCCGTCAGCGCGGGCCGCAGCACCTCGAAGACCGCCTTGACCTCCGACGTGCGCATGCCCGGCTCGTACTCGTCGAGGAAGGCGTCGTACGGCGAGTCGCCGGCCTCCATGTACTCGGCCCAACGCAGCGCGATCTCGTGCACGCGCCGGAACGCGGGCAGGAAGAGATCGAACCGCGAGGCCTCGCGGGCCTCGAGCCAGGCCGCGTGCGCCTTCGAGCCCTCGCGCAGCCAGGCCTCCGCAAGCTCCTTGGGCACGCGCCGCTGCTTCTCCCAGTCGCGGCGCGCGACGCGGATGAGGCTCGCGTCGTCCCCATCGTGATCGAGCTGCTCTTCGAGCGGACGCACGGCCTCCAGCAGTCGACCGGTCTCGTCGGCCGTGAAGCGCTCGTGGACGACACCGCCGAGCGTCGCCAGGGTCTCCGAGCGGGCGGACGCGCCGCCGGCGGGCATGTTCGTTCGCTGATCCCAGGCGAGGACGCCGAGCGCTCGCTCGAGGTCGTCGATCTCCGTGAGGTGCTGCTTCAGCTCGACCAGAGGCTCGGCCACGGGCCAGAACCTACCCGCTAGGATCGCGCCCGATGACCGACGTGCTGATCATCGGCGACACGATGCGCTCTCCGGAGCTCAGGCACGAGGTGCCGGTGGCGGTCCCCGATCCGCTGCTCTACGCCGAGGTGGATGGGCAACGATCCGTTGTCGTCAGCTCGTTGGAGAGGAGCCGTCTCGCCGCTCTCGGCTCCGATCTCGAGGTGCTCACCTGGGAGGATGCCGGGTCCGACGAGCTCGTGCGCCGCGGCCTCGATACGTATCGGTTCGACCTCGAACTCTGGCTGAACGCCTGTCGTCGCCTCGGCCTCGAGCGTGCGATGACTCCTCTGGCGTTCCCGCTCGGACACGCCGACTACCTCCGCTCGAAGGGGATCGAGCTCCATCCCGATCAGAGCGCCTTCGACGAGCGCCGCCGGGTCAAGAACGGGTACGAGCTCGAGGGCATCCGGCGCGCGTGCCGCGCCGTCGAGGCTGGAGCGCAGGTGGGCGTCGACCTGCTTCGCAGTGCCGACGCGCGCAACGGCACGCTTGTTCTCGACGGCGAGCCGCTGACGTGCGAGCGCATCAAGCTCGAGCTCGAGCGTGTCTTCGGCGAGCACGGTGCGGCTGCGGAGGAATTCACTGTCTCCCACGGCCCGCAGACCGCCGTCGGCCACGAGGGCGGCTCGGGTCCCATCGCCACGAACGACATCGTTCTCTTCGATCTGTATCCACGCGACCGGGCGTCGGCCTGCTTCTCGGACTTCACGCGCACCTTCTCGATCGGTCCCGCCTCGGACGAGCTGAAGGCCTACCACCGGCTCGCGAAGGAGGCGCTCGAGCTCGCGGTGAGTGCCGTGCGGCCGGGAGTGCGGGGCAGCGACATCCATCGCCAGGTGTGCGACTTCTTCCACGAGCACGGCTACAAGACGCAGCTGCACAAGGAGGACGGCGAGGTCCTGGAGGACGGCTACTTCCACGGGACCGGTCATGGCGTCGGCCTCGAGGTGCACGAGCGTCCCGGCCTCGGCCGCACCGGGAGCGAGGCACTCGTTGTTGGCGACGTGATCGCGGTCGAGCCCGGCCTGTACCGGCAGGGCTTCGGTGGCGTGCGCCTGGAGGACCTCCTGCTCGTGACCGAGGGCGGCTGCGAGGTGCTGACGAGCTTCCCGTACGACCTCGAGCTGTGAACGAATCCCAGGTTCCAGCCGGCGAGGGGCGCGGGCACACGATCGAGACGCTGCTCGGCGAGGAGCGTCGGTATCCGCCGCCTCCGGAGTTCGCCGCTCAGGCCAATGCCAACGCAGATATCTACGAGCGGGAGTTCGAGGAGTTCTGGGAGACGGAGGCGCGCGAGCGCGTCAGCTGGGTCGAGCCGTTCACGAAGCTGCTCGAGTGGGAGTTGCCGTACGCGAAGTGGTACCTCGGCGGCAAGCTCAACGTCTCCTACAACTGCGTCGACCGCCACGTCGAGGCGGGTCGCGGGGACCGCGTCGCCATCTTCTGGGAGGGCGAGCCGGAGGGGGAGCGCGGCGAGCTCACCTACGCACAGCTCCAGGTTCAGGTCGTCCGGTTCGCGAACGCGCTCAAGCAGCTCGGCGTCGGGAAGGGGACGAAGGTCGCGATCTACATGGGCATGGTCACGGAGCTCCCGATCGCCATGCTCGCCTGCACGCGGCTGGGGGCGCCGCACACCGTGGTCTTCGGAGGCTTCTCGGCGGACTCGCTCTCCGACCGGGCCAACGACATGGGCTGCGAGGTGCTGGTCACCCAGGACGAGGCCTGGCGGCGAGGCAAGACGGTGCCGTTGAAGCGGACTGCCGACGCCGCCATGTCGGACGCACCGGGCCTCGCGAGATGCCTCGTCGTGCAGCGCACCGGCAACGAGGTTCCCATGCAGGAGGGGCGTGACGTCTGGCTGCACGAGCTCGACGTCTCGGACGACCCCGCCAGCTGCCCACCCGAGCCGATGGACGCCGAGGACCTGCTCTTCCTGATGTACACGTCCGGCACGACGGCGAAGCCGAAGGGCATCGCTCACACGACGGGCGGCTACCTCGTGGGTGTGGCCACGACCCACGACTACGTCTTCGACCTCAAGCCGGAGGACGACGTCTACTGGTGCGCGGCCGACATCGGCTGGATCACCGGCCACAGCTACATCGTCTACGGCCCGCTCTGCAACGGCGCCACGTCGGTCATGTACGAGGGAACGCCCGACTACCCGGATCAGGAGCGCTGGTGGTCGATCGTCGAGCGCTACGGCGTCACGATTCTCTATACGGCGCCGACCGCGATTCGCGCCCACATGAAGTGGGGGCCGGAGCACGCGCAGAAGCACGATCTCTCGTCGCTGCGCTTGCTGGGGTCGGTAGGCGAGCCGATCAATCCAGAGGCGTGGGTCTGGTACCGCGAGCACATCGGCGGCGACAGGACGCCGGTCGTCGACACCTGGTGGCAGACGGAGACCGGGATGATCATGATCACTGCGTTGCCTGGTGTGACAACGGGAAAGCCGGGCTCCGCAACCAAGCCGTTCCCGACCGTCGCCGCAGCTGTCCTGAGCGAGGCCGGGGAGGAGGTCGGACCCGGCGGCGGTGGTTACCTCGTGCTCAGCAGGCCGTGGCCGGCAATGACGCGCGGGATCTACGGCGACGACGCGCGCTTCCGCGAGACGTACTGGTCGAAGTACCCGGGCGTCTACTTCGCCGGCGACGGCGCCCGCATCGACGCTGACGGCGACTTCTGGCTGCTCGGCCGCGTCGACGACGTGATGAACGTCTCCGGTCACCGCATCTCCACGATCGAGGTCGAGTCGGCGCTCGTCGACCACTCGAGGGTTGCGGAGGCGGCGGTGTGCGGCCGCGCCGACGACCTGACGGGGCAGGCGATCGTGGCCTACGTGACGCTGAAGGGCGGCGATGAGGGGTCGGTCGAGATGCTCGAGGAGCTCCGCAACCATGTGGCCGCCAAGATCGGCGCGATCGCGAAGCCGGCGAACGTGGTCTTCACGCCGGAGCTCCCGAAAACGCGGTCGGGGAAGATCATGCGCCGTCTGCTGCGCGACGTCGCCGAGCAGCGGCCGCTCGGCGACACGACGACGCTGGCCGACCCCGCCGTCGTGAGCGAGATCGCCGACCGCGCGGCAGCCACGTCAGCCGACGAGTAGCGCTCGGGTTCTTCGGCTGCCGAGCTCGCGGCTCAGTCACGCGGACGTGCGGCTGCCCCGGCAGCACGGTACAACCTGCGCATGCGCCCCTTTGCCGCCCTGCTCGCGCTCTGCCTCAGCGTCCCAGCCGTCGCCGTAGCCGGCGATCGCGAGCTGCTAGACGCGCGCGACCGTTACCTGCAGGCCGCACGCGTCTCCTATCCGGATACGCCCGACGGCGCGCAGGCGCGCTACGACGCAGGGCGCGACCTCGTCGAGGCGACATTGGCCGCCGGTTCCGTGCGGCCGCGATTCAGCTCGTTGCGGGCTGACCTGCTCGCCCGGGGCCGGGCCGCCGTCCGCCACGCTGAAGAGCTCGATCGTGACGACGGCTTCCGTAGCGAGGGCGCGCTCGCTCCGTTGCCGCCCGTCTCGTCCGTGGTCGGGCCGCGCCGCCCGGACGCGACCCTGGCGCGGAAGCTGGCCGTCGCCGCCGCGCGCGCCTCCGGTGCCGCGGGGATCTGGGTCCACGACCTTCGCACCGGCCGCTATGCCGGGCACGAGGCCGACACGCGATTCGCCGCCGCCTCGACGGTGAAGCTCGGTGCGCTCGCGGCCGCGTTGCACACGACGGCCCTGCCCGAGCGGAGCCGCTGGTGGTACGACGTCCGGCAGATCGGCTTCTGGTCGTCCAACCTGGCGGCGAACCGGATCGGAGCCTTGCTCGGCTACGCCGCCGTCGTGGACGGCCTGCGCCGGCTCGGCATGGCCTCCAGCACGTACCCCGGCCCGTATCGCGCCACGACGGGCTACCGGCCACCAGGCCCGCACACGCGGGTGACGACAGCACGCGATCTCGGCCGCGCCCTCTTCCGGCTCGGTGCCGGCGCACAGGGGGATGCTCGTGCGCTGCGCCTGCTCGGACTGACGAGGCTCCAGGCGCGTGCCGGCGTCCGCGTGCTGGCGTCGTCGCAGCCGGTAGCGGACAACCGGGGGCTGCTCCGACGCTGGTTGCCTGGTGCGAACCTGGTCGAGAAGAACGGCTGGCTCACGGACACCCGTACGACCGCTGCGATCGTGTACCGAGGCGGCCGCGCGACGGTCGTCGTGGTCGAGCTCTACCGCCCCGGCGTCACCCTCCGCGAAGGACAGCAGCTGGGGCGCGACGTCCTGCGCGCCGCCGGCCTGATCAGGTGAGCGACGTCTGCTCCGCCGGGACTCGGGTTCCAACGGCCTTCGCGGCGAGGCCGTCGAGCGTCTGCTTCAGCTCGCGGTAGAGCGCCTGAGCCTCGCTGGGCGTGTCGCCGATCGCGGTCAGGCCGATCCGACCGGCCACCGCCAGCGCGCTCACCATGTGCAGCGCCACCCCCGCCTCGCGCTCCGCGTCCCAGCCGAGGCTCCGCTCCGCAACGACGTCGAGCAGGTCGTCGGGTGTGAGAGCGGCATACGCGGGCGCATCGAGGTGATCCGTCGCGACGTAGTGCTTGAGGTCGCCGAGACGGGTACGGAACTCGCCGGCCAGCGGGTCGTAGACGCCGTCGGTCAAGGTCGAGATCGCCATGAACGGATGCGTCGTCCCCCCGCAGCGGAGGTTGATCTCGATCGCGTACGGCTCCCAGTCGCCGTTGTGGCGCACCGCAACGAAGTCGACGGCGCAGCGGCCGATCACGCCCTCGCGGGCGAGGCGGCGCCCGATCTTGAGCGCCTCGACGGCTATTCGCGGTGCGTAAGCGGGATCGGCCGGGAAGCGGCAGCCGAAGTAGGTCTGGCCATGCGGCCCGCCGAGCACCTGGTCGTGCGTCGAGAGGATCTCGACCTGGCCGGACGGGCTGATCCGCAACTGCGCGCTCGGGCTGCGGAAATCCTCTCCCTCGATCCGCTCCTCGACGATGCCACCCCCAACCGCAAGGGCGTCGAGGTAGTCGTCGACGACCGCCTCGGTGTCCTCGAGCTCGAGCGCGCCAGCGAGCGCGCCGTCCGCGAGCGCACCGGCAACGTCGACGAGCGCGTTGCCGAGGCCGCTGACGCCGCGGTCGAGCTTCAGGATCGCAGCTGGGCTCTGGAGCTCTCGCAACGCGCTCAGCACGTCCCGCTCGCTCGAGACCTCGAACCCACGCGCGTGCGGAACGCCTTCATCCGCGAACACTCGCCGACTGCCACTCTTCGTGCCCAGCCACTCGAGCTCCGGGTCGGCGCCGTAGAGCGGCACACCGAGCCGAACCGCGAGCTCCACCTCGTCCAGTGAGGTCGCGAACGGGAGCAGCACCGCCAGCTCGGGCTGCGCCACGAGGGTTCGGATTCGCTCGATCGCACCCGGCCGTGCCAACAGCTTCTTCGTCAACGGCAGGTTGCGCCCGTCGACCAGCGAGACGACCTTGAACCGGTCCCGCGCCTCCGGCGTGTCGAGCTCGGGTACGAGGCCGAAGTAGTAATCGACGAGGCGCGGCAGGATTGGCTGCGAGGTCACGTAGATCACACGCGAGTTACGTGAGCGCAGGAGGCTCAGCACGAGACAGAGGAAGCGCTCCTCGTAGGCGGGGAAGACGGGGATCAGCTGGTCGGGCACCTCGAGGCTGATCGAGTGAACGACGACCACCGTCCGCTCGACGTCTCCGATCGAGCGCAGCGTGACCGATGGCCACAGGGTGCGCAGCCGCTTCTGGAGGTCGGCGAACTCCGGGTTGGGCACGGAAGGAAGGTAGGAAACGTGGGGCGCTAGCGCAACTGCCGGCTCGTGCCGATCGCGATCCTCGGCGCGGCGGCCGGCCGCAGCCAGCGGAGGACGGCCTGCAGCTCGGTGCGGCGCAGGCTGACGCAGCCGATCGTCGGCCCGCCGGTCTGGGCGTGCAGGAAAATGCCCGAGCCGCGTCCCGGGACGACGGGGCGCATGTTGTACTCGACCACGGCGAGGAACGGGTACGGCCGTGGCTGCTGCCACATCCCCTCGCTCCCGCCCGCGAAAGGTGGCGCCGTCCCGCAAGCCACGTGCCTGAACGAGTTGTAGGTGGGCGACGTCGGATCCTCGTCCCACCAGTCGCCGCAGCGGAGGCGGCGGTAGCGGAAGCGGACGCCGGGGTTCGGATCGTTCCCGTACATCGTCTGCCCGATCGCGAAGCTGCCGGTGGGCGTCGTGCCGTCGCCCTCTCGCCGGTTCGGCGAGAGGCCGTTCTTCCCGAGCCGCGCCACGTACGGCCCGCCCGCCTTCACCCAGCAGCCGTGCACGCGACGCCAGGTAGTGAGCTGCGCGAACGTCGTCCTTTCGACCTTCGCCTCCACCGTGATCAGCTGCCTCGAGCCGGCCGGCGCCTCGATCGCGCTCGCAACGCTCGGAGGGCACGCCACCGCGACGGCTGCGGTCAGGACGGCGAAGGCCAGCACGAGCGTCAGAGTACGCTGAACGCGTGCGCATCGCCGTGCTCGCGCTGGTGGTTAGTGTCGCAGCGTCACAAGGTTCGACCGCAGCCGCCGAGCGCGGCCCGCGCTTCGCGGTCGAGCACGTGCGGTGGGACGACGTGCGTCACTCCTACCGAGCCGGCTGCCCGGTCGGGCCGGCGCAGCTGCGCACGGTTCGTGTCTCCTTCTGGGGCTTCGACGGACGCCCGCGGGTGGGGCGGATCGTGGTGGCACGGCGCGTTGCGCTCGACGTGCTCGCAGTCTTCCGGATCCTCTGGCGCGAGCGCTTCCCGATCCACCGGCTCCGACCGGTCTCTGCCTACGGCGGCAGCGACGACCGTTCGATGGAGGCCGACAACACCTCTGGCTTCAACTGCCGCTACGTCGGCGGGACGACGCGCTGGTCGATGCACGCGTGGGGCGAGGCGATCGACGTGAACCCAGTCGAGAACCCGTACGTGCGGGGATCGCGCGTCGCGCCGCCCCACGGCCGCGCCTTCCTCGACCGTTCGCGGTACCGGGAGGGGATGGCCGTCGAGGAGGGCGTGCTCGTTCGCGCCTTTGCCTCGGTTGGCTGGAGGTGGGGCGCCTCCTTCGGCGACTTCCAACACTTCTCGACCACCGGCCGATGACCGACCGGCTGCGTCCGCATTGGAACTTCGACGATCTCGACGGGACGGAGGAACGCTTCCGAGCGCGCCTGGCGGAGGAGGTGCCCGAGCCTGGACGTGCGGAGATCCTGACCCAGCTAGCGAGAGTGGAGGGCCTACGCGGGCGGTTCGATCGAGCCGGCGCGCTCGTCGACGAGGCAGCCGGCCTCTCCCAGGCAGCGGTCGTCCGTGTCCGGGTCGACCTCGAGCGCGGCCGGATCTGCCGCTCGAGCGGCTCGAAGGACGCCGCGCTGCCGCTCTTCAGGTCGGCGTTCGCGACCGCGGTCGACACAGGCGAGGACTCGCTCGCTGCTGATGCCGCGCACATGTGCGCCCTCGCCGCGCCCGACAGAGAGGGCTTTCTCGCCTGGACCCAGCGAGGGATCGCGCTGGCGGAGTCGTCCGAGGCCGCCGCGTACTGGCTCGGACCTCTGCTGAACAACCTGGGCTGGGAGCTCTTCGACGCCGGCGAGCACGAGCAGGCGCTCGGCGTCTTCGAGCGTGCGCTCGCAGTCCGTGAGCGCGAGCCTGAGCAGGTCGCGGCGATCGAGGCCGCGCGCGCCGCGGTGACCGAAGCGCTGGGCGCCCTCGGCCGGGATCGCTAGAACGACTCCCTAGGCGAGTAGCTGCTCGAACCGCGCGGCGTCGTCGAACGGGCCGATCACCGCAAGGTGGATACCCCCGTCGAGGATCTCCTGCGCGACGCGCTGCAGGTCTTCGGCGGTGACGGCGTCGAGTGCGGCGAGAACCTCGGTGGGCTCCGCCGCCTGGCCCTCGAGCACCTCGCGCCGCAGGCCGAACATGATCGTCCCGTGCGGGCTCTCGAGCTGGAGCACGAACCGCCCCTTGGTGAAGTTGCGCGCCTTCTCGAGCTCGTCCGCAGGCACGGGCTCGGCCGCCAGCAGCCTGAACTGCTCGACGATGGTCGTGACGGCGTCGTCGATCCGGTTGATGTCGACGCCGGATTGCGCGTAGAGCGAGCCTGCATCCGTATAGGAGTGGTTCGTCCCGAAGACGTAGTACGCGAGCCCACGGCGCTCTCGCACCTCGGTGAAGAGGCGCGAGGACATGCCGCCGCCGAGAACGGTCGCGAGCAGCTGGAGGGCGTAGCGATCGGGATCCACGAGCGGCCGGCTGCGGACGCCGAGCACGAGGTGGGCCTGATCCGACGCCTTCGTGTGCACCTTCACCCGTGAGCCATTCCCCCCCGCCCGTACCGGTGCAGGCCCGGGCGGTGCGCCTCGCTCGATGTCCCCGAGGAGGTGCTCGAGCCGCTCGTCCAGCCCCTCGCCGATGGCGCCGCCGATCCCGACCACCATCCGTTCCGCCCGATACCACTGGTCGACGTAGTCGGTGAACGTCTGGCGGGTCGCGCCGTGGACGGTCTCCTTGCGGCCGATGATGTCCCAGCCGAGCGGCTGGTCGCCGTAGAGCAGGTTCTCGTAGACACCCCCGATGAAGTCCCGAGGCGTGTCGAAGTACATGTTCATCTCCTCGACGATCACGCCCTTCTCGCGCTCGATCTCCTCCGGGTCGAACTTCGAGCGGCGCAGCATGTCGACGAGCACGTCGAGCGCGACGTCGCGCGTGTCTGCAGCGCAACGCACGTAGTAGCCGGTGTACTCCTTGCCGGTGAATGCGTTGAACTCGCCCCCGATGGAGTCGATCTCGCCGGCGATGTCCCGAGCGGTCGGGCGCTTCTCGGTGCCCTTGAAGAACATGTGCTCGGCGAAATGCGCGATTCCGTTCGTCTCCTCCGACTCGTAGCGTGAGCCGGCCGCAAGCATGACGAAGCACGAGACGGACTGGGCCTGGGGCATCGGCGCGGTCAGGACGCGGAGCCCGTTCGAGAGCGTGCGGCGTTCGAAGACTTTCATCGCGGCCATGGTATCGAGGCGTGCTATAGAGGCTCGGATGGCGGGCGAGCTCATGCGTGCGGCCGTCTTCGCGCAGCCCGAGTGGCTCGCGCAGGTGCCCACGAACCGCCGCCTCCCGGACGCCCGGGTCGTCTACGTCGGGGCAGGAACCTCGTTCCACGCGGCGCAGACCGCCGGCCGCGCGCTGCAGTCGCTCGAGGCCGTGCTCGATCCGCCCGAGGCCGACTTGATGGTGCTCGTCAGCCACGAGGGCGGGACGGAGCTCACGCTCGAGGCGGCGCAGTCGTTCGGGGGCGAGAAGTGGCTCGTGACGGGAACGTCCGACGGGCGGATCGCCGATCTGTGCCGGGAGGTCGTCGTCTGCACTCCCGCTACCGAGCAGAGCCTGTGCCACACGGCGAGCTACACCTGCGCGGTCGCGGCCCTGCGGGCGCTCCAGGGGGAGGACATCGGTGGGCTACCCGAGCGCGTAGCTCAGGTGCTGGAGGCCGAGCCGTGGCCGGTCTCGGCGCACGAGCGCTGGCTCGTCGCCGGCGCAGGCCGCGACTGGCCCTCCGCGCAGGAGGCGGTGCTGAAGCTCAGGGAGGGAGCGTTCGTGGCCGCAGAGGCGCACGAGACGGAGCAACTGCTGCACGGCCACCTGGCGGCGGTCGACGAGACGGTGCGCTGCTTCGTCCTCGAGGGCGAAGGTCGTGCCGCCGAACGAGCCCGCGGAGCCGCGGCAGCTCTCGAAGCTCTCGGCTGCAACGTGACGCTCGTCGCAACGGAGCACCCGGTCGCCGACATCGTCTGGTTCCAGCGCCTGACACTCGACCTCGCGGCAGCGCGCGGCGTGGATCCGGATCGCATCCGTCGCGACGACGCACGCTGGCAGCGCGCTGCCGACGCGCACAGTAGGTCGTAGTTGCGCTCGTTTACGCGCTACCGAGTTGGGCGAAGGAGCCCCCTGTTGGCAGATGAATCCAGCCTTCGCGCCGCGCGATCTCGGCGACGTCGCAAGTGGGCAGTAGAGTCTCCCCGACTGCCGCTGCGCGGGCGATGAATGCGCACACGAGTGCATCGAGCGCATGCGGTGACCGCTCGAGATCGTGCCGGTGTCGTTCGGCGAGTACGAGCCAGCCGCCGCTGCCGTTCTCGAAGCTTCGGAGGAGGTCGGCACGGGCAGCAATGGACTGATCGCGTTCTGCGGCTCTCGTGCTCTTGTACCTGCGATGGTCAAATCCCCACGAGGAGAGTGCGGCACCTGGGTAGACCTCTATGACGTTGTCATTGCCGGTGCGATCCGCAACCTCGAGTCGGTCGAGGAGAGCGCAGCAGCGCCAGGCGCATCGTCCGAGCTTGTCCGAAGAAACGCTCAGGGGCCACCGCCCGACGCGCTGGCGGACGAGACGATCCGTGAGTCGAAACGCCAGGAGTTCGGAATCTGCTCCCGTCCAGCCCCCGTGCGAGCTCCAGTTCGATACGGCCGCGGCGAATGCATCCGGCCAGCCAAATGGCGCATCAATGCCGACCCAATCTGCTTCCTGTGCCAGCCGCAATAAATCCTCGTCTGTCGCCGGCTGCTGAAGGTCGTCGACCACTGCAACAGCGCCGGCCCAACGCACAAGGCATGCAGCTGTGCCGTTCGGCTGCGCCGACAGATCGATGCCCAGAGATCGCAATTCGCGCGACTCTGCGGAGCGCTAGCCGCGCTCGACCGACGAGCCGCCGACGATCGCGTCGCGGCCGTCTCCGTAGCGCACCCACGCCTTGTTCGTCCCGTCGTAGTCCGGAGCCCACAGGACGAGCGTCGCCTCCTCACCGCGCACACGGCAGGTCTCGGTCCCCTCAGGATCCACGCCGCGCCAGACGCGGATGAAGGGGTTCGATTCCCACTCCGCTCCGATCGTCGTACCGAGCGTGTGTCCCGGGTGGACGCGCATCTCGGGCGGCAAGGCCATCAGGCGCTCCATGATTGAGCGCCGGTGATCCTCGTAACCGGTCGGTCCACCGCCGCCCGTGCCGCCGACGGTGCCCTTGAAGAGGCAGTCGGCGGTCAGCACGTCCGTGCCTCCGACCGAGAAGGCGAGCTGGTCGCGGCAGTGACCGGGAATCGCGATCGCCTCGATCGAGAGGTCGCCCGAACGGATCGTCCCGCCGTCCTCGATCGTCTCCCCGAGCGGCACTCCCACGTCCTTCGTCAGCGGGTGGCCGACGAGCGGCACGCTGAGGCGGTCGGCGAGCGTCTCGACACCGACGATGTGGTCCGGGTGGTGGTGCGTGACGAGCACGTGTGTGATCGAGATTCCGCGCGTCTCGACCTGCTCGAGCAGTCCCTGCTCGCCGTTGGAGTCCACGAGCACGCCGCTGCCGCCGTCGCCATCGGCGAGGAGGTATGCGTTCGACGTCCACTGCGGGTGCTCGACGCGCTCGACGATCACGAGAAGCTGATCACGCTCCTGATCCCGTCCTGGGCCTCCATCAACCGGAAGCCGCGGTTGACGTCGGCGAGCGTGAGCCGGTGTGAGACGAACGACTCGACATCGATCTCGCCCGCGAGCCAGCGATCGACGAGTTGCGGCACCTCGTCGCGGCCCTTCACGCCGCCGAACGAGGAGCCGGCGACCCGGCGGCCGGTGATCAGGAAGCGCGGCACGATGTCGAGCGTCTCGCCCTTTCCGGCGACACCCGCGACCGTGCAGAGGCCCCAACCCATCCGTGCCGACTCGACCGCCTGGCGCATAACCGCGACGTTACCCGTCGCCTCGAAGGTGTAGTCCGCGCCGAAGCCGCCGGTCGACTCCAGGATTCGCTCGACCGTGTCCGGACCGCCCAGCATCGTCTCGGTCGCGCCGTGGCCCTGGGCGAGTGCGAGCCGCTCCTCGGAGAGATCCACGCAGACGATTCGCTCGGCGCCCTGAAGGCGGCAGCCGATGACTGCGCCGAGTCCCACCATGCCGGCGCCGAACACGACGCACGTCGAGCCCTGCTCGACCTTCGCGGTGTTCATCGCCGCGCCGAGCCCGGTCGAGAGTCCGCAGGCGAAGAGCGCAGCGCCTTCGAGCGGGGCTTCGGGCGAGACCTTCGCGAGCGCGATCTCCGGCATCACCGTGTACTCCGCAAACGTCGAGGTGCCCATGAAGTGCCGGATCGGCTCGCCTTCGCGCGAGAGCCTCGTCGTGCCGTCAGGGAGGTAACCCTTGTTCTGCTGCTCGCGGATCGCGAGGCAGAGGTTCGTTCGCGGGCTGCGGCAGTGGACGCAATCCCCGCACTGCGGTGAGAAGAGCGTGACGACATGGTCGCCCTCCGCGACCGACGTGACGTCTTCCCCGACGCGCTCGACGACGCCCGCGCCCTCGTGTCCGAGGACGGTGGGGGCGTAGCCGGAGGGATCGGCGCCGGAGGCCGTGTAGAGGTCGGTGTGACAGACGCCGCAGGCGACCAGGCGCACGAGCACCTCGCCCCGGCGGGGTTCGGCGAGCTCGACCTCCTGCACGGAGAGCGGCGCGTCGAACTTCTCCAGGACCGCGGCTTTCATCTTCATGCCGGCGATTCTCGCACCTGGGTCTCGAGCGCGGCGACGGCTTCGGCCTCGGCGCTGCCGTCGCCGTCCTCTCCCTTCAGCACGACGGAGACGAGCGGGACGGGCTGCACGAGCGCGAACACGGCGGCGCCGTAACCCGGGCCGCCGCCGCCGTGGCCGATCAGCACGCCGTGCGGCCAGTCGGGATCCGCCATCACACCCAGGCCGTAGCTCGGCCGGACGAGGCCGTACGCCTCGACGCCGACCTCGACCGTCGACAGGAGGTCGTGGAAGGAGCGGCCGAGCAACTCGCCGGCCGCGAGCGCCGTCCAGAAACGTCGCAGGTCGGCGGCTGTGGAGATCGCGGTACGATGGCCCACCCAGCACGGGTGGTAGCGGCCGCGGACATCCTGCGTTGCCGCACCGATCTGGCTGCTCAGACCGGGCGCGAGCTCGTCCAGATCGCCTGGGTCGAGCGCGAGCGTTGTCTCCGTCATGCCCAGCGGCACGGTAAGTTCGCGCTCCAGCGCGCCGGCGAAGCCGCCCGGGACGAGGGTATCGAGCACGCGGCGGAGCAGCAGGTAGCCCGTGTTCGAGTACATCCACGGCGGGGGCGGGTCTCGACGGAGCGCGTGCAGCAGGAGCTTCTCGTCGGGCCATGGCTCCAAGGGCCTGCGCCGCATCGCCTCGGCATAGCCGGAGTCTGCGTAGTCGGGGACACCAGCGGTGTGGTTCAGGAGCTCGCGGAGCGTGGGCTCCTGCAGCCGCGGCTCGTCGAGCCACGCGGTGACGGGACTGTCGAGCGACAGCTCGCCGCGATCTGCCAGCCGGCAGAAGAGGACGGCGATGAACGTCTTCGTGAGGCTGTAGATCAGATAGCGCGGCTCGTCGGTGCTCACCGGTCGGAGAGCCGGTACACGAAGCGGAGCGCCTGCCAGCTCTCGTCGATCGAAGCGCTCTTGTTGTCGACGAGGCCGGCTGCGAGGCCGATCGCCTGCACCGTTTCGAAGCTGAGGTCGTTCTCGATCCCGGCCAAGCGTTTCGGCCACGCGATCCAGAGGCTGCCGGCCGGGGCCAAGGTCTCCTTCAGCGTCTCGAACCGGCTTTCCAGCTCAGCTCGGCTGGTCGTGAAGAGGACGACGACGTGCGCGCCGTGTTTCGCGCCGAGCTTCTGCGAGAGCGGGGTGGACGAATAGTCCTTGCTCGCCTCTCTCCCCTTACTGGCCATGCCAGTCGGCCAGCAGCTGTGCCTCCCGCTCGGGCGTGAGCCCGACACCGTCGACGAGCTCCGCCCCCTCGAGCGCCCCGCGCGCCGTTTCCTCGAGCGGGCGGAAGCGGAGGCCGGCTGCCACCGCCGCAGTGCTGTCGGACTCCATGAAGCAACGCCAGTCCGGGTCTGCGGTGTCGACCCAGAGCGGTAGCTCCTGCCACTGGCCGACCCCCTGCTCGACGAGCCAGCGCTCGTCGACGTACGTCGGTCGCACCTCTCCGGCGCAGGCCTCGAGCAGATCGCGCATCGGGAACGGCGGCGACATGGCGTTGAACACGCCGTTCAGCCGGCCTTCCGCGCTGCGGAGAATCCAGTTGGCGAGGTCGCGGACGTCGATCAGCTGGACGGAGCGCTCGGGCGCGCCTGGCACGAGTAGCTCGCCGCCGCGCGCGAGCCGGTGCGGCCAGTACGTGAAGCGACCGGTCGGGTCGTGCGGCCCGACGATGAGGCCTGCACGGATGTGAAGGGCGCGACCTGGAAACCCCTCCTCGATGACTGCCTCGCACAACGCTTTGAGCGCGCCGTAGTGTCCTTCCACGTCCTCCGTCGACGCGTCCTCGACCGTCGCCACGAGGCTGGCCTCCGTCGCGGGCTCGTCGAAGCTCGCGTACACCGAGCAGCTCGAGACGAACGTGTAATGGCCTGAGTCCCGCAGTAGCTCGGCCGACCCGCGGACGACGCGCGGGACATAGCCGGAGGTGTCGATGACGGAGTCCCATCTACGTCCTGCTAGCGCCGAGAGCTCGCCGTCTCGATCACCCTGGAGCTTCTCCGCCTCGGCAAAGAGCTCCGGGTTTGTGCGGCCGCGGTTGAAGAGCGTCAGCTCATGGCCTCCCTCGAGCGCGGCATCGGCGATCGCGCGGCCGAGGAACTCCGTTCCTCCGAGGAGGAGCACCTTCACCCGAACCTCTGGACGGCGCGCCAGACCGCCTCGGCACCGAACTCGAGTGCGTCGACGGGGATCCGCTCGTCTGCTGCGTGGATCAGCTTCGTGAACGCGAAACTCTCCGGCAACCGCATCGGCAGGAAGCCGTAGGTCTGGATGCCGAGGCGCGAGAAGAAGCGGCCGTCGGTGACGCCCACCTGCAGGAGTGGCAACGGGATCCCATCCGGGTCGAGCTCGCGGACGACTGCGGCGAGCGTGTCGAAGAGGCCGAGGTCTGCCTCCGAGCTGCTGGGATCGTGCCGGACGAGCTCGAGCTCGACGTCGCGGCCGATCAGCGCCCCGAGCTCGCCCATCAGCGCGTCGGGGCCGTACCCCGGCAGCGAGCGGCCGTCGAGCTCGAGGTGGACCTCGCTCGGGACGACGTTGATCTTCTCCCCGCTGTGCACGATCGTGGCGTTGACCGTGTTGCGGAGCATCGGCTCGAAGAGCCGCGCCTGCTCCCCGAGCAGCTTCAGCGCGCCGTCCGTCAGGCGCGGCTTCAAGAGCGACCGGATCACCGCCGCCTGCGGCCGTGGCAGCGCGCCGGCCATTCCCTCGAGCAGCTGCCGCACCACCGGGGTCACGTGGACCGGCAGGCGACCCCGGTCGAGGTCGCGCAAGAGCCGTGCGAGGCGTGCCATCGTCCCCCCGCGGTTGATCATCGCTCCGTGCCCGCCAGGCCCGCGTACGGTCGCCCGGAGCCAGCAGATCTGCTTCTCCGCCACCTGGATCGGATAGAAGCGCCTGCCGCCCGAGGTGAGCGTGAAGCCGCCGAACTCACCGAGCGCGAACCGGATCCCCTCGAACAGCTCCGGGTGCTCCTCGACGAGGAACCGCGCGCCGAGGTCGCCTCCCGCCTCCTCGTCCGCGAGGACGCACAGCACGAGGTCGCCCGGAGGCCGCACGCCTTCGCGCTTCATCCGCAGGAACGCGGTCACCATCATCGCCACGCCCGCCTTCATGTCGAGCGCGCCGCGCCCCCAGATCTCCCCGCCGACGAGCCGCCCTGCGAAGGGCGGCTGCACCCACTGCTGCCCCGCTGTCGTGACGACGTCGACGTGGCCCTGCAGCAGAAGCGGTGCGGCTCGGCCGTCCCCCTCGAGGCGCGCAACGAGGTTCGGCCGGTCCGGAAGCTTCGCGTAGGTCGCTGTCTCGATGCCGGCGCCCTCGAGCTGCTCCCGGAGGAAGCCGATGCACGCCGCCTCGTTACCGGGCGGATTGGTGGTGTCGAAGCGCAGCAGGTGCTGCAGCAGCTCGACGGGGCTCACAACTCGTCGAGCGCGGCGAGCAGCCGGTCGACCTCCTCCACCGTGTTGTAGTGGACGAACCCGGCGCGAACGGCACCCGTCCCAGTCAGGCCGAGGCCCTTCATCACCTCGACGGCGTAGTAGTCCCCGTGCCAGACGGCGATCTCTCGTGCGGCCAGCTCCGTGGCGACCTGCTCCGGGCTGCGGCCCGGCAGGTTGAAGCAGAACGTCGGCACGCGGCCCGTCATGGTGCGCAGGCCGTAGAGCTCGACCCGCTCGGGGAGGCCGTCGAGGAACCGCTGTCCCAGCTCGTGCTCCTGCGTGAGGATCGCCTCCCAGCCCACCGACTCGACGTACTCGACCGCGGCGACGAACCCCGCGAGCAGCTCATGTTGTTGCGTCCCGTGCTCGAAGCGGTGCCCGACGGGCTCGTCCGCCGCCGGCCGCACCTTGTATGGCCGCCACGACTCGAGCAGCTCGCGCTTGCCGAACGCGAGCCCCATGTGCGGCCCGAAGAACTTGTAGGGCGAGCAGAGGAGGACGTCGACGTTCCAGGCGGCGACGTCGATCGGTCCGTGCGGCCCGTAGTGCACGGCGTCCGCCCATGCGAGGGCGCCCGCCGCATGGGCGAGCTCGACGATGCGGCGGACGTCCGGCGCCGTGCCGACCGCGTTCGAGGCGATGGGGAACGCCACCACCCGCGTTTGCTCGGAGAGCTGCCGCTCGAGGTCGTCGAGGTCGAGGGTCAGGTCGTCGTGCAGCTCGACGAAGCGGACGACGATGCCGAGATCGTGCGCGAGCTCGAGCCACGGCGAGACGTTGGCGTCGTGGTCGAGCTTGGTCACCAGGATCTCGTCCCCACGCGAGAGCGTGCGCGCGAACGCTCGGGTGAGCAGGAAGTTGAGCGAGGTCATGCTCTGGCCGAACGCGACCTCGTCCGGATGGCAGCCGAGCCAGCGACCCGCGGCCGCGCGCGCACGAACGATCAGCTCGACCGTGCGGACGCTCGTCCCGTACGGGGCGCCGACGTTCGCGTTGTCCTCACGCAGGTAGCTCGCGACGGCGTCGATCACCTCGTCGGGGCACTGGGTGCCGCCGGGCCCGTCGAAGAATGCGAGGCCGCAGTCGAGGGCCGAGTACCTGGCCCGTAGAGCGGCGATGTCGAACGCCGTGATGCTCACGCGATCTGCTCCCCGTTCACGGTCCAGCGGTACCGCGGCGTCACGGTCAGCGAGGCGCCGACGAAGCAGTCCCGCTCTGCTTTCGCGAGCAGCTCCCGCACGTCCGCCGGCGCGGGCTCGAGCGTCGCATCGAGGTCGACGTCGACCTCGACGAAGGCGTACCGGCCGTCCGACTCGCGTTTCGTGACCCTTCCGTTCGCCTCCGCGCTCGCGCGCAGGCCGAGGCCCATCAACTCCGCGTGGTAGCGGAGGCTCGTCAGCGTGCAGCGCGCGAGTCCCGCCAGCACCAGATGTTCGGGCGTCCACGCCTCCTCGGTCGGAAGGGGCACGGCGCCCGCGTCGCTCGTTGCCGTCCAGTCCCGGTCGAGCGAGACGGCGTAGGTGAACGTGCGCGCCCGGACCGCCACTCACAGAACCTACACTCGGCCGATGACCCTGGCGGTGTTGGGCGCGAGCGGGTTCACCGGCCGGCTCGTGCTCGAGGAGGCTCGGCGCGCAGGCTTGCCGCTTCGCCTGGTCGGCAGGCGTCGGCATGCCCTCGAGCAGCTTGCGCAGCCGGGGGAGGAGGTGCGGGTCGCCGACGCGCGGGACGAGGCGTCGCTGCGCGCGGCCTTCGACGGTGCCGCTGCCGTCGTATCGTGTGCCGGTCCCTTTCTGGTTCTCGGATTCGCCCCGATCGCGGCTGCGAGCGCCGTTGGCGCGCACTACCTCGACACGAGCGGCGAGCAGGAGTTCGTGCACCGCGTGCACGAGCGGTTCGCCGACGCGCCGGTGGCAGTGCTGCCTGCGTTCGGCTTCGACTATGTCCCGGGCGATCTCGCCGCGCGGCTCGCCGCCGAGCAGGTGGACGGGCCGCTGGACGAGGTGTTCGTCGGCTACTCCGTCGCCGGCGTCGGCACGAGCAAGGGCACCCGCAGCACGATCGCGACGGTGATGGGCCAGAGACAGGTGACCTACCTCGATGGGAGTCTCGTCGGCTCCCGCTTCGGTGCGAGGACGAGGAGGATGCGGTTCCCGTTCGGGGAGCGGACGGTGGTCGAGTGGGGCGGAACGGAACCACTGACGGTTCCACGCCACACGGACGTTCGCTCCGTCCATTCGTTCATCCGGGCACCCGCTGTCGCCGGTCTGGGCGGTCGTGTGGGCCCCCTCGTCGCGCCCGTCCTCCAGCGTCTCGCGCGGCTCGGGCCGGACGGTCCTTCCCCGGCCTCACGTGCGAAGAGCCACTTCACGGTCGTGGCGGAGGCGCGCGGCTCCGGCGGTCACGGCCGTGCGGTCATTGTCGGCAGCGACGTCTACGGTCTGACCGCTCTGCTGCTCGTCCGCGGCGCCCAGGCGCTCCTCGCAGGCGAAGGCCGGGGGTCGGGCGTCCTCGCACCGGCCGAGGCTTTCGACGCCCGCACGCTCGCGTCTCGCTTAACGCCGCTGCTCGAGATCGCCGAGCCCGGCTAGCGATGACGTCCGGGAGGCGGATTACGGTGCGAACCGTGCAGCGGCTACGAAGGCTCAGCGAGGCCGAGTGCTACGCGCGGTGCTATGGGCGGCGGTACGAAGAGTCGGTGCGCGTCGTCCACGTGAGGCCGCGCCCGCCCCGATACGAGACGGTCTCGGAAGAGCTTCTGCGGTTGCTCTTCGAAGAGAAGGTCGACGCGAGAGCCCCCGAAGCCGCCTGAGAACCCGACTTCAGGATGACAAAGCGTCACCCTGATCCGGGTTCTGAGTCCGCCGTTCCGGACGTCCTCGCGGCGAACCTCGCGGTGGTCTTCTGCGGGATCAATCCCGGGCGCGCGTCGGCGGCCGCGCGGGCGCACTTCGCGAACCCGCGCAACGACTTCTGGCGGCTCTTGCACGCAGCCGACTTCACGCCGCGGCTCCTCGACCCGAGCGAGCAGCTCGAGCTGCTGACCTACGGGATCGGCGTCACGAACGCTGCCGCCCGGACAACGCCCGGGTCGAGCGACCTCCGCCGTGCCGACTTCGCCGGCTCGGCGGAGCGGCTGCAGAGGCTTGCACGCGAGCTGCGGCCGGGAACGATCGGCTTCGTCGGCAAGGAGGCCTACCGAGGAGCGTTCGGCGAGCGGCCGGAGCTTGGCCTCCAGCAACGTCGGCTGGCGGAGTCGACCCTCTTCGTGCTCCCGTCGACCTCCCCCGCGAACGCCGCGGTGCCGTATCCCGAGCGCTTGCGCTGGTTCCGAGCCTTCCGTGAGCTGCTGCCATGAGGCTTCGCGACGGAGCGCGGGCGATCGTCCTGGACGAGGCAGATCGAATCCTGCTCGTTCAGTTCACGTTTCCCGATCTGAGCCTCTGGGGGACGCCGGGTGGCGGAATCGATGCTGGGGAGGGGCACGAGCAGGCGATCATCCGTGAGCTGATGGAGGAAACCGGCCTCGAGGGCATCGAGCTCGGACCGTGGGTGTGGTCGCGGACGCACATCTTCCCCTCGCCCGACGGCCGCTGGGACGGTCAGCGTGACCGGTTCTTCCTCGTGCGCACACGAAGGTTCGAGCCGGCGCCGCAGTTCTGTGCGGAGGAGCTCGAGCTCGAGCACGTCACGGCGGTTCGCTGGTGGACGCAGGCGGAGCTCGCGGCCTCCCAGGAGCTTTTCGCGCCGCGGCGGCTTCCCGAGCTCGTCACGGAGCTCCTGCGCGCAGGCCCGCCCCACGAGCCGCTCGACGTCGGGGACTAGAGGCTTGATGTGAGACTCAGGCACGCGCGGCTGGTGTGCCCAGACACGGCGCGGTTTCGCCGCGTCGGGCTTGCCCGTAGCACCATTACGGGCCGCGCCCCCGACGCGGCGTAACCGCGTGGTCTGGCCCGTCCCCGCGCCCACCACTGACGCCCTTTAGATTCGTTAGTCTTCACTTACGTAAGTATAGACTTACGGTGAACGAGGTGTCAACCGCGCCAGTGGTTCGTGATCGGCGTCCGCCGGTCGCGCCCGAACGCCTTCGGCCGGAGCTTCACTCCCGGCGGCGCCTGACGCCGCTTGTACTCGGCCCGGTCGATCAGCGCGAGCGCCCGGTCGACGATCGCCTCGGCGAAGCCCTCCGCGACTAGCTCCTCGCGGGACCGGTCGAGCTCGACGTACGCCTCTAGGACGGGGTCGAGCTCGTCGTAGGGGGGCAGTGAATCCACGTCCTGCTGGTCGGCCCGCAGCTCAGCCGAGGGCGGCCGCTCGATGATCGAGAGCGGGATCAGCTCGCGACCGGCCCGCTCGTTCAGGTACCGGGCGAGCCGGAAGACGTCCGTCTTGTAGACGTCCTTGATCAGCGCATAGCCGCCGGCGAGGTCGCCGTACAGCGTGGAGTAGCCGACCGAGAGCTCGGACTTGTTTCCGGTCGCGAGGACGAGCCAGCCGTGCTCGTTCGAGAGCGACATCAACGTCATGCCGCGAACGCGCGCCTGCAGGTTCTCCGCCGCGAGCCCGGTCGTGCCGACCTCCGCGTCGTGAAACGCCGCCACCACCTGCTCGATCGGGATTTCGCGGAAGTCGCAGCCGAGGCTCTCCGCCATCCGCCGGGCGTCGTTGCGCGTGCCCTCGGAGGAGTAGCGCGAAGGCATCGACACGCAGTGCACCCGCAGCGGGCCGAGCGTGTCGGCGGCGAGCGCGGCGACGAGTGCCGAGTCGATACCGCCGGAGAGCCCGAGCACGATGTCACCGAAGCCGTTCTTGCCGACGTAGTCGCCGAGAGCGAGCACGAGCGCGCAGCGCATCTGCTCGAGCTCCGGCTCGAAAGGAGCGATCGCGCTGCCAACCGGACTCTGTGTCGCCGTGACACCTGGTTCGAGCTCGACCAGGACGGGCTCCTGGACTTCCTCACGCTCGCGCGCGAGCGCGCGCCGGCGCACGTCGCGCAGCCTCCGGCCGATCGTCTCGCTCGGATCGAGGTCGACGACGAGCAGGGCTTCCTCGAATCCCGGTGCGCGCGCCAGCACCTCGCCCTCGTCGTCCAGCACGACGGAATGCCCGTCGAAGAGGAGCTCGTCCTGCCCACCGACGAGGTTGCAGAAGGCGAGGTACGCAGAGTTGTCGCGCGCCCGCGTCACGAGCATCTCCTCCCTTTCCTCGGCCTTGCCGACGTGGTAGGGCGACGCCGAGAGGTTGGCGAGCAACTGCGCGCCCGCGAGCGAGAGATCCGTGGCGGGTGGGCCTGGCTGCCAGAGGTCCTCGCAGATCGTCGGCCCGACGACGATGTCACCGAGCCGAAGCAGCAGCAGGTCGCGGCCGGGCGCGAAGTAGCGATCCTCGTCGAAGACGCCGTAGTTCGGCAAGAACCGCTTGCGGTAGACGGCTCGCACGTCGCCGCCCGCGCACACCGCGCAGGCGTTGAAGAGATCGCGGTCGAACCACGGCGTGCCCACGAGCGCGACGAGGTCGGTGCACGCGGCCGCGATTTCGCGTAACGAAGCCTCAGCCGCCCGCACGAACGCCGGCCGCAGCAGCAGATCCTCCGGCGGATAGCCCGTGACGGCGAGCTCGGGGAAGAGAACGAGCTCGGCGCGGTGCGAGCGCGCCTCGTCGAGAGCAGCGAGAATGCGCCGGCGGTTTCCCTCCAGCTCGCCGACGACCGTGTTGATCTGGGCCAGAGCGAGCCGCACAGAGGGAGCTTATAGGTTTGCGACTCACAGGCGAAAACATGATCGGCCAAGACATAGTGTTCGACCGGCGCTTCCGCGGCCCGGTGGCCTCCGCGAACGGCGGCTACGCCGCCGGTCGCCTGGCCGCCTTCCTCGACGGCCCGGCCGAGGTGACGCTCCGGGTGCCGCCGCCGCTCGAGCGCCCGCTCGCCGTCGAGCGCCGCGGTGAGACGGTCGCACTGCTCGACGTCGAGATGGTCCTCGCGGAGGCGGTTCGGGCCGAGGTCGAGGTCGAGCCGCCGTCGCGCCCGTCCTATGCCGAGGCCGAAAGGGCAGCCGGCCGGCACGTGAGCATGGGCGCGCAGAGGGTCAACGAGTGCTTCAGCTGCGGCGCGCGAGCGAAGGGCGACGGCCTTCGCATCCATCCCGGACCGGTCGAGGGAATCGACCTGCAGGCGGCGCCCTGGACCCCTGGGGACGATGACGAGATCTCGGCGGAGATCGTCTGGGCGGCGATCGACTGCTCGGGCGCCTACGCCGTCGGCGGTCCCAGCCGGGGGGAGGTGCTGCTGGGACGTATGGCGGCGGAGCTGCGGCGGCTGCCGGCCACAGGCGAGCGCTGCGTCGTCGTCGCCTGGCCCCTTGGCGAGGACGGCCGCAAGCTCTTCGCCGCCACCGCCCTCCTCGGCGAGCACGGCGAGCTCCTCGCCCGGGCCCGGCAGACCTGGATCGCCCCGCGTGCCGCGACCACGTGACGGCTTAGCGGCGCAACCGGATCGCGTTCAGGTCCTCGGCCAGGATCTGCGGGATCCGTCGCTCGAGCTCGTCCGGCGGATCGTGCTCGGCGTGGAGGTAGCGACCCGAGAGGGCGTCGAAGCGTCCCGAAGCAAGCTCTCGGACGAGCTGCGGCGCCAGCTCGGGCGGCGTCCAGGGCGCGTCGTCCGGGAACTTCCCGTCGGTCATCTCCGTCTTCACGAGTCCGGGGCTGAGGACGAAGACCTGCACGTTGTGTTCCTTCAGGCGGTTCGCGAGCGTCTCGCCGAAGCGACCGACCGCCGCCTTGCTCGACGTGTATGCCCCCGCGGAGGCGCCGGGGAGGTACGAGGCGCCGCTGCCGGTGATCACGATCCGGCCGCCGCCGCGCTCGATCATTCCCGGTAGCGCTCCGTGGACGGTCAGGTACGTGCCGAGGACGTTGACTTCGAAGATGCGCCACCAATCTTCCGGGTCCGTCTCCCAGGAGCCCTCCGACATCGAGATGCCCGCGTTCGCGACCAGCAGGTCGATCGGCTCGGCCGCCGCGATCATCCGCCGGACGTCGTCGCGGTTGGTCACGTCTGCCACGAGCGCAACGCCGCCGATCTCGCTCGCGACCGCCTCCACTTGCTCGGCCGATCGGGCGGTGACGGTGACGTGCCAGCCGCTCCCGGCCAGCTCCCGCGCGATGCCGGCGCCGATCCCGCGCCCGCCGCCTGTGACCAGCGCTCTAGACGGCATCCGCGATCTCCTTGAGCGTCTCCGGGTTCTCGACCGTCGAGAGGTCGCCCGGGTCTTCGCCGAGCGCGGTCGCGCGGACGGCGCGCCGCACGATCTTGGCGCTGCGCGTCTTCGGCAGGGCGCTCACGAAGAGGACCCGTTCGGGCGCGAAAGGCTTGCCGAGAGCTGCGGCCACGGCAGCCCTCACGCCCTCCTCGTCCGCCTCCGCGCCGGGTTTCAGGGCGCAGAAGAGCCACGCCGTCTCGCCCTTGACCGCGTGGGGTAGGCCCACGGCCGCGGCTTCGACCACGGCCGGATGGTCGAGCGCCGCCGACTCGAGCTCGGCGGGGCCGATCCGCTTGCCGGCAATGTTGAGCGTGTCGTCGGAGCGGCCGTGCAGGTACCAGTAGCCGTCGTCGTCGACCGAGGCCCAGTCTCCATGCGTCCAGACGCCGGGAAAGCGACGCCAGTACGTCTCGAGGTAGCGCTCCTCGTCGCCCCAGATCCCGCGCGTCATGCCGGGCCAGGGCGCCGTGCAGACGAGCTCGCCCACCTCGCCGCGGAGCGGGCGTCCTTCGGGCGAGAACACGTCCATCGCCTGGCCGAGGGCAGGAAAGCCGAGCGCGCACGGCTTCGTGGGCGCCATCGGCGTGACCGACAGGAAGCACGCGCCGACCTCGGTGCCGCCGGAGATGTTGACGATGGGAATCCGCCCCCCGCCGGCCGCGTG
>Ga0136612_10000041_pt1 | contig 25621 bp, 13 predicted proteins | sample AntDryUQ224A2306_2_FD_106644 | JGI IMG/M metagenome (GOLD analysis project Ga0136612, IMG submission 106644) | Polar desert sand microbial communities from Dry Valleys, Antarctica - metaG UQ224A (23.06) | ecosystem: Environmental > Terrestrial > Soil > Desert | place: Antarctica: Dry Valley... | reverse complement strand
GGGGATCGTCTCAAAAGTAAGATTTGAGAAACCGAATGGAGAACGCAGAACGCAGAATGAAGAATGAAGAAAACAAAGCGGGGGAATTCCGAGTTTTTTCAGTCTTTTTTCGCTTTCTTCTTTCTAAATTCTTCATTCTCCGTTCTGCGTTCTCCGTTCGGCTTTTCAATCTTGGCCTTTTGAGACGATCCCCGCCGGGGAGAGGGGAATGACCCGAGTCTCAGGCGCGATTGAGCTGGCGATACCGGATCCGATGCGGCTGATCGGCGGCCGCACCAAGGCGCTTTTTCCGATCTTCCTCGTACTCGGAGTAATTCCCATCGAACCAGACGGTTTTGCTCTCTCCCTCGAATGCCAGGATGTGGGTCGCGACACGATCGAGGAACCAGCGGTCGTGGCTGATGATCACCGCGCAGCCCGCGAAATTCTCGAGAGCTTCCTCGAGAGCCCGCATCGTGTTGACGTCAAGGTCATTCGTCGGCTCGTCGAGCAGCAGGACGTTCGCACCCTCCTTGAGCATCTTCGCGAGGTGCACCCGGTTCCTCTCACCACCGGAGAGAATCCCGACCTTCTTCTGCTGATCCGATCCGGAGAAGTTGAAGCGGGCCACGTACGCGCGGGAGTTGATCTCACGGGTTCCGAGCTGCACGACCTCCGCGCCTCCCGAGATCTCCTGAAAGATTGTCTTATCGGCGTCGAGCGTCCTGTTCTGATCGATGTAAGCGAGCCTGGCCGTCTCCCCTACGCGGATCGTTCCCTCATCCGGTGTCTCGGCTTCGGTGATCATCCTGAAGAGCGTCGTCTTCCCTGCGCCATTCGGTCCGATGATTCCGACAATTGCTCCGGGCGGAATCTTGAAGGACATCTGCTCGACCAGCAGACGGCCATCATAAGACTTGGAAACGTCATCGACTTCGATGACGACATTGCCAAGCCGCGGGCCTGAAGGAATGTAAAGCTCAAGCTCGGCGATCCTGGCCTGCGTCTCCTGACTGAGAAGATCCTCATAGGCGTTGATTCGCGCTTTTCCTTTTGCATGACGCCCTTTGGGTGACATGCGAATCCACTCCAGCTCACGCTGAAGAGTCTTTTGCCGCTGACTCTCACTCTTCTCTTCCTGCTGGAGACGCCCACGTTTCTGTTCGAGCCACGAGGAGTAATTTCCCTGCCATGGAATCCCTTCGCCACGATCGAGCTCGAGAATCCAGCCGGCCACATTGTCGAGGAAATAGCGATCGTGCGTGACCGCGATGACTGTGCCCGGGTACTTCTGGAGATGCTGCTCGAGCCAGGCTACGGACTCGGCATCGAGATGGTTCGTGGGCTCGTCCAGAAGAAGGATGTCCGATTGCTGCAACAGCAGCTTGCACAGCGCTACTCGACGCTTCTCACCACCCGAGAGCACCTTCACCGAGGTTTCCGGCGGCGGGCAACGGAGTGCATCCATCGCCATCTCGAGCTTGCTGTCGATGTCCCATGCCCCTGCGGCGTCGAGCTTGTCCTGAACTTTCCCCTGCCGCTCGAGAAGTGCGTTCATGGCATCGTCGGACATCGGCTCGGCGAATTTCGCATTGATGTCATCGAACTCTTTGAGCAGATCCATCGTCTGCTGGACTCCCTGTTCGACGATCTCGCGAACCGTCTTGCTCTCGTCCAGCTGCGGCTCCTGCTCGAGGAACCCGACTGTATGTCCCTGTGCAAGGACGGTCTCACCGACAAAGTCCTTGTCGGTTCCGGCAAGAATTCTGAGGAGCGAGCTCTTACCCGAGCCGTTCAATCCGATGACACCGATCTTCGCCCCATAAAAGTAGGAGAGATAGATATTCTTGAGGACCTGCTTCTTGTCGTGAAACTTGCTGACGCCGATCATCGAATAGATGACTTTGTTCGCTGCGGGGGTGGCCATAGTGGGAGGTTCCTTTGAGTTGAGTTGCGGCGGGGAGGTTATATCAGAGTGGAGCGTTGGAGGGGTTGGGTGGCGGCTCTTGCGACGTCCGAAATCCCCCTCGCCCCATGTCGCGAGATTCATCGTGCTGCCGGGTACTTTCTTCGCCAGGCCTTCGCCTCCCCGGTTGCACCCAGTTCCTCGAAAGTCTGGATCGCCAGACGATGACTTTCCGCCGACGAGCTGGCCGCGATCATCGCTTCCAATGTCCTGCGAGCTTCAGCGTTTCTACCATCGAGCAGATAGATGACAGCCAGGTTCGCATAAGCCTGCCGTCCTCGGGGAAACGCTCGAATTTCCGACTGGAATGCCGCCACCGCCTCACTCATCCGGTTCATTCTCGCCAGTGCGTCACCCCGCGCAAACTCGAGCTGTGGAACCGGCTCATGACCCGCAGCAATCATGTCGCGTCCCGCCTGTTCGACAATCACAAGGGCTTCGGCCGCACGCTCCTGCCCGATCAGCGCCTGCGCAAGCAGCACCGCCGCAGGAAACCGATAGTGCTGATCTGCCATTGCAGCTCTTGCCTGCGCCTCTGCAATGCTCATCTGTTTTCGTGCCAGAGCAACTCTGCCCAACAGGATCTGCGCGGCCGCGCGGCTGCTTGCCATCCCAAGCTGAGCGTGAACCTCCGCCTCGGGAAGGCGCTTCATCCTGAGATAAAGATTTCCGAGTGAAAGAGCAGTCTCTCCCGATGTCGTCGGTGTCAGCTCTATCGCTTTTCGATATGCTTCGACAGCTTTCTCATACTGGTCCGCCTCTTCGTATGTTCTGCCCAGGTATACCCAGGCGTCCGCGAAGTTGGGGTTCGCGGAGAGTACCTCGACGAACTTCGCAATGGCCGCCTCGAACTTGCGATTCGCTGCAAGCCGAGCAGCCGTGCGCATGATCTCGATCTCATGAATGCGATCTTTCGGATCTGGCAACGGACCTGATCCCGCTGGAGCATTCCTTCCAAGATAGCCAAGGGCGGTGAGTTTCTCCACCTCTCGAGGATCGATATTCTGAGGCGCACCGATCTCTCGTACGTACGGCTGCACACCCTGTCGCATCGCTGCCACGACGCGTCGCTGCTCGGAGATCAGATTCGTTTTCTCGCGTGGATCGGCACGGACATCGAACAACTCGGCGCGAGGCGCATCGATGAAATGAAACTGGTCATCGACGAGTGAGCGGAGCTCGCTCCAGCCGAGATGGATTCGCGGATAAATTGTCTCGCTGAAGATTGCGCGTTTCGACCCGTTATCCGGATCGAAAAGAGACATTCCCGGAAGAGCAGGCGGCGGCTTGATACCAACGAGGCTGCAAATCGTGGGAAACAGGTCAATCAGCCCGACGGCGCGACTTACCGACGTGCCGGCTTCTCGTCCATCAGGTAGTTTCACGAGCAACGGGACCTGAATCGCTTCGCGATAAAGAAAGATCCCGTGCTCATCTTCTCCGTGATCCATCAGCCCTTCGCCATGATCGGAGAGGATGACAATGATCGCCTTGTCATAGACACCCGACTGCCGCAACTCATCGAGAAAGTTCCCGACGATCGAATCGACGTAGGCAATCTCTCCGTCGTAGGGAACCTTGTAGCGCGTCAGGTAGGGGGCAGGCGGCGCGTACGGTGCGTGCGGTTCAAAGAGGTGCAGCATGAAGAAGAACGGTTGACCGCTGTTTTGTCTGATCCACTTCGAAGCAACCGCGGCAGTTGCCGGACCCGCTCTCTGCAGACTCCCAAGGGCCTGGCCTGAACGTACCTCCAGACCATCGTCGTACAGGTCAAACGCATCACGCAGGCCCGTTTCTCCACGCAGTACGAACGCTGAGACTGCGGCGCCGCTCTGATAGCCAGCCGACCTGAGCGATGAGGAAAGAGTCGGCTGCCTGACCGCGTCGAAACGGAATCCAATGTTGTTCCGGACCCCGTGATCTCCCGGCAGTTGCCCTGTCAGCATCGACACATGCGATGGGAGAGTGAGCGGACAGGGAGAGTAGGCGTGCTGAAAGAGGACAGCGTCGCGACGAAAGCGGTCGATGGCGGGAGTCTCGACTCCCTTGTAGCCGTAAGCGGGAAGGTGATCGGATCGAAGAGTGTCGATGGAGATCACGATTACGGGAGCGTTTTTGTATGTCGTGGGCGACTGAAGGACGGCAGTTTTTTCTTTCGCGCAGCCTGCGATCGAGAAAAGGAGCAACAGGATGCAGAGCGCCATCCCGCGCGTTGATCTATTCAGCCGCGAAGCGGCGTTCCCTCTCCCCGGCGGAGAGAGGGAAGCGAGCGAAGCGAAGCAGGTAGAGGGGCGTGAAAGTCTCGCGATGCTCTTGTGTTCCGGGAAGGGCGACGACCTCACCGGTGTCGGTTGAGAAACGAAGTCGTCGAATCTTTCACGGCCCCTCTCCAGGTCGCTGACGCGACCACCCTCTCCCCGCCGGGGAGAGGGTTTCGGCGCGCTTCGGCGCCGCCCCGTTTCGTTCATCGCGACTCCTGGCGTTGTGCTGCCCGCAGTCGCTCGCGCCACCGGTTCGCTCTCGATGTGTCTTCCAACACTCGAAATGTCTTCTCTGCAAGCATGAAGTTCGCCTCGGAAGGGTTCGAGCGCACGAGGTCAGAAAAAAGTTTGTCCGCCTCTCCAGACCGCCCTTCCAGAAAATAAATGACCGCCAGATTGGCGTAAGCCTGTCCACTATTCGGAAAGGACGCAAGCTCCCGGCGGTAGGCAGCCTCAGCCTCGACCAGCTGTCCCATCCGCGCCAGTGTGTCGCCTCGCAGAAACTCGAGCCGATGGAGGGGACCTGACTGCTCCGACACCCTCCTCGCGTCAATCGATTTAAGCATCTCCAACGCTTCGGCAAATCTTCCCTCTCTCTGCGCGACTTCTGCTACGAGAAGCATCCGGCTTGAATCGTCACGATCCGATGCAGCGGCCAGTCGCGCCTCCTCGTCAGCTTTCCTGAGGTCATTTCCCGCAAGAGCCGCGCGAGCCATCAGCTCGTGCGCTTTGGCAGGCTCCTCGCGGATCAGCAGCCCCGCATACGGTCCAGCCTTCGCGTGATCACCACTTCTGATCAGCGCTTCTCCGGCAGCGTACGCGTACTCGGGAGAGAAGACGGGAGTGCGCCGAATCGCCTCCTGCCAGGCATTCGCAGCCTCCTTGAACATCCCAAGCTCCGAGTAGACTTCGCCCGTCTTGACCCAGAGCTCGACCGTCTCCGGGTGTTCGGACGATAGCTGTTTCAATGCTGCGAGCGCCTGCGAGAGGCGTCCTGCGCCAACCAGCTTGAATGCTTCCTGCATCCGCGGAAAAATCGCGATGGCGTCACGCGGATTCAGAGCGCTGCCGGTTCCGCCCAGTGAAGGCGCACCGATGTAGCCGAGGGCAGTGAGCTTTGCCGCGGTCTCCGGATCGACCTGGTCGAGTGACTGGAGAGGAACCTGTCGTCCGGTGAGCCACGTTCGTAGATTGGAAGTCTTTCGTCTATCGGACGCGGTGAGGTCGTTGATACCCGACGGATCCCGCGATAGATCGTACAGCTCGGGACGGGATGATTCGATGAGCTGCCAGGGATACTCGATGACCGATGTCAGTTCGCTCCATCCGAGCTGAATTCTTGGGTACATCGTCTCCGCGTAAATCGGTCGAACCGAGTTGAGCGTGAGCAGCGAAGAGCCCGTCATCTTCGTTCCGGTAATCCCAAGAATCTCGAGGAGAGTCGGCGCAATGTCGGCGTGCTGCGCAGGCCACGGCGTGGACGTCCCACCCCTTTCCGAGGCAGGGAGCTTCACAACGAGTGGAACCTGAATCGATTCACGGTAGAGAAGGATGGAGTGCTGGTCTTCGCCATGCTCGCCGAGACCTTCACCGTGATCAGACGTCAGCACGATGATCGCCCGGTCATACAGCCCGAGTTTTTTTAACCCATCGAGAAAGTTGGCGACGACATGGTCCGCCGCGGCGATCTCACCGTCATATCGATTCGGATAGCGCGACGCGAACGGCTCCGGCGGCGCGTAGGGGACATGCGGCTCGTAGAGATGAAGGAAAAAGAAAAATGGTTTCTTCTGATTCTGCTCGATCCACTTCAACGCCAGTGCAGCAGTATCCGGCCCGCTTCGCTGGTAGTCGACGAACGTGGCTCCCGGGTCGGGCTTGATGTCATCCTCGTACCAATCGAAGATTGCGGAGAGGCCCGTCTCACCCCGAAGGACATAGGAAGAGACGGCAGCGCCCGTCGTGTAACCCCGCTTTGACAGCAAGGAGGGAAGGCTCGGAATCTCAGACGATCGGAACCGGTAACCGAGATTGTTGCGGACATGGTGCTCGGTCGGCAAGAGTCCGGTCAGCATCGATATGTGAGAAGGCAGAGTCATCGGACAGTGGCTGTAAGCCTTCTCGAAGAGGATCGAATCGCGCCGTAACGCATTGAGGCCTGGCGTTTCGACTCCTCGATAGCCGTACATCGGCAGATGGTCGGAGCGAAGGGTGTCGATCGAAATGAGGATGACGGGTGCGTTCTGAGCGACTGCACCCGTCCCGGGCTTTTCCTTGTCTCTGCATCCAGAGAGCGACATCACGAGCCCAACCGCTATGCATGCAAGACCTCGGGCGCGCCACATCATCAGACTCCGCCGCGCGTAGCGCGCCTCCGCCACCTGGCGGCTGCGTCGCGCGCTCCGACCTGTTCGAGCGTGCGTGCGGCGAATTCGTAGGAGGATGGCCCGGGATTCGCGCGAACCATCGTGTTGAGCGCTTCTTCGGATGCCGTGTTCCTACCGGAGAGAAGAAGAAGGACGGCAAGATTTGCGTACGTCTCGCGGTTGCGAGGGTAGAGCCGTATCTCCTCTCTGAATGCAGCTTCCGCTTCGAGTGGGCGACCCGATCGAGCCAGAGCATCTCCGAGTGCGAAGTTGAGGAGCGGCGGAAAGAGAGACGAGCTCACTCTTGCCTGCTGCTGAGCAGAGGTCAACGTTTCGAGTGCTTCAGGATATCGGCGCTGACCGACGAGCGCCTGTCCGAGAAGAATCTTCGCGGCCAGCGAATAGCCCGCGTCGCTCATGACAGAGCGCGCCTGTTGCTCAGCTGCACTGAAGTCTCTTCGAGCCAGGTGGACGCGTCCGAGCAGGAGCCGGGCGGCAGACGCCTGACTGCCCAGAGCCAGTTGCGCATGGGAGTACGCTTCGTCATATTTACCCATGTCGAGGAGCACCGACGCCAGCGATAGTGCGATCTCCTGTCGCAGTGAAGGCGTGATCTGGAGTGCACGTTTGTACGCATCGGCAGACTCCTCGAGCATTCCGGCCGAACGATACGCCGCGGCAAGCTGACCCCACGCATCGGGAAACTGCGGATTTTTCGATAGCAGATCCTTGCAAATCCGGATTGCGCTGGCGTACTCGCCACTCTGTGCAGCGGCCATTGCGGTCTTCATCTTGCGCAACTCATCAATGTGCGCCTTTGGGTCAGCGAGAGACGCGCTCTCACTCGGAGCGGAAGAGCCGAGGTACCCCAGAGCGGCGAGCTTTCGCGCTTCTTCCGGATCGACCACGGCGGGCGGCGAGAAGCTCGTGCGACGAGCCGCGACTTCCCGTCGCATCTCGGCAAAGGATCTCCGCTCGTCACTCAGTCTGTTCGACTTCTCGCCTGGATCGTCTATGTGGTCGAACAACTCCGGCGAGGGAGATTCGATGAAGTGAAACCGCGAATCAATCAGCGAATGCAGGTCGCTCCATCCAAGATGAATTCTCGGATAAACCGTTTCACTGTAAGCGCTGATGTTGCCCTTGCTGTTCTTATCGAGAAGAGATCGACCTGGCAGTCCTGCAGGCACCGGGGCGCCCACGATACTGCAGATCGAAGGGAGCAGATCGACGAGTTGAGCAACTTCCATATGAGTCGTTCCCCGATCCCTTTGCGCCGGCAATTTCACGATGAGTGGTACGTGAATGGCTTCCTTGTAAAGAAAGATGCCGTGTTCGTCCTCGCCATGATCGCCGAGACCTTCTCCGTGATCGGACATGAAGATGATGACTGCGCGATCGTAGACCCCACTCTGTTTGAGAAACTGCATGAACTTTCCAAAGGCCTCATCGACGGCTGCGATCTCCCCATCGTAAAGATTCGACGAGTAACGAGCACGAAATGGCTCGGGCGGATCATAGGGACCGTGAGGCTCGAAGAGGTGAAGGAAATAGAAGAAGGGTCCTGTCTTGTGCTGATCGACCCAGCGCTGCGCGATTTCTATCGTGGCGCCGGCAGATCTTTGAAGTGTACCGAGTGCCTCGCCGGGCTGCACTTCAATGGAATCGTCATAGTCGTCAAAGGCTGCACCGAGGCCGCTTGCACTGCGGAGCACATACGCGGAAACCGCAGCGCCGGTGTCGTATCCGCGACCCTCGAGAATGCCAGGAATCGTCGGATGTGCGGCACTGTCGAACGTGTAGCCCAGGTTGTCGCGAACTCCAGCTTGCGCGGGATAGAGGCCGGTGAGCATCGAGGCATGCGATGGCAGCGTCAGCGGGCACTGCGCATAGGCGTTGCGGAAGAGCACCGCGTCGGCCCGGAAAGTATCGATGGCGGGCGTGGCAACGCCGGCGTATCCATACGCCGGAAGATGGTCGGCCCGAAGCGTATCGATCGAGATGATGATGACTGGAGGCGAGTCTGCGAGAGGCGTTTGCCGCTCATGTGATCCGCAACCCGTCAGAATCAGAGCGAGAACCGCACCTTTCAATACGGCACGCGTGTTCCGTCCCGGCAGGCTTTCCCGCTCGTGTCCTCTGCTGCTCAAGCAGCTCCTCGCAATCGCTTGCGCATGAGATCGGCCCCCGTCGTGTCGGACATGATTTCGAAGCATTCGAGCGCAATCTGCAGCATTTTCCTGTCACCAAATCGATCAGCGGCGCTCATCAGAATCTGTCGGGCCTCTTCCCGGCGACCCTGGGCTCCGACGACGAGAGCAAGACTCGCCCACGCCTGATGGTACTGGGGAAACGAGACTGTCTCCTTTCGAAATGCCTGTTCAGCCTCGCCGACACGGCTCATCGCAAGCAGAGCTTCGCCGCGATCGAAATTCAGACCTGGAATGGGAGCCAGGTTCCGCGTTTCGATCTCGCGCTGAGCCTGCTCCAGTGCCTGAAGTTGTTCGTCCCGTCGTTTCTGTCTTTTCAACGAGTATGCAAGCAGCTTCAACGTGTCGCTTCTCTGCGGTTCCAGCGCAAGCGCGCTGCGCAGCTCGCGTTCCGCGTTGATCCACTCGCCTCGCGTCATCGCGATCTTTCCAAGAAGCACGTGAGCAAGGATCGGATCACTCTTCAGTGTCAGTTCTGCATGAGCCTTCGCTTCTTCGAGTTTCCGTTGTCCGAGTAGAAGCTCGGCTGCTGCAAGTGCCAGAGCGCTGTTGGACGGGTGATGACGGAGACCTCGCTGGAGGACCTTGACTGCTTCGGCGGGACGGCGCGCCGTCACGAGCGCTTGTGAGAGGTAGATGAACCCGTCTGCCAGGTCAGGGTTCTTGTCGATGAAGGTCGACAGCCGTTCAACCGCAACGAGCGTGTTGCCCTGGTGGATCTGATCAACGGATCGGCGTAGCTCCCGCAGCACTTCTGTCTTCGTCTTGGGATCGGGAAGCACTCCCGACGATGTGGCACCGCCGCCAAGATAACCAAGCGACGCCAGCCGTCGTTGATCTTCCTGATCGACTGATGCCGGCGGCGTGAATTTCTCCTCGATCCGGCTAACTGACGCCTGCAGGGACGACAACTCACGTCGAAAGGAGCTGGCGATGTTGGATCGCTCCGCGGGATCGGTGCGATATTGGAAGAGCTCACTCGTTGGAGCTTCGATGTAATGAAAGTCGCGCCCGATTCCCGACCTAAGGTGATGCCAGCCGAAGTGCAACCGGGCAAAATAGCTTTCCGCATAGACAACCCGTTCAGGCAGTGACGCCTTCAGGACATCCTCTCCATCAAAACGGACGGAGCTCACCACTCCGAGAACAGCAAGAATCGTTGGAGCAAGGTCTACAAGCGAGACAGGGGTCGTGATTGACTCGCCGGCCCGGTGATTCTTCGGCAGCTTCACGAGAAGCGGGATCTGGATCGCTTCGCGGTAGAGAAAGACACCGTGCTCATCCTCGCCATGATCGCCAAGACCTTCGCCATGATCTGACGTGAGGATGATGAGAGCATCGTCGTAGAGACCTGCTGAACGCAGGCTCGAGAGGAATCGTCCGACGATTGCGTCCGCGTAGCCGATCTCGTTGTCGTACGGATCTCGGTGCGTCCGGTATTCGGCCGGAGGAAGATAGGGCGCATGCGGTTCGTAGAGATGAAGGAATCCGAAGATCTTGCGCCGGCGGGTCTGCTGAATCCATTTCTCCAGTCCCTGACGGGCTCGTTCGCCATCCCGCTCTGCATGACTCTTCACATTCGACGATGCATAGTCGAGCGTGTCATCGTAAGAAGTGAAGCCTTTTCCTACGTTGGTGGCACGACGAAGAACGTAGGTTGAGACTGAGGCTCCGGTGTCATAGCCCTGCTCGGAGAGGATGGAGGCAATCGTTGGAACGCTGTTGCCGAGGATATATCCGAGGTTGTCCCTGACGCCGTGGTTCGGAGGGATGAGTCCTGTGAACATCGAGGCGTGCGCGACGAGCGTCTGAGGACATTGGCTGAAAGCCGAGGCGAACAGGATCGAATCTCTTCTGAACGCGTCGATCACCGGCTGCACAGCCTCACGGTAGCCGTACGCACTGAGGTGGTCGGAGCGAAGAGTGTCGATGGAGATGATGAAGACTGGCGTTTCGATTGCGGGAGTTTTTGGAGTCTCGGATTTACATGCTGACGCGAGAATTAAAAGTACAGCGCCGAACAAACGAAAGACACGGTTGATCGTGCGTTTGGCAGGATTGCCTGTCGGCACGTGAGCCCTCACGCGCCGCTCACGCGGCACCCTCTCCCTCGGGAGAGGGGAAGGCGCGGCGGCGCTGGGCTGAGATAGGACGTGTGAGATGGTCATTCTAAAAAAAACGCCCCGGCCGAAGCCGGGGCGTGTGAAGCGATACAGCATTACTGAGATTAGAAGCGGAGACCAACTGAAACACGGTACGTCCGGGGAAGCTGGAAGCTGCCCTGGGTCGTAGCCGTGGTGGCTGCTGTTGGTTTTCCGAAACTGGGACCGAGGCGATAGTGGACACCTTCAACCGGCGTCGTGGTGAACGGGTTGAACCGCGCACAACGCGAACCGGACTGAGCTCCCACATTCTGGATGCAGCTTCCGTTGAGGTTGGTGAGGACGGTTGTGTTCCCACCCACCTGCGCATCATCGTTGAGCGCGTTGATAAGCTCGCCCTGAACGAAGAGCGAAAGCCTCGAGATTGGCAGCGTGTAGTTCAACGCTACGTCGGTGCTCAGGACATCATCGAAGCGAAGAGCACCGCGGTCGCTGAAGAAATATGTGACCGAAGTAGGATCAGTGACGTACAGCGAGGCAGCGACACCGGCGTAGTTCTGGCCTACTGCCGTTGTGGTATCACGCAGATCTGTCGCGTTCTTCACAGTCGAGATGTTGGCTGCGATCGAGTACGGAGTTCCCGAGTCGTAGTTCTGAAGGATCGAGAAGTTGAGGACACCAAGAGGCCCGATCGGTTGATCGTAGCTCACCCATGCACGCCCTTTGTGCTTCTGATCCTGCGGAAGGAAACCCACCGGATTGTGCTGTGCGAAGGCTTTGTATTCCGGGTACCGGAGGATTGCATCCGAGATCGGCCCGCTACCACCCGTCTGACCAATCTGATTTCCTTTGGTCTCTGAGTAGGTGTAGTTGGCGCCAAGGCTCACACGAGAAAAAGCGCGCCAGGCGCCCTGAAGCTGGATGGCTTCATAGGTTCGCTCCAACACGTCAGTGTTCTCGACGAAGCGGAGATCGGCCTGCGTGCCGATTGAGCTCGTGACCTTACCGGTCGAAGCGTCGGTCCGCTGGACGAAGAAATCTTTGAAATCGCGGTTGATGTAGTCGCCACGAACGAAGGCGTTCGAAGTGACCTGCCAACCTGCACCCACTACGAACTCGTCAACGTTCGGCGATACGAGGGACTCGCGAATCTGCGTGTCGAATCCAGGAACTGACTGGAACACGATGAGATCACGGTTGCTGAGCCCGCCGACCGAATCGAAGAACTTGAAGACCTGATCGAAGACGGTGAACGTCGGACCCGTAACCGTTGGGCCCTGGTACTCGTAGTAGATCGTCGCTGGATTTCCGGCACTGGATGCCGAGCCGCCAACAGTCTCTGCGATGCGGTTTACGTACTTGCTGTAGCTCCCGTTGACGCGGAACCGACCGTTGCCGGTAACGTCGTACAGAACGCCGAGGCGTGGGCTGATGGCTGAGTCATTCGCGACGACATTGCCGAGACTGTCCTTGCCGTCGTTCTTGTCGTAACGAGCTCCAAGGTTGAAGCTGAAACGGTTATTGAGGTCCCACTTGTCGTTGACGTAAAACGACGTAGTCGCGAAGTCTGATCCCTTCGACAACTGATCAATCGGATGGAATCCGATCAGATCGCCTGCCGTGAGGGTCAGCTCGATCGCACCGGAGGGAAGGCGTGCGACAGAGCCTGCACTCAGGTAGATCGAGTAATTTGACGCGGACTGATAATTGTTCGAGAGCCGCTGTTCGGCAAAGTTCTCGTAACCGGTCGTGATGTTGTGAGTACCCAGTGAGCGCGATGCAAGGTAGTACGTGCCCTTGAGCCCATAAACTTCATTGTCGCGGGTCTCCGGGTCACAGACTCCGCAGAAAACGGGAGCGCCACCGAAAGCTCCGGTGTCCGGATCATAAAACCAGGATCCTCGAACTCGGTCGCCGACCGCATCGCCGCCTGAGCCCTGGAAAGCGAAGTTCTTCTGCGAATAGGAACCTTCGATAAGGAGGTTGTTCGTGATGACACCGTTGTACCGCAGTGTCTTAAAGTCGTTCGGAAGTGAACGGGCCGAGTCGACGTTCGAAAACTCATAGCATTTGATGAAGCAGTTGTTCGTCTGATCGAGCTTGATGTCGAGGTAGGAAGCGACGAGGCTGTGCTTCTGGGTGACCTGGCCTGTCAGTTTTCCTTCGATCCGAAGCTCTTCGATTCCGGCGTCAAACGGAACGATCAGCTGGCCTGCGTCGGGGTTGGTGAGCTGGCCTGGCGTCGACTGGTCGCGATACCGTCCAGCCCCGAAAAACCAGAGCCGGTCGCGGATGATGCGTCCGCCGAGGGTTCCTTCATAGACTTCATTGATCTTGTCGGCGCTCTCAAAGGTTTGAAGATTCCCTTTTTCCGTCCACTTGTTGTTCTGGAGTGAATCGCGGATTGAACCGCTAAAATCGTTTCCACCCGACTTGGTGATCGCGTTGACCACACCACCGGTGAAGCGGCCGAACTCTGCGGAGATACCTGCAGTCTGCACGGTCGTTTCCTGGATCGCATCCTCGATGAAGAGGTTGTGCGGCTGACCACGGAGATTCTCGTTGACGACGGCGCCGTTCACGAGGAACAGGTTATCGGCGGCCAGTGCGCCCGAGATGGTGATGGCTCCGACGTTCGGACCATTCGAGTTGACACCAGGGGCCAGTGTCGTGGTGCCGATGAGCGTACGGCCCAGCGGGAGGTCCTCGACGAGGTCGGCCTGGATGTTGGTCTGGACTTCCGTCGTCTCGAGAACCGCAGGTGCTGCCGCGGTGACCGTGATGACGTCCGCTACGGCGGAGACCTTGAGGTCAGCGTCGGCGCGGCCTGTCTGCGAGACACCGATCCGCGCCGAACGCGTGATGGTCTGCAGGCCCTGAAGCTCGAACCGGACTGTGTACTCGCCCGGCGGGATGGAGCCGAAGTTGTAATTCCCGTTTACGTCCGTGGTGTCGGTACGGGTTCCCTGCAGGTTTGGCGACGAGATCGTCACCGTTGCACCTGGCAGAGGAGTACCGTCCGTTGACACGGTTCCCGTCAAGTTGGCGGTCGTCTGTGCGAAAGCAGACATGCTTACGAGCAGACACGCCATCAGAACGAGGATTCCTCTCACTGATGAATTCTTGATCATGCATTTCCTCCTGAAGATTGTTGATGCGGACTGATTGTTCGCGAAGCTCACGGCCCGTCACTACTGCACGTCTGCGACCGACAGATGCTTTTCACGGAACACACTGATTTGTAACACAGTTGCTGTTACGAAAGGGTTTCGAAGGAAGGCATCGTAATCCAACTCGCTGAAGAAGGCATCGGTTTTTTTGGAGTATCTCCCGATTTCCGTAACAAGTTTGTGAGGGGAGGTTTGAAGACGGCGGCCCCGAAGGGGCCAGATCCCTCTCCCCGGCGGGGAGAGGGTGGTCTCGTCAGCGACTGGGAGAGGGGCCGTGAGAGATACGAAAATCGCTCCGGTTTTAAGGAATCGCAAGACTTTCACGCCCCTCTCCCTGCTACGCTTCGCTCGCTTCCCTCTCCCCGCCGGGGAGAAGGAACGCCGCCTGCGGCGGCTCAGCCACTTCCCAAGTGGGCCACACGAAAGTGGCCGCCGCCGCGACGGAGTTGAGCTTGTCTTTCGGATCATCGCCCAACCGGCCTTCCCTCTCCCGAGGGAGAGGGTGGCTCGTGAGAGCCGGGTGAGGGCTCACGATATTCAGAACGACGCTCGCGCAATCATCAACGTCTAGCCCGCTAACAGCCTGGAATCGGACATACAACGTATCGCCCGGAAAAGACGACTGCTGAACTCCGTGACTTCCCGCAATGGGCCCTGTAGGTACCTGACCCTCACCCGGCGCGCTGGCGCGCCACCCTCTCCCTCGGGAGAGGGGATTCGGCCCCTTCGGGCCGTGCTCGGATTGACACCGACCATCAACAAAAAAAGCCCCGGATCGCTCCGGGGCTTTCTTACTACGGATGTTGATGTGCTTAGAACTTCAAGCCAAACGAGACGCGATAGGTGCGTGGAAGCTGGTAGCTCCCCACAGTCGACGTCGCCGTTGTCGGGTTGGTCGCCTTACCGAAGATGGCGCCTTTGCGATAGTGAATTCCTTCTACGGGCGTGGTCGTGAATGGATTGAACAGGTCGCAACGCTGGCCGCTCTTCGGGCCGACGTTCTGAATGCATGTAGTGACGTTACCAGTGATCACGCTCGTGTCGCCAGCGATCTGAGCGTCCTCGTCGAATGCATTGAGCAGGTCAGCCTGAATGAACAGCCCCAGTCTGGAAATTGGCAGGGTGTAGTTGATTGCCAGATCTGTGGCTGTCTCATCGTCGAAGCGAAACTCACCACGCTCGCTGAAGAAATACGTCACTGAACTTGGGGGGGCGGCGTACCCGAACGTGTTGACGATCCCGTTCGGAAGACGCGTAGCACTCCTTCTTACGTCAATTGATCCAGCGACCGAGTATGGTGTTCCGGAATCGAAACGCTGGAGGACGCTTACGTTGAAGGTACCGATCGGAGTCGGTTGATCGTACGACATGTAGGCGCGCACGCGATGCGTCTGATCTGCTCCCAGGAAACCGATCGGATTGGACTGCGCGAAGCCGGTGTACTCAGGATAGGTGTACGACGCGTCGGAGATCGGTCCTGAGCCGGCAGTCTCACCGGTGATGTTTCCCTTCAGCTCCGACCATGTGTAATTGCCGCCGAAATTGAGGCGCTCGAAGAGGCGGTACTGCGCCTGAAGCTGAACTGCCTTGTAAGTGCGTTCGAAGAGGTCGGAGTTGTAGGTGACTGCCTTATCGGCCAGCTGGCCGGTGGCACTATTCGCAACGACCGTTCCAGTCTCCCGGTCACGCTTGACCGTGTAGAAGTCCTTCCAGTCGCGGTCGATGTAGTCGGCACGAACAAAAGCGCGCGAACCAATCTGAGTGCCGACACCAAACGTGAATTCATCGACGCTCGGTGATTTCAGATCGTCGCCGACGACCGAGGTCGCTCCTGGTACACGGATGAATGTCAGGATGTTGGGGTCTTTGATTCCGTTCACGCCACCCTTGCTATCAAACCAGGCGAAAAGCTGAGCCAGTGCCTGCCGTGTGGGGAGTGGTCCAATGTCCGGTCCAGCGTACTCGTAGTAGAAGAGAGCGGGGTTTCCTGCAATGGAGCCGGCACCGAAAGCGTTTTCAGCGAGTCGTGACACGTACTTGCTGTAGCTGCCGTTCAGCCGGAGCTTGCCGTTTCCGAAGATATCGTAGATGGCGCCGATCCGTGGGCTGATGGCGCTGTCGTCTGACGTCTTGTTGCCGGCGGAGTCTGAGGCGTCGAGTTTGTCGAGCCGGGCTCCGATGTTGAAGCTGAAGTTCTTGTTGAAGTCCCACTTGTCGTTGATGTAAGCGGCGTGACTCTTACCATCCGACCCCAGCGAGGACTGAAGGACCGGCCAGTAACCGATGGCGTCCCCTTCGCTGAATGTGATGTTTCCAACGACGCCATTGGCATCGCGCTGTGGAGGAATGCCGCTGAGGTAAACGACGAAGTTGGATGCAGACTGGAAGTTGTTGGAAACTCTCGACTCCTGCCAGCCGTCGTATCCGAGTGTGAAGTTATGGGTGCCAAGATTGCTGGTACCGAGGTAATAGGTACCTTTTACACCAAGCTGCTGGCTGTCGCGTGATTCCGGGTTCAGGCCGCTGAAGTACGGAGCGTTAAAGTTGCCCCCACCACCGGTCGAGCTGAAATCCCGGACTACTGTTCCATTGATTCGATCGCCGTCATCGCCGCCGAACCCGATGAACGCAAACTCTTTGTTCGAGTAGCTGGCTTCGACGATGAAGTTCGATGTGATAATTCCGTTGTATTGCACCGTCTCGAAGATGTTCGGATTCTCGACACTCGCATCCACCGCGCTCAAATCGAGGCATCCGATCTGGCAGTTGTTCGTTTGCTTTGTACCTGCATCGAGATACGACCCCACGAGGCTGTGTTTCTGAGTGATCTGGCCTGTGAGCTTTGCTTCTTTGCGGAATGACTCGTCGCCCCTGGTGTACGTGGCGGTGGTGCGGCTGAACGTCTGCTGAGTCTCGCTCTCGAACTGACGGCCTGCGAGGAAAAACCAGAGTCGATCGCGGATGACGCGACCACCGAGCGTTCCTTCGTAGACCGAGTTGAGCTTGCTCACAGGATCGGTCTGCGGCGCCCCAGTGGTCGGATTGCGGAATGGCGAGAGCTCCGTCCATGCATCGTTGGTGAGACTGTCTCGAAGGCTACCGCTGAAGTCGTTGCCGCCTGATTTTGTGATGGCACTGACCACGCCGCCGCTGAATCGGCCGAACTCCGCTGAGATCGCGCCTGCGGTGAAGACTGTCGTCTCCTGGATGGCGTCCTCAATAAAAAGGTTGTGTGGCTGGCCTCGAAGGTTCTCGACGACCGGAACTCCGTTCACCAGGTAGAGGTTGTCATATGCATAGCTACCCGAGATCGTCACCGTGCGGCCCGGACCGTTGTTGTTGACGCCGGGAGCGAGAGACGTCGTCGCCAGGAGCGTGCGTCCCGACGGCAACTTTTCGATGAACTCACCGGTGAAGTTCGCCTGGACCTGTGTGGTCTCGAGCGCTGCCGGTGCGTTGGCCGTGACCGTGATGGCCTCGGCTACCGAGGAGAGTCCGATCGAAGCATCGACGCGTGCAGTCTGACCGACACCGATTTTCGCGGTTCGTGTCTGCGTCTGCATGCTCTCCATTTCGAGGCGGACGGTGTACTCACCTGGAGGAAGTGCTCCAATGGTGTAGTTGCCGTTCACATCGGTGTAGTCGACCCGTGTTCCCTGCAGATTGGGCGACGTCGCAGTGACGGTGACTCCCGGAAGCGCTGTCCCCTGGTTCAGGACGGTGCCCGTGAGCTGACCGGTTGTACCCTGCGCGAAGGCTGGCGTGCCCACGAGCAGGAGTAGTGCGAAAAGCACCAGAAAGCGTTGATTCAACTTCATGTATGTCTCCTCCTTGGATGTCCAACTGCATAAATCTAAGGTTGCACTCGAGCCGAAGCTCGCACGATCAAACTCACGCCGCCCGGTACTTCTCACACACACTCGTTCGCGCGAATAAAGTCAGAAACTTTGTTGAACTGTGTGACGGAGCTCACTACGTGGAAAACGTACAAATAAGATTCGAACTCGTAACATTCCCGTAACAAAAAGAGAACCGTCGAGCGGCGGTCCCGGCCCCGTGTTACTCCACGGCCACACGCTCTTGACTGCATAGCTACAGCCTGAAACTCTTCTAAGGCCAAGTGACTTGAATTCAATGAATTAAGACACGAATCGGTTACGAACTGTGACCATTTAGATTCAATTTATCGAAAAAAGACGCCTGAAATTTGGACTGACCGCCTGGCCGAGATTGTTGCCTCAACCACTCCACCAAGCGATTCGTGATCCTTAGCACGCATTTCTCACAGACCTTTGTCGTGAGACGGCGGAGAGTGGCTTGGATGCGAGGCGCACGGCGATTTTGCGACGAAGGCATAGTCGACACTATGTCAAGGAGCGAAAATTGCCGTGCAACGAAGCAGACAGGCCGCTATCCGCCGTCTCGCGGCGAAGGTCTGTGAGAAATGCGGGTTCGCACGCTCTCTTTCAGGTGACGAACGCTGTTGGTGGAAATCGGGCACTAACCCGAAAGCCGCCAGAATCAGGTGCGGAGGCGGACGCTCAAACGTCCTTTTCTCGATTGTTTCCGCGGCTCCGACGATCGGCTCACGACAGCCGCCCTCCGGAATTCTGTGTCTTTTCTCCGGAAATCCGGACAGAATATGCAAGCTCCGGTATCAAAAAACTCTGTAACGTCTTCACAATCAGTCACATCCCTGAAAGCGGATTGCCGGTCATCGTCGTGCAGTGTCACAACGGTCACGGAAGCCGTGTCCATGTTCAATGCAGGATCAAAAGTCATGAAGCTCGTATCAAAAAGTCTGGTGCTTTTTGCGTTCGTTCTTTTCGCGGCAGCCTCGCTGTTCGCGCAAACTACTTCCAGCCTCACAGGAACCGTGACCACTGAAGGAGCTCCGCTTCCCGGTGCAACCGTCACGGTCAACTCCCCATCCCTGCTGAGCACTCGAACCACCGTAACCGGTGGGTCGGGAGGCTACAGCTTCGGGGCGCTCCCTCCCGGCTCCTACAGCGTGACCTTCGAGCTGGCAGGACTGCAGACGGTTACCAGACAGGTCCAGCTCAAGCTCTCGGAAACCAGCCGGTCCGACGCCGATCTGAAAGTGACGTCGGTAGCCGAATCGATCACGGTCACCGCATCGGCCTCTTCCGTGCTCGAGACCACGCAGATCTCGACCAATTTCGATGCGAAGTTCATCGAGAACCTGCCGATCGGAAGGACCATCACACAGCGTCTTCTGTTGGCGCCGGGCGTTCAGTCCTCAGGTCCGAACAACCAGACCGTAATTCACGGAGCACAATCGTTCGACAACCTCTATCTGGTCAACGGCGTCGTCATCAACGAAAACCTTCGCGGCACTCCGCAGTCGGCATTCATTGAAGACGCGATCCAGGAGACGACGATTCTCGCGGGCGGCGTTTCGGCGGAATATGGACGCTTCACCGGCGGAGTGGTCAACACCCTGACCAAGTCGGGAGGGAACGAATTCTCCGGCTCCCTGCGCGACAACCTGACGAATGACAAGTGGGTGAATCTCACGGACTTCGTCGGCGAAGTCCCTCACATCGACAAGCTCAATCACACTTACGAAGGAACACTGGGCGGACGGATTATCCGCGACAGGCTCTGGTTTTTCGGAGCCGGACGGCTCGAGTCCAACGATGAGACACGGCAAACCACCGCCACCAACATCTCTTACGTCCGCGGCTTCGAAGAATCACGATACGAAGCGAAGCTCACCGGCCAGATCACGCCGAGACATACGCTCGTCGGTTCCTACACTGACGTGATCGCCACGGAGACGAACAATCGATTCGGTAATGTGGTCGATCTCGCAAGTCTCAGTAACCGCGAGCTCCCGCTGACGCTATCGGTCGTTCACTACAACGGGGTCTTCGGAACGAACTTCCTCGCGGAAGCGCAATGGAGCGCCAAGGATTTTGCATTTGTCGGTGGCGGCGCCACCGCACGCGACCGGATCAATGGAACGCTGGTGCGTGACTTCGAAGACGCCAGACGCGCCCATTCTCCGACCTTCTGCGGAGTCTGCCCTGACAAAGAACGGAACAACAAAGATTTCCAGGTGAAAGGGACCTACTTCCTTTCCACGAAATCGTTCGGCTCCCACAACATCATCATTGGGATCGACGACTTTCACGAGCTGCGCCGCGAAGACAACTATCAGTCCGGCAGCGACTTCCGCGTATTCGGGATCTTCGTCTACTCAGGAAAGGATGTATTTCTCAGCATTGTTCCTACCGTTCCCGGTGGATCGGTCCAGTCACGCATCGAGTGGGACCCGGTCCTGAACTCGAGCAAAACCTCGGACTTCGCCACCCGCTCCCTGTTCGTCAACGACAAGTGGGACCTCAACAAGAATTTCAGCTTCAGCCTCGGCGCTCGCTACGATAAAAACGACGGGAAAGATCAAGCCGGGAACAAGACGGCGGATGACTCACGCATCAGTCCCCGGTTTGGCGTCATCTATGACCCCGCAGGCAATGGCCGCAACAAACTGAGCGCTACTTACGGACGTTACGTCGCAAAGCTCGACCAGGGTCCGGCGGACTCATCATCGAACGCAGGCCGTCCCGCCTACTATTACTACGAATATCGGGGCCCTGCTTTCAATACACGTGACGCCAGCGGGAAAATCATCGGAACTCCAGTGTCCACCGCCGACGTCCTCAGAGGAGTTTTCGCCTGGTTCGACTCTGTCGGTGGGACCAACGCAACCAACCTGATCTATGACCAGGGAATCCCCGGCCTCACCGAGCGGATCGTTGACGGAGTCAAGTCGCCTTACATGGATGAGATCACCGCAGGATACGGATTCCAGATCGGATCGAACGGCTTCGTTCGAGCCGACATCATCAACCGTAACTGGAGCGACTTCTACGTCACGACCAGGAACCTGCAGACCGGAAGCGTCATCGCTCCTTCAGGCGCAAAGGTGGATGTGGGGTTCATCGGGAATAGTAATGAGGGACTGGAACGGAAATACAACGCCGCTCAGGTCCAGGCCAACTACCGCCTTTTCAACCGTATCAACTTCGGTGGGAACTACACCTATTCGAGGTTGCGTGGAAACGTCGAAGGCGAGACCTTCAACAATGCCACAGTCACCGTCGGCAATGAGCAATATCCCGAGTACAGGAAGTTCGATCGGAACCAGCCGATCGGAAATCTCAGCGCCGATCAGACCCATCGCGCAAACCTCTGGGCTCAGGTCGAAGTGCCGATTTTCTACGGCGATCTCAATGTCTCCGCACTTCAGCGCTTCCGGAGTGGGCAGGCTTACTCGGCCGTCGGGACTATCGACGTGCGCGACGGGGCCTCCAGGTTGCCGAACGGCATCGTGAACCCCGGTTACGCGACTCCGCCGACTTCGGTCCCCTACTTCTTCAGTGACCGTGGTGAGTTTCGTCTCGATGACATCTCAACGACAGACTTCAACCTCAATTACAGCTTCCCCATCAGCAGGCTGAATCTGTTCGTCAAGGCCGATCTGCTCAACGCCTTCGATCAACAGGGCGTCGAGAACGTGGCAACGGGACTTGGTAGTGTCATCCAGCTGACCGTCCGCACACGCCGCAACGTTACTACGGGTACGTTTGCGAACCCAGGCGGAACCCCGGCCAAGGCAGTCGCTTTCAACCCCTTCACCGGCTCAGCACCACGCCAGTTCATCCCAGGCAAGTCCGATCCTCTCGATCCGGCCGGTTACAACTACGTCCTTGATCCCCGCTTCGGCCAGCCAACAAACAAAGATGCATACCAGCAGCCTCGCACATACCGCTTCGCGGTCGGCTTGCGCTTCTAATAGTTCGCGTATCTTTTAAGAAATCAGACCCTCTCTCCTTCGTGGAGAGAGGGTCTTTTTTGTGTGGGGTCACGTTCCAGTCTCGTGGAACGCTGGTGCAAAAGTGATGAACTCCTCGTGTAGCGCAGGCGTCCCGCCTGCCTTTGGATAGTGGAAAAGCAGGCCACGGCAGACTCCGGAAGGCAGGCGGGACGCCTGCGCTACACGAGGAGTTCATTAGAAGTTTGGGCGGGATGACACGCTGCGCTCGTTGATAGAGGCATTGCGAGAAATGCGGGCTAGCCGCTGATGGCGCGGGCGATCGTGAATGCTGCCGCGGCAGCCACGCCTCCGATGAACATGGTCTGAAGAGCACTGCGGATGGGATGGGTCCCTGTAAAGCGACCTTTCACGTAGCCGAAGAGCGAGAGTGCCACCAGAGTCACCGCTGCTGAGATAGGCAGAGCTGTTCGCGCACTCTCTGACACCATGTACGGAACAAGCGGAACAAGCCCGCCCACAACGTAAGCCCCGGCAATGGCGATGGCACTTCTCACCGCGCGCCTCGGGTCGGGTTTTTCCAGCCCGAGCTCGAAGCGCATCATGAAATCGACCCACGCCTGCGGCTGGCTGCGGAAAGCGTTGACCACTGGAGCAATCTGCTCGTCAGTGAGCCCATAGTTCCGGAAAACGTCCGCGACCTCTTCGGCTTCCACTGCAGGCTTGTCGAGGACTTCCTGCTGCTCGCGCGCGCGTTCGCTCTCGTAGTGCTCAATCTCGCTTCTCGCCGCGAGATAGCCTCCCAGACCCATGGCGATCGAGCCGGCCGCGATCTCCGCGACTCCGGCGGTAATGATGATTTCCGAGGCATCGATCGCTCCGGTGAGCCCGGCCGCGAGGGCGAAGGGCACAGTGAGGCCGTCGGACATTCCGAGGACGATGTCGCGAACGACGGCGCTCGAGGTGAAGTGGCGCTCGGTATGGTGAAGGGTGGACATGATCACGCATGATACGTGTCGGGGCTGGTGTTGCTGGTGCTTCGTCAGAAAGCGAGGGGATGCCGCCCCACGCCGTGCGGCCCTACGCCATTTCTCCTGGTTCCTCTGTGCGCTCGGAGCGCAGTGGGATCATTGGAGATTAGACTGGGAGTTCCGGTGAAGAACGCAAGGAAAGCGAAGCGCATCGAGATCGATGTACCGAAGCCTTTCGCTTTCGACCAGACTGTGGTCTCGCACGGCTGGTACCTCCTTCCGCCATTCCGATGGGACGCCGGAGCTTCCGTTCTACACCGCGTCGAAAGACTCGGCAGCAAAGCAGTCTCACTCCGGATCCGGTTCGCCTCGAGGCTGATCGTGGAAGCAGAGTCCGATCTTTCGAAATGGGCCGACCAGCTCGAAGAGAGAGTCCGGCGCATGTTCCAGCTCCGGGTCGACCTGAGCGATTTCATCGAGCTCTGTAGAGCCAGTCCTCACCATCAACACATTCGCGCAGAAACGTGTGGGCGCCTGCTTTGCGGAGCCACTCGATTCGAAGACGTGGTCAAGATCATCGCCACGACCAACACCACCTGGCGGCAGACCGTGCGGATGATGAACTTGCTGGCGAGCTCGCTTGGCAAAAGGGAGTCTTCCGGTCACTACGCCTTCCCCGAACCGACCCGGATCGCAGCGGCGCCAATCGAGCTCCTGCAGGAATGCAAGCTCGGCTATCGAGCCGGTACCATTCAGGCAGTGGCCCGAGGAATCGTCGAGCGCTCAATCGACCTCGACAAGCTCGCCGATCCGTCGCAGACGACGGTCGAGATGATCCGGAGCTTTCAGCAGCTGCCCGGAATCGGTCCCTATGGCGCGGCACACCTCGCAGCAATGGAAGGACGGTTCGACTTCATAGCGGTCGATACCGAGTTCCGGCGGTTCGTTCGCGCGCGCTACCACAGAGGAAGAAACGTCAGCGACGAAACGCTCCAGAGACGCTATCGCAAGTGGGGACAGTGGAAATATCTGGCGTATTGGTCGGAGCTCTGGAACGAGCTTTCGCCTGACACCGTGGAGCCCGGGCAATTGCGTGACTGAAGCAGTTGTTAAGGGATCGTTGTGTTCTATCGCTGTGGCCGGATATTCAATGTCCGGCCAATGTCCGGCCAATGTCCGGCCAATGTCCGGCGCGTTTACAGCGACCGCCAGCCGAACATTGGAATGTCCGGCCACATTGGTACACTGGACCGGCGCCAGAGAAGGCCGTAAACAGACAGGACGAACGTGGACGACAAAATACGCGATCTGTTGAAAGAGCTTGGTAACGCGATCAACGAATCGATCTCAGGATCGGCAGAAGTCAACGAGCAGATCCAGAAACTGCGGGACGAGGGATACGACCTCTACGTCGTGCTCGACGCGACCATCGGATTGAACAAGAGCGGAGACGAGGAAGAAGCCCCTGTCGAGGTGCCTGCCCCCGAGGCTGCGCCCATGGTGCTGCGGAACAACGAAGTCCAGTTTCGAATTGACGTGAAGGACCTCTCCCTTCTCCGTTCCCTCGGCATCGACCCAACCCGCAAAGTAAGGACACAGAAACGCCTTGAGTCCAAGTCACGAAGCTCCGACGAGAGCTGATGGGGCGGACCTGGCTCCACGGGTCAACCTCTACGATCTCGATCCCGCATCGCTCGCGGCCGCGCTGACCGGCGCCGTCGAGCCGGCCTTTCGCGCAAGGCAGGTTGCCGAGTGGGCGCACCGCGCCGGAGTCAGCTCCTTCGACGCCATGACGAACCTGCCGAAAGACGTTCGAGGCACACTCGGGGAGAGGTTCGATCTCTCGTTTCCCGAACTGGCTGAGCGTACTGAGGCAGCTCCGGACGGCAGTCGCAAGTATCTTTTCCGGCTGCGCGATGGCGGTCTCATCGAGTCGGTCTACATGCCGATGACGGATCGCACGACGGTCTGCATCTCCTCTCAGGCAGGCTGCGCGGTCGGCTGCACGTTCTGCGTGACCGGAATCTTCGGTGCCGGTCGGAATCTTACCCCCTCCGAGATCGTGGGACAGTACTACACCATCAGGAATGCGCAGAAGGTCGCGTCCGAGCAGATGAACGTCGTCTTCATGGGGATGGGTGAGCCGCTCCTCAACTTCGAGAACGTCGCCACATCCCTCGAGATCCTCTACCGCGACATCGCTCCCCGCCGTGTGACCGTCTCGACATCAGGGATCATCCCGGGAATCGAGGCCATAGCTTCCATGCGTATTCGACCCAACCTGGCGGTGTCGATCAATGCTCCTGACAAGGCTCGTCGCGAGCAGGTCATGCCCATCACGAAAAAATATCCTCTCGACGAGCTGATGGCGGCCCTCCGAGCGTTTCCGCTCGAGCGCGGAAGGACCATCACTGCCGAGTACGTCCTCATGGACAAGTTCAACGACTCACCATCCGATGCCGCGGCGCTGGCCCGACTGCTCCGCGGAATCGACGCGAAGGTCAACGTCATCCCGCTCAACGAAGACCCTCACCTTGCCGACTGGATGAAGCGTCCGAGCGACGCAGTGATCGATCGGTTCGTCAGGACGCTCGTCAAGAACGGCGCGCACGTGACGGTGCGACGCTCGAAAGGACTCGACATCGCCGCCGCCTGCGGTCAGCTGCGCGGCCGCAACACACGCCGCCGATCCGAGTAACTCGTCCGATCGCCGTAACCGGTTCAACCATCAAAGCTGTCATCCCGAGCCTGGATGGGTGGGCGTGAGGGGCGAGGGACCTCGCAACCTTCTACTC
>Ga0136612_10000040_pt1 | contig 25685 bp, 28 predicted proteins | sample AntDryUQ224A2306_2_FD_106644 | JGI IMG/M metagenome (GOLD analysis project Ga0136612, IMG submission 106644) | Polar desert sand microbial communities from Dry Valleys, Antarctica - metaG UQ224A (23.06) | ecosystem: Environmental > Terrestrial > Soil > Desert | place: Antarctica: Dry Valley... | reverse complement strand
CCCGACGTTTCAACGGTGGCTCGCGGTAACCCGTGATCAGCCAGACGACGACAAGAACTGTCAGCGCAGCCAGTAGAAGAACGAATCCAAGGGACATCGATCCCACCCACTCCCGGGTTCTGGTTCTCTGCGTCCCCCCACGCTACTCCGCGGATCCCTTCGGATTCCGCCCGGCGATGATGCATCCCGAGACGACGAAACGGGGCTCCCCAGATGAAGGGAGCCCCGTTCGTTATGTCAATGCAGCGGCCGCTACTCCAAGAAGCCGTTGTCCTCCAACCACTGCGTCGCGACGTCCTCTTCGGTCTCACCATCCACGTCGACAGCGGCGTTCAGGGCGGTGATCTCCTCGTCGGTCAGTGCCTCAGAGATCGGAGCCATGACGTCGGCGATCGCCGGGAACTCATCGAGGGTCTCCTGGCGCATCGTGAGAGCTGCGTTGTAGGGCAGGAAGAACTCCAAGTCGTCCTCGAGGACGACCAGGTCATTCGCGACGACGCGGCCGTCAGTCGAGAACACCTCACCGAAATTGCAGGTGTCCCCGAGCTGGGTGAAGATCAGGCCGAGGTCCACCTCGACAACCTCCGAGAACTCCACCTCGTAGGTTGTCTGCAAGCCGGGCAGGCCGTCGTCACGGTTGAGGAACTCGCTGGCTGCACAGAGTGTCCCGTCATCAGGGTTGTCCGCGAGATAGGCGGCAGCATCGCTGATCGACTTCAAACTGTTGTCCTCGGCAAACGCAGAGCTCACTGCGATCGCGTAGGTGTTGTTCATCGGGGCGGCTGGCAGCCAAGCAATCTCGTTCTCCATGTCGCCTTCGGAGACGGCCGTGAACAGATCCTCGGGCAGGTCCTCGGTCGTGTTCCCGAGAATGTTGACCCACCCGGTGCCGGTGTATTCCCAGTACATGTCGATCTCGCCGGCCTCTAGGGCCTCGCGCACCGTAGCGCTACCGGACAACGAGGAGTCGTCCACCGTAGCGCCGGCATTCTCCAGCGCCTGGGCGGTGATCTGGGCCAGGATCTTGGACTCGGCGAACTCCTTGGCACCGACGGTGAGTTCGGCACCGTCGAGTTCGCCTCCCCCGCTTTCGCCGCCACCACCTCCCCCGCCGGATCCGGCGTCCTCGCCACAAGCACTGAGCACTAGGGCAAGGACGCCACCCAACACGACCACACTTGCCTTACCCGATCGAACGTTCATGGAAATTCCTACCTTCTGTTGTGGTGGTAGCTATAGCCCCTTGGGCCGTAGGACGTCTTCGGCGATACCGGCTAGATAATCGATCAGCAGGGCCAGTACGGCAGTGAGAACCGCCCCGACGATCTGCACGGTCAGGCGGTTCGTCGACAGGCCCGCGACGAGGATCCTGCCCAGGCCGCCGGCATTGATGTAGGCCGCCAAGGTGGCCGCTCCCACATTGATGATCAACGCCGTACGTACGCCGGCCAGGATGATCGGCACGGCGAGCGGGAGTTCGATCCGGCGTAGCACGCCGAACTTCGAGATGCCCATCCCTCGGCCTGCCTCGAGGATGTTCTCATCCACCTGCTGCAGGCCGACCATCGTGTTCCGGAGCACCGGCAGGACCGCGTAGGCGACCAAGCCTACGATCGCGGCGGCGAACCCCAGGAAGAAGAACAGGACCGCGAGCAGCGCAAAGAGGCCGATCGTCGGTACGGCCTGGCCGATGTTGGCCACCGTCAGCAAGATTCCGCGGTAGCGCCGGGTGAACGGGCGGGTAAGGAACACCCCAAGCGGTACGGCGATGATGATGACGAAGAACGTCGAGACTGCGGTGAGCTGGATGTGCTCCCACAATGCTTTGCCGATGTTGCTGGCATTCAGCGAGCGCTGCTCGATGCTGTCCAGTTCCTGGGACTGCACGTAGAGGTAGAGCCCGAGGCAGACCAGCCCGAGGAAGAGCGGCATGAACAGATAGCTGGCGACCGTACGACGTTCGCGCCGCACCGGTGCGGTCGCCGCTGCGGCCGGGACAGTGGCCAGGTCCGGCACGCCGGGTTCTGTCGAGGCGGTCATCGCTGTCGACCGATCTGCTCGGCCTCATCGGCGTCCAGGCCGACCCGGGCCCGGGCTCGGGCGTCGGTGCGCATGGTGCGGATGGCTTCGTTGATGCTCTCGATGTCCACGATGCCCTGGTACTCACCGTTCGCATTCACCACGATGGCCACGCTGTAGTTGGCGGTGATCAGTTCGTTGAGCGCGTCGTTGAGGGTGGCCTGTGGCTCGACCACCGCTTCGGGCGGAAGGCCGATCTGGTCCAGGGGACGGTTCTCGCCGCGCTGCAGGTCCGGGGCACTGACCCACCGTCGGGGCCGGTGCGCCTCGTCGAGTACCAACGCGAAACCCTTGTCCGAGGCCCGCAGGACTTCCAGCACCTGGGCGTGGTCGTCACCGAGTTGCACGGTGGGCCACTGACTCAGCTGAGTGTCGCGGACCCGACTGAGGTTCAGCCGCTTTAGTGAGGCGCCGCGGCCGATGAAGTCGGCGACGAAGTCGTTGGCCGGCGCGGTCAGGATCTGCTCGGGGGTGTCGTACTGGGCAATGCGGGAGCCCTCCTGCAGGATCGCGATCCGGTCGCCCATCTTGATCGCTTCGTCGATGTCGTGGGTGACGAACACGATCGTCTTGCGGACCTCGGCCTGCAGGCGCAGGAATTCGTTCTGCAGCCGGTCACGGGTGATCGGGTCGATCGCGCCGAACGGTTCGTCCATCAGCATGACCGCGGGGTCGCCGCTCAGAGCTCGGGCAACGCCCACCCGCTGGCGTTGGCCACCGGAGAGCTGCTTGGGGTAGCGGTTGCGGTAGGTCTCCGGCGCCATGCTCACGGTCTGCAGCAACTCGTCGATCCGGGCGTCGATCTTCTTGGCGTCCCAGCCGAGCAACTTCGGCACGGTCGCGATGTTCTGCGCGATCGTCATGTGCGGGAAGAGGCCGATCTGCTGGATGACGTAGCCGATCTTGCGGCGTAGCTGGTCGGGATCGGCCTTGGTGACGTCCTCCCCATCCAGGATGATCCGGCCCGAGGTGGGCTCGATGATCCGGTTGATCATCTTCATCGTGGTGGTCTTTCCGCAGCCGGAGGGACCGACCAGGATGACGATCTCGCCTTCGGGGATCTCCAGGGTCAGGTTGTCGACCGCCGGCTTGGGCTCCTTCGGGTACTGCTTGCCCAGGTTCTCGAGCTTGATCATGATTTTGCCCGAGGTGGCTGCGCCCCCGATCGATGCGGTGTCCGGAGTGTGTGTGATCGACGTGTCGGTCATCGAATTCCTCGCGAGGTAGTCAGTTTGCCCAGCACGGCCAAGATGGTGTCGAACAGGATGGCGATGACGATGACGCCCAACATTCCGCTGACCACCAGGTTGATGGCGGCCGGAGAGCCCACCCGGGCCAGGCCGTCGAAGATGAAGGTCCCGTATCCCGGGCCGTCAACGATCGCGCCGATCGTGGCGATACCGACCAGGATCAGAGTGGTGATCCGTACGCCGGCCACGATGACCGGCCAGGCCATCGGCAACTCGATCCGGACCAGGCGCTGGCCACGGCCCATCCCCATGCCCTTGGCGGATTCGACTGTGGCCTGGTCGACCTCGCGCAGCCCGGTGATCGTATTGCGCACGATCGGCAGCAGGCCGTACATCGTGAGTGCCACGATCACCGGAGGCGACCCGATGCCGGTGACCGGGATCATCAGGATGAACAACGCGAACGACGGGATGGTCAGAAACGAGCCGGTGACGGCGAGGGCTATCTCCCGGGGCCGCTCGGTTCGATACGTGGTGACTCCGACGATCACGCCGATCACGGTCGACAACAACACCGAGACGGACACCAGGGCCATGTGCTCCAGCCCCACCTCGATCAGGTCGTCGTAGCGGCGGCTGAGGAAGTCGAAGAACTCAGTCAAGAACTCGCCGAAGGTCTGGTCGTTCACGGCCTGGCGTCCCTCAGGAAGCGCCCACCGACGAGTTCCCATGCTGCGCCCAGGTGAGATCCGGGGAAATGGGCCGCCATTCGGTCACCGTCGCAGAGGGGTGCCTAGAACACAATCCACATGACACTTCCGTAACCGGAAGTTGCCCGGAGGGCAACGAATCAGCGCGCCCGGCCGCGAACGACGGTCGGCTGGCTCGTTGTGATCCCAGAATGGATGGCGCCGCGCTCACGATCTTGGTCGCCTGGATCGCTAAGACGGCATCAGGAGTCAGATCACCGCGAATGCATGAAACTTGCCCCTGGGCGTACCCGCACTTGCGGAAGTATCCTGGCGACATGAGTACGACGTACCGGATCAGCGAGGCCGCCACCGTGCTTGGTGTCAGCGACGACACGATCCGTCGGTGGATCGACAGCGGTCGCCTGACGGTCGTCACGTCGCAGCCGGGACCGGCCCGCGTCGAGGGACAGGTGCTGGCTGAGCTCGCGCGCCAGCTTGCCGACACCCCGGACGCGGGCGTGCCGCGGATGGAATCTGCCCGCAACCGGATGGCCGGGATCGTCACTCGAGTTCTCCGCGACACCGTGATGGCACAGGTGGACATGCAGTGCGGGCCGTACCGTCTGGTCTCGCTGATGTCCCGCGAGGCCGCAGACGAACTCGGCCTCGAGGCCGGCAGTCGGGCAGTAGCCGCGGTCAAGGCGACCAACGTGATCGTCGAGGTTCCCTGAGTGCGCGCCGCGCGCGAGCCAAAGCTGAGGAGCGCAGCGAACGGGCGAGCCATGGCTCTGCCACTGAAACCGCGTCAACTCCTCGCACTGCTGGCCGTTGCGCTGCTGGGTCTCACCGCTTGTGGAGGAGGCGACCAGGCCGGCAGTGACAGTTCTGGCGACGAGAGGTCCGCCGGTTCCTCGGAGTCCCCGCTGAGTGGAGCGCTCACGGTCTTCGCGGCGGCCTCACTGACCGACGTCTTTTCCGAGCTGGGCGATGCCTTCATGGCCGACAATCCCGACGTCGACGTGACATTCAACTTCGGGCCGAGTTCGGGGCTGGCCACGCAGATCAACCAGGGCGCCCCGGCCGACGTCTTCGCATCAGCCAATTCCAGCCAGATGACTGTGGTCACCCAGGCCGGGAGCGCCGAGGGTGAGCCGACGATCTTCACCGAGAACGTTCTGCAGATCGCCGTGCCGGCCGGCAATCCAGCCGGCATCACGGGTCTTTCCGACTTCGCCAACGCGGATCTGACCCTTGCCATCTGCACGCCCGAGGTTCCCTGCGGGGCGGCCGCCGAGACGGTCTTCGCCGCGGCGGGCATCACCCCGTCGGTCGACTCGTTGGAGGAGGACGTCCGAGCTGCGCTGACCAAGGTCGAACTCGGCGAGGTCGATGCTGCCCTGGTCTACGTCACCGACGTTCTCGCCGCTGGAGACAAGGTCGAGGGCATCGACTTCCCGGAGACCGAGGAGGAGGTCAATTCCTACCCGATCGTGGCCTTGACCGCGGCCCCGAACCCGGATACGGCCACAGCCTGGGTCGAGTTCGTTCTCTCCGATGTCGGTGCAGCGGCGCTGGAAGGAGCGGGCTTCCGAACCCCGTGACAGTTCCCAATCTGACTCAGCGCGGCGTACGGCGTCCGCCTCCTCCTTCCCGGTGGTGGCGGACGCGCCGCTGGCCAAGCGGGAAGGCCCCGTCCCAGCGGTCCGGCGCGCGGATCCCGCTGGCGCTGCTGCTGCCGGCCGTCGTCGGAATTGCCTTTCTGGTCCTGCCGATGGTCGGCCTGTTGATCCGCGCCCCCTGGTCGGAGTTGCTGGTACGCCTGGCCGAGCCGGAGGTCGGGCAAGCGCTGCGGCTGTCGTTGATCACGGCCACCCTGGCGACGTTGGTGTCGATGGTCTTCGGGATCCCGATCGCATGGGTGCTCGCTCGCAGTGCCGTCCGAGGTCGTTCGATCCTGCGTGCACTGGTGACCGTGCCGTTGGTGCTTCCGCCGGTTGTGGGTGGAGTCGCGCTGTTCCTCGTCCTCGGGCGACGCGGAATTCTCGGAAGTTGGCTCTATGAGACCTTCGGGTTCTCGCTGCCCTTCACGACCGCCGCAGTCGTGATCGCGGAGACCTTCGTGGCGATGCCGTTTCTCGTGATCAGCGTGGAAGGGGCGCTTCGGGCAGCGGACGCGCGATTCGAGGACGCGGCGGCGACGCTGGGCGCCAACGGATGGTCGACGTTCCGCCGGGTGACCCTGCCGTTGGTTGCGCCCGGGATCGCTGCGGGCGCGGTGTTGTGCTGGGCGCGGGCACTGGGCGAGTTCGGAGCGACGATCACCTTCGCCGGGAACTTCCCGGGTACGACCCAGACGATGCCGCTCGCGGTCTATCTCGCTCTGCAGAACGATCCGGAAGCGGCGATCGTGCTCAGCCTGGTCCTCTTGGCAGTATCACTGGCCACGCTCACTCTGCTGCGCGAACGCTGGCTCACCCGATCATGATGATGCCGTCGTGGCACAAGCTCTTTCGGCCGGTTCGCCACCCAATCTCCCCTTTGGGGTGCCGGAAAGTGCCGGTTCGCTACATAACCTCCCTTTTAGAGGTCTCGAAAGGGCCGGTTCGCTACACAACCAGCGCTTTGATCTGGCGGCGGACAGGGTGAGTCTGGCCGCGGCGTTCGCCGTACAGCGCGGGTCCCTGCCTCTCGAGGTAGACCTGACCGTGCAACCCGGCCGGGTGCTGGTTCTCTTGGGTCCCAACGGTGCCGGCAAGTCGACCGTGCTCCGGGTCTTGGCCGGGCTGCTGCGACCAGATGCCGGTCGTGTCGTATTGGGGGACCTTGCGCTCGACGACGTTGCGGCAGGCAAGCATGTGCCCCCATACGACCGCCCTGTCGGGATGGTCTTCCAGGACTATCTCCTCTTCCCGCATTTGTCCACAGTGGACAACGTGGCCTTTGGCCTCCGGTCGCGTCGAGTTCCCAAGGCACAGGCCCGTGCTGCGGCCCGCGGGTGGCTGGAACGAGTCGGCCTTGCTGAGTACCAGACGGCCAAACCCGGTGCCCTGTCTGGCGGCCAGGCCCAACGCATTGCGTTGGCCCGTGCGCTGGTCGGCAGTCCGGAACTGCTGCTGCTCGACGAACCGCTGGCCGCACTGGATGCCCGTACCAAACTCGAGGTACGCGCCGAGTTGCGCCGGCATCTCGCCGATTACGCGGGAGCCACCGTCGTCGTGTCCCATGACCCGATCGATGCCATGGCCCTTGCCGACGAAGTAGCTGTGATCGAGCATGGGCGGGTCGTACAGTCCGGGGCGCCGGGCGAGGTGGCCCGCCGACCGCGTTCCGAGTACGTGGCCAGACTGATCGGGTTGACGTTGCTCGCCGGTACCGGGGAGGGAACGAAGGTGCGATTGGAGTCCGGCGCCTCGGTCACGGTTGCCGAGCCGTCGCAGGGATCGGTTCACGTCGCCATCCGCCCCGAGGCGGTGGCCATCTATCCGACCGAGCCGCACGGCAGTCCGCGCAACGTCTGGCCGGCCCGGGTGGCCTCGGCGACGCCGCACGGCTCGGCGGTCCGGTGCGACCTCGACGGACCGGTTCCGCTGACGGCCGATCTCACGGCGACGGCGTTCGCCGAACTCGGGCTGGCCCCGGGGAGTGCGGTCTGGGCCACGGTCAAGGCGCATGAGGTAGAGGTCTATGACCGCTGACCATCCTGCGCAGGAGTCCCCGGCTCGAGTCGCCGGACTGGTGCTTGCGGCCGGGGCCGGACGACGGTACGGAATGCCCAAAGCCCTTGTCTCCTATGAGGGCGGCCTGCTCGTCGAGCGGGCCTACCGGCTGGTTGCCGACGTCTGCGATGTGGTCGTTGTCGTGCTCGGTGCCGCTGCGGACGAAGTCCGATCCCGCGCCGACCTCGGCGATGCGCAGGTGGTGATCAACCGGAACTGGGGCACCGGGATGGGGTCGTCCCTGCGTACCGGCCTCGCCGCTCTGGGGCCTTCCTCTGGCGGTTTCCGTCATAACCGCCACGAGGCAGACTTGGCCCCGGCTCCTGGTGGTTTCCGTCAAAACCGCCACAGCGGGAGCGGGCCGGACCTGATCGATTGGGGATTGATCGATGCCGCCCTGGTCCACCTCGTGGATCTGCCCGGGATGACAGTGGCCGCACTTCGGCGCATCGCCGGCCATGCAGCGGCGGATGTGCTGGCGGTGGCCAGCTATTCCGGCGTACGCGGGCATCCGGTGCTCATCGGACGTACGCACTGGGTAGGCGTGGCTGCGGCGGCGATCGGTGACCAGGGTGCCCGCGGGTACCTGGCCACCCGCGACGTGCTCGAGGTCGAGTGCGCCGACGTTGCCGACCCCGCCGATCTGGACTACCCACCCTCTTGATGTCGCAGCTTTGCAGGCAACCTGCGCGCGGCGTCGCCTGCATACCGCGACATCAGGGCCGGAGCGGCCGAGTCCACTGCTGACTTGATAGCTAGCAGAGGACTCGCCAGGCGCGTCGCCTGCGAACCGGCGACATCTGGACATGGGCGGCAGAGTGCCGTTCATGCCACCGACTGGAGGTACCCGCGGCTACATTTGACGGCGTGACCGATACCTCGCCCGCTGCTGTCCGAGCCGCCATCAGCGCGGAACCGATCTCGGTCGGCGAGCACGAAGAACTGGTGTCCCGGTCGGGTGCCGGAGCGGTCGTCGCCTTCGGCGGAGTCGTCCGCGACCACGACCAGGGCCGAGAGGTCACCCAACTCGAGTACGTGGGTCATCCCTCGGCCGAGGAGCTGATGGCCGAGATCGCCGGCGAGATCGCGGCCCTTCCCAAGGTGCACGCGGTCGCCATCAGCCATCGGATCGGCCTACTCGGGGTCGGCGATGTCGCGTTGGCCGCAGCGGTGAGCGCCGCCCACCGGGGCGAGGCCTTCGACGCCTGCCGGCAACTTGTCGAAGAGGTGAAGGCCCGGCTGCCGATCTGGAAGCGTCAGATCTTCACCGACGGTGAAGAGGAATGGGTCGCCGCCCCCTGAGGCTCGCTTCCCGCGCCGCCCGATCGCCGGACGTTATGCGCATAACGTCCCGTTCTGGGCCGTTTTTCCGCACGCTATGCGCATAACGTGCGGACGAATGATTGGGCTCAGCGGGCCGGGGTGCCGGCGGTCCCGTCGCCGTCCTGGTGATCGTCGGCGGCTTCCTCGGCGTCGACCTTGGCCTCGTCGGCCTCTCCCTCAAACTCCAGGGCCTGATTGCCGTACGCCTCACCAACGGCCTGTTCGGTCCGTCCCCACAGGCGGGTGATCGAGCGACGCAGTTCAGTGAGCAGTCCCAACAGGACTCCTTTGCCAGAGGTCAGCCGCCGGCGAACGGCGGCAGAACATCCACCGTACCGCCATGCGGCAGAACGGCATTCCGGTCGCTCTGGTTCACGCCGTCGACCAGGAAGGAACAGACTCCCAGCACCTTGGCCAACGCGGGCCCGTGTCGCTGGCTGACATCAGCGATCAGTTCAGCCAGGTTGTCCGCCTCGATCGTTTCGGTGGCAGCACCGGCGGCGGCGCGGGCGGCGGCGAAGTAGTTGACCGTCACCCCTCGGAACTCGGTCGTCGTGCTCACAGGCGCTCAGCCGCCGATGGCCGACATGGGCCGTACCGGCTGCAAAAAGGTCGGATCGTCGATGCCGTGCCCCGGCAGCTTCGTCCACATCGCGGCCCGCCACCTGTCGGCGATCACCTCGTCGCTGGACCCGTCGCGCAGGGCGGTACGTAGATCGGACTCCTCGCGGGCGAACAGGCAGTTGCGGATCTGGCCGTCGGCGGTGAGCCGGGTTCGGTCGCAGGTGCCGCAGAAGGCGCGCGTGACCGACGCGATGATCCCGACCTTGGCCGGGCCACCGTTGACCAGCCAGGTCTCGGCCGGCGCACTGCCCCGATGTGCGGGATCCGGGGTCAGGACGACCGCCTCCTGGAGCTTCGACAGGATCTCCTCGGCAGTGATCATCTGGTCGCGCTTCCACTCGTGCTGGGCATCCAGCGGCATCTGTTCGATGTAGCGCAGCTGGAAGTCGTGCTCCAGGCAGAACTCCAGCAGCGGGACCGGGTCCTCGTTGAGCCCGCGCATGAGTACGGCATTGACCTTGACCGGAACCAGCCCGGCAGCCTTGGCCGCGACCAACCCGGCCAGTACGTCATCGATCCGGTCCCGGTGGGTGAGCTGCTTGAACTGCAGCTTGTCCAGGGTGTCCAGCGAGACGTTGATCCGGTCCAGGCCGGCGTCGGCCAGCGGGCGGGCGAGGCGCTCGAGCCCTATCGCGTTCGTCGTCAGGCTGACCTCAGGGGAAGGCGTCAATGCCTTGGCGGTGCGCACGATCTCGACCAGACCTGGCCGGATCAGCGGCTCCCCGCCGGTGAAGCGGATCTCGTTGACTCCGAGTTCTTCGACGCCGATCCGGACCAGGCGGTTGATCTCGTCGTCGGTGAGGATCTGTGCGGTGGGCAGCCAGTCCAAACCTTGCGGCGGCATGCAGTACGTGCAGCGCAGGTTGCACCGGTCGGTCAACGACACCCGCAGGTCGGTGGCGACCCGTCCATGCTGGTCGACAAGGCCGCTGCGGTTCCGACGCCCGTCCGGGCCGGCGAGGTCGGGTACAGAAATGGTCACCACCCGAGGGTAACCTCCGCCGCGGAGGTGCTCCCCGGTGTTCGGCCCGTACGCAGCACTGCTGCGCGTCAGTGGCGCCTTCTCCTTCTCCTCGATGGGCTTTCTGGCCCGGATGCCGATCTCGATGACCGGCCTCGGCGCGGTCCTGCTGATTGCCGGGGAGACGGGGCGGTACGGCATCGCCGGAGTCATCGCCGGCGTTCTCGCGCTGTCCTTCGCGATCATCTCTCCGCAGGTGGCGCGCTTGGTCGATCGCTTCGGCCAGGCGCGGGTCCTGCGCCCGACGGTGATGCTGTTCGGCGCGGCCGGTGTCGGCTTCGTCGTTGCCGTCGAACTCGACGCACCGATCTGGACCTGGTTCGTGTTGGCCGCGCTCACCGGTGCCTCGGGTCCGAACATCGGCTCGATGGTTCGAGCCAGGTGGGTCAATGTGCTCGAGGACCCAGGCACCCGGCAGACGGCCTTCGCGTTCGAGTCCGTCGTCGACGAGATCGTCTTCGTCATCGGTCCGCCGCTGGTGACCTTGCTCGCGACCGCGATCTCCCCGCCGGTCGGATTCCTGACCGCCATCATCATCGGTTTGATCGGCGGAATGGGGTTTGCCACCTTGACCTCCAGCGAACCGCCGGTGACGCCTGCGGCTGAAGGTGGCAGTGGTCGTCGTGGGGTTCTCATCCCGGCTCTGATCTCGGTCACGATCACCTATGTTGCGGTCGGCACCGTCTTCGGCGCCATGGATGTCGTGGTGGTCGCCTACGCCGACGAGCAGGGCAGGATCGGACTCTCCGGGGTGATCCTGGCCGTGTACGCGGCGGGCAGTCTCATTGCCGGCTTGGCCTACGGCGCGGTGGCCTGGCGGCGCGGTCTGGCCGGGCGGTTCGTGCTCACCACGCTGGCTTTCGGCGTGGCCGCATCGGGATTCCTATTGGTCAACTCACTGCTGGTCCTGGCCGGGCTGGCCTTCCTCGCCGGAGCCACGATCGCCCCGGTGCTGGTCTCCGGCTTGTCTCTGGTCGAGTCCCGACTTCCGCGAGCCGCGTTGACCGAGGGGTTGTCCTGGACGACCACCGGGATCACGCTCGGAGTCACCCTCGGTGCCTCGATCTCGGGCGCGGTCGTGGACGCGATCGGCGCTGAGCGTTCCTTCATCGTGCAGGTCGTCGGCGCGGGCAGCGCCGCCGTACTGGCCGCCGTCGGGTACGTCATCATGCGGAGCACCGACAACAGGTCTGCACGCCACTTGAGCGGACCTGCTCCGCACGATGCCCGGCGCGGGGTTTGAAAGCTCTCCCGATGACTACTGTAAAAAGCGTACTTACGCTGTAAAATCGCAGATGACGGCACGATCACAACGACGTGGAGGCGACACCATGAGTGCAACCGACAAGATCAAGAACGCTGTCGAGGACATGTCCGGCAAGGGCAAGGAGCACGTGGGGGACGCCACGGGCAACGAGCGCCTCGAGAACGAGGGCCGCTCTGACCAGTCCAAGGCCGACCTGAAGAACGCCGGCGAGAAGGTCAAGGACGCGTTCAAGAACTGACACTTCCGCCGTTCTCGATGGCGGCCAGAGACGAAGCCCGGGTCAATCGACCCGGGCTTCGCTGTGTGTCCGGTCAGGTATCGGGGAGCAGGTGTCGACGCAGGAACTCGGTCTGTACGGCGACCGCGCGCTCGAACCACTCACCGAGGTAGACCTCGAAATGGCCCACCGGAAATCGGCGCAGCTCCATCCGGGGAGCGCGGCTGGCCAGAGCAGCCGCCTGATCGGCCGGCGTGATCGCGTCGTCGTCGCAGACCAGGACCAGCCAGGGACAGTCGATTCGGTGAGCGGTGTGGAAGGGGCGGTAGCGCGGCAGTCGCAGCATCACCCGCGGTGTGAACTGGTTGCGCCAGTGGTAGTCGGGCGGGAACAGATCCAGCAGCGCGGCGCTCGCGCCGGGCTCGACGAAGGGGGCGAAAACGCCGGATCCCGGTTCGGCGACCAGCGGCAGGAACGCCGGTGACCTGCCGAGCCGGCCGCGTACCTCGTCCCGTACGGCCGCGGCGATGATTCGAGCCAGGAACACCGGCCGGGGCAACCTACCCCGGCCGCCAAGCCCGGAGTACGGAACCTGGCTGATCGCCGCAGCGATCCGCGGGTCGGCTGCGGCCAGCGCGGCCACATGCCCACCGCTGAACGAGGTGCCCCACAGCGCGATCCGGTCCGGGTCGATCCCAGCAAGTGAGCGAGCGTAGGCAATGGCGGCTCGCCAGTCGCCGAGTTGTCGGTCGATGTCCATCAACTGACGCGGATGCCCCGCGCTGGCGCCGAAGTGTCGATAGTCGAAAACGAGGGCGGCGAGACCCGCGGCGACGAAGCGTTCCGCGTAGGCATCCAGCCGCGCGTCGCGGGGAAACGCGAAGCCATGGGCCAGCACCACGAGCGCCTTCGGCCCAGGACCGGGTGGCCGATACAGCCAAGCGGCACAGCGCAGACCGCCGGAGGTGAAGCTGACCTCGGCACGTGCGATGCCTCCCACGCTAACCGCCGTCCCGGAAGCACGTCACGCAACTTCGGTGATCTTGACGTTGTTGTCGCTACAGACGCCCGAACCACGGCGTGAACCGACAATAAGGTCAAGATCACCGCGGATGGGTCGAACGGGTGGCGTGGCATGCTCGGTGGCGTGACGAGCTGGTCCAGTCCCGGCGAACTCCGGGAGGCGCTGGAGGGCACCGGGTATCTCGCCGACGAGGGGATAGCGACAGCTGCCTTCCTTGCGCTGGCCATGGGACGCCCGCTGTTCACCGAAGGCGAGGCGGGTGTCGGCAAGACCGCGCTGGCCACCGCCCTCGCGCAGGCGACCGAGCGGCCGCTGTATCGCCTGCAGTGCTACGAGGGCCTGGAGGCAAGCCAGGCCCTCTACGACTGGGACTTCCCACGCCAGATGCTGCACCTGCGTGCCGCGGAAGCTGCCGGCCTGACCGACGATCCGGACAAGCTCGAGGCCAGCCTGTACGACCGCCGCTTCCTCGTCGCGCGGCCGCTCCTACAGGCCCTGGAGGATTCACCCAGCGTCCTGCTGATCGACGAGATCGACCGCGCCGACGACGAGTTCGAGGCCTTTCTCCTTGAGATGCTGTCCGACTTCACCATCTCCATCCCCGAGATCGGCACGATCCGGGCCGATATCCCGCCGCTGGTCGTGCTCACCTCCAACCGCACGCGCGAGGTGCACGACGCCCTCAAACGGCGCTGCCTCTACCACTGGCTGGACCACCCGACCTATGAGCGGGAGGTGGCCATCCTGCGTACCCGGCTGCCGCAGATCACCGAGCAGTTGGCGGCCGATGTGGCCCGCGCGACCGGGAAGCTGCGCCAGGCCGACCTGCTCAAACCGCCGGGCGTGGCCGAGGCGATGGACTGGGCGACCGCGCTGCACGTCCTTGGCGCGCGCGAGATCGACCCGGAGCGGGCCGCGATCACCCTCGGCGCGGTGCTGAAGTACCGCGAGGACGCCGACCGGATCAAGACCCTCGGCCTGTCCGCACTCCTCGGCTCCTGAGCAACCTCGAAGCGTGCGGCTCCGCGCTACGCGGTGACCGCCCTCAGGATCTCCCGCGCTCGCCAGATGGTCGCCGTCCCTGACCGCGGACCTCGGCTTCCAAGACTCCCTGCCCCTCCAGCTGACGCAGCAAATTGCCCGCCGTCACAAGCGACACGCCGAGGACATCCGTGACCTGTCTCGTCGTGATCACGGGAGAGCTCACGAGCGTTCGTAGTACTCGTGTCGTTGCCGTTCGAGCGCAGCTGACAGTGGCAGCAACGGAGCTGGAATCGCTTGCCGTTCCCCGAGGTAGAGGACAACGAAGAGCCGCCCGAGTCGGCCATTGCCATCGAGAAAAGGGTGAATGGTCTCGAATTGGTAGTGCAGAAGAGCGGTCCTGATCAGCAGGGGCAACTGCGGCTTTTCGTCATGAATGTAGATCTCCCAGTCGGAGAGCGCCGGCTTCATGTGCTCAACGGTTGGCGGCACGAACAGCGCGGTGGCCGGGTTGTCGGTTCGGATCCAGTTCTGCGAGACCCGCAGTTCGCCCGGTGTTCGTTCTTGACCGCGGACGCCAGTGAGCAGAATCCGATGCATCTCACAGATGAGGCGCGTGCTAACCGGGAGCGACGAGAGCCGGGCGATCCCGTGATCGAGAGACGTGATCGGCAAGTCGGCCAAGGTTGCTGTCGGCGTTGGATAGGGCGGTGGACACAGCGCGCCCCCAGGCCGGTGCTACAAAGTTTCTTGCATCCACTCGGGCGGCTTGTAACTAAACAGCCGGTTTGGTTACAAGGCCGTCCAGCAGGTGTGATCAAAGTTTGCACGCTGGGTGGGGCCGCTGATCCGGTGGCATCCTTGGTGCATGCATGCGCACGAACGGCTCGAGGAGACGCGGGCCCGGGATGTCGTCGAGACGGTCACTGCGTTCGGCCGCACCCTGCGACACAGCGGGGTGCACGCCTCACCGGACCGGGTGCAGGCGATGATCCGGGCACTCGGAGAACTGGACGTCCTCGACCCCTCGCACGTCTACTGGTCCGGCCGGCTCACGCTGTGCGCCAGTCAGGACGACGTGGCGCGCTACGACTCCGCCTTCTCGGCCTTCTTCGCCGGCGAAGCTCCGCGTCAGGCGCGGTCCTCCGGCCAGCCGAGACAGCGGGTGCAGACCAATGCGTCGCTGGGAATCAATCACGCCGACGGCGAGGACAGCGACGAGCAGCCCCCGGATCTGGCTGCTGCGGCCAGCGGCGAGGAGATTCTGCGTCATCGCGACATCGGCCAGCTCAGCAACGAGGAACGTGACCAGATGCGCAGGCTCTTCGCCTTGTTGGCGCCGAACCCTCCGCTTCGCCGATCTCGCCGCCGTACCCCGGCACCTCGGGGCAACGTCCACGTCGCTCGGACCGTACGACGGGCGCTGCACAACGGCGGCGAAATCGTGTCCCTGTCCCGGCGTACGACCCGAAAGCGGCCCCGTCGGGTAGTCGCGCTGCTGGACGTCAGCGGCTCGATGTCGCCCTACGCCGATGCGCTGCTGCGGTTCGCACACGCGTTGACCCGGGCCCACGCCGGGACCGAAGTCTTCACCCTCGGCACGCGGCTGACCCGGGTCACCCGCGAGATGCGCCTGCGGGATCCGGACAAGGCGTTGGCCGCGAGTGGCGCGGCCATTCCCGACTGGAGCGGTGGCACTCGGCTCGGCGAGGTGGTCAAGGCCTTCCTCGACCGCTGGGGTCAGCGGGGTGTGGCACGGGGCGCGGTGGTGATCCTGGCCAGCGACGGCTGGGAACGGGGCGACCCGGCGCTGCTTGCCGAACAGATGTCGCGGCTGCATCGGCTGGCGCATCGGGTGATCTGGGTCAACCCGCACAAGGGCCGCCAGGGGTACGAGCCGCTGACTCGCGGAATGGCGGCCGCGCTGCCCTATGTTGACTCGTTCGTGTCCGGGCACAGCCTGGCCGCGTTCGAGGAGCTTGCCAAGGAGATCGCCGATGCGTGAAGTCATGGACGAACTGCTCACTTGGTGGAAGACCGGCCAGACCGTCGGCGTCGGTACGGTTATCGCGACCTGGCGTTCGGCTCCCCGGCCGGCCGGTGCGTCGATGTTGGTCGGGCCGGACGGTACGGCCGTGGGCAGCGTTTCCGGTGGGTGCGTCGAGGGCGCGGTGTACGAGGAGGCGGTCAGTTCGGTCGAGTCCGGTGACGTGCAGCTGCGCCGGTACGGAGTGAGCGACGACGACGCATTCGCGGTCGGGCTGACCTGCGGTGGGATTCTCGATGTGTACGTCGAGCCGGTCTCGCGCGAGACCTTTCCCGAGCTGGCCGACGTCGCCGCCTCGATCGAGGCGGGCGAACCCGTGGCCGTGGTCACCTGCGTGGCTGGCCCCGACGACCGGATCGGTAAGCGGTTGGTGCTCTGGAACGATCGCGCCTCGGGAAGCCTAGGTCTCGAGCGCCTGGACCAAGCGGTCGCCGGTGACGTCAGGGGCCTGCTTGCCGCCGGCCGCACGGCAACCGTCCACTATGGACATGACGGGGAACGACGCGGTGACGATCTGACCTTGTTCGTGGCGGCCTACGCCCCTCCCGCGCGAATGGTGGTGTTCGGAGCGATCGACTTCGCGGCAGCCGTAGCGAGGGTCGGTTCCTTCCTCGGCTATCGAGTCACGGTGTGCGATGCCCGCCCAATCTTCGCCACTCCCAAGCGCTTTCCGGAGGCCGACGAGGTCATCGTTGACTGGCCACACCGCTATCTGCAGGGCGAGGTCGACGCCGGACGCATCGACGAGCGGACCGTTCTGTGCGTACTGACCCACGACCCGAAGTTCGACGTACCGGTGCTCGAGCTCGCCCTGCAGTTGCCGGTGGCCTACGTCGGCGCCATGGGATCGCGGCGTACCCACGAGGACCGACTCGAGCGGCTGAAGGAAGCCGGTGTCGGCGAGAAGGAACTCGATCGGCTCGCCTCGCCGATCGGGCTGGACCTGGGTGCCCGTACTCCGGAAGAGACCGCGATCTCGATCGCCGCGGAGATCATCGCCGGTCGCTGGGGTGGCTCCGGCGAACGCCTGGCCCAGAGCGCCGGCCCGATCCACGAGACAGCTCCCCGACCGGCCCCGCCCATCAGGGCTGTGTCAGCGTGACGATGCTGTTGTCGTCCGCGATGATCGAAGCGGCAATGCCGTTTCCGGTGAATTCTTGGAAGCCACCGTCGGGATTGATCAGTATGCCCGAGTCGTTCCCGCCTTCACTGACCAGCTCGTAGCCCTCCGCAGGCAGTGTCTCCCGGAGGAAGGTGAGCAACGCCTGCGGCACCTGACCGTTCGTTCTGCCACGATGTGCGGCATGGGCGCTTTCTTGATCAAGGTGGCGGTCAATGCCGTTGCCATCTGGTTGGCGACGCTGGTTGTTCCAGGCGTTGGGGTCAGCGCGCAGGAGGGGGAGACCGGGGCAATCGAGAACATCCTCACGTTCCTGGTCATCGGCCTGATCTTCGGTTTGGTCAATGCGGTCATCAAGCCGGTCGTCAGGCTGTTGTCGCTTCCGTTCTACGTCCTGACCTTGGGATTGTTCGCCTTTCTGGTCAACGCCTTCATGTTGCAGATCACCGAGTGGATCTCCGAGGCGACGCCGCTGACTTTCTACATCGACGAGTTCTTCTGGGACGCAATACTGGCCGCGATCGTCATCACCTTTGTCAGTCTGATCCTGAACCTGATCCTGCCCGACGGCGACTGAACGACCAGCGGCTGCATGACCGCACCGAACCGCCCGTCACCCCGTGGGGTGAGTCCGAATTTGCCGTACCGGGGTGACGCGTCCAAGCCCGCCCACTCCTAGCGTTGCGCACAGCGAAAGCGGAACCTAGGAGGGGACCCCACTGTGCGTGCTGTCATCTCAGCTCTGTCGTTGCACAAGCCGGCCAGTCGGCGACTGGGCGCGGCCGCCGTGGTACTGCTCGGTTCCGCCGCGGCGCATGTCGTCGTACTGCTGGTCAGCGGCGGTGAGTGGGCCGGGCCGGTCTCGCTGCGCAAGCCGATCACATTCGGCCTGTCCATCGGCATGCTGTTGTGGACGTTGGGTTGGGTCATCGACCGGCTCGGGTCCCGCCCGCGACTGGAGAAGGGGCTCAGCCGTGCGCTCGTCATCTCCGGGCTGCTCGAAGTCGGGCTCATCACCGTGCAGGCTTGGCGCGGGGTGCCGTCGCACTTCAACTACACCACGGTCACCGACCTGATCGTGTTCGTCTTCATGGGGGTGACCGTCGCGGTCCTGTCCGTGGGCCTGCTCGTCATCACCGTGCTGGCCTTCTCTCGGCCGCCGACCGATCCCACCATCCGGCTGGCCGTACGAGCCGGCATGGTTCTGGTCGTGACCGGCCTGGGCATCGGCCAGTGGATGATCGAACTCGGCAACGACTTCGTCGAGCAGACCGACCGGGTGCCGGACCCCGTGCTGGCCGGGGAGGCCGGCGTGCCGACCTTCCCGCACGCCCTGGCCTTCCACGGGATCCAGGTCTTTCTCGGCGCGGCGATCCTGGCCGGGTTCGCCGGGTTGGCCGCGCGCTCGGCCCAACGGGTCGTCAGGCTGGTCGTGGCCGGCTACTCCTCGCTGATGCTGTGGGCGATCGTGCAGGCAGCCGTCGGCCAGGCGCCGGTGGATCTGGCCGGTGTGCAGACCGGGCTGGCCGTGGCCGGCATCGCCCTGCTTGCAGCAGCCGGCGTTCAGCTACTCGTGGGCTGGCGCCAGGTCCGGGCCGAGAAGTCCGCCGGGCCGATCGATGGGCCGGTTGATGGCCCGGTTGGCTACCCCACCGGCGCTTTGCGGCCGGTCAATGGGCCGGTTCGCTACCAAACCGGCACTTTGGAGCCCGCGCGGGAGACAGACACAGCCGTACCGTGTGTCCTGTGAAACCGTCTGACCTGTGAACGCATTCGCGGGGACGGGCCGCTCCGCGGACGTACGGCGATCGCTGCTCGAGATCGTGATTGCCGGGATCGCAGCGGTCATGATCATGCTCGAGGTCTGGGTCTTCGATCCGGGTGGCTGGACCGCCGGGCGCACGATGGCCGGGCTGACGGCGGCCATTGCGCTCGGGTTTCTCCGTATCGCACCCTTCGCCGCGTACTTGGTCAACGGCGTGGCCCTCCTGGCGCTGACCTCGCTGGGCTTCCCGAGCGACTACTACCAATGGACCAACCTGGTGGCGATCATCGCGGTCGCCAGCAGGGCAGCGCTGGCACCGGCATTGGTCTGCCTTGCGATCAGCTACGCCGGTATCGCCTACTACTTCCTCCGGTTCCCCGACGAGGGTCCGCCGGCGCTGGCCGGCGCACTTCTGGCGATGTGGGCTGCGGCCTGGTTCGGCGGCCGGGCTGCGCAGGCCAGATCCCACGAGGCAGCGGCCAGACAGGACAACAAGGTCGCCCAGGCTGAACTGGCTGCCCAGCAGTCACGAGCCGACCTGGAGTCCGAGCGCAGCCGGATCGCCCAGGAACTGCACGACGTCGTCGGTCACGCGGTGAACGTCATGGTGGTCCACGCCGGGGCCGGTCAAGGGATCAGCTCTGCCGATCCCAAGGCCCGGGAGATCTTCACGACCATCGCCGCCACCGGACGCGGTGCACTGGCCGATCTGGATCGGATGCTGGATCTGTTGCACGGCAAGGCCGTACGCGATCCGCTCCCAGGGCTGGCCGAGCTGTCACAACTCTGCAGCGCGGTCCGATCCACCGGCCTCGACGTCCAGCTGTCCATCGCCGACGAGGCGAAGCAAGCCGCACCGAGCGTGGGTCTGACCACCTACCGGATCGTCCAGGAGGCATTGACCAACGTCATGAAGCACGCCGATGCCACCACGGTTCGGGTCGAGGTGACCGGAGGGCCCGGCGGCGACCAGAAGTCGGGCGAGATCGCCATCTCGGTACGCGACAACGGCACCGGCGGTAAACCCGTACCCGGACGGGGGTTGGGCAGCATCGCCGCCCGCGCGGCCCTGCACGGCGGATCGGCGCGGTACGGGCCGGCCGGCGATGCCGGCTTCGAGGTGTCGGCTCGACTTCCGGCCTCGGCGGCTTCGACGGCCTCGGCATGATCGACGACCCGGCATGATCATGAGCATCTTGGACCCGGCCCCGATTTCCCGCCAGCGCTCATGATCACAGTCGCACTGATCGACGATGACGCACTCATTCGCGAGGGCCTGCGAATGATCCTTGATCAAGCTGGCGACGTCGAGGTCGTCGCCACCGGAAGTGATGGGCTGCAAGCGGTTCGGATAGCTCGTGACGTTCGACCAGATCTCATGCTGATCGACATCCGGATGCCGAATCTGGACGGGATCGACGCAACCAGGCAGATCACCGCTGAACCGGACCCGCCGCGCATCATCATCCTGACCACGTTCGAACTGGACGAGTACGTGTTCCAGGCACTGCGGGCCGGGGCGAGTGGGTTCCTGCTCAAGCGGACCGAGCCGGAGCGGCTCGTGGACGCCATCCGGATAGTGGCCGATGGGGAGGCCCTGCTGTCCCCCTCGGTGACCCGTCGACTGATCGACGAATTCAGCAAGCGGCCGCCGTCGGTCGCTCCGGAACGACTCTCGGTGCTGACCGACCGGGAGAGCGAGGTCCTGGTCTGCATCGCCCGCGGGCTGTCCAATCAGGAGTTGGCCCAACAGCTGGGAATCGCTGGTAACACGGTCAAGACGCACGTGAAGCGGATCCTGACCAAGTTGGGCGCACGGGATCGTGCACAAGCCATCGTGATCGCCTACGAGTCGGGCCTGATGCCTGGCTGATCTACTGCCTGGGCGGGGCAACGGTCAGCCGAGGCAGGAAGATCTGGACCAGCGGACCGATGAACAGCGCGTAGGCCGCCGTCGAGAAGCCCAAGGTCCCGCCGAGCAGCCAGCCGATGCCCACCACAGCGATCTCGATACCGGTACGGATCAGCCGTACCGATCCGCCGGTACGCCGGACGATCCCGGTCATCAGCCCGTCCCGCGGTCCGGGCCCGAGTGCAGCCCCGATGTACGCGGCGGTGGCCACCCCGTTGAGCAGGATGCCGACGGCGGCATATCCGATCCGGGCGGCCAGCGGAGCCGGCACGGGCAGCACGTTGAGGAACACGTCCACGGCAATCGAGATCACGATGACATTGCTGATGGTCCCGATGCCGGGGCGCTCCCGAAGCGGGATCCAGAACAGCAGAACCAGCGCGCCGACGATCGCTGCCACTGTCCCGATCGAGAGCCCGGTCTGTTTCGCGGCACCTTGGTGCAGAACGTCCCAGGGCATATTGCCAAGGGCCGACGCGATGATCAGCGCCATGCTCAGGCCGTACAGAATCAGCCCCAGGTACAGCTGTGCCAGGCGTCGCGGCAATCGATAACGCACGGGCATCGCGCCCTATCCTGCCGACCCTCCGGAACCAACTCAGGGCCGCCCTCAGTCGAATCTTTCGACTCAGGGCCACCCTGATTCGGGGTGTGCAGCGCGTCCCGAGCCTGTCGTTTGCTATCCCTGGCTAATCGACGGGTAAAGAGTCACGATGGACTGGCCATGGACTCGCTGTGCACCTGCTTCGGGGGACGGACGGCATGACCGCCGTTAACCCCTGGCTGGCGCTGCCCAACGGGGGCCCGAGCCACACCCTGACCCGGAACATTCGCGCCGCCCACCAGGCCCTGATCACGACGGCCGGGGATCGGTCGGGTCGCCGAGGCGAGGTCCGCCCGATCGTTTGGGACTCCTGGCGACGCAGTATCGGTAGCGGCGTGGATCCCGACGGCGGCGGCCCGAGCGTTGACCTCGTCGACGACGCACTGCGCGCCTACCGAGAGGCCCATCCGCTGGCGGCGGTGATGCTTCTGATCCGAAAACTGCTCGTCGAGGACGCCGAGTCGGACAAGATGATCGTCGCGGTCACCGACGCGGCCGGATGCCTGCTCTGGGTGGAAGGCGATTCTCGGCTGCGCTCACAGGCCTCCGGGATCCAGTTCGTCGAAGGCGCCAACTGGGGCGAATCCCATGCCGGCACGAATGCACCGGCCATCGCGCTGGCTCTCGATCACTGCGTCCAGGTCTACGGAAGTGAGCACTTCCACCGTCGGGTGCAGCCCTGGAGCTGTAGCGCCGCCCCGGTACACGACCCAATGACCGGCCAGCTGCTCGGCGCCCTCGACGTCACCGGCGGTGATCACGTCGCCTCGCCGCACATGCTCACTCTGGTACGGGCGGCCGCCGCGGCGGCCGAAGCCGAATTGCGCTGGCAGCGACTGCGCGCCGGACCGGCGAAGGTCAGCCATCCAGCGGTCGCCGACCCGGAGCCAACGGCGACTCTCGAAGTGCTGGGCCGCGACCGAGGCTATCTGTCCCTGCCCGGTCGTCAGATCGAACTGTCCCTGCGGCACTCCGAATTACTGCTCCTGCTCTGCGAGGCCGCTGCGGTCGGTGAGGGCCGGACCGCGGAGCAGCTGATGCAGGAGACCCATGGGGACGCCGCCGCGGTCACCATTCGCGCCGAGATGTTCCGGCTGCGTCGTGCCGTGGGTCAGGACGTGCTGGCCTCGCGACCGTACCGCCTGCTCCGCCGGGTGGACTCCGATCTCGCCCTAGTACGCCGGTTGCTCGACCGGGGCGCGCATCGGCAGGCGCTCGATCTCTACCGCGGACCGCTGCTGCCCGCCTCCACTGCGCCACAGGTCGTTGAACTGCGCGCGCAGCTAGCCAGACAGATCGCCCGAATCGCCGAACTCAGGATCGGTGGGGGAGTTGCGACCGGGTAGTCGCGGTTCGAACTCCCCCAGAAGACCCGGCTTTCGCCGACGCGCGACGTTGCACCGCTTGCAACGTTGCGCTGAGGTGAGCGTGTCCTAACCTGTACCGCGTTTGGGACACTCTGGGAGCGACCCCGGGAGACCGGGGTCTGACCCGACGGCGGATGGAGTGCCAAGTCGTGACCCAGATCAACCTCACCGTGGACGGCATCAAAGAGTCAGCCGAGGTCGAACCTCGTGTTCTGCTGGTGCACTACCTGCGGGAAAACCTCGGCAAGGTCGGCACCGTCGTCGGTTGCGACACCAGCAACTGCGGCGCCTGCACCGTGCACCTCAACGGCGAGTCGGTGAAGTCCTGCTCGGTGCTGGCCGTGCAGGCCGACGGCTGCGAGGTCACCACGATCGAGGGTCTTTCCCAGAACGGGAAACTGCATCCGATGCAGCAAGCCTTCCACGACAAACATGGGCTGCAGTGCGGCTTCTGCACCCCGGGGATGATCATGGCGGCGGTGGACCTCCTGAAGGAGAACCCGAACCCCACTGAACACGAGATCCGCGAAGGCATCGAGGGCAACCTCTGTCGGTGTACCGGGTACCAGAACATCGTCAGTGCCATCCAGCAGGCTGCCGGCCAGAGCACGGGAGGTGCCGCATGACCGTCACTGAAGACCGCGTCGAAGCTTCCGGTCACTCGGCAAGCGATCGCCAGGTCGGCAAGTCACGCAAACGCAAGGAAGACCAGCGGCTGCTGACCGGCCGCACCATGTGGACCGACAACCACACCCTTCCGGGGATGCTGCACATGGCCATCCTGCGCAGCCCGGTCGCACACGCGAAGATCAGCAGCGTCGACGTGTCGGCTGCCCGCGAGCGACCCGGTGTCGTGGCGGCGTTCTCGGGTCGTGACTTCGCCGACGAGCAGGGCGTCATCCCCTGCGCCTGGCCGGTCACCCCGGAGATGGTCAACCCCGGCCATCCCTCGATCGCCGTCGATCAGGTGAATCACGTCGGTGAAGCAGTTGCCATCGTGCTGGCTCGTACCAAAGCGGCCGCCCAGGACGCTCTCGAGGCCATCGAGATCGACTACGACGGGCTTCCGGTGATCCTCGACATGGAGGAGGCGGTCAAGGACGACACGCACTTGGTGCATTCCCACACCGAGTCCAACAGCAGCTTCCGTTGGGTCTTCGACGCAGGCGAGGCGGGTACCGGTACGTCCACCGACGAGGCGTTCTCCAACGCCGAGGTGACCGTGAGCCGTCGCTACATCCAGCAACGGCTGATTCCTGCCTTCCTGGAGCCGCGGTCGTCGGTCGCCGATTTCCAGGGCGACGCGGTGACGCTGTGGTCGGCGACCCAGATCCCGCACATCCTCCGATTGATGATCGCGCTCAGCCTCGGCATCCCCGAGCACAAGGTGCGCGTGATCGCGCCTGACGTCGGTGGTGGTTTCGGCGGGAAGCTGCAGGTCACGCCCGAGGAGTTCCTGGTCATCCTGGCTTCCCGTCGCCTGGGCAAGCCGGTGAAGTACACCGAGACCCGTAGCGAGTCACTGCTGTCGGCCCATCACGGGCGCGACCAGATCCAGTACGTCGACATCGCCGCGAAGCGCGACGGAACGGTGACCGGGCTGCGGGTCCGGCTGCTCGCCGACATGGGCGCGTACCTGCGCCTGGTCAGTCCCGGCATACCGATCCTCGGCGCTTTCATGTACCCGGCGATCTACAAGTTCCCCGCCTACAACTTCACCTGCGATGGGGTCTTCACGAACAAGACGCCGACCGACGCCTACCGTGGTGCCGGCCGGCCGGAGGCCACCTTCGCGATCGAACGGATCATGGACGAACTCGCCGCCGAGCTCGACATGGACCCGATGGAGATCCGCCGCAAGAACTGGATCAAGCACGAGGAGTTCCCGTTCACCACCGTCGCGGGGCTCACCTACGACAGCGGCAACTACGAGGCGGCCACTGACAAGGCGCTGGAGATGTTCGGCTGGGACGAGCTCCGCGCCGAGCAGAAGCAGCGACGGGACTCCGACGACCCGGTCCAGTTGGGTCTGGGCATCTCCACGTTCACCGAGATGTGCGGCCTGGCACCCTCCCGGGTGCTCGGCTCGCTGTCCTATGGCGCCGGCGGCTGGGAGACCGCTTCGATCCGGATGCTGCCCAGCGGCAAGGTCGAAGTCGTCACCGGCTCCAGTCCGCACGGGCAGGGGCATGACACCTCGTGGAGCCAGATCGTCGCCGACCAACTCGGTGTCCCCTTCGAGGATGTCGAGGTCCTGCACGGCGACACGAACTCCTCACCGCGCGGACTGGACAGCTACGGCTCCCGTTCCCTGGTGGTCGGTGGAATCGCGGTCGTCAAGGCGGCCGAGAAGGTCGTGACCAAGGCGCGCCGGATCGCCGCCCATCTGCTGGAGGCAAACGAGGACGACCTGGAGTTCAAGGACGGCTCGTTCAGTGTCCGCGGTACGCCGGACACCAAGATCGGCATCCAGGAGACCGCACTGGCGGTCTTTGCCGCGCACAACTATCCTGAGGGCATCGAGCCGAGCCTGGACTCCGAGGCCACCTTCGACCCGGAGAACTTCTCCTTTCCACACGGAACGCACCTCTGCGCAACCGAGGTGGACACCGAGACCGGCCGAGTGACGATCCGCAAGTACGTGTGCGTGGACGACATCGGCGTACTGGTCAACCCGCTGATCGTCGAGGGACAGGTGCATGGCGGTCTGGCGCAAGGAATCGCTCAGGCACTCTT
>Ga0136612_10000039_pt1 | contig 25711 bp, 26 predicted proteins | sample AntDryUQ224A2306_2_FD_106644 | JGI IMG/M metagenome (GOLD analysis project Ga0136612, IMG submission 106644) | Polar desert sand microbial communities from Dry Valleys, Antarctica - metaG UQ224A (23.06) | ecosystem: Environmental > Terrestrial > Soil > Desert | place: Antarctica: Dry Valley... | reverse complement strand
GTACCCGACCACGGCGACAGTCGCGTTCGGCGAACGCTTGTGAATCTTGGCGATCACGGCGGTGACCCGGCCCTCGATCGCGGCGGCGTCCCGCATCTTGGTGTCGACGCCGTCGACCGTGAATTCTTGTTTGCAAGGAGAGCCGGTCGGGTCGGACTCTCGTACCTCAGGACACTTGGACGTGAGATCGCCGAACAACCCGAAGTCGTTGCCACCGATCCCGAGCGTCACCAGGTCGGTCGTGCGGCGCAGGGAGTCGAGCTGAGCCGGGTTGGTCCCGATGGGAAGAGTCTGCGGCGACGTCATGTCCGTGGTCTCAGCGGCCGAGCAGAGCCACCATCGCCACGACCACGGCTGCCAGTGTCACCGCGGTCTTGCGGAGGAGTGTGGCCCTTGTGTTCATCGCGAACCCCTTCGGTCGGGTGGCCCGAAGGCGACCAGGAGACGCCGAAGTGCGGCGCCGCCGCTGCGTACTCGGCATTGAGTGCGTCGATGCCCGTGTCGTAGTCAACGATCGCGTGTGACCACACTCGCAGGGTGCCGCTTCCTACGACGGCGGCTCCGACCAGGTCATCGCCCTGGAAACGCGTCCGTAGCACCGCCGGCTCGAACAACGGCGGCAGGAATCCGAAGGTCTGTCCCGCGGCCTGCATCTGCTGGTCCACTGCGTCGTCGGCAACCGTCCGCATCGAGGTCGCGCTCGTCAGCAACGCGCTGCTGACCGCTTCGACGGACTCAGGTGTCGCCGGGTAGGGGTAGAACCGGCCGGTGTTGGGCATGGTCTTGACAACGTAACAACGCAGAGGGTCAGCGATTAGGGGCGACGATGGCCCCGCTGTTAGTCTGGTGGATGCCGTCTATCGGCCACGGATCGTAGTGCCCGGGTGATACAGGCCCCGGCGCGCCGTGCAACGAAACCCTGAAGGAGAAGCGCGTGTCAGCCAAGTCTGCCGTCGCACCGCTCAAGGACTTGAGCAAAGCAGAGATCATCAAGCAGTACGCCACCGCAGAAGGTGACACCGGGTCTCCGGAGGTGCAGATCGCTATCCTCACCGGACGCATCTCGCACCTGACCGAACACCTCAAGGACCACAAGCACGACCACCACAGCCGTCGGGGGCTGCTGCTGCTCGTCGGCCAGCGCCGCCGGTTGCTGAACTACCTGCAGAACACCGACATCGAGCGTTACCGCTCGCTGCTCGAACGCCTCGGCCTGCGCCGCTGAGGTGAGACAGGCGGCCCTTCCACCGCGAAGCGGCCGCTTGAGACAACTCCATACCGCAAGTCCAAGTTCGGAGCAGAGGCGAATGCCCCGGTCTCCGGTAGTGGCCTTCGAGGCGTTTCGCAGCAGCGAAACACCCGCGGGTCTCGATCGAAGATCGGGCGCCTAGGCACACGGTGGCTCACGCCGCCGGTCGTCCGCCGCACGCTCGCGTGACTGCTCCGCGAGATCAGTACGCCAAGGGGCGTACCAGAAAGGGGTATCTCATGGGAGAACCCATCATCCACACCGCCGAGACCGTCATCGACAACGGCAGCTTCGGCACCCGCACCATCCGATTCGAGACCGGCTTGCTCGCGCAGCAAGCCGCCGGTGCCGTCGCGGCGTTCCTCGACGACGACACCATGCTGCTGTCGGCGACGACCGCAGGTAGCAAGCCCAAGGACCAGTTCGACTTCTTCCCCCTCACGATCGATGTCGAGGAGCGGATGTACGCCGCCGGGCGCATACCCGGGTCGTTCTTCCGCCGTGAGGGGCGTCCCAGCGAGGACGCGATCCTCACCTGCCGCCTGATCGACCGCCCACTGCGCCCGACCTTCACCAAGGGCCTGCGCAACGAGGTCCAGGTCGTCATCACGGTCATGGCGCTCAACCCCGACGTCTCCTACGACGTGCTCGCCATGAACGCCGCCTCGGCGTCCACCCAGATCTCCGGCCTGCCGTTCTCCGGTCCGGTCGGCGGTGTCCGGGTCGCGCTCATCGACGGCCAGTGGGTGGCGTTCCCGACCCACAGCCAGCTCGAGAACGCCGTCTTCGACATGGTCGTCGCCGGCCGGGTGGCCGGGGACGACGTCGCGATCATGATGGTCGAGGCCGAGTCCACCGAAGCCACCTGGGACCTCGTCCGAAGCGGTGCCCAGGCGCCGACCGAGCAGATCGTCGCGGACGGTCTGGAGGCAGCCAAGGGCTTCATCCGCCAGCTGTGCGAGGCACAGTCCGACCTGGCAGCAGCCGCTGCCAAGCCGGTCCGCGAGTTTCCCGTCTTCCTCGACTACGAGGACGACGCCTACGCCGCGGTGGAGTCCGCCGTACGTGACGACCTCGCTCAGGCGCTCACCATCGCCGGCAAGGCCGAGCGCGAGCTGCGGCTGGACGAGATCAAGGCCGACACCCTCGACAAGCTCGGCGAGCAGTTCGCCGGTCGCGAGAAGGAGCTCGGCGCATCCATCCGTGGGCTCACCAAGGCGCTCGTCCGCGAACGTGTGCTCCGAGACAAGGTCCGCATCGACGGCCGCGGGCTCGCCGACATCCGTACCCTCGCCGCCGAGGTCGCCGTGATCCCCCGGGTCCACGGCTCGGCGCTCTTCGAGCGTGGTGAGACCCAGATCCTGGGCATCACCACCCTCAACATGCTGGGTCTGGAACAGAAGCTCGACACGCTCTCCCCGGAGAAGACGCGTCGCTACATGCACAACTACAACTTCCCGCCCTACTCCACCGGTGAGACCGGCCGGGTCGGGTCGCCCAAGCGTCGCGAGATCGGCCACGGCGCCCTCGCCGGCCGCGCGCTGCTGCCGGTGCTCCCGACCCGCGAGGAGTTCCCCTACGCGATCCGGCAGGTCTCCGAGGCCCTCAGCTCCAACGGGTCCACCTCGATGGGCTCGGTCTGCGCCTCCACGATGGGCCTGCTCAACGCGGGAGTGCCGCTGCGCGCCCCCGTGGCAGGCATCGCGATGGGCCTGATCTCCGGGGAGGTCGACGGCAAGACCCAGTACGTCACGCTGACCGACATCCTCGGAGCCGAGGACGCCTTCGGCGACATGGACTTCAAGGTTGCCGGGACCCGTGAGTTCGTCACCGCCCTGCAGCTCGACACCAAGCTCGACGGCATCCCCGCCGACGTGCTCGCCGGCGCGCTGACGCAGGCGCACGGCGCGCGGATCACGATCCTCGACGTCATGGCCGAGGCCATCGACGGCCCGGACGAGATGTCGATCTACGCGCCGCGGATCATCACCATCAAGATCCCCATCGACAAGATCGGCGAGGTGATCGGGCCCAAGGGCAAGGTCATCAACCAGATCCAGGACGACACCGGTGCCCAGATCTCCCTCGAGGACGACGGCACCGTCTACGTCGGCGCGGACAACGGCGAGGCAGCCGAGGCTGCCCGCTCGATGATCAACGCCATCGCCAACCCGACGATGCCCGAGATCGGGGAGCGTTACCTCGGGACAGTCGTCAAGACGACCAACTTCGGTGCGTTCATCTCGCTGCTACCGGGCAAGGACGGTCTGCTGCACATCAGCAAGCTCCGCTCCCTCAACAATGGTCAGCGCGTCGAGGCTGTCGAGGACGTCGTCAGCGTCGGCCAGAAGATCCAGGTCGAGATCGGTGAGATCGACGACCGCGGCAAGCTGTCGCTCGTTCCCGTCGTCGAGGACGACAGGAAGCAAGGGCAGAATCCCGTCGGCGAGGACGCGCAAGAGCCCAGCCCTGTCGTGGTGGATGGCGCAGGGGACAGCGCTGACGCGCCGGCCAGGGCCGTGGCGGAGTAGCGAAGTACCACGGCGTGACCACGCAGATCGACCCTGGCCAGCTGCCGGGCACCACCTGCACCCTCTTGGCCGACGACGACGGCGGACCCGTCCGCCGTACCGTCCTGCCAGGAGGGTTGCGGGTGGTGACCGAGGCGATGCCCGGCGTCCGCTCGGCCACGGTCGGTATCTGGGTGGGGGTCGGTTCGCGGGACGAGACGCCGAGCCTCTCCGGCGCCTCGCACTTCTTGGAGCACCTGCTGTTCAAGGGCACCGGACAACGTACGGCGCTGGACATCTCCGTCGCCCTCGATGCCGTCGGCGGCGAGATGAACGCCTTCACCGGCAAGGAGTACACCTGCTACCACGCCCGGGTGCGGGGCACCGACCTGCCGATGGCCGTCGACGTCCTGTCCGACATGGTGTGCAACGCATCGCTCGCCGGCCCTGACGTCGAGTCCGAGCGTGAGGTGATCTTGGAGGAGATCGCCATGAACGAGGACGACCCTGACGACGTCGTGCACAATCTCATCACCGCGAGCATCTGGCGATCCGCACCGCTCGGGCGACCGATCGCGGGTGCGCCCGGCTCGATCCGCGCGCTGAGTCGTACCCAGATCGAGCGCTACTACCGCCGCCGGTACATGCCACCGGCCATGGTGGTCTCAGCGGCCGGCGACGTCGACCACGACACGTTCGTCGAGCGGGTCCGCGTCTCCTTCGGTGGCGCTCTTGCCGACGACTCGGCGACGCCGCACGTTCCCCGCCGCGGGGGCCGGGCCCCCCGGTTCCACCGCGGCGTCGCGCTGACCACCCGCCCGACCGAGCAGGCCAACGTCGTTCTCGCCGTGCCTGGCCTGCCTCGCGGCCACGACAGCCGCCACGCCCTCGGTGTGCTCAGCGCCGCCTTCGGCGGTGGGATGTCGTCCCGCTTGTTCCAGGAGGTCCGCGAGACCCGTGGCCTGGCGTACTCGGTCTACTCCTTCGCCGCCAACTACGCCGATGCAGGCATGATCGGCGTGTACGCCGGTTGCGCGCCCGGCAAGGTGGACGACGTCCTCAAGGTGTGCCGTGACCAGATGACGACGTTGGCCGGCCGTGGCCTGTCCGTCGACGAGCTCGAGCGCGGCAAGGGCCAGCTGCGCGGTGCTGTCGTCCTGGGCCTGGAGGACCCCGGTTCACGCATGAGCCGCATCGGCAAGGCCGACCTCATGCACGGTGAGCTCGACAGCATCGACGAGGTGCTCGCCCGTATCGACGCCGTCACCCTCGACGACGTCAACGCGGTCGCGGCGCTGCTTGCCACGCCGCCCACGCTCGCCGTCGTCGGACCATTCGACGATACCGACCGGTTCGACGCCGTCATGCGCTGAGATCTCCGGCTGTTCGGCCAGGCGCAGTCGGCACTGGTCGCGGACTACGGTGAGGACATGTCAGATTCGACGTACCGCCCGCTCGAGGACGAGGTCGTGACGGACCTCGCCGGTGAGACGACCTACGCGAGCTATCTCGCGCTCGACCGGCTGCTCGACGCGCAACGCCCGGTCTCCGATCACCACGACGAGATGCTGTTCATCATCCAGCACCAGGTCACCGAGCTGTGGCTCAAGCAGCTTATCCACGAGCTCCGCTCGGCGCTCGCGCTGATCGCGACGGACGACCTGCCCCCGGCGCTGAAGCGGCTCGCGCGGATCAAGCACATCCAACGCCAGATGTTCGATGCGTGGGGCGTGCTCGCGACCCTGACGCCGATCGAGTACGCGCAGTTCCGTGACGTCCTGGGCCACGCCTCGGGCTTCCAGTCCCTGCAGTACCGCACGGTCGAGTTCCTGCTCGGCAACAAGAACCCCGCCATGACGAAGGTCTTCGCGCACGACCCGGCCGGCCAAGCCCAGCTCGAGGCCGACCTGGGCGCCCCGAGCCTCTACGACGAGTTCCTGCGCCACCTCGCCGGGGTCGGGTACGCCGTGCCGGCAGAGGTGGCCGAACGCGACTGGACGCTGCCGTACGCCCCGCACGACGGTGTCATCGCCGTCTTCAAGACCGTGTACGACGCCCCGGACGAGCACTGGCAGGCGTACGAGATGTGTGAGGAGCTCGTCGACGTCGAGGAGAGCTTCCAGCTGTGGCGCTTCCGCCACGTCAAGACCGTCGAGCGGGTCATCGGGTTCAAGCGCGGCACCGGCGGGTCCTCCGGCGTCGGCTTCCTGCGCAAGGCGCTGGACCTGACGTTCTTCCCCGAGCTGTTGTCCGTCCGCACTCAGATCGGCCAGTGACCGCACCCACTGCGTTGGGACTTACGGACCTTCGTGCACAACGCGGCGTGTCGCGCTGAAACGGTAAGGCTCAACGCAGAACGGGTAAGTCTCAGCGGGAGAGGGGTTGGCGGTTAGGGTTGGTCGGACCACCACGAAGGAGCCACGGTGTCCCTGTCGTACGACGACGCGCTGGCGCTCGACGGCGCCGACCCGCTGGCGACGTACCGCAAGCGGTTCCGCATCGGCGACGACCCGGTCGCCTACCTCGACGGCAACTCGCTCGGTCGGCCGCCGGAGGCGACGCTGCAGCGGCTGCGCACCGTCGCCGAGGAGCAGTGGGCCGGGCGTCTCATCGGTGCGTGGGAGACCTGGGTGGACCTTCCCGTCGACGTGGGTGACCGCCTCGGCGCCGCCTGTCTCGGCGCGGCGGCGGGACAGACGTTGATCGCCGACTCCACGACCGTCAACCTGTACAAGGTCCTGCACGCCGCCTCTGGTCTGCGACCAGGACGCACCGAGATCGTCGTCGACGACACCAACTTCCCGACCGACCGCTACCTCGTCGAGAGCGTCGCCGCGGACCGCGGTCTCACGGTGCGGTGGATCAGCCCGCAGCTCGTCGCAGGGGTGACCCGCGACGACCTCGGCGCCGTGCTCGGTGACCCGACCGCGGTGGTCGTGCTCAGCCAGGTCGACTACCGTTCTGGCGCCCTGCTCGACCTCGCCGCCGTGACAGCGCAGGTGCACGACGCCGGCGCGGTTGTCGTGTGGGACCTGTGCCACTCCGCCGGTGTGGTACCGATCGCCCTGGACGCCGCAGCTGCCGACTTCGCCGTCGGCTGCACGTACAAGTACCTGAACGCCGGGCCGGGTGCGCCCGCCTTCTTGTACGTCGCGGGGCGGCACCTGCCGGCGGTGCGACAGCCGATCCCCGGCTGGTGGAGTGCGTCGGACATGTTCGCGATGGCAGGGACGTACGAGCCCGCCACCTCCATCCGCAAGATGCTCTCCGGTACGGCCAACGTGCTCGGCATCAGCGCCGTCGACGAAGGCGTCGAGCTCATCGCGGCCGCCGGGATCGACGCCATCCGCGCCAAGGCCGTCACACTCACCGAGCTCGCGGTCGCCCTGACCGACGCCTGGCTCGCACCACACGGGGTCGAGGTCGCCTCACCCCGCGACGCGGCGCGGCGCGGGGCGCACGTGAGCATCCGGCTAGCCGACGCGGCGGCCGTGACCGCGCAGCTGATCGCCGCCGGCGTGGTGCCCGACTTCCGCAACCCCGACATGATCCGGCTCGGCCTGTCGCCGCTGACCACCTCCTACGCCGAGCTCTGGACCGCGATGGACACGCTGCGTGGCATCGTCGCCGGCCTGAGGTGACGGAGCCCGGCTAGCATGCGAAGAGCCCGATGTCGCCGACCAACTGCCGAACGGAGCCCCATGTCACCGCCGAGCAAGAAGGTCGCCGTCCTCGGAGCGCGCGGGCGCATGGGCACGCAGGTGTGCAGCGCCGTGGCTGACGCCGGCGGGCTGGAACTCGTCGCCGAGCTCGACGCCGGCGACTCCCTGCAGGCGATCGTCGATGCCGGCGCCGAGGTCGTCGTGGACTTCACCCACCCCGACGTGGTGATGGACAACCTCGCCTGGTGCATCGACCACGGAGTCGACGCCGTCGTCGGGACGTCGGGCTTCACCGAGGCGCGGCTCGAGCAACTGAGCGTCATGGTCGGGGAGAGTGCGGTGGCCATCCTGATCGCCCCCAACTTCTCCATCGGCGCCGTGCTCATGATGCGGATGGCCGAGCAGGCCGCCCCGTACTTCGAGTCCGTCGAGATAATCGAGCTGCACCACCCCGACAAGGTGGACGCGCCGTCGGGCACCGCCACCCGCACGGCCGAGCGCATCGGCACGGCACGGGATCGCGCCGGCTGCGCAGACGTCCCGGATGCCACCACCTCCGACCCCGACGGTGCGCGCGGAGCGACCGTCTCCGGTGTCCACATCCACGCCGTACGCGCGCGGGGGCTCGTCGCGCACCAGGAGGTCATCCTCGGTGGCGCCGGTGAGACCCTGACGATCCGGCACGACTCGGTCGACCGCGATTCCTTCATGCCCGGCGTCCTGGCGGGGGTTCGCGGAGTGTCCGACCACCCGGGCGTCACCCTCGGTCTCGACACCATCCTCGGGCTCGCCTGAGGTCTTGCCCGATCAGAGCGAGCCGGGAGACGGTCGCCGTCAGGATCGAGCTGGACCGGGCGCGAATCGCCACAACAGCCAACCGAGCAACGCGAAGAGCAGCATCCAGAAACCGATGACGAGACGCGCGAGGACGTACGACCCCGCTCCCAGGCCGGGGACAAGCACGACGAAGACGTACACGCCCAACGCCAAGGGGACCGCCCGACGCCAACCACCCCAGACGCCAGCACGCCAGACGGCGATGCCGGCGAGCACGAATCCGACCCCGATCAGGAGTGACTCGACGCCGAACGAGGACTCGATGATGGACGTCTGGCGGGACGGGTACGCCGCGTCTGCCGCGCTGATCGCCCACAGCTCGCTCAGCGCGAGCGCAGCCGTGCCCACGATCGCGATCTTGATGCCTACCTGCCCGGCCTTGCTCGACCCCAACGCTCCCGACCGCGACAAGCTCAGCTGGCCCGATATCAGCAGCACGTGTTGGAGGAAGAACAAGACCTGACCGGGCTAGCCCGCGGCGCAGGTATGACGCCGCAATCGATGGGCGAACTCGTCGACGAGCTCGAACAGCTCGGCTAGGTGCGCCGGCAGCCCGACCCCGTCGACCGACGCGCGAAACTCATCGTCCTGACGCAGAAGGGGAGGGCGTGCATCGCGGCGGGCGAGCAGACCATCGACGGTCTGGAAGACAAGATCACCGCCATACTCGGCAGACGCCAGCACCGACAGCTTCGAGAGATGCTGCAAAGACTCCTCGACAACGCGTGAAGTGGGGCGACGGGGACGACGGCGAACATCGCTCTCACGCGAGGCGCAGCAGGGCGGCGGCGAGGGCTGCGCCGGCCACCACGACCAGGAACGGCGCCCGCAGCACCAGCAGGACGAACGCCGCCGCAAGACCGAACAGCCTGGCGTCGAGCACGACCCGCTGACCGTCGGCGAAGACCTGCACGGCGATCAGGGCACCGAGCAACGCCACCGGGATCAGGTCCGCGGCACGTACCGTCAGGCGGTGACGCAGCATCGGCTCGGGGACCGAGAGCCCGGCGTACTTCAACCCGTAACAGCAGGCAGCGGCGACCGCGATGCCCGCCCACGTCACGACGGCTCCCTCTCGCCCGAGGACGGACCACTGGTGCGCAGGCCGACGAGGACCGCGATCGTGCCGGCGGCGATGATCGGCGCCCCGGACGGGGTGAGCGGCACCAGGCCCACCGCGATGGCCGCGGCTAGCAGGGCGATGAGGCGATGCGGCCACGCGCTGAGCCGAGGCCACAGCAGGGCGAGGAACGCCGCGCCGACGGCCGCGTCGAGCCCGTACCTGCGCGGGTCGCCGAGCGCGGTGCCGGCGACGGCACCGGCGAGCGTCATCACGTTCCACAGCACGAAGACCACTGCGCCGGTGACGTAGAACCCGATTCGCGCGTGGCGAGGGTCGTCCTGCGCGACCGACACGGCGGTCGACTCGTCGAGGACGACGTGTGCGGCGAGCACCTTGCGCCAGCCCCGCACCGCGAGCCGCGGCGCGAGGACGACGCCGTAGAACGTGTTGCGACTCCCGAGCAGCGCGGCAGTCACCGCAGCGGCGATCGGCGCGCCGCCGGCGCCGAGGACGCCGACGAAGGCGAACTGCGAGGCGCCGGTGAACATCAGCAGCGACAGCGCGCACGTCTGCCACACGTCCAGGCCGGAGGCCGTCGAGATGGCACCGAAGGAGACCCCGTACGCGCCGGTCGCGAGTCCGACGCCGAGCGAGGTCACCACGACGCTGCGGGCGGACGTCGGCGCCGGGGATGGGGCGTCGCTCATCGCCCGGTGGGCTCGGTCGTGCGGACGTGGCGGACGTGCCACCGCAGCAGCGGCTCCAGCGCCAACCAGTCAGCGCGAACCTGGTCTGCGACCGCCGGTGTCGCGAGCCAGTCGGGGTCGTCGTAACGCCGCCCCAGGTCGAGGGTGTTGTGCCGCAACAGCTCGATCCGGGGATGGTCGGCTGCCCAGCCCCGCGGACGGGTCTTCACCGTGTCACCGGTCAGCTCGAACCCGCGGGCGGTCCGGTCGGTCACCAGCTGCTCCAGCTCGGCACCTGTGCGGTCGTGGTCCACGGCTTCGCGGTAGCGGCTCCTCGCGCCGGCGTCGGCGTCGTACCACCCGGCACAGGTGCGCAGCCCGGCGGCGTCGACCTGGACGTAGTAGCCCGTCGCACCGGCTACCGAGACGTACGCCCCCTGATGGGTCTTGTACGGCGTCTTGTCCAGGCTGTAGCGCAGGTCGCGGTACGGGCGGTAGACCTTGGCCGCGCCGAACTGCGGTTGCAGTGCCGCGACAAGGGCGCGCATCGGCTCGCGGCACTCGCGCTCGTACGTCGCCCGGTTGGCCTCCCAGAAGGACTTGGTGTTGTCGTCCTCGAGGTCCTCGTAGAAGTCCAGGGCCGCCGTCGTGAACCCCGTGAACGCCACAGCCGCCGGCTCAGGCATCGACGTCCGCCGGCGGCTCGGTCAGCGCGCTGTGCAACCTCACCTGCTTGAGACGCACCCGGCCGTCGCCGTGGAGGTCGAGCTCGCGGTGCGCGCCATCGGCGGACCAGCCAGTGCCTGTGACGAACTCGCGCAGCGCGTCGCCGGTGGTGGGCAACCACCACACCGCCCGAGTGAACCGATCGGCCCGCATCGTGTCGGCGCACGCCTGCAGCAGTCGGGACCCGTGGCCCGCTCGGCGGTGGGCCGGGTCGATGCTGAACTCCACGATCTCGCCGTCGGCGACCGGGTCGGCATCGGGGTCCGCGGCGGGCGCGGTGACCGCGAACCCGCGGACGGTCGCGCGTTCGAGCGCCACGAGGACGCGGTTGCGGGCGTCGCCGGGCTTGTCCAGCGCAACGGTCCACGCCGCCGCGATCGCTTCGTCGTCGAGGTCCTCGAGCACACTCGCCGGCAGCACCGAGGCGTAGAGCTCACGCCAGGCACGCACCTGGCAGCCGGCGATCGCGGGCGCGTCGGCCGCCCACGCGACCCGGACGCTGACATCGGCGGTCGGCAGGCTCATGCGCCGATTCTCTCAGGCCGCTCCTGCGGGCACGGACAGGGCGCGGAGGTAGCGGCGTACCATGGCGCGTTGCACCAGACGGGACACCGGCGACCCGATCCTGGTGTACCACCGGGCGGGCCGGGAGAAGGCGGTCACCTCCGCGACCACGGTGCCCGCGGCGTCGATCCTCACGTCGAAGCGTTCCTCGCCGGTCGCGGGATGGCCGGTCAGGGTGCCGTACGCGAACCCCCGGCGGTCCGGCTGCTCGAGCACCGCGACCACCCGGCAGGGGGCGAGGAACCGCAACGGCCCGATATGCAGCAGCTGCACCACCGTCGTGCCCTCGCGAAGGGGTGAATCGGTCGCCACCATCTCGGTGCCGGCACCACGCTGCGCCTCCCACCGCATCACGGCCTCGGCGGCCCGCTCGAAGCACTCCCGCCCCGAACCGATGACCGCGCTCTGCCGCAGATGCGCATAACCCGGCGGCAGCAGCTCCGCGTATGTCGCGCCCACCTCGTCGTACGTCAGTGGCGCCTCGAGGACCTGGCCGAGAACATCAGCACCGAGCGGTCGCGTCATCACGCCAGGGTAGTCCTGCCGGCGGTAGAGTCGGGACGTGCGTCAATACCTCGACCTCGTGCAGCGGGTGCTCGACGAAGGTGCCGCCAAGGGCGATCGCACCGGCACCGGCACGCGGAGCGTCTTCGGCCACCAGATGCGTTTCGACCTGACGGCCGGGTTTCCCCTGCTCACCACCAAGAAGATCCACGTCAAGTCCGTCGTCGCCGAGCTCTTGTGGTTCATCAAAGGCGAGACCAACACCGCCTATCTCCGCGACAACGGCGTGACGATCTGGGACGAGTGGGCCGACGCCGACGGTGACCTCGGCCCGGTCTACGGCTACCAGTGGCGTTCGTGGCCGACTCCCGGTGGTGGCCACATCGACCAGCTCGCAGGTGTCATCGAGCAGCTCCGGTCCGATCCCGACTCGCGTCGACACATCGTCAGCGCATGGAACGTCGCCGACCTCGAGCAGATGGCCCTTGCACCGTGCCACGCGTTCTTCCAGTTCTACGTCGCCGACGGTCGCCTGTCCTGCCAGCTCTACCAGCGCTCGGCCGACATCTTCCTCGGCGTGCCCTTCAACATCGCCTCGTACGCGCTGCTGACTCGCATGGTCGCCCAGGTCACCGGGCTCGAGGTCGGCGACTTCGTGCACACCCTCGGAGACGCCCACCTCTATCTCAACCACCTCGACCAGGCACGCGAACAGCTCACCCGCGAGCCCCGGTCGCTGCCGCAGCTGTGGCTCGACCCCCAGGTGGCGTCGATCGACGAGTTCGTCCTCGACTCGGTGAAGGTCACCGGTTACGACCCGCACCCGCGAATCGCAGCCCCCATCGCCGTATGACGGTCAGCCTCGTCGTCGCCGTCGGCACCAACGGCGTGATCGGCCGCGGCGGTGACCTGCCGTGGGCGCGCACCGGCGACCTCGCACACTTCAAGTCCCTCACGATGGGCCACGCCCTGGTGATGGGGCGCCGCACGTACGACTCGATCGGGCGGCCGCTGCAGGGTCGCACCTCCGTCGTCCTCACCAGACAGGAACGGTGGGCGGCTCCTGCGGGTGTGATCGTGTGCCACGATCTACACACCGCCCTGCGGCAGGCGATGGTCGTCGACCCCGAGGTGTTCGTGATCGGCGGAGCGCAGGTGTTCGCCGAGACGCTGCCGCTGGCGGACCGGCTCGTCGTCACCCACGTCGACCAGGCCCCCGACGGCGACACGTACCTCCCCGACGTCGACTGGTCCTGCTGGCAAGAAGCATCGCGCGAGCAGCATGAGGGCTTCGCGATCGCCACCTACCTGCGTACGACGAGGACCGGGCAGGGAGCGTAGTTCAGGACGCGGTGGGCAGTGCTTCCCATCAGCACCGTCTCGGTGATGCCCGTGCTGCCGCTCGCGACCACTATCAGATCGGCGCCGAACTCGGTGGCGGCTTTGATGATCTGACTCGCCGGTGACCCGCTCCAGATCGTGGTGCGCACGCTGGGCACCCAGTCCGCGAGCTCGGCAGCGATCGCGGTCGCATCTTCTGACCTCCTGGCTCTGGCCGCCTCCTGCTCCGGAGTCTGTGTGTGTGCTGGACACGAATCTGGCCTCGCTTCCCCCGGTCGAGGCGGCATCGCGATCGCGCGACTCGATTGCTAAAGCGGCGCGGCGGCTGTGATGATGCGGCCATGACGTGGCTGGACCGGGACGGGGTACGCCTGGGCTACGAGGAGCTCGGGACCGGGGACCCACCGATGGTGCTCGTGCTCGGTCTGGAGCGGCCGGTGGTCGTGGGCCACAGCCTCGGCGGCATCGTGGCCCTTGCACTGGCCACGGTGGACACTCGCCGAGTCCACCCGCGTACCCTGCCATGTCGTCCTGTCGGCCTGGGAGCACGGATCTTCGGCTTCGATTCAGCGGAGGTCGTCGCGGCTTGCCGCATGCCGTTCAGGTACGTCGACGCGGGGACTCCCAACGTCGATCTGGAGGAGCTGCGCCGGCTGTGTCCGACGCTCGTCCCGGGCGGACCGTCGGCGCCGGACACTTCCACCAGCTCGAGGTTCCCGATCAGGTCAATGCCATGATCGAGCGCTTCCTGGTCCTCGCGATCAAACGACCGACGAAGCTCGTGCAGGAAATGGCTGTAACGTCGGTGGGCCGGCGCGCGATGTCACCGATGTCCCGGTGCCGTCCGGGCCCCCGAGCGGACGGCGCCGGGACTCAGCCCCCGCAGGTGCTGGTGCTCGCGACGGCCCGCGATAACCTCGACCCATGACGTCGCCCCTCGCCTCCTCCGCCGCACCGTTCGGGCGCGTGCTGACCGCGATGGTGACACCCTTCGGTCAGGACGGGTCCCTCGACCTCGACGCCGCCCAGAAGCTCGCGAGCCACCTCGTCGACTCAGGCAACGACGGCCTCGTCCTCAGCGGCACCACGGGGGAGTCCTCCACGACCACCGCCGAGGAGGACGGCCGCCTTCTCGCCGCCGTTCTCGAGGCCGTCGGTGACCGGGCAACTGTCGTGGCCGGTGTCGGCAACAACGACACCCGCAAGTCTGTTGAGCTGGCCCGGCAGGCCGTGACCGTCGGAGCGCACGGACTTCTCATCGTCTCGCCGTACTACAGCAAGCCACCGCAGTCAGGCCTCGTTCGGCACTTCACCGACGTCGCGAGTGCCGGCAACGGCCTGCCGGTGATGCTCTACGACATCCCCGGACGCACCGGGGTCCAGATCGCGCGCGAGACCTACGACGTGCTCGCCCGCAACGAGCACATCGTCGCGGTCAAGGACGCCGTCGGCGACTTCTACGCCGGTGCCTGGCTGATGCGCGAGACGTCGCTGGCCCTCTACTCCGGCGACGACGCCGTCAACCTCGCCTGGCTCGCATACGGAGCCGCAGGAGTCGTCTCGGTCGTCGGACATGTCGCTGCGCGCGAGTACGCTGCCATGGTGGGCGCCGTCGATGACGGCGACCTCGTCACGGCTCGGCGCATCAACGACCAGCTGCTCCCCGCAGTGCGCGGGCTGATGACCCATACGCAGGGTGCGATCACCGCCAAGGCCAGCCTGCAGCTGCTCGGCCAGCTCGAGCACCGCACCGTACGACCTCCCCTCGTCGACGCAACCGACGACGAGATCACCATGCTGCGCGACGAACTACGCGCCGCACATCTGTTGAAGGACTGATCAATGAGTCATCCGCACCCTGAGCTCGGTGCACCGCCACCACTCCCAGACGGCGGGTTGCGGGTCATCGCACTCGGCGGTCTCGGCGAGATCGGCCGCAACATGACCGTCTTCGAGCATGCCGGCAAGCTCCTGATAGTCGACTGCGGGGTGCTGTTCCCCGAGGACCACCAGCCAGGCGTCGACCTGATCCTGCCCGACTTCGATGCCATCCGGCACCGGCTCGACGACGTCGTCGGGATCGTCCTGACGCACGGGCATGAGGACCACATCGGCGCGGTGCCGTACCTGCTCCGCGAGCGCGAGGACATCCCGGTAGCCGGGTCAAACCTGACCCTGGCGTTCTTGGACTCCAAGCTCAAGGAGCACCGCCTCAAGTTCGTTCCCAAGCACGTCGTCGCCGAGGACGACGTCCTCACCCTCGGCCCGTTCGAGTGCGAGTTCGTCGCCGTCAACCACTCCATCCCCGACGCGCTCGCGGTGGCGATCCGTACCGAGGCCGGTGTCGTGCTGCACACCGGCGACTTCAAGATGGACCAGCTGCCGCTCGACGGGCGCATCACCGACCTTCGCGCCTTCGCGCGGCTCGGTGAGCAGGGGGTCGACCTCTTCCTGACCGACTCGACCAACTCCGACGTTCCCGGCTTCACCACCACCGAGCGCGACATCGCTCCCGCCCTCGACCACGCCTTCGCCGACAGCGCCCAGCGAGTCATCGTCGCCTGTTTCGCCTCCCACGTGCACCGGGTCCAGCAGGTCCTGGACATGGCCGTCAAGCACCGTCGCAAGGTCGCCTACGTCGGCCGCTCGATGATCCGCAACATGGCGACCGCGCGCGATCTGGGGTTCCTGCAGGTACCGGACGGCGTCCTCGTCGACGGTCGCAAGGTCGAGGACTACCGGCCCGAGGAGATCGTGCTGGTCTCGACCGGCTCCCAGGGCGAGCCGATGGCGGCGCTGTCGCGGATGGCCGCCAACGACCACGACAAGGTGCACATCCAGCCCGGTGACACCGTCGTGCTCGCCTCCTCGATGATCCCGGGCAACGAGAACGCGATCTACCGGGTGATCGACGGACTGACCCGCCTCGGCGCCCGGGTCGTGCACAAGGGCAACGCACTCGTCCACGTCTCCGGCCACGCCTCGGCCGGCGAGCTGCTGTACTGCTATAACATCGTGCGCCCCAGCAACGTCATGCCCGTGCACGGCGAGGTACGCCATCTGCACGCCAATGCCGCGCTCGCGCGAGCGACCGGTGTCGCTGCTGACCGGATCGTCATCGCCGAGGACGGCGTGGTTGTCGATCTCGTCGACGGTCGCGCCAGCATCACCGGCAAGGTCGACTGTGGCTACGTCTATGTCGATGGTTCCTCGGTGGGCGACGTCACCGAGGCAGAGCTCAAGGACCGGCGCATCCTGCGCGACGAGGGGTTCATCTCGGTGATCGTGGTCATCGACGCCAACACCGGCAAGGTCGTCACCGGGCCGGACGTCCACGCTCGCGGTTTCATCGAGGACGAGAAGGTCTTCGATGAGATCCGGCTGCGCGTCCGCGACGCGCTCGAGACCGCGATCCTCGACGGGGTGCACGACACCCACCAGCTGCAGCAGATCGTGCGCCGAACCACCGGGCGCTGGGTCGGCACCCACCGGCGTCGCCCCATGATCGTCCCCATCGTCCTCAACGCTTGACCCGCTCATACGTGACCTACCGTGCGCCGTACGTGATCTAGGGCGCTCCATACGCGACTTATTCCGCCACAACTCACGCACGGGCCCGCAGGAACTCACTTACGAGCGGCGGTAACTCACGTACGGGGGAAAGGGGGAGGGCGTCGGCGTGTGACGCCTGGGACGCGTGGGACCGGACCGTAGGGTGTGCCCATGGCGACCCGTACGTCTTCCCCGTCGCGGTCCTCGCGATCGCGGCCGTCCGGTAGCCAGGCCCGACGCAAGACGTCGACACCCAAGCGCAAGCCGCGCCCCGCGAGCCGGCGGCCCGCCGCGCGTCCACGTCGCACCGGCCCTGGCCCGCTGCTGCGTGTCCTGATGGCGCTCGGCCGCGGCATCCGTGGCATGTGGCTCGGCATCGCCGGGATGATCGGTGGCGTCGCCCGCCGGATCGGCGGTGCCGCTCGCGACCTCGACGCCGACCAACGTCGTGACGGCGTCGGGCTTGCGCTGATCGGAGCCGCCGTGGTGGTCGCTGCCGCGGTCTGGTGGCGAATTCCGGGCCCGGTCGGTGACAGCGCGCGTACCGCTGTCGTCGGCAGCGTCGGCCTGCTCGGCTGGGCCGTCCCCCTGGTGCTGCTCGCGGTCGCGTGGCGCACCCTCCGCAACCCCGAACGCAACGGACCCGCCGGCCGACAGGTCATCGGCTGGTCGGCCGTCTCAGCCGGCGTCCTGGGCCTCGTGCACATCGCCAACGGTCTGCCACAACCCTCCGACCGCGATGCTGAGCCGTTGAGCGAGGCCGGCGGCGCCATCGGCTACATCTTCTCCAAGCTCCTCGTCGACCTCTTCCGGACCGAGTACGTCGCGGTCCCGCTGCTGGTGCTGCTGAGCATGTTCGGTCTGCTCGTGGTGACGGCCACGCCGGTGTACGCGATCCCTCGACGCCTGGCGGCAGCGTGCGACAAGCTTCTCGGCCGCACGCCGGGCGCCGAAGGCGAGGCCGCTGACGCCGGGCTCTCCGGCGAGCCCGCCCCGCGACTGCGTCGTTCACGGCAGCCGCGTCGCCGTGTCGGCGCCCTCGCCGGTGACGCAGAGCCGGTCGACCTGCCGTACGACAACCCCCTGGTCGACGGGCCGGACGAGAAAGACGCCTCCGCCGAGCCTCGCGGTTCGAGTCCCTCCTCACCTGACACCGCGGCCGCTGACAACCCGGGCGAGCCACCACCGATGACTCCGCTGCCGTCGCGTGCCGAGCAGCTCGCCTTGTCCGGGGACGTCGTCTACACCCTGCCCAGCAGCGCTGTCCTGCGCGAGGGCTCGCCGCACAAGGCCCGATCGGCCGCATCCGACGGCGTCGTCGCGCGCCTCACCGAGGTCCTCGACCAGTTCAACATCGACGCAGAGGTCACCGGCTACACCCGCGGACCGACCGTCACCCGGTACGAGATCGAGCTCGGCCCCGCGGTCAAGGTCGAGAAGATCACCGCACTGACCCGCAACATCTCCTACGCCGTGGCGTCCAACGAGGTACGGATCCTCTCACCCATCCCGGGCAAGTCCGCGATTGGCGTGGAGATCCCCAACGTCGACAAGGAGATGGTCTCGCTCGGTGACGTGCTGCGTTCGAGCAAGGCGCGCGGCGACCACCACCCCATGGTGGTCGGGCTCGGCAAGGACGTGGAGGGCGGCTTCGTCGTCGCCAACATGGCCAAGATGCCGCACCTGCTGGTCGCCGGCGCCACCGGTTCGGGCAAGTCGAGCTTCATCAACTCGATGGTCGCTTCGATCCTGATGCGCGCCACCCCCGACGAGGTGCGGATGATCATGATCGACCCCAAGCGCGTGGAGCTGACCGCGTACGAGGGCGTCCCGCACCTGATCACCCCGATCATCACCAGCCCGAAGAAGGCAGCCGAGGCACTGCAGTGGGTCGTGCGCGAGATGGACCTGCGCTATGACGACCTTGCCCACTTCGGCTTCCGGCACGTCGATGAGTTCAACAAGGCCGTGCGCAGCGGCAAGCTCCAGGTACCGCCGGGCAGCGAGCGGGTGCTCGCGCCGTACCCGTACCTGCTCATCGTCGTCGACGAGCTCGCCGACCTGATGATGATCGCCCCACGTGACGTCGAGGACGCGATCGTACGGATCACCCAGCTCGCCCGGGCGGCGGGCATCCACCTCGTCCTGGCCACCCAGCGGCCGAGCGTCGACGTCGTCACCGGTCTGATCAAGGCCAACGTGCCGAGCCGGCTCGCGTTCGCGACGTCGTCGCTGGGCGACAGCCGCGTCATCCTCGACCAGAACGGCGCCGAGAAGCTCGTCGGCCAGGGCGACGGCCTGTTCCTTCCGATGGGTGCCAACAAGGCGATGCGGATGCAGGGCGCCTGGATCACCGAGACCGAGATCGCGAGCATCGTCAAGCACTGCAAGGAGCAGCTACAGCCGACCTACCGCGAGGACGTCACCGCACCTGCTCCGGGCAAGCGCGAGATCGACGAGGACATCGGCGACGACCTCGACCTCGTCGTCGCCGCGGTCGAGCTCGTCGTCGCGACGCAGTTCGGGTCGACGTCGATGCTGCAGCGCAAGCTGCGGGTGGGTTTCGCCAAGGCCGGCCGGCTGATGGACATCATGGAGTCACGCGGCATCGTCGGGCCCAGCGAGGGCTCCAAGGCGCGGGACGTGCTGATCCGCCCCGACGACCTCGACGAGGTCCTCGCCACCATTGCGGGGGAGTGAGCCACCGTGCACCGACGCGGACGCGAGATCGTCGAGGTACGCCGCAGCGGCGCGGTGTTCGCCCTGCTGGGGCTGGGCGCCTGGACGGTGGCCGGTGCGTACGCCTGGCGGGGGTTTTCCGGCGACAGCGCCGGTGCCGGCGGATGGCTCGTCGTGGCGATGCTCGCCCTGGTCGGGCTCGGCTACGGCCTCGGGGCGTGGGACTCCCGTCTCGCGCTGCTGGTCGCAGACGACCAAGGGGTACGCTTCCGCAGCCGCCGTAGCTGGACGGGTGTGCCGTGGCGCGAGATCAGCGCCGTGACGGTCCTACCTCGTCCGTCCGTGCTCCGCAACGGGCGCGTGGAGATCGAGACCGCCGACGCCAGGTCGCTCCTGATACCGCTGGGCGTCTCTAGTCTTGCCATCGCCGAAGAACTCGCTGCGTCGCTACGCACACTTGCGCCGGCGTCGGTCGTCGTGGCGGCATCGGCGGCATCGAGCCTCAGACCCGCACCCGCCCCGCTTGCCGCCCATGCCGCCGAGGTGACGCCCGAGCCGCAACCGCCGTCTGCGCGGCCGCAGATAGCCGAACGCGCCGTGCCTTCGGTGGTCGCGAGCTCTGCGCGACGCGCGATCCGGGCCAACCTGACCAGACCGGGTCCGAGGAGCGTGGGCAGCACAGCGCTGCAGCCCGATCCGCAACCACTCGGCGACCCGCTGCCTGAGATCCGCGAGCTGGTCGGCACCCGACGTGGTGTCGATCTCGACTTCGCCCGTGTCGGCCAGCCGACGGGCGACCGGTCCCGGCACCGTCCTGCCGTCGCGCTGGACGCCGCACCGGTGGAGGCGTGGCCGACCCAGGCGGCTGCCGACCCGGTGATCGGCAACCGGCTGCGTGCCGCCCGCGAGCTCTCCGGCATCACCGTCGACGGCCTCGCCACACGTACCCACATCCGTCCGCACGTCATCGAGGCGATGGAGGTCGACGACTTCACGCCGTGCGGCGGCGACTTCTACGCCCGTGGCCACATCCGCAGCCTCACCCGCGTCCTCGGCCTCGACGGTGACACGCTGATCACGCTGTACGACGACACGTACGCCCACGCGCCGATCGAGGCGCGCAAGGTCTTCGAGGCCGAGCTGGCGACCGGGCCGCGGCCATCGATCCGCCTGACCTCCGGCGGGCCGAACTGGGCGGCGCTGCTCGGCGTCGTCATGGTGATCGCCATCGTGTGGGGTCTCGGCAACCTGCTCACCGGGCGTGCGGAAGCGCCGGCCTCCACCGCGACTCCTCCGGTCGCCGCACCGCAGGCCGACCCCCCGGCCGGTCCCGCCGACATCGGGCCGGCGACGGTCAACGCTGTCGTGCTCAAGGGACGGGCGGGCGACACCGCCGTCGTCGTCCGCGACGGTGATCGCACGGTGGTCTGGAAGGGGACGGTGGCGGCCGGAGACGTCAGGCGGCTGTCGGTCGACGGACGGGTCCGGATCGTCAGCGACGACGCCGGGGCGGTCCGCGCACGCGTCAACGGCAAGGACAAGGGACGCCTCGGTGCCGACGGTGAGCGCGGCCGGATCGTGCTCGGGCGATCCTGAGCTTCGCCTTAGCCGGGCGCTGCGGGCCGTACGACATACTTGGCGGTAGCGCCGGACGGTTCGGCGCCGCCCTGCACGGCAACGGTGGAGAAGACCTGCGATGGACAACGACTCCAGGAGCGACGCTGGCGTTGCCGACCCGCCTGAGGTGAGCAACCTCAACATCGCCAACGCACTCACCGTGCTGCGCATCGTGATGGTGCCGCTGTTCGGGTGGCTGCTGCTCATGCACGACGGCGACCGGGTCGGTTGGCGGGTGGTCGCGTGCGTGGTGTTCATCCTCGCCATGATCACCGACCGGATCGACGGCGACATCGCGCGCAGCCGCGGCCTGGTCACCAACTTCGGCAAGATCGCCGACCCCATCGCCGACAAGGCTCTGACCGGGATGGCGTTCGTCGGGCTCTCGGTGATCGGGGTGCTCTGGTGGTGGGTGACGATCGTGATCCTCGTCCGCGAGTGGGGCATCACGGTGATGCGTTTCGTGGTGATGCGCTACGGCGTCATGCCCGCCAGCCGCGGCGGCAAGATCAAGACGACGCTGCAGGCGGTCGCGATCGGCGCGTACGTGATGCCGTTCGACCTCTGGGACTCAGCGTTCGCCACCGTCCTGCAGGCGGCCACGCACGTGGTGATGGCCGCGGCGGTCGTGGTCACGCTGGTGACCGCCGCGGACTACGTGGCCCAGGCGGTGCGGATGCGGCGCGAGGCCGGGCCGGCTGAGTGACCGCACCGGCGGGCGTGGTCGCCGTCCTGCGCGCGGCCGGCGCGACCGTCGCCACGGCGGAGTCGCTGACCGGTGGGCTGGTTTGCGCGTCTCTCGTCTCGGTCGCGGGTGCCTCCGACGTCGTGCGCGGGGGAGTGGTGGCGTACGCGTCGGACCTCAAGACCTCGTTGCTCGGCGTCGACCCGGGCGTGGTCGCCAGTCGCGGCACGGTCGACGCGATCGTCGCCGAGGAGATGGCCGTCGGGGTGCGCGACCGGCTCGGCGCGACGTACGGCGTGTCGACCACCGGCGTCGCGGGGCCCGACCCGAGCGAGGGCCGGCCGGCCGGAACCGTCTTCGTCGCGGTCGCCTCGCCCAGCGGCGTCCGGTCGTGGCCGCTCGACCTGCCAGGCGGTCGCGACGAGGTGCGTAGTGCCGCCGTCGACGCGGTGTTGTCTCAGCTGGTTGCTACCGTCCTGGCAGGATGAAGGAACAAGGTCGGCTGCGACGCGGTTGCACCGGAGGACTGGAGGTGGGTTTTGTGGCCGTTCTGCGACACCTGATCGGTGAGGTGCTGCGCACGCAGCGCGTCGCCAGGGGTTTGACGCTGCGCGACGTTTCGGCCCGCGCCCAAGTAAGCCTCGGCTACATCTCCGAGGTCGAGCGCGGCCAGAAGGAGCCCAGCTCGGAGCTGTTGGCGGCGCTGTGCGGCGCGCTCGAGGTGCCACTCTCGCAGGTGCTGCGCGACGTCAGTTCCATCCTCGAGCTCGAGGAAGGCGTCCGCGCACCGGCCGGGCCCACCGTCATCAGCGTCGACATCGGCCGGGCCCGCAACACACCGCAAGCCTTCGCTGCCTGAGCGTCACGGCGCGGGTTGGCAGCGGGAGCACCAGTACGTCACCCGCGAGGTCAGCGCGTCGATGGCGAGCTCGCCCTCGCTGATTGGCGTGCCACACCGGCGGCAGGGCTGGCCGACACGGCCGTAGACCCACACCTCGTGGCCGCGGCGCAGATCCCCAGTCGTACAGCGCTGGACCCGGCCGGCGTTGGCCCGCAACATCCGCCGCGCCAGTGTGACGATGTCGCTCACCCCACCGACGGCACTGACGGGCGAGGCCGGGTGGATGCCGCTGACGAAGCACACCTCGTTGGCGTAGACGTTGCCGATGCCGGCGAGGTTGCGCTGGTCGAGCAGGGCCACCGCGATCGGCAGTGCCGGATCGGACGCCACTGCGGCCGAGGCACGCCCGGGGTCCCAGTCATCCCCGAGCAGATCTGGACCGAGGTGGCCGACGATGTCGTCCTCCTCGTCGGTGCCGACGACGTTGAGCTGGACGAGGCTGAAGCCGACCGCGATCCGCTCAGCGGTCCTGAGAACGAGCCGGGCCTGGTGCGGCGGCCGCCGCCACCGACCACCTGGGGCGTACAGGTGCCAGGTGCCCTCCATCTTGAGGTGTGAGTGGATCGTGCACGTCCCGATCCGGATCAACAGGTGCTTGCCTCGGCTGACAACGGAATCGACGCGCTCGCCGGTGAGGTCGACGGCAGCGAACCGGGGGACGCGGATGTCGCACCCGGTGAGCCGGTGTCCGGCGAGGGCGGTGTGCAGGTTGGCGGCTGTGCGGTAGACGGTGTCGCCCTCAGGCATCGGCACGTCCGAAGGTGGCGCCGGCGCGGATGCGTAGCCCGCGTGGAGTCGCGTGGAACCCGGCCTGCTCGAGAGCGCCGGCCAGCGGGGTGCCGAGGATCTGGACTCCGTCGGCCTTCTCGACCGTCAGCCTCCCGAGGGCGCCGTCGCGGACCGCCATGGCGAGGGCGTCGACGGCAGGTTGCAGCCGCCCGGCGTCCTCATCGAATGTCAGCAGGGTCTTGCCGCCGCGTTCGACGTAGAGCACGAGGTGGCCGTCGACCAGCACGACCAGCGCGCCCGCCTTGCGTCCCGGTCGGTGCGCACCGGGTGGGTCTGGCCACGGCAGCGCCGCGCCGTAGGGGTTGGCCGGGTCGGTCGCCGCGAGGGTTATCGCGGACCTGGCGTCGGGGCGGTCGGGCTCGCGGACGTACGACCGCAACCGGTCGACCGCGCCGGCGGAGGCGAACTGTGCGGCGCCGAGCGACTCGATGAAGTAGCCCCGTCTGCAGTGGCCCGCGTCCTCGAAACCGCTGAGCACCTTGTAGACAGCAGCGAAGCCTCCTGTCGCCCGTTCGCTCGTCACCGAGCCGCGCGTGACGACGCCGTGGCGGTCGAGCAGCAGCTCGGCGGCGGCGTGCGCCCGCAGCGTCGGCGTGACGTCCGAAACCGGGAGCAGGCTCCACCGGCCGGCAGCGGTCGGGGGACCCGCGCGTGCGGGCATCGACGGCCGTGCGATGCCGCGGGCGCGGTGCGTGCGCGAGCGCGGCGTCGCCACCCGGCCACGATGAGCGGTCCGACCAGAGCCCAGCAGTGCTCGCAGTGGACTCAGCGTGTCGTTGGACAGGCGACCGGACCACACCAGCTGCCACAGCGCCGCGGCCAACGCGGTGTCGTGTGTGGAGCCGATCACCTCGCTGAGGTTGCGGAAGAAGTAAGCCCCGCCGCCGGTCATCGTCTCCAGGACGTGCTGCTCCAGCGGGTCGAGGTCGAACGCCGACGGCTCGGCAAGGGTGAGCTCGGCGGTCTCGGTGAGGTGCAGGCTGACCCAGCCGTCGTTGCCCGGCAGTGCGCCGGAGCCGGCCCACACCACCTCGCCGGAGGACGTGAGCACGTCGAGCATGGCGGGCGCGTAGTCGACGACGCGCGAGCTGAGCACCAGGCTCTCCAGCCCCGAAGCGGGCACGGCAACCCCGGCGAGCTGTTCGACAACGCTGAGCACTCCGTCCACGCCCCGTAGCCGGCCGCCGACGTGCTGCCAGGCCGGCAGGAACCGTCCCAACGTGGCGGGTTCGACCGGCTCGACCTCGTGCCGCAGCGCCGCCAGCGACCGCCGGCGCAAGCGGCGCAGCACCTCGGCGTCGCACCACTCGCTGCCCTGGTGGCCGGGCCGGAACTCGCCCTCGACGACCCGCCCGTCGGTCGCGAGCCGCGCGAGGACGTCCCGCACCACCGCGACGCCGAGGCCCAGCCGCTCGGCCACGGACTCAGGAACGAACGGGCCGTGCGTGCGCGCGTAGCGTCCCACGAGGTCACCGAGCGGGTCGTCCACGGGCGTGACGAACGCGTCGGGGGTACCCATCGCGATGGGGACGCCGAGCGCGTCACGCAACCGGCTGGCGTCCTCGATCGCGGCCCACCACTGCCGGTCGGCGAAAGAGACGCGAAGCACCCGGCGGTGCTCCGCGAGCTGGACCAGCCACGGCGTCACCGGCTCGGTCGTACGCGCCTCGGCCTCCTGCGTCGTCAGCGGTCCGATGAGGCGCAGCAGGTCCGCGACACCTTCGACGTCGCGTGCCTTGCGGTCGGCGGTGAGCCGCTGGAGCTCGTCCTCGGTCTGCTCGATGACGCGCTCGTCGAGCAGGTCGCGGAGCTCGGTCCGACCGAGCAGCTCGGCCAGGAGCGTCGAGTCCAGCGCCAACGCCGCCGCGCGCCGCTCGGCCAGCGGACTGTCGCCCTCGTACAGGAACGCCGCGACGTAGCCGAACATCAGCGACCTGGCGAATGGTGAGGGTGCGACGGTGGTGGTCTCGAGGACCCGCAGTCGGCCGGTGGCGACGTCACCCATCAGCGAGGTGAGGGCGGGCACGTCGTACACGTCCTGCAGGCACTCGCGGACGGCCTCGAGCACGATCGGGAAGCTGGGGTACTTGCGGGCGACCTCGAGCAGCTGTGCGGAGCGTTGGCGCTGTTGCCACAACGGCGACCTCGCTCCCGGGTTGCGCCTCGGCAGCAGCAGCGCACGGGCGGCGCACTCGCGGAACCGGGCGGCGAACAGTGCCGAGCCGCCGACCTCCTCGGTCACCAGCGCGTCGATCTCGTCTGCCTCGAACACGAACAGCCCGGCGCCGGGCTGTTCGTGTTCGAGGCAGACGAGATCGACGCGCTGGTGACCGAGGAGGTCGGCGG